>OLLY01000201.1_pt1 | contig 41596 bp, 42 predicted proteins | sample 1604681 | NCBI WGS metagenome assembly OLLY01 (sample SAMEA104055725, study PRJEB20765) | soil metagenome | biome: Arctic tundra; feature: Polygonal ground; material: soil | place: USA | collected 2011-09 | depth 0-0.5 m | reverse complement strand
CAAGCCTCCTCTCCCCTTGAGGGAGAGGATAGAAAATCTTGGCGAATTTTATTTGGAAAAATTCGCTTAGATTTTCTTGGTGAGGGGGAACGCGGAGAGAGAAATACCCCCTCACCTGCGAAAACTAAGGCTTGCCTAAATGGGCAAACCTAAGTTTTCGCTTCCTCTCCCTCCGGGGGAGAGGAAATCGTCCCTGCGTTGACCTAACCTCTAATTCTTCGTATTTTTAGATTATGGCAAGCCAAACTATCGATCTCGAAGCTTTGCGTGCCGCGTCGGTGGCGCGGGAGCCGTTTCCTTATTTCATCGTGCCGAATTTCGTTCGCACCGAGATGCTGGAAGCGATTGAGAAAGATTATCCGCCGGTCGATCTGCCGGGCAGCTTTCCATTGCCGACCGTGACGAGCGGCCCGTTTTTCAAGGCGCTGATGGATGAAATCCAGGGACCGGAAATGACGGCGATTGTGGCCGAGAAATTCGGACTCGATCTCAGTCATCGCCCGACCATGATCACCGTGCGCGGCCGTACTGATACTCGAGACGGGCAGATCCATACCGACAGCAAGACCAAGCTTGTCACCGTTCTGATTTACATGAACGGCAAATGGGAAAAGCCGGGCGGAAGGCTACGTTTGCTGAGATCAAAGGATAATCTCAATGATATGGTCGCCGAAGTGCCGCCCGATCAGGGGACGTTGCTGGCGTTCCGCAATCAGCCCAACGCCTGGCACGGTCATGAAGAATATATTGGTCCGCGCCGCGCCATTCAGCTCAACTGGGTGCGCGACCGCGGCGTTGTGTGGCGCGAACAGTTTCGTCACCGCTTGAGCGCCTTTGTGAAGGGTGCCCGAAAAAGGTATTGAGAAACGGCTAATTAATACTGCGTGGGCCGTCGTGCACGTGACCTTTAGATTTTCTTGCGGGCGGGCGTTTTTCGATCGTTGTTTCGACTTGATAATTTCTTTTATGGGTTTCGGCATATTGATATTGAATGTCGAAAATTGTACCTGCGGGAATACGTCGAATCCAATGTCCGGCAAAGCGCAACAGTTCTGGAAATGCGATAATGCGCGTTGTCTGTGTGGATGTCGAATCGTCTGCGGCGAGATCAAGCGTTATAAGACCTTGGCGTTCAATTAAACCCAGGTCATCGCGTGCGTCAGTCAAAGCTTTTTTCTTGTCCGGGCTAACCTCACTTGCATATTGCGCAGGAAAAAGTTTTCCTAAGACTGTAACTGCGGTTTTATGATCGGCAGGTAAAATCACAGGATGATCGGATATGGTAAAAGGCCCAAAGCCGCACAAAACACTGGGATGGCTGCGGTCGCGATACAATGTGAAAACTAAAAGATCGCGCCGTGTTTCATTTAAAAGTGTTTGTCCGCCCAGCCGCGCATCGCTCTTAATGCGCCTTAGAACGTCAATCGCAGATTTCCGTAAATCATGAATTACTGGCAGAAGTTTTTTCTGGCGCTGCCGGATTGCGCGCACATTTTTAGGTGGCACGGATTGAAAGGGTAGCCAAACGGCTGGCTGTACATCTTCCTGCATCTCACCAAATGGGTCTTCCCAATCATAGGTTGGCATACGAATACCTCGTCGGTTGAAACAGTGCTTCCATATCAAATTCTTGTAATGAGTCCAGACATTGAGCAATAGGTATAATGGTTAAGTCGAATTTTTATTATAGCTGTGGCACCCTATTTTGGTTAATATTATGGCCTTGTATAACAATGAGTTTTGAATGCCCCTAAAAATAGCGACCTTCTCCAACCAATCGGGCGGTAATGCCTTTTATAAGGCCGTGGCGCATCCGCTGGCGGCTGACAAGGCGCGGCATCTGGTTGTGCATTTGCAGAAAGCCGGGCCGGTGGCGATTTATGATCCGTCCAACCAGCTGGGCGGTTTTGCCGAATTTTTCCCTTTGTCGGAAATCGAGATCGCCGGTTTGTTCGTGCAGGACGTCGATCAGATCGGTCGCACATGCGGCAATCATGCCGCGCAGCCGGTGACCAGGCTGAAAGATTGCGCCTGCAAGGCCATTCTGGTGGCGGCATTCGATGCGGAGAAGCTGGTGGCGCAGGTGCGGCATCTGATGCCTTCCAACACGCCGTGGTTCAGTTTCGATGCGATGCGTTTGCCGGATGAGATGATTACCGACAAGCGCAATTATCTCGCCAACATCAATTTTGCCACCGGCTTTGCTTTCTTCCGCGATCAGGGCGGCCAGCATACGCGTGTGGTGACGGCCAATTACTGGGGCGCCTATGGCGGCAAGAATGCGCAGATGTGGTGCTATCTGATGGATGGGCAGGGGCAAAAGATCGCCGAATGGAAAGATCCGCTGCCTGAAGCCAATGCGACGATCACGGTCGACAGCGCCGAAATCCGCGCGCGTTTCAAATTACCGGAATTCACCGGCCAGCTTTTCATGCATGTGCTGGGCGCCGCCGGGCACGATGTGGTGAAATACGCGCTCGATACTTACGGCGACGACGGCGAGGACTTATCCTGCACGCATGACGCCAATGCCTGGCCATCCGATCTGTATGCCGGATTGCCCGCGCCGACTGCCGAAGAAGAAGTGGTGCTGTGGGTGCAGAACAGCCACCCGAGCGAAATTCCAGCCGGTGAAATCGGCCTGAATATAATGGGTGATGATAAGGTCGCGCATCTGCAGAAAGCGGTGCCGCCGTTCGGCACTTATCGCCTGAACGTGGCGGAGCTGTTGCCCAAGGCGCGCTGGCCGCAGCAGATCGAAATTCAGGCGGGCAAGCATTTCGTGCGCCCGCGCTATGAGATTTTTTCCAAGAACGGCCATACGCGTATCTCGCATCCCAATGTCGAGCGTAGCGATCTGAAGCCGGATAAACGTCTCGGCGAACTTGGCGATCTGCTGGGCAAGCTGCATATCGTGCCCGCGCCGGTGCTGCCGTTGCAACGCTATATCAGCTGGGCCTTGCCGACGCCGATGTCGACCGCGCAGACGCATCTGCCGGTTAAGGCACTGATTTACGATGCGCGCGGGAATCTGGCGGCCGAGCATAAGTTCGGCAATCTCAATCGCAATCATGCATCGGCGATCAATATTGGCGAAGTGTTGGGCGATACTAAGCTGGAAGCCGGTTATGGCCATGTCGAAATCATTTATGATTTTGTCGCCGGGCATGAAGTCGACGGATGGCTGCATTCGCTGTTTCGTTATGAAGATAAAAAATCCGGCCATGCGGCGGAGACCAGTTTCGGCGCGCATATCTTTAATACGGTGCTGACCTATAAGAACGAGCCGCAAAGTTATGGCGGCAAGGCGCCGGGATTAACGACGCGGCTGTTCCTGCGCTGCGGTAATCCGGCATATGACACGATGTGCCATCTGATTTATCCGGCGTCTTTGCCGTGGCATGCGACATCCGACACGGCGCTGGTCCTGACATCGAACAAGGGCGTGGAGATCGCGCGGCGCAATGTGCGCATTCCGTGCAGCGGATCTTTGCTGTGGCGCGTGAGCGAGATGTTCACCGATGACGAGATCAAGGCCGCCGGCAAACATTTCTATGTGCTGATCCGCGATGCGACCTGCCGCTTGTTCGGTTATCACGGGCTGGTCAGCGGTGAAGCGGCATTCAGCTTTGATCATATGTTCGGGTTTTAGTTTTCTTTTAACGTCATCCCGGAAAATTTGCGCAGCAAATTTATCCGGGATGACGTTATGAGGGGCTCTAATTTCTGTCTTGTTTATCCTGCATAAACGCTTATTTATAGAGAATGCCTGAAACTCATCACACCAAATGTCTCATTATCGGCGCTGGTCCTGCGGGATATACGGCGGCCATTTACGCCGCGCGCGCGAACATGAAGCCTATTATGGTGCAGGGCATGCAGCCGGGTGGGCAACTGACGATTACCACCGATGTCGAGAATTATCCCGGCTTTGCCGAGACCATTCAGGGCCCGTGGCTGATGGAGCAGATGCAGGCGCAAGCAGAGAAAGTCGGCACGCAAATTATTTTCGATGCGATCAACGAGGTCGATTTCAGCAAGCGGCCTTTTGCCTGCAAGGCGGATTCCGGCGATGTGATTATGGCCGAGACTGTTGTCATCGCTACCGGCGCGCAGGCGCGGTGGCTCGGCATCGAGAGCGAGAAGAAATTTCAGGGCTACGGCGTTTCCGGTTGCGCGACCTGCGACGGGTTTTTCTTTCGCGGCAAGGAAGTGGCCGTGGTCGGCGGGGGCAATACGGCGATGGAAGAGGCGCTGTATCTGACCAATCATGCCACCAAGGTGACATTGATCCACCGGCGCGACGCGTTTCGCGGCGAGAAGCTTTTGCAGGACCGGGTCGCATCGCACGAAAAAATCAACATCATATGGGATAGCGTGGTCGAGGATGTCATCGGCGTCGACAAGCCGAATCCGGCCGTGACCGATATCAAGCTGCGTAATGTCAAAACCGGCAAGGAGCAGGTGGTGCCGGTGGCCGGGGTGTTCATCGCCATCGGCCATGATCCGGCGACTAAGGTATTTCAAGGCAAATTACAGATGGATGAAGGCGGCTATATCATCACGAAGGCGGATTCGACCGCCACCAATATACCGGGCGTATTCGCCGCCGGTGATGTGAAGGATAAGGTGTTCCGTCAGGCGGTAACCGCAGCCGGAATGGGCTGCATGGCCGCGCTGGAAGCGGAGCGGTTTTTGGCGGCAGCGAAGTAGCTGTTAGCTTTTAGTTATTAGCTTTTAGGGGCTAGGCTTAAAGAATTGTTTTGTTTATTGTCCATTTGCTTTGAATTCCTCATAGCTAACAACTGATAGCTAACAACTATGTCATCTTACGTCCAAAAAATCCTGATGCCCGACGAGCGGGTGGTTTACGCCGCGACGCTGCACTGGATTATTTATGTGCAGGGGCTGGCTTTCACTTTTGCCGGTGGGTTGTTTGGATATTTTTCGCCTTATGTCGCCCAGCATTTTTTCGGTCCCGAAGCTGCCGCCAGAATGACGCGCCCGCTGGCCTTTATTGGTCTTGGGTTTATTCTGGTGGGCGCATGCCTGCTGTCTGGCGCCTATATCCGGCAGAATGCGACTGAATTGGTCATCACCAACCGTCGTGTGATCGCCAAATATGGATTTATCTCACGCGCGACTTTCGAGCTGATGATCAATCGCGTGACCGGCGCCAATTTCGATCAGACTGTTCTGGGCCGGTTGCTTGGTTATGGAACGATCATCGTGCGCGGCGCGGGCGGCGATATTTCGCCGATCGATAATGTTGCCGATCCTCAAGGTTGCCATAACGCGGTAATGCTGATGTTCGAGAAGTCGGAAGGCCGTGGCGGCCGCTCCGACGGCAGCCAATAGGAATACGAGTTTAGGGCCTGTAGTTCAGCGGTTAGAACGCACCGCTCATAACGGTGTTGTCGCAGGTTCGAATCCTGCCGGGCCCACCACGCTTCGCCTCCGCTGCGCGGAGGCTACGCGTGGCACAGCTGTAGGGCTTTCATCTGAGGAGCATCGATATCATGGATGCAGGCGTAAAAAAAATAATCGCTCTCGTTTGTGCCATTATTTGCATTTCGACCGCCTGTGCGAAGGCTTCTCCTGAAGAACTCCCTTTATCAAAATCCTGGGACGTTAGCCGGAAAGACAATAGCCTTGTCCAGGAATTTAGAATCCCGCATGAAATATTGAATCCGGTTATCGGCGCTGAATTTTCCCTGGTATTTACCGATACTAAAGGGGATCATTCCGTAAACAGATTGCTGGAGTTGGAAAAATTTACCGGCAACGGTTCCACGCGTCTGGTAACCAAAGAATCTGCCGATAGCGAAAACCCTGTCGATGCGCCGCAGTTTTCACCCGATGAGGAAAAAGCTCTCGCGGATCACCAGGTCGTCGTACAGCACGGATCTCCACCACCCGGAACAGCATATATACTTTCGAAAGAAGGAATGGGAACTATCATCCCAATCCACATAGTAATTGAAAAAATAGAGGAGAAAGCTCCTGAAGCGATTATGGACCAAGTTGCAAACACAAAGGGAATATATACGGGAATAATGCGGGAAATTGCTCATCAAAAACTTGAACCGGGAATTTATAAATTAACCCTCACTCCCACACAAAACATCATCTTGCCGGAAAATGTTTCCACATCTCTCATGATTACCGCCATGCCTAAATATAACTTCTAATTCCTGCAGCAGACGATCATTCGCCAGCTCGAATGTCATTTTTAATCCGGCTGGGATATGACTCTCGCATCTAAATGGTTTTGTTTGCAGCGATTGCCATGCTTCTGAAATTCCATTCGAAGAACAAATTGTTTGTTCTCTCGATGACAAACTTGATGCAAAAGGTTTTTCAATCGAGATGAAAACGATCTCTTCGCTCTGTTTTTCATCCACATCACGACCAAAAATGTTGCAACGATGCAACTGATGATGAGGATAGCGACTCAAGATTCGTGTTTTGATGCTCGAAGATGAGAATGATGTTGACTCTTTTCTCGCCGCGACACAAAGTTTCGCTCTCTACTCTAGCTAGGAGGTCACTATGGCTGCTAAGAAAAAAGCCAAGAAGAAAACAGCGACTAAGAAGAAGAAGATCTAATCTTCGTCACCGTCGTTCTGACGGATGACTCTTCAAAAACAACCCCTGTCCGGGAAGCTTCGCGATCGCAGGCTAGCTGGACAGGGGTTTCGTTTTTTTAAAGAGAATATTTTTTTATAAAAGCAAACTTACAGCGATTTAATTCATATAAAACAGCATCTTATAAGTGATGCTTTGTTAGCCGGCCTGGCAGTTGAGAGCCGCAATATCAAATCAAATTGCATGCATATTTAAACGGCCATTAAGGCTGCGCATTTATTCTTGGATCGTCCCTGTCATCGCCGAGGAATTTTTTTATGCAGCGCGCTGATGCCGTTCGCTATCTCGAGCAAGCCGGATTTCACTACAAGCCGGCCGAATCGCCCGACCTCTGGTCGTATCTCGAAGGTCATTTCGCCGGTCCGCAGGCTCTGGGGCCAAAATTCGACCGCATGACATCTTCTTTCGTAACCGAATTGATCGAAAAGGGAGAAGATGCCCTGTTGGAGGCGATGGTCACCCATCATCGCAAGCAGGGGAGGCTCGATCGTGTATCGAAAGTGATCGATCTGCCCTTCGTCGTGGGCACCGGTGCTGCGGTGCCGCTGGCCAAAGCCGATGCGCGCTATGTTTTGAAAATGATTGCCGGAGCCGGCACATCGCAAGAGCGCATCGTTCATGTGATGCCGGCGGAACCGGACGAAATTCCAAGCACTAGCCAGGTGACCGTTACCGGCGGCCTGTATGCCGACGGCCATACGGCCGGTTATTTCGATCTGCGCCCCGGCGAATGGACTGACGATGGCGCCGAGACTTATGCCTGGCTGGCGACGCATGACGAAATCGCCGCCCTCACCCGCGAGATGGAAGAACGGGTGGAGGAGGTAACGGTTGTCACGCGCCGGGAATGCCAGGATATGATCGCGAAGGCAGGCCGGTTGTTTAAATAAATTACTGCGGCTTTGCGCCGATATGTATCATGCGAGGGGCCCGGCCAGTTATCGACCGCATTCCTTCATCTTCATTCGTAATATCTTGTGGCGTGATTATCAGGCTTTCAGGGGCTAGCGCCGCCGAGCCGGAAAGATCCGCGCCAGTCTTGGCAAGCCGTGCCGCCATAGCGATCTTGGCGCGGGCGAATATTCCATCGACTGCATGAGCGTTGGAATTTGTCCGCGCAAGAATACCGCTTACGGCATCGAGCGTATTCTCGCCCAATTTCATCTGCGATAGTTCGGCCATTTGAGAAAAAATTCGGACAAGTTCTTTGTCGGTATAGGCGTTCAAAGGCATGTGATGCCTGAAGTGAATATCGGCGTTCGGTAGCGCCCATTTCTCGGACGTATCGAAAGTCGCCACGATGGTGGGGCGCGGCCGGGTATATTGCATGTAGTCAAAGAGACGGTTGAGCGTCTGGCCGTATTTGGCGGAATCGAGAAGCTCATCAAGCCGCCGAACCACAAGAACGCCTTCGCGCCGCGAGCCGAATGCATTTTGCAACGCCATCTCAAAATCGACAGGGCCGAAATTCGCCAGCCCGTGCGCTTCAATGATGCAGCTAGGGGCCTTATCGGGAACGATGCCCGCTTTAGGCATTTTAAGAGCAATAGCTTGAGCCAAGGCGGTTTTTCCGCTGCCGGCGTCGCCGGAAATCAGGATATCAGCCGGTGGTGCCGACAAAACATCCGGATCGGATTGAATGCGGCCAAGTGCTCGATCGAAAAGGACGGTTTGAGCAATGGAATTAAATCGCCATTGTGCATCCTCTCTCACGATCAATTGGTCGAGAGTAAGGGCGTTGGCGGGAATTTGCGGTATATGCGGGCCGGATGTTTCTGAAGCAAATGCTTTTTCCATCCATGCGGTGGCTGCGGAAGAGCGGCTTTGGTAATCCCGGTCGACCTTTACGATCCATAGCCGGTTTTCCGGGCCTTCGGCAGCGAGAAGGGGCGTCAGAACCTTGGAAAGCTCGTTCGCCTGGCGCATTTCTGATCTGACGAGCAGGACATCCTGATCATCCATTGTATCGGTAATTTTATTGGCGGTTTTAAATGCTGCATCTGCGAAGGTGGCAGCAACTTTTTGGCGTTCATCGGCGTTATTCATGAGAATTGCGTAGATCATGCGAATGGCTCCTTGGAATGATGGTGATAAAAAAGTCGGGGACGGCTAGAAACGCGATGACGCATCGTAACAAACAAACATGAAAGTAATTCATGAAATTTTCGGGAGACAAAAATTTTTGCGACGGAAGTCTGAACGATAAACGGAGATGCTATCTGCTATGCAAAAATTCTATTGGAATGAATTTTAGTTGAGTCCCAGAGAGCGGTTAGAGCGATGTACTGCCGCACAAAGGCGCGAGTATGAGGAGATGATTGGAAAAGCGCGCCGATTAGTGATTGCCGATATGAGCTTCTCTGCGAAGTTTTCGTTGGGCTGCGCGAAACTTCCGGGTTTGGCAATGAAACGTGCTGTATCTTTGCGGTCCATTTGCGCGATCGATAAAAGCTTGTTGCCTTGAGGTAAATTTTTCCGGCGTAGATTCTTTAATTATACTGAGAACGCATGCCGCAACAGTTGCCGCAGTATATCGGTGCCCGATACTTGAATAGGGCCTTCTTCGGGTAACGGTTGCTCGAATACTTTGCAGCCATATGTAAAGGGGGCTAGACGCCCGGTCTTTTGCCGCAAGGTTTGGCCTTCCTTGCGCTATTTTTAGTAATGCAGCCAATTGTTCTGGCGTCGCTGCAGATGAATTTAACCGAACTTCTCCGACTAAATCGGTAGCTTTTTTGAAATCATCGTAATTCACAAAAAATCCTTTTTAGAAAATTATGTATCCAGGAAACTCCGCAACTTGCGCGAGCGCGAGGGGTGTTTCAGCTTGCGCAGGGCCTTGGCTTCGATCTGGCGGATACGTTCGCGGGTGACGCTGAACTGCTGGCCGACTTCTTCCAGCGTGTGATCGGTGTTCATGCCGATGCCGAAGCGCATGCGCAGCACGCGTTCTTCGCGCGGCGTCAGGGTTGCGAGCACGCGGGTGGTGGTTTCGCGCAGATTGCCCTGAATGGCGGAATCCAGAGGCTGCACCGCGTTTTTGTCTTCGATGAAATCGCCGAGATGCGAATCTTCTTCGTCGCCGATGGGCGTCTCTAAACTGATCGGTTCTTTAGCGATTTTCAGCACCTTGCGCACTTTTTCCAGCGGCATGTGCAGTTTTTCGGCCAGCTCTTCCGGCGTCGGCTCGCGGCCGATTTCGTGCAGCATCTGGCGGCTGGTGCGCACCAGCTTGTTGATCGTTTCGATCATGTGCACGGGGATACGGATCGTGCGCGCCTGATCGGCGATCGAACGGGTGATCGCCTGCCTGATCCACCAGGTGGCATAGGTCGAGAATTTATAGCCGCGGCGATATTCGAATTTTTCGACCGCCTTCATCAGGCCGATATTACCTTCTTGAATGAGATCGAGGAATTGCAGGCCGCGATTGGTGTATTTCTTGGCGATGGAAATGACGAGGCGCAGGTTGGCTTCGACCATTTCCTTCTTGGCGCGGTTGGATTCGCGCTCGCCTTTTTGCACCGTCATGACGATGCGCTTGAATTCGGCCAGGGGCAGGCCGGCTTCGTCGCAGATCGAGGCAATTTCGGCGCGCAGGCGATCAACCTCATCGCCATGCTTTTCCATGAACTTGGTCCAGGCTTTTATATCTGCCTTGACGTAAGCCGGCTCGGACGATTTAGCTGGCTTGGGGTCGCCTTTTTTCGGCTTGAGGAGCTTGTCGATCAGCTTCTTGACCGGCGCAATCGGCGGGCCTTTCGGATTGAATACGTCTTCGAGCCAATTGCGGTCGAGTTCATGGCCGGTGTAGCGGGCGAGGAAATCGTCGCGCTTCAGCCCGCAATCCATGCTGATACGCAGGATACGGCCTTCGATGCCGACCAGACGGCGATTGAGGGTATAGAGCTGCTGCACCAGCTGTTCGAGCCGGTGGTTGTTGAGGCGGACGGTGCGGACCAGATCGACCAGCTCATCCTTGATCTGTTGAAACTTTTTATCCGATTGCGGCGATACCACTTCGCCTTTTTGCATGGCCGTATGGCGGGCAACCTGCGTACGAAAAAGGCGCGCATAGATGCTGGCGATCTTGCCGAAGGTTTCCATAACCTCCGGCTTGAGTTTTTCTTCCAGCATCGAGAGCGAGAGATTTTCCTGCTCATCATCGCCGGCTTCGAATTCACCTTCGGCTTCGCCCTCGGGCTTTTCTACGGCTTCTTCGGCAGGCTCGGCGGATTCGCCTTCACCCAGCATTTCGGCTTCGGAGGAGGGGCCGCCGCCATAGGTGGCTTCGAGATCGATGATCTCGCGCAGTAGCATTTTGCCCTCGTTGAGGGAGTCATGCCAGCCGAGGATAGCCTGAATGGTAAGCGGGGATTCGCAGATGCCGCCGATCATCATCTCGCGGCCGGCTTCGATGCGCTTGGCGATGGCGATTTCGCCTTCGCGGCTCAGCAATTCTACCGAGCCCATTTCGCGCAGGTAAAGGCGGACGGGATCGTCGGTGCGGCCTAATTCACCATCACTGACATTGCCTTTTTCATCTTCTTCCTCTTCCTCGCCTTCTTTCTTTTCTTTCGGCGCCTCTTCATCGTCGCCTTCGGTGACGCTGATGCCCATTTCGGACAGCATCGCCATCGTATCTTCGATCAGGTCGGAATTGATTTTGTCCTGCGGCAGGGCGGCATTGATTTCGTCGATCGTGACGTAACCGCGCTCCTTGCCTTTCTTGATCATCTTTTTGATCGCCTCGGCGGCGGTTTCGATGATCGGGGCCTCGGTTTTATCGTCTTCCGCCTTCTGTTCGTCGAGCTTGAGATCGAGCGCTGCCTGTTTTTTGACAGCCTGCGCCTGCGCCTTGGGATCGGGTTTCACTACGGGTGGCGGTGCGGGCGGCGCAGAGACTGCTTTTTTCTGGAACAGGACCGGGCCTGTCTTCGCCTTTACCGGCGCCGCAACCTGTTTTGATTTCGGTTCGGGTTTTTTGACATGCGCCTTCGCGGCGGGCTTGGCGGCCTTCGCAGGTGCTTTCTTTGCCGCGGGCTTCGATTTTGATTTCACGTGGGATGTCGCTTTCGCCGGTTTTTTTGATTTCGTAGCCATGTCTAGCTTTCCTGAATCATCGAAGTTGCACTTGTATCCGTGAAGCCTTGATCATCGCCTTCGCGTGAGAGGCATTCAATTTGTTCCCGCAACGCCATAAGCCTTGTATAACTTTCGTCCGAACTATCCTCCGCATAACGGCGGCGGGCATTTTCCAGATCGGTTTTGAGCTGCTCTTCCAGCATTTTACTCCAGATCGATCTCCAGCCCTGGCGCGCCTGTTCGAACGAGCGCCCCGGCCGCGCGAACGACACATGCATATAGGTGCTTTCGGAAAGCACTTCCGCCAGACCCGCCTGCCAAAGGCTATCCTCACCAATTTCGCCCGTAGCGGACAAATGGCGATAAAGTCCCGGCGCGTCAAGGGGTTCCGGCGAATCGAGACATAATAAAGCCGTTACCCGTTGTCTTAAAGCCTCGAATTCAGCCGTTGCGAATCCGATATGACCGAAATCTTCCCCAAAATCGGTAAATAAATCCGGATGGTTAATCATCAGGGCGAGCAAGGCCTTTTCCCGTTGGCGGCGGGCGGTCAGGGGGGGGCCACGGGAGACGCGGGTCTCTAATGCTGCCGGTGGACGCTTGCGATAGGGAATATCGCTATAAGCGTTCGCACCTCTATAGCCATTGGCATCCTTAAAACCGGAGGCGCGCCAATTGAACGCAGCCGCCAGGCGTTTCTGGATGTCGTCGTTATAAAGCTGGCGCAGCTGTTCATTGGCGATACGGGTGATGCGCTGCTTGAGGCTGGCGATAAAGGCGCCGCGTTCTTCCGGCGTTTGCAGGCGGCGGCCGGACAGGGTCATATCCCATACCGCCTCGATGAACGGCTTGGCTTGTTTCAGGACGGCATCCATCGCCGGTTTGCCGGATTGCTTGAGCAGATCGTCGGGATCGCGGCCCGGCGGCATTGTCGCGATGCGCACGGTCTGCGCGGGCGTGAGCAGGGGCAACGCACGCTCGACTGCGCGGGCGGCGGCACGCTGGCCGGCATTATCGCCGTCGAAGCAAAGGATCGGACTGTAATCGCGGCCGGGATCGCGCGCTTCGGCCGGCGGAAGCAACTTCCATAAAACGGTGAGCTGATCTTCGGTGAGGGCGGTGCCGTTCGGCGCCACCGCGCCGCTGTATCCGGCTTCGACCAAAGCGATGACATCCATATAACCTTCGGCGACGATCAGCGGCTGGTTCTGCGCCAGCGCGGCGCGTGCTCGCGACAGGCCGTAAAGCAGTTTGCCTTTATGGAATAAAAGATGATCGGGCGAGTTGAGATATTTCGGTTCACCCTCGCCCAGAATGCGCGCGCCGAAGGCCACCGTGCGGCCCTTGCGGTCGCCGATGGGGAACATCACGCGGTGACGGAAAAAGCTGAAGACTTCATCGCGTTGTTCTGATTTTTTGGCGAGGCCGACGGTAATGAGTTCATCGATCTTATATTTTTCGCCCAGCATCTTGCGGATGAGGGCTTGCCCGTCATTCGGAGAATAGCCGAGACGGAAACGGCTGATCGCTTCGTCGCTTAATCCGCGGCCGCGGAGATAATTGAGCGCTTCGCGCCCGGCGGGGAGAAATAATTGTTCTTCGAAAAAAGCTGTTGTGCGTTCGAGGAGTTGGTAAAGCCGTTTTTCGCTGTCGAACTTTTCGCGGTCGACCGGCGTATCGCGAGGCACTTCCATGCTCGCCAGCGCGGCGAGTTGTTCGACGGCTTCCGGAAAGCTGAGCCGGTCGTGGCGCATTGCGAATCCGATGACATCGCCATGCGCGCCGCAGCCGAAGCAGTGGAAAAATTGTTTGTCGTCATTGATGTAAAAGCTCGGCGATTTTTCGTTGTGGAAAGGGCAGCAGGCTTTGAACTCACGTCCGGCGCGGGTGAGTCGCAGGCGCTTGCCCGCTATTTCCGACATCGGCAGCCGGTCGCGCAATTCGCCAAGGAATGAAGGGGGGAAGGACATTATCAATAGCCTTCTAGCACAATTTACCCATTTTTGTTAACCACGCCGGACAAATAAGCCACCAGATTGGATGATTTTAAGGGGGAAAGTAAATAGCGGCTTGCAAGGCCTATTTAGTGGGATTAATACGGCCAAATCTCGAAAGGGACGGGAATATATGGGGAGAGTCATATGAGTATACGCGAGGTATTTGGAGCTTCTAAAATTGGGACGGTTTCTAGGGGGCTGGCAGCACTACTCGGACGTTCTGCATCGGAAACACCTCCTGTTGCAGCTGCTCCAATTCCTCGGCCTCCAACTTCTGCCGCGGCCGCTCAGCAACCTAAAATTCCAAGCGATCCGCTTCACGCCATTCAAGTCAAATTTGATTCGAGGTATTCTCCGGAAAAAAAGGCCGCAGTAATTTTGGCTGGCCTTAGCCAGGTTATGAGCTTGCCAAAAGGGTCATTGCCCCATGTGCAGTTAATTGAAATGTACGGCGGCCCTGATTCCGCAACGCTGCTTTATCAAGCTAATGGGCAGCTTGGTGAAATGAATGTCGATTATGCAAAAAATGAGCAAGATCGTTTTGGGTTTAATTTAACCGCATTTACTTGCAAAGGATCTCAATCAAATTTCGAGCCTTTGGACGATATAGCGCCCAATAATATTCATAAATTCTATGGTCAAATTGTGGATATGATGCGTACAGAATTTTCGCCAGGAATAACGAACAGTCGGCCTGTTTCAGGAACAGCCGTTACGGAAGCGGCAGTTCTTAATTCATAAACGATAGGCAGCAAGGTTTGCCGCTGGCATAGGCAGTTACGCTGCCAGCTGGCCTTTGACCAGTGCGCCTGCGGCTCCGAAATCCATCTGGCCGGCATAGTTCTTTTTCAATTCGCCCATAACCTTGCCCATATCCTTGATGCTGGCGGCGCCGACGGCGGTAATTGTTTTCGCGATTGCGTCTTTCATTTCGGCTTCGCCCATCTGCTTGGGCAGGAAACGTTCGATGACGGCGATTTCTTCGCTTTCCTGTTTAACGAGATCGGCGCGGTTGCCTTTTTCGTACAAGACGATGGATTCGCGGCGCTGCTTGATCATGCCCTGCATCATGCCGGCGATTTCATCATCCTTGATTCCGTCGGTGACGCCTTTCGGGCGCGCGGCGATATCCTGATCTTTCATTTTGGCTATGACCATGCGGATGGTGGAGACGGAGCGTTCATCCTTCGTGAGCATCGCTTCTTTGAGGGCGTCGGTTAATTTCTGGCGCAGCATGAGGTTTTCCTTCTATGGGTTGTAAGCTATAAAAAACGCGCGGGCTGATCGCGCATTTGGGTATTTTCGCTACCTATAGGTAGAAAATATATAGTGCGCTTATAGGTAGCCAAAAAGAAGGATTTTGTCGCTAAAGGTAGACAAAAAACCCGGTTCTTGCCGTTTAAAGGGCAAAAAAACAACTGGTTTTTAATCGAAAGAGATTCTGCTCAGGCGCGGCCGGCGGTGTCGATCATCGAAGCGGCCATCGCTTCGGCGGGACGTTTGCCGCCCCAGATGACGAATTGGAAGGCGGGATAAAAACGTTCGCATTCGGTGAGCGCGATTTCGACCAGATCTTCCAGCGTCTCCACGCCCGGCATGCGGTTGTTGCGCGCGAGAACGGTGTAGCGGAAGAGCGGCGTGTGTTGCTGCGGTTCGAGATCGAAGTGACCAAGCCACAAACGATTATTCAGAATCGCGAGAAGATCATTCACGTCGGCGCGCTTGGCGTCGGGAACTTTCATGTCGAACTGACAAGAGAATTGCAGCGCGCCGATTTCGCGTTGCCACACGAAGAACATCCGGTAGTGGCACCAGCGGCCCGCGAGTTCGACAACCAGCTCGTCATCATTTGCGCGATCGAATAACCATTCGTTCGCTGTCACAATCTCTTCGAGAATATCGAGCGGATTGGATGATGCGAGTGTGTGATCGTGAGCCGACAGAAACGACATACTTGGCCTCCCCCGAGGATGGAAGCCACTCAAGTATCAAACCGAAGCACTGCGCCGCAAGAGTCGGCTGACATGCAGAGCCAGTCTGCTGCGCCGCGTGTTTTTTGAGTCACACAAGATGCATGCGAAACGATTTGGTTTTATTGCGCTAACGGATTCAAATGACTCGATTATTGAGTCATTTCAGAGTCTTGAAAATCGTTAACTGCGTTTGCGCGCCTGGTTACCTTTTTTAAACGAAGGTAAACGCCGTTTTGATTTCGATTTAATTTTTGAACCGCTTGACAGATTCAATTTGGCCTCGACCGCACTGAGACGCTCGGCGAGTTCTTCCTGCATCAGGCGTGCTTTGCTCAACATCGCGAAAGCCGCGTCAAATTCGCCGCGGCTGACGAGATTGAGATTATGTGCGAGCGAATCCAAATGTTGTTTCGCTTGCGCTTTCATTTCGTGGCGCGCGCCAAGCAAATTACCCAGCACATTGCCCGAGAGGGCGATCATGTCGTCGATTAATCTATTGTTTTTGGTCATATGTTGCTCCTTCAGTGATAGGTGCGGTATAACATGCGCCCGCCATTTATGCATCCCGCACGGAGGCGACCATGTTCGCTCTCGCTTTTCCGCCGCTTGATCCAGTCGCCTTGTCGTTAGGGCCGATTTTAATCCGTTGGTACGCGCTCGCTTACCTGGCGGGTTTTGTACTGGGCTGGCGTTATTGCCTTTACCTCGCGCGGCAGAATCCAAAGGGGCCGACGCCGCAGCAATATGACGACTTCCTGACATGGGCCGTGATCGGCGTCGTGCTGGGCGGACGTCTCGGCTATATTTTATTTTACCAGCCGGATTATTATTTCTCGCATCCCCTCGAGATGCTGCAGGTGTGGCATGGCGGCATGTCGTTTCATGGCGGCATGATGGGCGTCATCGTCGCGGCGCTGCTTTTCACCAGGCGCCGCCACATCGGATTCTTTTCTTTCACCGATGTGCTGGCTTGCGTGACGCCGATTGGGCTCGGGCTCGGGCGGTTGGCGAATTTCGTTAATGGCGAATTGTATGGCCGCGAAAGTGATGTGCCGTGGGCAATGGTGTTTCCGCGCGGCGGCGATGTGGCGCGGCATCCGAGCCAGATATATGAAGCGCTGCTGGAGGGGCTGGTTCTGCTGATCATCATGTTCTTACTTTCGCGGCGCGAGAAATGGCGCTCGCGGCCAGGATTTTTGTCGGGCTGGTTTTTATTTCTCTACGGCGTGTTTCGTTTTTCCATCGAGTTTTTCCGCGAGCCGGATGCGCAGCTCGGTTTTCTATGGCTGGGGGCTACCATGGGGCAATTGCTGTGCGTGCCGATGATGCTGTTCGGCCTTTATCTGATTTTGCGGTCGGAGCGGCGCACGGCGCAGCGCGCGTAAAATGAACCCGCTGTTCGACCACATTCGCGCGCTGATCGAGAAGAACGGCCCCATTTCTATCGCGCGCTATATGGATCTGGCGTTGCAGCATCCAGAACACGGCTATTACCGGAAAGGTGATCCTGTCGGAAGCGGCGGCGATTTCATCACGGCGCCCGAAATCAGCCAGATGTTTGGTGAGCTGATCGGGCTGTGCTTCGCCGAAGCGTGGAAAGATATGCATAAGCCCGATCCGTTCGTTTTATGCGAGCTGGGCCCCGGCCACGGCACGCTGATGCAGGATGCGTTGCGCGCCACGGCGAAAATTCAGGGTTTTCATACGGCGATGGAATTGTATTTGCTGGAAAGCAATGAGAGCCTGCGCAAGATGCAGACCGAAAAGCTGGCGGAGCATGATTCGGTTTATGTCGACGAGATAGTTTGGAAACTGCCGGCCTTTATTATCGCCAATGAATTTCTCGATGCGCTGCCGATCCGCCAGTTCGAGATGACGGCGCAGGGCTGGTGCGAGCGTTTGATCACTGTCGACGGCGAGGAGCTGGAATTCGTTCTGTCGCCGCATGATCCGGCATTTTTGCTTTTCATTCCGCAGGAGCAACGCGAAGCGCCCGTCGGCACCGTGCATGAAATTTCACTGCCGGGGCTGACGCTGATAAGGCAGATCGCGCAGCAGGTGGTTGTTCACGGCGGCGCGGCGCTGATCATCGATTACGGCTATGCCGTGCCGCCGGGCAAGGGAACGTTTCAGGCCGTCTCGCACCACCGGCAGGCCGATGTGCTGGAACATCCGGGCGAGGTTGATCTCACCGCGCATGTCGATTTCGCCGCGCTGCGGACAATCGCGCAGGCGCAGGGTGCCCTGGTTCTGGGGCCGGTCGGGCAGGGGGAGTTTTTGCAGACGCTGGGTATAGAGATGCGCGCGCTGCAGTTAAAGTATAATGCGTTGCCGGAGCAAGCGCGCGTTATAGATGCGGCCTTGCATCGCTTGACCGACGCGGCCGAAATGGGGAGTTTGTTCAAGGTTATGGCGATTGTCTCGCCGCAGTTAGGGAAGCTGGCGGGGTTTTAAGTGGAGGAACTCCTCCCCGCAAGCGGGGAGGATACAAAAACTTAGACTTACGGCCCATGTGCAAATATTCTGATGAGCAGAACAATGAAAGTAAGTCTTAGTTTTTGTTGGTAGGGCGATGGAGTTGGCCCTACCAGTGAAAACTAAGGCTTGCTAAAGGGCGCAAGCCTAAGTTTTCACGTCCTCCCCGTGAACGGGGAGGAGGCACACTTCTTGATAACTCGAAAGACAATGCCGAAAACACTTCATGCCGATAATTTTCAGTATCTCGAATCCATCCGCCACGGTTTCTTTACGCGCGAATGGGGGAATTGTGGCTTGTCGCGAGCCGGTGATTTCGGCAGCGATGTACTCGATAATCGCCGCCGCGTGGCCGAGCAGCTTGGCGCAGAGCCGGAGAAGTTATTGAGCTGTTATCAAATTCATTCGCCGGATGTCGTGACGGTGACGGCGCCGTGGAAAATCGAAGACCGGCCGCAGGCCGATGCAATGGTGACGAAGGAAAAAGGCATTGCCCTCGGTATTCTCACGGCCGATTGCGGGCCTGTTCTGTTTGCCGATGCTAAAAACGGCGTGATCGGCGCGGCGCATGCCGGATGGCGCGGCGCTTTGATGGGTGTGATGGAAAATACGGTCGCGGCGATGGAAAAACTAGGCGCTGCGCGGCAATCCATTCATGCTTCCGTGGGCCCGTGCATCTGGTGGAATTCTTATGAAGTGGGGCCTGAATTTCCTGCACCGTTTCTGGCCGAGAATACGGAATATACGCGTTTTTTCCGCCCGGCGTTTCGCTCGGATCATTACATGTTCAATTTGCCGGGCTATATCGAGGCGAAATTACGGGCGCTCGGCCTGGCCTCGGTCGAGCCGTCGCCGGCGGACACGCTGGCCGACGAGGAGCTTTTTTTTAGCTATCGCCGCAGCTGCCTGAAAGGCGAGGAGCGGGCGGGGAGTTTAATCTCCGCGATAATGTTGGCGGTATAAGAGAGGCTTATATAGTTAAGCGCGCATCAACCATGAATATTCAGAATGCATTTAGGATGAATTCTTAAAATACGGGATAATTTTTATTCATAGGAGAAAAATCATGGAAGATAATTCTACTGGCAGTGCTTTAGGTGCGATGGCGGTATTGGTCATTATACCGGTGGCCTTATTGGTGCTGGGATTAGCATTGCGGCCGGGATAGATAACCGCGGCGCTATGAAAAGCGCTTTGGTCGGCCTGTCGCGCCGGCGGTTTGTTAATATATAGCCCTAGATATCTTGCCTATTAGTCATCGCTCCCTTACTTTAAAGGGTAAGGAGAGCTTATGCCCCATACCCTTTACGACAAGATCTGGAACAGCCATGTCGTCCACCGGCAGGAGGATGGTACTTGCCTGATTTATATCGACCGGCACCTCGTTCATGAGGTGACGAGCCCGCAGGCTTTTGAAGGCCTGCGCGCGGCCCATCGGAAGGTGCATAGGCCTGAGGCGACTTTGGCGGTGGCCGATCATAACGTGCCGACCACGCCCGACCGTGCTCAGGGCATTCGCGAGGAAGAATCCCGGATTCAGGTCGATGCGCTGACCGCCAATACAAAAGAATTCGGCATCGAATATTTTTCGATGGATGATGTGCGGCAAGGCATCGTGCATGTGATCGGGCCGGAGCAGGGATTTACCCAGCCGGGCATGACGATCGTTTGCGGTGATAGTCATACCTCGACGCACGGCGCGTTTGGCGCGCTGGCTTTCGGCATCGGCACTTCGGAAGTCGAACACGTTCTTGCCACACAGACTTTGATCATGAAGCCTTCGAAGAATATGCGCGTTGCGATTGAGGGCGATTTGCTGCCCGGCGTCACAGCCAAAGATCTGATCCTGGCCATTATCGGCGTCATTGGCACTTCAGGCGGCACTGGGCATGTGATCGAATATACCGGCGATGCTATCCGCAAGCTCTCGATGGAAGGGCGCATGACCGTTTGCAATATGAGCATCGAGGCGGGCGCGCGCGCCGGGTTGATCGCGCCGGATGAAATCACGTTCGCCTATCTGAAGGGCCGCACCAAGGCGCCGCAAGGGGCGGATTGGGACAAAGCGGTTGCTTACTGGAAAACGCTGCCGAGCGATGCGGGCGCGAAATACGATAAAGAGGTTACGCTCAAGGCCGCCGATATCGCGCCGACTGTTACCTGGGGCACATCGCCGGAGGATACGGTTGCGATTACCGGCGTGGTGCCTGATCCCGCTTCAGCACATGACGAAGGCAAGCGCGCGGCGATCAAGCGCTCGCTCGATTATATGGGATTACAGTCCGGCATGCGGATGCAGGATGTGACGATCGATAAGGTTTTCATCGGTTCCTGCACCAATGGGCGCATCGAGGATATGCGCGCGGCGGCGGAAGTGGCCAAAGGCCGCCATGTGGCCGACGGCGTGCAAGCAATGGTGGTGCCGGGTTCTGGTCTTGTGAAAAAGCAGGCGGAGCAGGAGGGGCTTGATAAAATTCTGATCGAAGCCGGTTTCGAATGGCGCGAGCCGGGATGCTCGATGTGCCTCGCGATGAATGAAGACCGTCTGGAGCCGGGCGAGCGCTGTGCTTCGACCTCCAACCGCAACTTCGAAGGCCGTCAGGGCCGCGGCGGCCGCACACATTTGATGAGCCCCGCAATGGCGGCTGCGGCGGCGATCAAAGGCAAGCTGGCGGATGTAAGGGAACTGGTTAAATGAACGGATCGAAAATCAAAATTGAACATCAAAATTCTTCGGTTCTCATTACTGTATTCGTTCTTGTTACATTTGTTCTGCTTGTCGTGTATGGCAGTTTTTATTTTTTTGATCGCTATCCGAATTTGAACCCTGAAGTCCTTCTCGGAGGAATGCGGAAAGGGCGCCTCAAAGTTTGGGCTTTTGTATTCACAATAGGTATTGTCGCGATTGGTCTCTTGCTTGCATGCATTATCCAATGGCTCACCGTTAAGATTGACGGCGAAAGGAAATGAAGAGCGATAACTTTTTCGGCGAGTGCAAAGTATAATGCAAGATTTAACAGACATACAAAGCTCGCCACCCTCCGGCTACGACTACGCCGGTTTTTCCTCGCGCGCGCTGGCCTTTTCAATCGACCAAACGATTTTGATTTTGATCGTCATGATGTTCACGGTGCCGGCGATTTTTCTGTTGCTGCTGGCGCAGTTTGTTGCGTGGCCATTTACGCTCATTCTTATTCCGACGGTGCCGCCGGTCGGTATGATTGTGGCGTGGATTTATTTCGCGGGGCAGGAAAGCTCGAAACACCAGGCAACGTTCGGCAAGCGCATGTGCGGCCTGACCGTGACGGATATGGACGGCAATCGGATTTCGTTTTTCCGTGCAACGATGCGGTTTTGGGGAAAATTTATTTCAAGCGCGATTATGCTGATGGGGTTTATCATGGCGGCCTTTACCGAACATCATCAGGCGCTGCATGATATGATCGCCGAAACACTAGTGCTCAAAAAACAAAAATAGGGCGCGCCATGGAAATAAAAAACCCCCTGCAATCGAAAGAATACTATTATGCCGGTTTCTGGTGGCGGGTCTTGGCTACTTATATCGATAATCTGATTATTCAGGTCGCTATCGGAATTGGTTTGAAACTGACGCCCTTTCAGCAGCGGCTAAAATCTTATCTCGAAACGGCGGCACAGCCGGCGGCTGGCGCGAAAAAGCATCTGTCTTGGACCCAGTTGGTCGAGCAAACCAGAATAAATATGGAGATCATGTTTAACCGGTTTATCTCGGACCGCGCGATGATTGAGGGTTTTATTGTTTTGACGATCATTTGCTATTTCGCAATCTGGCTTTACCGTGCCTTGATGGAATCTTCGCCCGTGCAGAGCACGCTGGGCAAAAAAGTGTGCGGATTGGTTGTGACTGATATGCAGGGCAATCGCATCAGTTTTGGCCGCGCGTCTGGCCGGTGCGGCGTTCGTTTTGGGATTAGCGCTTTATGCTCTGCTTTCCTCTGGATCTACTTCTTTCGTACCGGCTTTAATGCCGATACCTTGTTGACAGTGCGGTTTTGGAGTATGGTTTGCTGCGTAACTTTTGTAGCAGGTATCGCCTATTTTTTAGCCGGCTGGACGCCGCGCAAGCAAACTTTGCACGACATTATTGCCGGCACTTTAGTTTTTCGCCGCCGTTCGTCGCCGCAAGTAGAACCGCCACCGCAACTGATTTAACAAGAGGAGTCCGAGCATGGCACCCGCCGATTCTGTTTCCGCCTTTCCACAGCCCGGCACGACTGAAACCAAATATGCGGGCTTCTGGTGGCGCGTTCTGGCTGCCCTGGTTGATGGGCTTGTTATTATCGCAGTTACGTTTGTATTTTATATAATTGTCATTGCGGTGTTTATGGTCATTCACAAAACTGCCGGTACCGACGATCAGGTTACTTCGCCGGTGCAAGATTTTATCCATACTTACCAGCCATTATTTTTCGTTATCAATATAGTTTTCAACTGGCTGTACTACGCATTTCAGGAAAGTTCCAACGGGCGGGCGACGCTGGGCAAGAAAGCTTGCGGTCTGGTTGTTACCGAAATGGAAGGGCGCCGCATCAGTTTTTTGCGCGCAACCGGCCGGTTTTTCGCCAAATATGTTTCCGCACTCCCGCTCGGCGTTGGCTATATGATGGTTGGATGGACCAAGCGTAAGCAGGGGCTGCATGATATGATCGCCAGCACGCTGGTGATTAAGTGGAATTAGGATAGGGGAGAGGCGCGGTGCAAAAATTTACCAAAGTCAAAGGTGTTGCCGCACCCATGCCGATGGTCAATGTCGATACCGACATGATCATTCCGAAGCAGTTTCTGAAAACGATCAAGCGGACGGGGCTGGGCAAATATCTGTTCAACGATATGCGCTTTACGCCCGAGGGCAAGGAAATCTCCGATTTCGTTCTGAACAAGCCGGAATATCGCAAGGCGGAGATATTGATCGCCGGAGCGAATTTCGGTTGTGGTTCCAGCCGTGAACATGCGCCGTGGGCGCTCGGCGATTTCGGCATTCGTTGCGTTATCGCGCCGAGCTTCGCCGATATTTTCTATAACAACTGCTTCAAGAACGGATTGCTGCCGCTGGCATTGCCGCAGGAGCAAATCGATGAGTTGATGAAACTGGCGCAGAAGCCGGACACGCAGATTACCGTCGATCTGGAAACCCAGACCGTTTCGGCCTATCCGGAAAATACCAATTTCAGTTTCAAGCTGGATGAGTTCCGGCGGCATTGCTTACTGAACGGTCTCGACGATATCGGCCTGACAGAGCAGCATAAGGGCGATATCGCCAGTTACGAAACCAAGCAAAAATCAGAACGTCCATGGTTGTAATTTTAGCGTCATCCCCGCACATGCGGGGATCCATTTTTGGTGCAGTTAAGATGGATGCCCGCCTGCGCGGGCATGACGCCAGTGGAGTAGAGAATGACTAAACAAATCCTCATTGTCCCCGGCGACGGCATCGGCCCTGAAGTTATGGGCGAGGTGCGGCGCGTGCTGGAATGGTTTCGCGATAGTCGCGGGCTCGCGCTCGAAATTGCCGAAGATGTTATCGGTGGTGCAGCAATCGATAAATATGGCGTGCCGCTGGCGCCGGAAACTTTGGCGAAGGCGAAGCAGGCCGATGCGGTTTTGCTCGGCGCGGTCGGCGGGCCGAAATGGGCCAAGATGTCTTATGACAAGCGGCCAGAAGCAGGCTTGCTGTCGATCCGCAAGGAAATGGGATTATTCGCCAATCTGCGCCCTGCAATCGTCTTCGATGCGCTGATCGATGCTTCGAGCTTGAAGCCCGACATTGTGCGCGGGCTCGATATCATGATCGTGCGCGAGCTGACCGGCGGCGTTTATTTCGGTGAGCCGCGCGGCATCACCGATATCGGCAATGGCGAGCGGCGCGGTATCAATACGCAAGTTTATACGACAAGCGAGATCGTGCGTATCGCCCGCGTAGCGTTCGAACTTGCGCGCAAGCGGAGCAAAAAAGTCTGCTCCTGCGAAAAATCGAACGTGATGGAAAGCGGCATTCTGTGGCGCGAGGAGGTGACCAAGCTTCACGCGTCCGAATATAGCGATGTCGAGCTTTCGCATATGTATGCCGATAATTGCGCGATGCAATTGCTGCGCGCGCCGAAACAGTTCGACGTGATCCTGACCGATAATCTGTTCGGCGATATTCTGTCAGACGAAGCGGCGATGCTGACGGGCTCGCTCGGCATGCTGCCGTCGGCGTCATTAGGTGCTGCCGACAAATCAGGTAGGCAACCGGCGATGTATGAGCCGATCCACGGCTCCGCACCCGATATCGCGGGGCAGGATAAGGCTAATCCACTAGCCAGCATCCTCAGCGCCGCGATGATGTTCCGCTATTCGTTCAATTGGGCAGCAGAAGCCGATTTGCTGGAAACAGCAGTGCGCGCGGTACTGGATAGCGGCATTCGCACGGCCGATATCCTCTCGCCGGGCCTGCAACCGACCGGCACGCAGACTATGGGCGGTGCGGTGTTGCAGGCGTTGGGGAAGCTGGTTTAATTCTTCCGCTTGTTTATGTCGCTGGCGCAAAAGCCGCTTCGATCTGCGGCGCGCGAGGTTCGCGCGATTTCAGAAGAGGGTGGTAGGCCGATGATCTTGTGGCGGAGAGATAAGCTCCTAAGTCAAACTCATTAATAATCGTCTTGCCGACGCGTTGAAGAACATGTCCTTTGGCACAGGGGGCCGTGGTTTCATCCCCACCTTTTCCAAAAAAATCATCGGCAAGCGCAAGCAGATCTGAAGCGGCTTCCGCTATTTCCTGCTTTAGGCGCATCTTTGCTGCATCCGTCAAAGGCTTCAGCAATTCCGGGGCCTCGCCGGATTTGAAAACGCTCCCGCCAGCCGCCAGCCATTCACGCAGCAAAACGCCGAGCAGCCTTGTATCGATGGGATTGAGTTCGTCTGAATCGCGCGATACGTGCGATGGGGAGGCGCCAGGTTTTTTTATCGTTGGCGGCGCGCTGTAATGAGATACGTCATCAAGCATCTCGATATTCTCTTCGGAAAAAAAGTTTCTTTATGCGTGCGACTTTGAGGCATAGAATCGCGATGTGTCAACAATCATCGCTTCGGAAACCAGATTTTTCCATAATCGAAACGTGTGCAATGCAGCAATCGCGCAGCCTATGGGGGCCTGTACGGTGTTGCATGCCTCGGGGAAGTTATATTCTTGGAATGGCTAACTGGGTTTAGGAGAGGCAGGAGGAGGATAAACAACACCTAACATTTCCCTTACAACATTAAAGGCAGCTTTGTGTTGTCCGGTAGGATTGTTGTCGAAGGTTTCTAACAGTAACTGTATAAGAGCATCCTCAGGAGAAGTGATGCCTCTCGCAATACGATATGTTTCAATGATAGTGCCTATCTTTCCATCGGTATCAATACATACTTTTTCGGCCACCATTGTTAAATCTCCCACTTTAATTAAGGCATAATCTATAGATAAAGTGGTGTAACGGGTCAATACGATCTATATAATAACATTAACCAAACTCATTGAATTGCGTATATGACCGACCTCTCTCTCATCCGTAATTTCGCGATTATCGCGCATATCGATCACGGCAAATCCACGCTCGCCGACCGGCTAATACAAAGTACCGGAGCGGTGGAATTGCGCGATATGAAGGAGCAGATGCTCGATAATATGGATATCGAGCGCGAGCGCGGCATCACGATCAAGGCGCAGACCGTGCGCCTGAATTACAAAGCCAAGGACGGCAAGACCTATCAGCTCAATCTGATGGATACTCCCGGCCATGTCGATTTTGCCTATGAGGTCAGCCGCAGTCTGGCGGCGTGTGAGGGTTCGATTTTGGTGGTCGATGCCTCGCAGGGCGTGGAAGCGCAGACGCTGGCCAATGTTTATCAGGCAATCGATAACGGGCATGAAATCGTGCCGGTTCTGAACAAGATTGATTTGCCCGCCGCCGAGCCCGAGCGCGTGCGTCAGCAGATCGAAGATGTTATCGGCATTGATGCGTCTGATGCAGTTCTGATTTCGGCCAAGACCGGCATTGGCATCGATGATGTGCTGGAGGCAATCGTCACGCGCCTGCCGCCGCCGAAAGGCGACCGCGATGCGCCGTTGAAAGCGCTGCTGGTCGATAGCTGGTACGATGTTTATCTCGGCGTCGTTATTCTGGTGCGCGTGGTCGATGGCGTTGTCAAGAAGGGCCAGAAAGTCCGCTTCATGCAAACGGCGGCTACGCGCGATATCGATCGCGTCGGTATATTCTCGCCGAAGAAAATCGAAATTGGTGAGCTGGGGCCCGGCGAAATGGGCTTTATCACCGCCGGCATCAAGCAGATTGCCGATACGCGCGTCGGCGATACGATTACTGATGAGCGTAATCTGGCGACCGAGGCATTGCCCGGTTTCAAGCCTTCGGTGCCGGTGGTCTTCTGCGGGTTGTTCCCGGTCGATGCTGACGATTATGAACATTTGAAAGAGTCGCTCGGCAAGCTGGCGCTGAACGATGCGAGTTTTAAGTATGAAGCGGAAAGTTCGACCGCGCTCGGCTTTGGTTTCCGTTGCGGCTTTCTGGGCCTGCTGCATCTCGAAATTATTCAGGAACGGCTGGAACGCGAATTCGATCTCGATCTTATCACCACAGCGCCTTCGGTTATCTATAAGGTGCATATGATGCACGACCGGGGCGTGAAGGAATTGCACAACCCGGCCGATATGCCCGATGTCGTGCAGATCGAAAAAATCGAGGAGCCGTGGATCAAGGCCACAATTCTGACGCCTGACGAATATCTCGGCGGCATTCTTACCCTTTGCAACGACCGGCGCGGCGAGCAGGTGGAGCTGACCTATGTCGGCAACCGCGCGATGTTGATTTACCGCCTGCCGCTGAACGAAGTGGTGTTCGATTTTTACGACCGGTTGAAATCGATCAGCAGCGGCTATGCCAGTTTCGATTACGCGATCGACGAATATCGCGACGGCGAGTTGGTAAAAATGTCGATCCTCGTTAATGAGGAACCAGTCGATGCGCTGTCAATGATCGTACATCGTGCCGCAGCCGAAAAACGCGGCCGTATGCTGTGCGAACGGTTAAAGGAATTGATCCCGAAGCAACTGTTCAAGATCGCCATTCAGGCGGCTATCGGCGGGCGCATCGTGGCGCGCGAAACCATTTCGGCCATGCGCAAGGATGTGACGGCCAAATGCTACGGCGGCGATATCAGCCGCAAACGCAAATTGCTGGATAAGCAGAAGAAGGGCAAAAAGCGCATGCGCCAGTTTGGCGAGGTTGAAATTCCACAATCGGCCTTTATCGCCGCGCTGAAGATGGATGATAGGTAATCAGGCGCGATCGAGAAATTCGCGCGGCGTTATTATTTCCACGTTCCGGAACGGATTCATATTTAGCAAATCGTGATCACTGGTGATGATCATGTCCGCATTTCCGCTCACGGCCAGTTCCAGAACCTTGTCGTCGTTTGCATCGGAACAGGCCCGGATGGCGGAGGTGACCGAGACATACTCGGTATCGCTGATATAGCTCTGAATGTAGTTTTTTATTTCTTCCTCGCTGGCATAGCGCGCAAATTTGTAACGCGATAAAACCTCAACCAGTTCGCGCTGCATGTCATCCGACATTAAAATGACGCCCGTTTTTCTCGCCGCTGTCAACGCTTGTGCCGGAATCGAAAGCGGATACAACAACCGGCTTACCACCACGCCGGTGTCGAAAACAAAACGTGCCACGATTTAGGATATGTCCGACAGAATTTCGTCGGCGATTTCATCGGTCAGTCCGCGAGCCCGCATTTTTGCCGCCAGATCGTCGGCGATGCTTTCAAAGGATTCGATGCGTTCGCCACGTAGCCTTTTATATTGCTCAACTGACATCAGTACAGCCACATCGCGGTTGTGGCTTTGAATAAAAAGAGGCTCGCGCTGGGCGATATCGAGCGCCGCGCCGAAGGCTTGTTTTACTTCCGTAGCGGAAAGCGTTTGCATGATTCCCCCTGTTTTTTATAATATCGCACAAAATAGATAATTTGTCTATTTGCAATATTTAACAAAGCAAAATCAATTGGTTATAATTAATCTCCGAACGGATCTTTCACCAAAATCGTGTCTTCGCGTTCGGGGCTGGTGGAGAGCAGGATCACCGGCGCCTCGATCATTTCTTCCAGACGGCGGATATATTTGATCGCGTTGGGCGGCAGATCGGCCCAGCTGCGCGCGCCGTGAGTGCTTTCTTTCCAGCCGTCGCAAGTATCGTAAATCGGTGTGACGGCGGCCTGCGCATTTTGTCCGGCGGGTAGATAGTCGACTTCCTTGCCGTTGAGCTTGTAGGCGCGGCACACTTTGAGCTCCGTCAGGCCGTCGAGCACATCGAGCTTGGTGAGAGCGATGCCGTCGATGCCGCCGGTTTTTACCGCCTGCCGCACCATGACCGCATCGAACCAGCCGCAGCGGCGCTTGCGCCCCGTGACAACGCCGAATTCCTTGCCGACCTTGCCGAGATGCTCGCCCGCTTCGCCTTTATCCTCGGTCGGGAAGGGGCCGGAGCCGACGCGCGTCGTATAGGCTTTGCAGATGCCCAGCACCCGGCCGACGGTTTTGATGCCGGAGCCGGAGCCGGAGGCTGCGCCTGCGGCGACGGTGTTGCTGGAGGTAACAAACGGGTACGTGCCGTGATCGACATCCAGCATCGCGCCCTGTGCGCCTTCGAACAGCATCAGCTTGCCTTCGCGGCGGGCATCTTCCAGACGGCGCCACACTACGGCGGCATAGGGCAGGATTTGAGGTGCGATATCCATTAGGTCGCGATACAGCTGGGCCGGATCGATTTCCGGCGCCTTGAAGCCGCGGAGCAGGGCATTGTGATGCACCAGAAGCTGTTCGATCTTGACGCGCAGCAGATCGGGTTCGGCCAGATCGCAGACACGGATCGCGCGGCGCGCGACTTTATCTTCGTAAGCCGGGCCGATACCGCGGCCGGTGGTGCCGATCTTGCCGTCGCCGCTGGCGGCTTCGCGCGCGCGGTCGACCGCGCCGTGTACCGGTAAAATCAGCGGGCAGTTTTCGGCCAGCAATAAATTAGTGGGATTGACCTCAACGCCTTTTTCGCGGATCGCGGTGATTTCCTTGAGCAGGGCCCACGGATCGACCACCACGCCGTTGCCGATGACGGAAAGCTTGCCGGGCCGCACGACGCCGGAGGGAAGCAGGCTGAGTTTGTAGGTGACGCCGTCGATGACGAGGGTATGGCCGGCATTGTGGCCGCCCTGGAACCGCACCACAACATCGGCGCGATTCGATAGCCAATCGACGATTTTGCCTTTGCCTTCGTCGCCCCATTGGGCGCCGACCACGGCGACATTCTTCATTATCTGTCCTCCCTGATTACTAAGCCGGAAGGACATCGCCCTTCCGATTGTGTATAGCAGGCACACCGCCGAAGAAAAGTGGTGATTCGTAAAAAACGCTCTCTTGACTAAATTTTTTAAAGGCGTTTACTTTTAGCCGAAGTTGCCGAGCAACTTATTGATTTGAAAGAAAAATAAAGATGTTGGACGGAGTTGTCGCAGGGGAGGTTACTTCCAGGAAATCCCGAACTGCGTGGAAATTACAACCGTTGCGAAATCAGCCAACCGATGCCCATGTGACGGCTTCTTTGGTTGAGAACGGGGAGATTCCGGCCGGGCAGCTCGATCTGGTTCTTAAAATCGAATGGAAAAACAGCAAGATTGTTTCATTGTTAATTGTGTCCGTGCGCTCCGGCCAAAATGAAGAACATGGTTTGTATCGAGGGTCTACATATCTGGAAGATTGTGTACAGGTTTTCAGGGCAAATTCTCCTCACGGAACGCAGCCCGAAAAAATTGCGGGCAGCATTGTACGGATGTTTCTAAAGCCTGACGGAAGTTTTGGCTCGCCCGAATGGCTTGAAACATTCAGGACTGTAAAAATCGGCTTATACGATCTGACCTTATCCCTTGCTGCAGAAGCCCATCTGTCTGTAGGCGTTGCTTCCGATTTTGCTTCAGCGCAGCCCAAGGCTTGTACGCCGGAAGCTTTCTCGTTACGGGCGAAAGGGCAGGGCAATCGAGAAAGCCCACCTGAGTGGTGGCATAACCGCGTTAAATATGCAGCAGTTAAAGAAGCTAATCCCATTCGGCTGCCGATCAGGTTTTCGCCGGCAAGTAAGTCGGTTGCGGCGCGCCGCAAAAGAAGAGAGGAGCAAACGCTCCGGAGACCGGGAGCGTTTTTATTACCGCCCAGAGCATACCATCCTCATCACCACTATAGGTAACCGATGCCCGATACCATTCACATATTCGAAACGGCGCAGGATCTTCTGCAAAGGGCTGCTTTATCGACCGATAAAAAACCTCTTCAAGTTGTGTTTGATGTATTTGCGGATATGGAGCAGCCAGGCGATGCCCGTGTTTATGGTTTTTTCGCCCGCCCGGCTTCGAAAGAAAATCCCGATACAGCGATGGACACGCCGCTCAGTTTTATTCTGGTGGCGACAAAGCCAAAAGAGAATGCGGTTTCGGTTTTGCAGCTGGCGTTTTTATCGGGAAACAGGGAACACTTTCAGGGCATTCAGGAAGGCGACAAAGAATCGATTTTTCCGCACAACCTGCAGCCGCGAGCGGCTGCCCAAGCCATCGTCAATAGTATGATAGATGATAATAAAATGATGGGCTCGCACGAAGATCTCGTTCGCCGCGCCAGCGAATTGCATTGTACGGAGCCGCTCGGCTTTACCGTTTATCTGGAGAAGAAAGCCTATGACGGGCAGTTACGATTCTTTTCCACGGCGGCGGCGGAAATCAGCGCACTTCCACAATCACCGGGACGTGATCGCTTGGCTTCTCCCAGCCCCGCGCATCCCCCACTGTTTGAGCTTGTTTAAGTCCGGAGATTAATCCCGGTGTAACCCAGATGTGATCGAGGCGGCGGCCGCGGTTTGATGCCCTCCAATCGGCGGCGCGGTAGCTCCACCAGCTATAAAGTTTTTCGTCATGCGGCGTGAAATGGCGCACGGCGTCATACCAGTCATGCGCTTTCTGCCAGCGGGTGAGTTTTTCCACTTCAATCGGTGTGTGTGAAACGACGCCGAGCATTTGCTTGTGCGACCACACATCATGTTCGAGTGGTGCCACATTGAGATCGCCGACAAGGACTTTGGCTTTCTTCTTATCCGTGTTCTTTTTCCACCATGCGGCCATTTCATCCATAAAGCCGAGCTTGTGCGCGAATTTGGGATTGGCCTTCGGGTCGGGAATATCGCCGCCGGCCGGCACATAGCAACAATGAACCTCGATACCGTTGGGCAGTTCGGCGAACACATGACGGCAATCTTCGCGTTGCTGCCAGTTCTGTTTGCCGGTTTTCGTCAGCGGCACGCGCGATACGATAGCGACGCCGTTATAGCTTTTCATGCCGCAGATATGCTGATGCTTATAGCCTTTGGCCGCCAGCGCATCGCGCGGAAAGGTATCGTCGATCGTCTTGGTTTCCTGCAGACACAGCACGTCGGGTTTGTGCTCATCGAGGAAACGTTCGACCAGGCCGATGCGCAGGCGGACGGAGTTGATGTTCCAGGTGGCGATTTTCAACTACTGCGCCTTTCCGCCCTTGCCGAAATTGGGCGGGACGAAAGTGAACTGGCTGCGGTCGAGTTTTATGTCGGTCTGCTCATTCTCCAGATTGACGCCGGTGGTGTGGCCTTGCGCATCGACCACGCGCCATTGCCGCAGCAGCAGGGGATGATCCTCGAAAATCAGCGTGAGCAGGCCTGCGCCGGGATCTTTGGTCTCAACCAGGCTTAGCTCCAGCTTTTGCGGAAAATGCTGCAGCTTGGTGATCGTGATATCGCCACTAAGATGAACATTGTCGCGCAAGATCAGGTTGGCGAGGCTTGAATCTTCCGGCACGTTGGATTGCGATTTCAGGGTGCCGTCCCACATATGGACGAAATCGCCGTCGGCGACGATGAAATCGTGCGAGGGCGGCGCATAATTCACGCGCATTTTGCCGGGGCGCTGAATGGCGATTGTGCCGCGTACCATATTGCCCGCATCGTCGACCTGCAAAAAATCGGCCGAGATGCTTTTGAGGTTGTTCAGATAGGATTCGATGCGTTGAACGCTGTTGAGATCGTCAGCTGAAAGTACGGCCGGCGTGGTCGAAGGCGGTACCGGCGGCGTGGGCGCCAGCTTCATATGCGGCAGCGAATGCGGTTTGTCGGTTTCTGGCACCGGCGCGGTGCCATCCGGCGGCGGCACCGTGGATTCCGGCACGGCGTCGACATTGCGATTGATCTCAATCGCATGGGCAACGGGCGCAAACAGGCTAAGGCAGAGGATCAGGGCAAGAAAACGCATGCCGCCAATTTGGCTGCTAATTGTGGCAAAGGAAAGGAGGATTTTTAGACGATTTTATCCTAGACAGGCATCGCGTTTATTAATGCTCTGCAATATTTTCGTCCCGCTCTGTCTGCTCGCGGCAATGTAGGTTCAGCTCGGGCTGCAAAATCGCGCTGAGCTATGTCGAAGGCTTTTCTATCACCGGCATTCCACGCGTAATGGGGAATATATCTTCCCTCTCTATTGATAATAGCCGGTTCATAAAAAGGAACTCTGCTACGCAAGTTGTAATTAACGACTGTTGCGGCTAGGGCGTCAATATCTGTGTGCATGGATGGTGGCAGGATATCGACGAGTACAGAGCGACCATGCACAGGGGCGACGACAGCATACTGCCGTCCATAGGGAGGGGCGTCCGGGAGTAAAATTTCTCCCAAAACCTGCCTACCTTCATACAGGCTTGTTACCAGCTTTGGCGTAATGCCGCCGGATAATTCAAAATCGGATTCTCTAACATAAAGAAAATCTTTGATCCCATTCTGTTTGCGGTGGTGAGCGATTTGTACGGGAATCCAACTGGAAAGTAAGGCCTTAATTGTAGACGTCATTTCTGGATTAGAAATTGTTCCTCGTATGTGTTGATTGGGAATAGCCCCGGATCCTGAATGCACTTCAAATTTTACAAGATGCGCAATGCCGAGGTCGGGATCGTTTAAAATGGACGCGAGACCGTGCATTTGCGAATTATTGTGCGGTTGGACAGTATCGGTCATGTAAATCCCATCAACAAAAAATATAACCTTTGAAAACGCCTATATCATAACAAGACCCGATCAAAATTATATTAACCACAGTCTATGAATTTATGCCCCGAAGTCAACGAAGCAAATAATTTCTTTTTTCTTTCCAATGTGTTGCAAGCTTTATTGATGAGGCGCCAATTTGGCCCCCGGCGACACTATTACTGCTCGCGCATTATTACCCTTATTCGAAGTCCCTGTTGCAGGTTCCGTTACCGCCGGTGCTGGTGGATTGGGATTTCTGTGCCCCGTATACGTGCCCTGCAAAAGTTTGTTGATCGTGGGGTCCTGCACCGTTGCGCCGTGAATAGGCGTGGGGCCGTAGATCTCGCCGTGAACCTCCACATTCCGAATAGGCCGGTTCTGGCCATCCATCAGGCTGTAGGTATTCGTGCCGTGGCTGTCCTGAGCGAGCGTTACATGAAGGCCTGTCGTATCGGCATGTGGAGATTGTGGGTTCGATACAGATTTAGATTTCGAATGAGCCGGATGTTTTCCAGTTTTATGATGATGAGGATGGCGGCGTAAATCGGCGTGATTATTTTTGGCCGATTTTTTCGGCAGCGGTTCTTTGGGTTTCGCCGTGCCAGTCGGCGAGGGGGCTTGTGCTGTCGCCGGTTTCGTATCGTCGGTATCCTGATCGTGCCGCGATGTGCGCTCAGGCGTTTTGGTGCTTTCGGGTGGTTTTGCGGTCTCGGGCGGTTTGGCGTCGTCGGGTTTCTTCGCTTCTGGAGGCTGCGGCGCGGGCGGGGCGGAAGCATCTGCAATGGCCCTGGTATGATCGTCTATCTGCGGATTGCGTAATACGCCGCCATTACGCGATGCGGCATCAGCCGCCGAATCTAAAGCTGCCTTGCGCTTGTCGGCATCCACAGGAATTTTGTGCGTTTCCGGGTCGAGATGTTTTTTGAGTTCTTCGTAATAATCATCCCGCTTGTCGGGCGGCATTTTCTCCAGACTGTCGCGCAGGCTGGCTTGTTTGTCCGAAGGAATGTCGAGCCAATCCTTGATATCCTTGAACGCTTTATCCGTACCGACCGCAGGTTTGGGTGACAGTCCCGATATTCTTAAATCGCGCGCTTCTTTAATCAGCCCTTTTATTTGTTCCGAATCCGCCGGATTATTGATGTTGACGGAAGAACTTGCTTCGCGAACCTGAGTTGCGTTTTGCGTATCGGCGGGAGCATCGGCGAATGACGGATACTGCGCCGCGCCTTTCTTGGGATCCCACGGAATGTTATAGGCACGAAGGCCTTGCCCGTTTTCCGATACGGTTGGAACGAAGACTGCATCATGTCCGTTGATGCCGAATTTTCCATAACGTGTTTCTGCCGGTTTTCCCTGAAAGTAGCTGCTGGCCAGCTCGACGCCGCCTTGATCCAGTTTGTTTCCGTCGGCGGCCATATTGTTATTTAAAAGATAGCTACGCCCGCCGGTATTGACCATGAGCAGCTCGTGAGCTTCCGTTTTCGAAGTATCCACGAGGTCGTGTACATCGCCGCCGACCAGACGCATGTTTTTGTCGTCGATGCCGACAGCTTTTAGCGTTTGATATTTAAGCCGGCCGATATCGCCGCAGACACCTTTGCCGCTGTCGAGCGTGTGGAACGATGTCTGATACCAGTTTGGATCGTTGCCTACGTTTTTCGATTTCGAATATTTATCCTGATCATAACGTATCGCTTCGTTGACCCAGGCATTCACGACCTGCATTTTTGATTTGTCATCGAGGCCTGATGCCTTGAGCATGCCCACCATATGATCCCATGCGGCGAGGCGAGGGCGAGAGATGGCATTATCGTAAGCCGTTCGATGCGACGGCCACGCACTTTGTTCTCGTTTCAGATAGGAAGAGCTTTGATTTTGCCAATCGAAGCCCGCAGGAAGAGGCGCAGACGATTCACGATTGCCGCCGATATCGTCAGGCGTTTCGGTGAATGAATTTGACGCCATAAATTACAATTCCAAAAAATTAAGCTTATCAATAATTTACCCATAATATCCGATGCAGGATTAAGGCGAGGCTAATAGCCAAAATATCAGGAATAACAATGGTTTAGTCTTCCTGTTTTCTGCCGTAAATCTCGCGTTTGCCGGTTGCGGTGGCGGAGCTGATGAGGCCTTCGCGCTCCATGCGTTCGACCAAGGTGGCGGCTTTATTATAGCCGAGCTGCAGGTGGCGCTGCAGGAAACTGGTTGAGGCTTTTTGTTCGCGCAGCACCAGATCGACGGCTTTGTCATAAAGATCGTCGCCCGAGCCCCCGATTCCACCACCGCTCATGCCGCCGCCGCCGCCGCCGAGATCGCTCTGGCCGTCATCTTCGGTGACTTCATCGAGATATTCGGGTTCGCCTTGCGCTTTGAGGAATTTGACGATGGATTCGACCTCCTCGTCGCGCACAAAGGGGCCATGCACGCGTGTGATACGTCCGCCGCCTGCCATATAAAGCATGTCGCCCTGGCCAAGCAGCTGCTCGGCGCCTTGCTCGCCCAAAATGGTGCGGCTGTCGATTTTGGAAGTGACCTGAAAGCTGATGCGGGTCGGGAAATTGGCCTTGATCGTGCCGGTGATGACGTCGACCGACGGGCGTTGTGTGGCCATCATGATATGAATTCCGGCAGCGCGTGCCATTTGCGCGAGGCGCTGGATCGCGCTCTCGATTTCCTTACCCGCCACGATCATGAGATCGGCCATTTCGTCGACGATGACCACGATCATCGGCAGTTCGGTGAGGTCGAGCGGTTGCTCTTCGTAGATCGGCTTGCCGGTTTCCTTGTCGAAGCCGGTTTGCACTGTGCGCGTGAGATTTTCGTTGTTCTTTTGTGCTTCGCGCAGGCGCACATTATAGCCTTCGATATTACGGACGCCGAGCTTCGACATCGCGCGGTAGCGTTCTTCCATCTCGCGCACTGTCCAGCGCAAGGCCATGATTGCTTTCTTCGGTTCTGTCACCACCGGCGCCAGCAGATGCGGAATGCCTTCATAGACCGAAAGCTCCAGCATTTTGGGATCGATCATGATGAAGCGGCATTTCTGCGGCGGCAGGCGATAGAGCAGGGACAGGATCATCGTATTGATCGCGACCGATTTACCGGAGCCGGTGGTGCCTGCGATCAGTAAATGCGGCATGCGCGCCAGATCGGTTATCACCGGCTGGCCTGCGATATCCTTGCCCAGCACCAGGGGCAGTGTGCCGCCGACTTCGGTATAGGAGTCGCTGCTGAGCAGTTCGCGCAGATAAACGGTTTCGCGTTTAATGTTTGGCAATTCGATGCCGATGACATTGCGGCCGGGAACCACGGCGACGCGCACCGACGCCGCGCTCATGTTACGGGCGATATCGTCGGCCAGCGAAATCACGCGCGCGGCGCGCGTACCGGGCGAGGGTTCGAGTTCATAAAGCGTGACGACGGGGCCGGGGCTGACTTTGGTAATGGTGCCGTTGACGCCGAAATCGGCCAGCACGGATTCCAGCAGCTTGGCGTTTTTCTCAAGCGCTTCTTCGGAAACTTCGATGCGATCCTTTTGGGCGCTTTCCGGCCACTGCAAAAGTTCGAGCGGCGGCAGCGCTACATCGCTTTCCGGCCGCAGGGGCAATCGTGCCTGGCGAGCGGAGGCGGCGGGGCGGCGGACTTTGACCTTTACCTTGCGCGGCGGCGGCGGAGCATCTTCAGCGGCAGGCCGTGTTTCTTTTGCTTTATCGCCGTCTTCTTGTTCATCCTCTTCGTTTTCCTCTTTAACCAAGCGCCGTTCGCTGATTTCGAAACGATGATCTTCGTTTTCTTCCACGTCGCCATGTTCTTTGCGCAGGATGTGCCAGAAGCCGAGGGCCACGCGATGGATCTGTCGCAGGGCCCAGAAAATACTGCGATGAAAAACCTGCAGAACAGATCGCCATTCATCCAGCGTCAGTGCGCAGGCCATATACATCGTTATCAGGGCGGCGACGAACATCACGCTGGCAATGGCATAACCGCCCCATTCCGTGGGCAGCCACGATAAAGCCGCCGTGCCGAGTATCTGACCGAATGCTCCGCCGAAAGCCGGGCCACTGGCCGAAAAATGATAATCGAAGGACGCGAAGCCGATTGCGCAAGACAGCATCGCCCCTAATCCGGCCGCGATGCGCCAGGGCAAAAGATCGAGCCCGCGGCCAGAAGCGACGCGCCACCCCCATGAAGCCAGGATGAAGGCGCTGAGAAATCCGCCGAAGCCGAAAAACTGCCAGACGAAATCGGCGCTGTAGCTACCGGGCAAGCCGAGCCAGTTATGAGTGCCCATATGGCCAGAGGCGGCAGTGTTCCACGAAGGATCCTGTGGATCGTAACTCAAGACCGACAAGGCCAGGCCGACGGCGGCGAATATTATGATGCTGCCCCAGGTCAGTTCGGAAGCGCGCGACATGGCAACGCGGAAATTATCCGGCAGCAAGGTAGGTTTATGACGCCGCGCTCGCGGCGAACGGATCAGGGTACGGGGCATGGGAAAAAGCCTGGAATTACAAATCGAAAGACACAAATATAACCAGAACGTTTATAACATACTAAAAACGTGAAGGTTTTCTGAATTCTATCAATTTTATCTGGAGCTTAGGCTTTAAGCGGCTCCGGCCATTCCATATTCGGCGCCCCATAGGGCGGTGGTAGGGATGGGGGCTTTGGCCGCACTGACGAATTCGTCATTCGCAGCTTCTTCCGCCGGGGCGCTTTCGAAAATGCCAGCGCCGCCGACCGTAACCAGATCGACCAGACGGCCGTCAGGCGAGAAACCGCCGCACACCAAAGGACCGCCGCGGCCACAGCCGCCGTCGATTGTTGCGGCAGGATCTTCCAGATTGGGACCGCCATTGACGGAATCGAAGCCGCGCACGATGCGCGCATAGGCGCTTTGCGCACGGCCGGACATGCGGAAGGTCGCGGTTGTCCACCACAACGCATCGCCTTGATCTTCCAGCGTACGCGAAGGATCGAAACCAGCCGGGACCAGCAGAAGCTTTTTTGCATCGGCACTGGTTTGGGCCAGTCCGGCGCGGCGCATGCTGCAAAACATGGCTTCGTGACCGGGGGCCATTCTTTGCAGGACGCGCAGCTGATTGGTCCAGCGCGTAATGGCAAGGCTGCCGGCGCGGGCCATTGAACGCGTATCTTTCAGGCTGACGCCATACATGCGCAGATAGGATTCGACGCCGGAGGCGAGGAGCTTTTCCAAAGCTTCGGCGGGCGACGGCGCAAATTGTAAGCGAAGTAAACGCAGCCACGCTTCTTCGGCCGGCCCGCGCAGATGCACGATGTCGCAGGGCTCGATGCCGGGTTTCGCCAGCAGTGCGGAGCGGAATGCCAGCAATTCGTCGTAGATTTCTGTATTGGCGTTAGATTCAGTGCCAAGATAATTGCCGAGATAAACCACCCGGTCGCGCAGCGAAAAGCGATTGGCGAGATGATCATGCAAGGCAGATAGACGATCTATATCGCCGTTAATAGCGGCAACAGCCCAGATGCGGCGCGGCGCGCCAAGCTCGGCAAATCTTTCATTCATGTGTTGTCCTGTTAACTATAACGGAGGCGGATCGGTGCAATGAATCACACGACTCACGGAACTGCAACGATTCGCTGCAAGCTGTGGGTTCTTTTTCGGGCAGACGCTCTATATATAGTCGAATTTTGGCTGATTTATGAAGTCAATGAGGCAAAACTGCCAAACTGTGGGATGAAGCCAAACCTTATGCTAAGCCTAAGGCAGAAAATAATATTTTCTGTTATCTGCAATAATCTTTCCGGCCGGTCGCTATGACTTCAGTCCTAAAAAAGAATTTGAAGATTATCATTCAGGCAGGGTTGATTGCATTGGTGCTCATGGTCAGCGCGCCTTTGTATGCGGCTGAAGATGCATCGCGGCAGCAATTGCAGGTTTGTTTGAAAAAATCCAGCGACATGCCCGATATCGCGGCGGCCGAAGCTAGTAAATGGCTCAAGCAAGGCGGCGGCGATGCGGCGATGTTGTGCAGAGCCTATGCCTATTTCCACAGTAACGAGTTCGCCAAATCGGCAGTCGATTTTGCGCAGTTGGCTGCGACGCGCACCGACAATAAGCGCGGGTCGTTGTTGCATGCGCAGGCAGGACTGTCCTGGATGCGCGCGGAAAATTACAAAAAATCCGAGGAAGAATATGGCAAGGCTCTGAAGCTGGAACCGCAAGATCCCGATTTCTGGGTCGATCGCGCGACCGAACGCGGCGCCGCGCAGCATTATTGGGATGCGATCGATGATCTCAATCAGGCGCTCAAGATCATGCCGGATATGCCGGAAGCTTTGCGTCTGCGCGGCGATGTGTGGTTCAAGCTCGGCAACGGCAACAAGGCGCAGGATGATTTTCACCGCGCCGCTCAGATAGAGGCCGAAGACGAAGAGGTTTCTAAAAAAACGCCGGCGAAATCCAGACCGTGATCGTTACCCGTTTTGCGCCGAGCCCGACGGGGCATTTGCATTTGGGCCATGCCTATTCGGCTTTGTTCGCTTATGAATCTGCGTGGCGCGGGAGCGGAAAATTTTTATTGCGGATCGAGGATATCGACCCGGTACGTTGCAAGCCGCAATTCATCGGCGATCTGAAAGAAGATTTGCATTGGCTTGGTTTGCAATGGGAAGAGCCGGTGCGATTGCAATCGCAACATATAGATGATTACCGCGCCGCGCTGGAAAAATTGAAACAGATGGGTGTGGTTTATCCTTGTTTCTGCACGCGCAGTGAAGTTGTGGCCGAGGCCAAGGCTGCCGGCCATGCGCCGCACGGGCCGGAGGGGCCGGTTTATTCCGGTACTTGCCGTCGGCTTTCGCAAGATGAACGTGAAGGGCGGTTGGCGCAAGACACCCCGAACTGGCGGCTCGATATCGAAAAAGCGCAAGAGATTGCCGGGCCGTTGTCCTGGCACGACCGCGCGCGCGGGATGGTGGAAGTGCGGCTGGATGATTTCGGCGATGTCGTGATCGCCCGCAAGGATGCACCGACAAGTTATCATCTCAGCGTGACGGTCGACGATCATCTGCAAGGCGTAACGCTGGTCACGCGCGGCGAGGATCTGGCGGCCGCCACCGGCATTCATCGGCTGTTGCAGGAATTATTGGGCTTCCGCGCACCTGATTATCATCATCATCCTTTGCTGAAGAATAAAGAGGGACAGCGTTTGGCTAAACGGGATAATGCGCTGACGTTGCGGTCTTTCCGGGCGGAAGGAAAAACGGCGGAAGACGTTAGGAAAATGGCGGGGATATAAAAAAATCGGCGTCATCCCCGCGCATGCGGGGATCCATTTTTTACCCAACTATCCTGTCGTACAAATCTTCCCATTCAGGATTCGTATCGTAAATGTATTTGGCTTTCCAGGCGCGGTTCCATTTCTTCATTTGCTTCTCGCGCTGAATGGCAAGTTCAATGTCGCCAAAAGTTTCGTAATAAACCAATTTATCGACACCATATTTTGCTGTGAACCCCTTGAAGGTTTTATTTTTATGTTCGTAGATACGTTTAATTAAATCTGATGTTATGCCGATATACAGCGTTCCATTTTTCTTGTTTGCAAGAATGTAAACGTAGCTTGGCATTGGGAAGCGCTCAAGATGGATCCCCGCATGCGCGGGGATGACGCCAGATTATAATGTTTATCTGTTATAACAAGTATTTCGTAATTTCTTCATATTCCGGATCATCTTTGCCGATAAATTGATGCCGGATCAGGAAATCGGTAATCACCATATTGCAATTGAATTTGAAACGGTCGGTGTCGCGGACGATCGCGGCGGCTTCGGCCAGCGGCATCAGGTGAAAGGCGGCAACTTCGCCGTCGGTATTATGCGGCGCGCAATCTTCCGGCAGTTCGAGATCGAAGATGAATAGCGTATCATTGCGCAGGCCGCTCATGCGTTCGATTTTGTAGCTGAGAGTGCGTGCGAGTTTGGCGGAGTGTAGTTGAGCAGGGGTAAGGCCGGCTTCTTCGGCGGCTTCCTTGGCAAGATTTTCTTCGATCGTCAGGCCGATAGGCTGGCCGCCGCCGATCATATTGTCGAGCTTGCCGGGATCGACCTGCCTATCGGCGGCGCGTTCACCGATCCATAAATAGAGGCCGTCTTTCTTGCGCACATAACCGTTCACATGCACGCCGAAGCCCTTGATGCCGAACCAGGGTACTGCTGCGCGGTCGATTTGCGCCAATGGCTCGTCACCCCAATTCTCAATCACCGG
>OLLY01000180.1_pt1 | contig 44944 bp, 40 predicted proteins | sample 1604681 | NCBI WGS metagenome assembly OLLY01 (sample SAMEA104055725, study PRJEB20765) | soil metagenome | biome: Arctic tundra; feature: Polygonal ground; material: soil | place: USA | collected 2011-09 | depth 0-0.5 m | reverse complement strand
CCCCGCCTCGATTACGGCTGATGCCAGTGGCGGAAGCGGCGATATAACATGGGCGGATGGTTCGTCCGGCACGGCCACCGAAGCCGCCAGCAGCAGCAACCCTGCCGCGTGGACCCAGGCCTCCGCCCAAATAGATACCGGTAATACCCTCACTTATGGCGTCACCAGCACGCAGCTTGGCTTTCAGCAGCTCATTGCGGGAATGCAATATATCAATGCAGCGACCCAGAGCGGCGTAACATCGTCGCAGTATCAAACCGACATGCAGAATGCGAGTTCCATGCTGTCGCGGGCGCTGACTAATATCCAAACCTACAATACCGGCGTCGCCTCTTCCATTAATACGATCACGCAGGAGAAGACGACCCAGAATAACGACATAACCAATTTGCAGGAACAAATTGGAAATATTCAAAATGTCGACATTGCTCAAGTCGGCACCGAACTTAATACTTTACAAACTCAGCTGCAGGCATCTTACTCGGCAACGGCGATTCTTACTCAAGACAGTATTCTCAAATATCTCTAACCACGGCAAAGCAGGAGGCTTAGCATGAATCCGCATCTCGATTTCAGCCCTTCATCCCTCAGTTATGTAGCGGCGCTTCGCGGTATTCGTCCCCGCCGTCCCGGCGAAAATTTCGCCTATGCCGTTGTCAACTATCAGGATCCGGATCAGCTTGTTTGTCTTGCCGCCAGTAATTCTGAAGGACAGTTTTATGGATTGGCTTTTCGCGCCTCCGACAAGACGGAAGGCGAAAAACTGGCCCTCGCCCGCCAGGTTACCAATGTAAAATTTTTGAGCGAGAGTCTTTCGGATATTCTCGCCCAGGCGGGTTCCGCGAATGCTGCCGTACCCTCTCTGGACTATTTATGCTGCGACGAACGCCAATCCGCTTTGCCGCTGAAAGAACGCGACGATCTCTTCGCTTTTGCCGAAAAGTTTTTGGCTGCCGGTGGATTGTTCAGTTACAGCTACAGAGCTTATGAAAAAGACGATGGGGCTCTGAAATTTCTGGTTCGCGAATTTGCTCCCGAAATGGATGTCGAGCAGGCCAAGGATTTTCTAAAAGAAATCAAGCAGTTGGGGCCTTTCTATCTTGCCGCCCACCCGCAAGTAGCGGCCAGGCTCGATCAGGCCATCGCCAAGGCTGTTCCCGACCAATTTTTCGCCGATTACGAAAATGGCGACGCCCGGTCGGGATCTTTCGACACTATTGTCGCTCTGCGTCCGCGGGGATTTTCTTATGCCGGCGATGCTCATATAGCGACCAATTATGTCGAGCTGTCGGCGCCTGCATCTTCTCATCAACTGATCATCGATTGCCGCGACAATCATCTTTATGAGCCCATCAAGGACTTCGCGCTTAATCGCCAGGATCGCTGTGACGTGTGGTGCCGCCGTCCGTCCCCGATGACCAACGAGCCGGCTATTTTGTTCGGCGCTTTTGTGTATGGCATTACCATGCAGCGCGAAGACGTGCCTCAGCAGTTAAAGACCGAGGGAAAACCGGCCGATCTAAGCGCTCCTTTGTTTCAGAAGCTGATCGATCTCATGACACTCATGCCTTTGAGCATCGGCGACTTTCTGGCCCATCAAGAAGGTAAAGGCTTTACGCCCGCAGACGTTCTGGCAGCCATCCAGGTTCTGGTCGCCTGTGGCATTGCGCGTCCTATGCGCGGCCACTACAGGAATCAAAAAACATCCGATGCCATGCAGCCGCGCTTTGCCAGCGCCAATCAGCATATCGACCGCACAACGGTAACGGGCGCGGATGTCTGGCTGGCATCGCCTATGGCCGGCAGCGCCGTTGCCGTCTCGGCTCTCGATGCGGTGATTATGCAGGCTCTTAACCGAGCGGGGCTGGCGAATTCCGTTCCCGCCCTTTTGCCGGAACTGCAAAGACTGGCCAAAGATCCATCCATGGCGCGGGCAATCGGTTCGGCCACGCCCACGCCGGAAATCGCGTGCGACATGATCAAAGATACTGTCTCGCGTTCGATCGTTCAGTGGTATGCTTACGGTCTTCTGTCCGCCGCTTAATAGTTAGGCGGCATTTCCGGTAAAGCCCCGCTTGGGGTACGGTTATGGAATGACCCAAGCAAGTGATCTTGCCGTTTTGCGCCAGAAGCTGGAAACAGCTCTCGCCGATTTTCAAGCCGGGCGTCTCGGCGAAGCGGCGCAAGCCTATCGTGCAATCGTTGAAGTAATTCCCGATCAGCCGGATGCTATGCATATGCTCGGCGCCATCGCGCAGCGTATGGGAAAAACCGAACTTGCCTTGCAATTATTCGATGAAGCCTTGCGGGCGGTTCCCACCTTCGCCCAGGCCTGGTCGAACCGGGCAATCATTCTTCGACTCCTCAAACGTTCCGAAGAAGCCTTGCAGTCGGGGCAACGGGCGATCGCCTGCGATCCGAACCTGGCCGATGGCTGGGATGTCAACGGCATTCTTTTGCGGGAACGCGGAGAATACAAGACAGCCTGCGAATATCAGGCGCGCGCCGTAACGCTCAACCCCAACAATCCCTATTTTCAAAACAACTACGCCGTTGCTTTGATTATGACGGGCCATATAGAGGCCTCATACGAAGCGGCTTGCCGCGCCATAGCACTCGATCCTTCCTTCGCGATTGCCCATATGACGATCGGCAATGCTCTCAACGAAGGCGGCTATCCCGATCGGGCGGCGCACCATTATCGCCAGGCTTACACGCCGGATCCCGATTGTGCCGAAGCTATCGCCAGCGAGGGACGGATGCTGATGGTTACGGGCAATATGGAAGAAGGCTGGGCCAAAATGGAAAAGCGCCCTTATGAGCGCAAGCGCTTCGACCATCTGCCCCGCTGGCAGGGAGAAAAAATCGAACGTCTCGCGCTCTACGCCGAACAAGGAGCGGGCGATGTCGTGCAATTTTTGCGCTACATTCCCCTTGTTCGCGAGTGTATAGGAACATTGACCATTCAGCTGCCGCGCGCTTTGCAAAAACTGGTGCAAGCACACATCGCGGATGCGAATGTTATTACGACCGAAGATCCCTTACCGGAGGTCGATGCTTACGGCCTTTTGATGAGTTTGCCTTATCTTTGTAAAACGACCCTGGCTTCTATTCCGGCTCCTGTCCCTTATATGCGTGCGGAAGAATCGTGGCGGGCTCCCTGGCGGGCGCGCTTGGCAAAATTGCCGAAACCGCATATCGGAATTGCCTGGAAAGGAAATCCGCTTTATAGCGACGACCATAAGCGGTCATTGACGTTTGAACAGGCGGAGCCATTACTGGCGGCCGCCCGCCCCCATTATGTTTGCCTGCATAAAGGATCGACAGCCGGTACCGCTGCCAGTGCCGGTATTTTTGATGCCGAGCCATGGCTGCGCGATTTTACGGACACGGCTGGTTTGATTGCCGAACTGGATATGGTCATCAGCGTCGATACCGGAATTGCTCATATGGCGGCGGCGATGGGGCGTCCGGTCTGGGCGCTTATTCCTTTTGCGCCCGACTGGCGCTGGATGCTGGGACGCGAAGATAGTCCTTGGTACCCGACGCTGCGGCTCTTCCGTCAGAAAGCGCCTTTCGATTGGCAGCAACCGATCAATCGCATCGTCGAAATGTTACGGATCCATTTGGCCGGGGACCAATCGGTACTGGCGCCTCCTGCATGGGACGGCCGCGTGTTACGCCAGAATCCGGATGCCCTGATCTTGCCTGGGATTAAGCGGTTGTCATAACCGAGGTATTCTCAGGCAAAGCCGGAGCCTCGGTTTTCGGTTTTGCGCTTAAGCCTGCCGCTATGCGCCGGTTGATATCGATCAGTTCGGCAAGCAATTCAGGCTTGTGTTCGGCAATTGCCTTGAAGCTTATCCTGTCCACGCGCTGGCTGAGGCCGAGGAGGATAGATTTGATTTCGGGCGGCAGAGGATTATCCGGGTCGCAGAGCGCCACCTGGAAAAAAGTCCATAAGCGTTGATTGCGTTTCAAGGCGTCGGTGTAAAAGGCGAAGTCTTGGCTTGTTTCCGCTTGGGCCAGTTGATTGGCGCAGCCAAGCAGCGCGCGCGCATCGATTTCCCGATCGCTTCGTACCTGCTGGTGCACATTGTAGGCATTGTGTTTTTCGCTGGTAGCCGCCGTCATGATGACCTCCTGTCAAGATGCGCTGGCTGGGGGTGTTTCGGGAATCGAAGGAGCGGCATCGGAAGTGGGTTTTTTGTTTTCATCCGCCAAAAGCTTATGCGCAAGGCGAAGAGCTTTAAAAGATTCTCCGGCTTCGAGATGGGCGATGATCTGATCGACCTCGCCCACCAAATGGGGATAAAGCTTGCCGAAACTTTTGACCGTATTGATCACCAGATGATCGAGCGGCTGTTGCTTTCCTTTAAAAAGATAAATCACCTGCAGCAGGAAATAGACATTGCTTGCGTCCGATTCGGTGCTGCGGTCGATATTCATCATGTAGTCTTCGCGCAGCACGGGGCTGTCGGATAAAATAAGCAAATCAGCCGGGCGATTGCCGACATTCTTAAGAACGGCGCCGCCGGCGAAAATCTTACCTTCAGGTTTAACGCGGATTTTAAGTGGCATGTCCCGACTCCTTCGTGGACTTTGCGGTGTAAGACCTCAAGGGCCCTGGTAAAAAAGGAGGATGGGCATAGCCCATCCTCCCCTAATAGACTTAATCTTACGGGAACAACCGCAAGATGGCTTGTGACAACTGACCAGAAATACCCAAGCTGACGATGGCCAACTGGTTTTGCGCTTGCAGCGATTGCAAGCTCGCGCCTTCCTGGTTGGTATCGGCCAGCACTAGGTTGTTCGAAGCCTGATTAAGCGAGTTGATCAGGTCCGTTGTGAAGTCCTGGCGTGTTTGGATCAGCGATGCGTTTGCACCGAAGTTCGATGCATCGGTACGCAGCGTGCTTAACGCAGTCAGGAGCAGGGAGGCCGACGTATTGATGTCGGATGTAGTCGCCCAGCTTGATTGTGCGGTTGTAACGCCCAACCCGAGTGAGGTCACATTGACGCCGCTAATCGTCAACGCTGTAGTATCTTTAGCGTTGAAGTAAACGATCAATGTGTTGGTCGTACTGTTAAGCAAGTTAGTACCGTTGAAGGTCGCGTCATTGACCAACAGATCCAACTGGGTCCGCAGGGAATTGAACTGAGACGCTAAACCTATACGAGCCGTCGTATCACTCGCCTGCAGAGCTGTGGTCGTGAGACCTTGCAGCTGCTCAACAATGCTCGTGATATGGGTGATCGATTGATCGATCGAGGTCACCGTCTGCAGAGACGTCGCCAGATTGCCTTTCAGGTTCGACAAGTCGTTTGCCGATGAAAGGAAGCCTTGCGACTGGAAGTAGGCAGTGGCGTTATCGGCGGCCGAATTGACCGACCGGCCGGTTGCCAGAGCTGACTGCGTATTTCCTAGTTCTTTGGCGATACCTTGCAAGGCCTGCAGGTTAGTGTAGGCCGATGCGCTGAGTGTAACGTTACTAAGAGACATAATTAGAACTCCTTTCGAGGTTGACCGCGGACTCCTTCCACGTTGGTTAAATGCCGTTAACTTTTATTCACTCTATGAAACTCAACTAACGGCGCATCAATTCATGCTAGAAATGTGCCACAAATCGCCTTTTTCGAGCGCCATACGAATCAACGTGTTAATCAAAGTGAATGAAAACGAGATAGGCAAAATTTGCCTGCCTTGCGATTTAAGGAAATTTTTTACCGGCAAAATTTGCCGCTTCTTCGGTGCACGGCAAAAGAGACAGCCGCCTAACCCACGCTCGTTCCGGATCCGGATTGAAGATTGGCGAAGCGTGCTTGCGCGTTGCCCCGGAAGCTGTAGGAGCCGGTATGCACAAGCCGGCTCGAGAGATCGAGCCATATTTCGCCCCCCAGACTTTTCCAGCGGGAGCAGAAAGCATAATCCTCGCTCAGATAGACACCGCTGTCCTTATCGATCATGCAATCGAACAAGGCATACAAATTTTCGCTCGCTTGCCGGGGGCGCGGGAAGGCATGCAATGCTTTGTATTTGCTTTCCGGATAGGCCGCAAACATGCGTTCGAAAACATTTCTTTTGATGAGCTGAAAACCTGTGCCGGCATAATTGCCGGTGGCAAATCCATTTTCAATTTTGAGCGCGGGGCCCGCGCACATATCGCCGACATAGGCGAGACCGGCTTCTTCCAGAGTTTCCGTGCTTTGCCCGAAGCGGTTGGCCATTTGCTGCCAGTCGAGAATTTTAGCCGGGTAAAGGCCGGCGACGAAGTCCTTGTCGAAACGCAGCATGCGGATAACCGCATCCACGCTGAAAGTTATATCGGCATCGACAAAAAGAAGATGCGTCGTTGCCGGATTGTCGAGAAATTTTGCAACGATGGCGCTACGCGCTCTTGTGATCAGCGCGTCGTTGCCGAGCATGACAATGGCCATGTCGAAACCGGCTGCCGATGCAGCCGATGAGAGCTGCACGAGCGACATTGCAAAATCTTGCGCTACAAGGCCGCCAAAGCAAGGCGTGCCGACGACTACAAAAGGTCTGGTCATGATGGTTGCTCCGCCGGTTTGCCGCATACTATTTCCAGGAGCTTTTCATTCTGTAGCCCCCATTCCCAGTCTTTGACTTTTTCTGCAATCACGGCCGATTCCGTCGCTAGCGCAGAGCGGTGAATATAGGCATGTTCAAGCGCCGCAACGACTTCATCGGGATCCGTTTCGCCCCAGTCTTGCAGGGTTTGCGAGGTTGGTGTCGGCTTCACCGGCTTCTGATTGTTGAATGACCGGCAGCCCAGTAAATCGACAAGATCTTTTTGTCCGGTATTGTTGGCGACGTAAGTCGGCACGCCGCAAGCCATGGCTTCCATCGCCACCAGATTGGTGCCGCCCTCGCAGCGATTGGGGAATATCGCCACATCGCATTCCCGCAAAACGGACGGCATTAAAAGATTATGCGTGAAGGGAAGATCGACGAAGCTTTCCGGCGGCAAGCCTTGCCGCAAAAGCCAGGGCGTAATCTGTAATCCATATTCGGCAGCCATCTCCGGCACGTCCATGCAATGGCCTGCAAGACCGATAGCGGCGCCGTCCGGTTTCAAAAGATTTTGCCAGCATGTCACCAACAGCGCTTCCGGATGTTTGACGCGAAAACGTTTGAAGGCCGTCACGACGATGTCTTGGCCTTTACGAAATTCGAATTTGCCGCCTGAAAAAATCACAAAACGATCGCGCCATAATCCCGCGCGCGGGCCTGGATGAAACAAAGTAGTATCGATGCCCTGATGGCAAAGATGAACCGGCCCGACATTCAGGCTGCGAAGATAGGCTTCGTTCCACCGAGAAATCGCAATAAACATATGATAATTGCCGGCGACATCGCGTCCGTGAGACGTGCTGAAAAGATGCTCGATCGCCGCACAGCCGATATTGGGCTCACCCCAGACCCTGTCCTGCCCGTCAAACCCGGAAAAATCATTACCGCAACCATGCAGAACCGCATGTTTAAAGCTCAGGATTTCTTTGGGGTTTTCCTTAATAAAACCGTCCAATTTAGCGGCCAATTCAAAGACGGGCTTGAGGCGGATTTCGGTCAGCGGCGGCACGGCGGTGATCGAGGGTTTGCGCGTAAGAATGACCTGCTTTCCGCCCCGGCGCAGGAACTGCATGACAATATAGAGGCCGTAAACGCCGTAACCCGAAACGGTCGAAAGCGTCCAGCTAATAGCAAGGGGAGATGACAAGAAAGACCTTCATCGAGTAAACTAAGGTAAATGATTGGCTAACATCTGATTAAAGAAAGATCAACAAAACTGCATGCGTGAGTTTAATCTTAGGAAATTTTTTACGTTGATGAAGAAATCGCAGAAAAAGATAGGAGAAAAAGAAGTGCGGCGTATTCACAAAATTTTTTTCTTGTCAAGAATAAAAATGTAGAGTATAGTCGTAATGCTGTAAAAAGGTGTTCTTCGCGCTATTGTTATGTATCCAATAAATCTCGGGGGTAACTCGGCAGCGAGAAAAAAAATGACAGGCATCATCAACACAGTCGGATCGACCCAAAGCCCAGCGCAGACTGTTTCGACAGCTTCTGCATCGAGCGCTAATACTACAAGCGCTGCTGCGGCTTCTGCGGATCTCAAACCCTTCAAGGGAAGTTCAAGCACGCCTATATCGCCCCGAATCGTTGTCGATCCACGCGCCGGCGTTATTACGGAATTTCTCAGCAGCAACGGCGAAATTCAGGCTCAAATTCCGTCTACGACCGTGGTTGCCTATTTGCGCGCCGGTCTTAATGCAGACGGCCTGTCCAAACCGGACCCGGGACAATCTCCCAAAGAAAAACAAGGCGATAGCATCCTCGCTTAGCACTCCGTTTCTTTTCGAAATCATTGATAGCCGCCATTTGGCGGCTTTCTTTTTTGGTCACAGCTCCGATGACTTTGCCTCCGTTCTGCCGGGAAAAGATAGCGCTTCTATCTCGTCTATCGTAGCTTGTGTCTCAACCTAAGCTCCTCCATTCTCGTTTCTGCCGCCCGCCCTTCTGCGTTCATCCGCGCCTCGCCTTAAAGTAATCAAACATGGCATGTCTTTTGTTACCCCTTGTGCGACTCAGAATCCCGATTCTGGTCGTTCTTATGGCTTTCTTTGTTATGGGAAGCGCAGCCAGGGCACAAAATCCCGCTTCAGGGGCGCATCCGGTTCCTGCGGTTACTGTTCGCGCAGGCGTGCATCCGGATTACGACCGCATCGTATTCGATTGGCCGCGTAGTATTCCCTATACCATGCAGCGGAATGGCGGACAGGTAACGATCCGGTTTGCATCGGCGGCGCATGCCGACTTTCGTGAAATTCCCGGCGCCAAGATGACTCGCGCCAACCATTTTTCTTCTTCCAATGATCGGCAACGCCATCTTATCGTTTCGTTCGCCGTCGATCCGCACGCGACTTTGAGAGATTTTGTTAGCGGCGCCTCGCTCGTTGTCGATATTCGCGGCGCTGAAGCAGCTGCACCGGTAGCTGCAAAAGGAACCGCACAAGCTCTCGTGATTAATACGCCGGCGCCTGCCGCATCTGCACAAGCAGCGCCGCCCAGCACGGCGGAGAAAGTACCACCGGTTGCTGCCACGGCTCCGGAACTTCCTTCGCCAGCCGCCGCTACAACTTCAACGCAGGTGGAAGCGGCTTCTCCACAAGCTGCGCCACCACCACCGCTTCCTTCATCTTCACCCTCGCAGGAGGCGCCGCCCGTTGCTGCCGCACGGCCGGCAAATCCATCGCTGCCTAATCCGGCTTCGACGAAAACCAAAACAATTTCTTTGTCCGATCTCGGGACCGCGTCGCAGCTTGTCGTTTCGCTCGACCCGCATATCATGACACGGGCCGCCATTTATCAGCGCGGCGGCTACGCTTACATCGTTTTCGATCGTAAGCTTTCACTTGATCTTGCCGCTCTTACCGCGGGGCAGCCGCCAATGCTTGTCGATCCCGAGCCTCTCGATTTACCCAAGGCCAGCGGTTGGCGTTTTTCCGTTCCGGCCGAAGCCGAAATCCGGGCAACGCGCCAGGACACCGCCTGGCATATATTTTTAAGCAAACAGCATATTGAAATTCCGGTCAGCACAGCGCTGGTCGCGCAGCCCGATTTTGCTCTCGGCGCGCGTTATCTTTTGCCGCTACCCGACGCCCCGGAACCGGTTTATCTCACCGATCCCGTGATCGGCGACAAACTTATCGTGATCCCGCTCGGCGAAACGGAAGCCTTCAGCGTGGCGCGCCGCATGGCGGATTTTCGCATTGTGCCATCTGCGCAGGGCCTTGTGATTCAACCGCTGACTGACAAAGTCGTCGCTCGCGATGTTTCGGACGGCATAGAAATTACGGCTGAAGGCGGATTGCGGCTTTCGCGGGCAAGCGATACGGGTGCTTCATTGCAGTCGGCGCAAAAAACCAAAGCCGCTGCTATCGGTAAATCTCTTTTCGAGCTAACGGCCTGGCGCGGTAAACCTAACGAAACCTACACTGAAACCCGCCAACGGCTGCAGCAGACTATCGTCGACGTTCCCGACGCCGAGCGCAATCGAGCGCGGCTGGAGCTGGCGCGTTTTTATTTCGCCAATGGCGATGGCGAGGAAGCCGCCGCACTTTTGCATTATCTCGTTCTTATGGTGCCCGATCTAATGACCCATGCCGACTTTATGGCATTGTACGGCGCCGCTAAAATTCTGGCTTATCAACCCGCGGACGGTTTGGCCGCGTTTGAGAATTACGATTTGAAGGGTCAGCCCGAGATCGAATTATGGCAGGCGGTTGCCGAAGCCGAATTGAGAAACTGGACGACCGCCGAGGAAAAATTTGCACTAACGGAAAGCATCCTGGCCGGCTATCCGGAGCCGTTTTATTCGCGCTTTTCTGTGCTTGCAGTCGAAGCAGCCCTGGCCGCAGGCAAAGACCGTGAAGCCAAAGATTGGTTGGACCGGCTCGAGAATGGCCATCACCGGCCTGAGATCGATCCGGCCATTGAGTATTTGCACGGCGTTATAAACAGTAAGGAAAACCGACCGCAAGCCGCCGAAGAATTATGGAAAGAAGTGACCGAGTCCACTGACCGGCTTTACCGTATTCGAGCGGAATTGGCCCTGATCGATCTCGATGTCGCGACCGGCGCATTGACGCCTGTCAAAGCCGCAGACCGGCTTGAAGCAATGCGTTTCGGATGGCGCGGTGACGATCTCGAGCTCGACGTTCTTCATCGCCTCGGCCAGTTCTATATTCAGGCCAAAAATGTCAAGGCAGGCCTTGGGGTATTAAGTCAGGCCGTTCAGCTTTATCCTAAAAGTCCTTTGACGCCTCAAATTCGTACCGAAATGGCGGATATTTTCCGTGGCGTGTTTTTGGGCGATATGGCGCCTGATTTATCCGCCGTCGATGCGCTCACTCTTTACCAGCAATATCGCGATTTGATGCCGACGGGTGCCGATGGCGATGCCGTCATGCGTAATCTGGCCGAACGGCTTGTCGCCATCGATCTTCTGGATCAAGCGTCCGGCTTGCTCGAGGAATTGGTCAAGAGCCACTTGCAGGGTATAGAAAAGGGACGTACCGGCGCCCGGCTCGCCGCTATAAGGCTGCTCGACCATAAGCCGGAAGCTGCCATGAAAGCTCTGGATGTAAGCAACGACAACGGCTATCCGGCCGACTTGCTGGCTGAAAGGCAGCTGCTGCGCGCCAAGGCGCTTTCGGAACTCGACAAGAGCGACGATGCGCTCGAACTTTTGAAAGGCAGCGATAGCAAGGATGCCCGCATGTTGCGAGCCGATGTGCTCATGCATGCCCAACGCTGGGCCGACGCGGCCAAGACGCTTGCCGAACTTATCGGGCCGCCGCCCAAAGCCGGCGATACGCTGACAAAGCAACAAGCCGATTGGCTGATCCATTGCGCCATCGCTCTTTCGCTTGCCAATGATCAGGATCAGCTCAACAAGCTGGCAGTGGATTTTGGCGCTTCAATGGCCGCCATGCCGCAGAACGACACGTTCCGCGTTCTAACGCAGCCCGAAAAGGCCACCCAGCTTAAAGACATAACCGCTGTCCAGTCGAAAATATCGGATGTCGATCTATTCAGAGGCTTTTTAAACGCCTATCGCAATGTCCCGTCCGGTAAGGTATCAACGGCGGCGCCGGCTAATGCCGCGCCAAATAAGCCGTAAAAATATTGATCAGGCTTTGCTATAAGCTGCCTAACTTCTTTGAAATTCCGGGCCAATGATTTATCGCTTCCTTTTCTGCCTCCTTTTTCTGAGCCCGATGCTTCCGATCGCATCGCTGGCGCAGGACCAATCCGACGGGACGCTTCATGTGCTGCGCCCCAGCATCGACGCCGAGCAAGACACGGCCGAGCTTTGTCTAGAATTCGATCATCCGCTCGATCTTTCCGATCACAAGCGCATTATCGCCGGCATTCGCCTGGAAGCGGACGGCAAGACAGTTCCCCTTTCGTCATCCAATATAAGTCTGACGGCAACGCTTCTCTGTTTGCAGTCTTTGGCCTACCGGCAAGAGTACAATTTGACCGTCACCGGTCTGAGCGGCGCCAATAAAGAAAAGCTGACAGGCCCCTATAAATTATTTTTCACCGTGCCTGACCGCCAGCCGACGCTTGTTTTTTCAGGCGATCCCGGCGCTAAAGGGCTTGTCCGCTATGTGAGCGGCGAAGATCCTATCGTGCATGCCATTAATGTCGCACGCATCCACGCCACGCTTTACCGTTTTACGGATCCGGCCAAAATGGCCGAGGCGTACCGGCAACGCATGCAGACCACGCTCGCCCCTTCCGAGAGTCTTTATTACGCCCAGCATAATGGCCAGCTGGTGTGGCAGGGAGAATTGGTGATCGATGATGGCGGCGACAAATATGCCAATCACAGCATTGAGCGCGCCATTCCCCTGCGCGCGGCAATCGGTCAATTGCCGCCCGGATTTTATTTTGTCGTTGTCGAGGATGTGGCTCCTCTCCCTAAAACAAAATCTGCCGATAGAGGTTTGAACCCGATGGCGGGCCAGTGGTTCATCCGCTCCGATTTAAAAATCGACGGTCTGGAAAAAGAAGACGGTTTTTTTGCCATGGCAGAAAAATCGGACGCGTCTTCCGTATCGAAGGATATCCATTTTCTGGTGCTGGATCGCGATCAGCAGATGCTAACGGAGGGTCAAAGCGATGAGACCGGCACGGCCTTCTTGCCGGTGGCAGGGGATAAAAAGAGCGTGGCGGCCCTTCTGATCGGTCTTGCTAAATCGGGCGATGTGGATTTTGTCGATGTTTCACCCGATGGGGGGATGGAAAACCATCAGGCTCAATTTACTTTGCCGAATCTGGAAGCCGGCTTCTATGCAGACCGGCCTTTTTATCAGCCGGCCGATACCGTCAATCTCATGCTTACGGCCCGAAATAATTATGGCTCCGCCGTTGCGACTACCGGCAGTTCCATTCAGCTCTTGCGTTCCGATCATAGCTTTTATGCAAGTCTGCCGGTTCCCGATAACAAGAACGGCGTTTCCTGGCTTTCTTTTCCGGCGCCGGCATCAAATGGTCTGTGGAACGGTCAGTGGCAGCAGGCCGATGGCCACGTGTTGGCGCAAAATACTCTTAAGGTAACCTCCAATCCGAAAGCGCTTCAGCTGGAAATGACGGCGGATCGGGCGTCGCTGGAATCGGATGGCGGCCTTACTTTGACAGTTAAAAGCGCCGCTGCCGATGGCACACCAGTCCCTTACGCGGCTGGACATATCCTCGTGCAATGGCAAACGCCTGAAAGTTTGGCCGAAGCGAGCGGCTATTATTTTGGCAACGGAAAAAAGACCGATACATCGTCAATGCCGGTTGCAGCTTTTCTCACCGATGCAAAAGGAACTGCGGTTTTGCACATGGCCTTAAAACTGCCGGAAGATACCGTTCTTCCCCATACGGCGGTTATTCGCGCCTTGCCCGATCCAGCCTCGGGCGCTTTCGAGCCTAATTCTTTGTCATTAACGGTCAAACCGGGCAGCTATATCGCCGGTATCAAGCCTTTATCGCCCAATGGAAAATTTCCCGAAAATGCCACGGCCCGGTTCGATGTCATAGCCCTCGACGGTAATTATAAGCGCAAAGCGGCCGACGATCTTGAGTATCAGATCTATCAGGAAGGCCGTAGTTTCGCCTGGTCTCAAACCGGCGGGCATTGGGACTATCAGGCCTTGCAGCAACGGCGGCGCATTGGCGGCGGCCCCCTGACCATTAAAGAGGATGGAGAAAACCTGATTCACTGGCCCGTGACGGCAGGCGCCTACACAATCGAAATCACCAATACTTACGGAGCACTTCTTGTCAGCTATCGTTTTGACGCTGGCTGGGGCTTGCTAAAGCCAGGCGATATCGCCTCATCTAACATTCTTTTATCTTCCGCCTCGTTGACGGCTGAAGTGGGCGCGCCTGTAAAAATCAATTTTACGCTTGGGCGGCCGGCTATGATTACGGCTGTGATAGCCGACGATAAAATTCGAAAAATTATACATCGGTTTTTCAATACGGGTCCCGGCACTATTGAATTCACGCCCGAGGAAAGCTGGAGCAACCATATACAGATTTCAATCAAAGGCGAGATAAGCGGGAGCGCCAATGTGGAGCCTCTGGCCGGCCATATTGATCTGCCGGTTCATCATAACGCCAAAGAACTGACAATTACGGTAGAAGCGCCTGAGCATATTGCTCCCGGGCAAGAGATCATGCTGCCGGTTACAGTAGGCAGGATCAGCGGTCGGCTACCCACCTCGCTTCATGCTTTGGTTTTGCCGGCATCATCCGGCGAAGGGGCGAACACAACGCTTTCCCAGACCGTAAAGAATCTGGAAGTCGACGGAAACGGTAAGGCTTTCGTTCGTTTAACCGCGCCTGTCGCGGCTAACAATTTAAGTCTGAAAATTATTGCCGTGAATGCAAGCCAATGGGGTCATAAAGAATTATCAATCCCCTTGCGAACCGATATCGATGCAAGCCTCTCTGCCCCCTCATTCATGCGGGAGGGAGATAATCTGCAACTGCCCCTAGATTTGAAAAACAACAGCGCTTTCACCGGTGCCTATCGCTATGTATTAACGGCAACAGGGGTAACCAAAATAACCAGTGCTGCCGAAGGAAAAATAAAGTTCTCCGCGCCGGGCACTCATCAAGTTATCTCAATAGGATTAACTTCCGTCAGCGCCGGCGCCGGTGAAATTCGTCTGGAACTTACGGGGCCACAAGGCATGCATTTGACGCATGTATGGCCAGTTACAGTCGTCAATGAAAATTCCGTATTAAGCGGAATTGCGAATTTCCAGATTGCCGCGCAGCAGTCCTGGACTCCCTCATTCCAAAAACCGGCCGCCGATACCAATGCGAAGACAGAAAATTCACCAAATATCGTATTTTTAGGACCGCAGCCATTGTTCAACTCGCCGGCGATCCTGCAAAATTTTCTTACTGCCTCGCCTTTCACGGTAAGCGAAATTGCCGAATGGCTCGAAACCGTGCGTTTGTGGCAAGATATGATTGTCGGCGGAGGCCTTTATCCTGCCGAATTTTTGAAGCTGCGGCAGAAAAATATCCTTGAGCGTCTGCTGACGGCTCAAAAGGCCGACGGCAGCTTCTCTGCGTTGCCGGGCGGGGAAGGCGATATAGAGAACACCTCTGCGGCGCTTGCCGCGCTTGCCCGCGCCGATCAATCCTTCACCAAGCCGGCGGTCGATGCCGCCGTCAAATGGCTTTCGCAAAGATTTTCGAATACCTGGTTCGACGAGCAAGAACGGGGAGCGCGGGCCGCCGGTTTTGCAGGGCTGGCAGCTGCCGAAAGGCTGGATGTTTCGTCCTTGCGTTATTTTGCGGAAACGAGCGCGGGAAAATCCTTGCCGCCTTTGGCCGTGGCGCAACTGGCCACAGCTCTTGCCGCCAGCGGCGATCAGGACAAAGCCCGGGCGTGGCTACAGACCATTCACGATAAGGGCCTGGCGTCTTTGTGGCCGGTATTGGCGGCTAATCCTCTCTTTAATCCTCAGGAAATTGAGCCTTCTTTACAGAAATTCGCCGAAGACTTCGAGCAGCATCCGACCCACGATCCGCAGAAACTTTCCGCCTTTTTGCGCGGCGTCATGATTGCCGCTCAGCGGAGCGGCAATTGGCGCGCGGCCATTAATGGCAATGAGAAAGACCACAACGGAATAATCGCCTTTGTTTTGCCGGAAAAATCTGCGGCTTTAGTCGTGCACAACCCAACCGACCGGCAGCTTTATGCGGCTCAGGCAAAAAGAGAAGAACCGAAACTAGCGGCGCCAGCCAATGGAATTACACGGCATATCTATGGTTTGGACGGCGGTGAAATCGCGCCCAATCAGTTGAAACAAGGGAATACATATATCGTTATGCTTGAAGCTCCGTGGCCGGCCAAGATCCAGCCCGGTGAAAGTTTGCTTGTCAACGATGCGCCGGGCAGGGGCTTGCACCCGCTTAGTTGCGCGATCGATGGCACAATCGCCCAATCAGAAAATTGGCGCTGGGTCGAAGGGCTCTCTCTCACCAAGGATGCCGCATGCGAAGGCTCCGCGCATGGTATCAATGCCGCTTTTACCTATTCGGCCGGCGCGAAAGGAACCTGGCGCATGGCTTATCTCGTACAGGCTAAATATGCGGGCGTTTTTCATTCCCGTTCGGGCAGCGCGCGGCAGCTGGGCGCGGATGATTGGATAACAGGCGGCAGCGCCACGATCGAGATCAGATAGTCTCGATTAATTTGAAATAATTTCGATCGAGGTCGCCTCGCGACCTTTGGCTGCTGTATGAACTTGCATTTTCACGCGCTGACCAGAATCGAGGCCCAAGAGGCCTGCGCGCTGCACGACACTTTTATGAACGAACACATCTTTATCTTTGTCGTCGGGCATGACGAAACCGAAGCCTTTATCAGGCTTGAACCATTTAACGGTGCCGGTCATCTCCTCTTCGGGGCCGGTCGGCGCGCCGCGGCCTGTCATCGGCACTTCGCCCATACCGAGAACCCGGATTATTTCCAGAACCTGACGTCCTTTCGGGCCATCGGTTATTTGAACCAAAAGCTTGGTGCCTTCGGCCGCCTCTTGAAGGCCTGCACGTGCAAGCGAGGACATATGAAGGAATGCGTCAGCCGATCCGTCGGCGGGGGCGACAAAGCCGAACCCCTTGGTCCGGTTGAACCATTTAACAATCGCTTCGGTCTCAAAGGCCTGACCAGAGGGGGCGTCGAAAGAATTTGACAACGTATTACCTTCGCAACTCTAAAAACTGTGATAAGGGATTTTTAACCAATTCGGCAACTGCCCACAACCTGATGCGACAAAATGGCAATTTGTTGGTCAAAATTTAATTAATTTTTCCTTCAAGTCTCTGAATCTCAAACAACTCTGTTTTAGAATTTATTAGTCCCTCAAAGCTACAATGAAGCTGGGAACTAGAGCGCATCCGCAAATTTGAAGGAGGCAATGCGAGCCATGAAATTACTGGCTGCATTTTCTATTTTGAAAGATTGGCTTTTGCCGCTTGCGATGGCGAGTATGCTGACGCTTGTCTGTTTGACCGTTCCGGCGCGTGCGGATAGCCCGTTCGATCTTGAATCCAGCAGCTGGATGTCTTTCGACCGCTACAAGGAAAAACCGTCGCACTGGATGGCTCCCGAAGATCGGGCTCAGGCCGTCCTGCAGCCGGTGGTAGTGGCGCCGCCTCTGCCGCCGACGGCGATGCCGCTTTTGACCAACGAAACGAAACTGGTTGTGCCGCCCGTGATGCCGGGTTTTAACCGGGGCTTTGAAGTCAAAGTCAATTCGACCGAAGACGACAATCAGATTTCCGATTCGCTTCTCAACAATGCGAACGCCGATCCCAATCTTAAAGACAATACAGACTGGACAGACGCCGTTGCAGCAGCCAAGCGCTTGGCCGAACAAAAGAGAACCGGCGCCAAGGAAGAAGAACCCGCATTTACGCACATACGCTTCAGCGCTTTGCCCAACATACCGATGCCTGAGCCTAAAGCCGAAAAGGCCGCGGTGGCGGCCAAGAAAATCGAAATAGCGAAAGCGAAAGAAGCGCCCCCCGCCGCCGCAGCACCGAAGCCGCCTTCCGTCGATCCCGCCATTTGCGCGGCGCTCGATGCCTATAAAAAACGCCAGCTGGCGGCGTTGGAAAGCGACAGGAAGACTCTGGATGCCCTGCAGAACGCCATCGCCCAGCTTGGCCTGCAGAAGAAACTCGATTTTATGACAGGTGCGACCGGCGTGCTCGAAACGCAAAATACCGATAAAAGCGACACGGGCGGTTTTACGCTTGCATCTCCCTCAAAAAATTAGAGCTCACGACCCTGCTTGCCGACCAGGCCTGGTATGTTAAAATATAGCGATGATAGAAGATTCCGCCGTCGCGCAACTCAATTTACTTCGCGCCTATCTCCAGGAAAATACGCTCGATAAAGAGACCATAGTCGCTTGCATGAAGGCAGACGGCAAACTATGGTCGATAGATTATCTCTCTTTTAAAACGCGCGGCGCCTCCATGGCCTATCTTCTTTCGCGCTGCGCCACCCCTCCGAAAAGCCGATGGTTCCTCGTTAATTTGGCGGATAAGCCGATCAGCAGCGCGCGCAATATCCCGTCATGGCTGCCTGTGATCGGGTCGAGCAGCGCTGAAGGCTATCTCGATATCGCTGCTCCCGATTTTTCTTTCGGCGGGTGGGAAGAACTCGGCACCCGCGACTATGGCGTTATGTGCGGCTTAATCGAAAAAGGCGGGCGGTCAGCGCCGCAGACGAATTTGCTGGGGTGGTATGGCGCCTCCGCCCAGCATGAGAGTCGCGCAAGGCTGGTTGAGATTGGCGCGCGATATCCGCGCCGCATGGAAATCGTCGATGTATCCTTTCCTCACGGTTCCCCGGAAAAGAATCCCTTCGCCGGAACCGGCTTAAGTATGGACGCGCAGGCCGCGCGTTTTCGTTATTTGATCGATGTCGAAGGCAAGGGGTGGAGCGCGCGTTTGAAATATCTGTTCCATTCCCGCCGGCCGGTTCTTGTTCAAGACCGCCCCTGGCAAGAATGGTATTTTCCGATGCTAAAACCTTGGGTGCATTATGTGCCGGTGAAGCGGGATTTTTCCGATTTGCTGGCGGCGCTCGACCGGCTGGATTCCGATCCGGCATTGGCCGCTTCCATCGGCGCCCAGGGTCAAAAATTCGCCAAGCAGCATCTCACTTTTGATAATGCCATTGCCGTATGGTCGGACTTGTTGGTTGGCCGGTCTGATGCCAGCCCTTGGCATGAAATTTTCGAATGCCGTGATGCAGTTTAGGCTTCTGCTTCTTTAAGTTTCTTCTTACGAGCTTGTTCGGTTTTGAAAGCCAGCCAGAACGCATGCATGTAAACGCACCACCAGAGTATGCTGGTGATCAACAATCCGCCATTAGGATGCGCGCCATTAAACATCGTAGCCGCGACTAAAATCTTGCAAGCCGTCCAATAAATCATCGCGACTATCATCGCCCATCTGTGACCCATATAGATAAAGATGCCCAAAAATACAGGTATGGCTGAATCGGCGTAATTCGAATCGTCATATCCAGCCGCTTTAAAGTAAGCGAACAATCCGGTGATGATCGCGCTAAGCAAAAGGCAGAGGACGCTTATGCCTCTGTAGTGTTGCCAGAATTTTAAGGTCTCATACTCATCGACTTGCTTGTCGAGCTCTTCCGGTGATTTGATTGTTTTTTTGGTTTCGTTTCTTCTTTTTCTTTGGGCATTTTTTGCCTCTTGTTTTTAAAGTTGGAGCGGGTGAAGGGAATCGAACCCTCGTCGTAAGCTTGGGAAGCTTCTGCTCTACCATTGAGCTACACCCGCGGCCTTTCCAGGCTAGCAAATAGGCGTTACCGCCTCAATCGCTTAGGGAGATGACAGGGGGCCCGATCAAAGCTAGATTTTCCTCCCGCCTGTCCTTTCGAGGGTTTCATGACCATCCACACCACCCTGATCTATGCGGGCCTGCTGGGCCTTTTACTTGTCGTTCTGTCATTTAACGTCATGCAGAACTGGGTACGGGTTACCGGCAAAGGGCTGGAGACAGATCGCGGCATGCGCCGCGCCGAGCGGATTCTGTCGAGCTTTGTCGAGTATGTGCCGCTTGCCTTAATCCTTTTGGTTCTGATTGAAATGCGCGGCGCGCCGATTGTCATTTTGCATACGCTTGGTTCTGCCCTGGTGGCGGCGCGCTTGATGCACGCCTATGGAAGCAACCCCTTTCAGGGGGCAGGCATCATGCGTTTTTTTGGTGCTCAATTGACTTTTATCGTTCTCGCGACCGCCAGTATGGCCTGCGTTTTTTATTACGGCCTGAGCCGCGTTTAAAACTCAGAACAAGATCGAACCGGCCCATAAAAGAAAACCGACGCCGGTCAGAATAATGGTGATGCCATAAAGAAAAAACCAACGGGCTAATTTTTGATGAAAGTGTTGGGCCGCTTCGGCTTCGAGGCCGCTAAAACCCTGCGTCGATAATATGCGGCGCCGGGCGCCATAGGCCCATAACATGAGCCCGCCCACCATCATGAGCGAAAGGCCGAAAATTACACTCCACGAAGCATCATCATAAATAGCCATGCGTGCGGATCATGCCGCCTGTATCCGGGTCGGTCAACGGCCAAGTATTTCCTTAACCCGCTTGAGAAAGCCTTCGCTTTCGGGGTGGGTTTTATGAGTGACGGCTTCCTCGGCGAATTCGCTCAGCAATTCTTTTTGTTTTTTCGTCAGATGCACCGGCGTTTCAACTGCCAGCTCGACATAGAGATCGCCGCGCGAACTGCTGCGTAGAACCGACATGCCTTTTTGCTTAACCCGCGTGCGCAGGCCGGATTGGGTTCCGGCATCCACTTTCACGTCTGCCGTCGTGCCGTCTATGATCGGCACTTCGACCGTGCCGCCGAGGGCCGCGAGGGTCATGGCGATCGGCACCCGGCAATAAAGATTGGCCCCTTCGCGCTGGAAAATCGGATGATGCTCGATAGCGAGTATAACGTAGAGATCGCCTGTACCGCCGCCGCGCATTCCCGCTTCGCCTTCGCCGCTAAGGCGGATGCGGGTGCCGTCTTCCACGCCCGGCGGGATCGTGACCGCCAACGTGCGTTCCTCGCGCGTTCGGCCCTGGCCCGCGCATTTTTTGCAGGGATTCTGGATAATCCGCCCGGCGCCGTGGCATGAGGGGCAGGGGCGCTCGATCGTGAAAAATCCTTGCTGCGCGCGTACGCGGCCCATGCCTTTGCACATCGGGCAATCGACCGGCTGGCTGCCGGGAGCGCCGCCCTGGCCTTTGCAATCGGCGCAAGTGATGGATTTGGCAACGCCGATATTTTTCTCGATGCCGGTGAAGGCTTCTTCGAGCGTGATGTCGAGATCGTAGCGCAGATCGGTGCCGCGTTGCGATCCTCCCGTTCCACCACGCCGGCCGCCACCGCCGAGAATTTCGCCGAACATCTCGTCGAAAATATCGGCGAAGCCGGAAGCGAATTCGAATCCACCACCGCCGAAACCTGCGCCGCCTTGCTGAAAAGCCGCATGGCCGAACCGGTCATAAGCAGCCCGGCGATCAAAGTCGCTCAGCACCTGATAGGCTTCGGAGATTTCCTTGAATTTATGCTCGGCTTCCTTGTTGCCCGGATTTTTATCCGGGTGATGCTGCATGGCCAGCTTGCGGTAAGCCTTCTTGATTTCCTCGGCATTGGCGGTTTTGGCTACGCCGAGGAGATCGTAGTAATCGGCTTTTGACATGAGTTGCTGGTTGCTAATGGTTAGTGGCTAGCGAGTCTGGCGCCAAATGCCGAACTAGGGATAATACCCGCTAGTATCTAGCAGCTAGCACCTAGCTTCTGCCTTAAGCCGTTCCGCTCTTCTTGTCGTCGCCGTTCACTTCGCTGAATTCGGCATCGACTACGCCGGGTTCGGCTGCAGTTCCGCCAGGCGCAGCACCGGTTGCTCCTGCGGCAGCCGCTTCCTGTTGGTTCTTATAGAGTGTTTCGCCGAGTTTCATAGAGACCTGCGCGAGCGTTTCGGTCTTGGCCTTAATGGTGCCGGCATCGGCGCTATCGAGCACGGTTTTGAGATCGGCAATCGCGCTTTCGATCTCCGCTTTATCGGCGGCAGCCGCTTTGTCGCCGAGATCCTTGAGCGTCTTTTCAGCCGTGTGAATAAGACTATCGGCCTGATTGCGCGCTTCGACCGCTTCGCGCCGTTTCTTATCGGCGGCGGCATTGGCTTCCGCTTCCTTGACCATGCGCTGGATATCGGCATCCGACAGGCCGCCTGAAGCCTGAATACGGATCTGCTGTTCCTTGCTGGTGGCTTTATCCTTGGCCGTGACGCTGACAATGCCGTTGGCATCTATATCGAATGTTACCTCGATTTGCGGCATGCCGCGCGGCGCCGGCGGAATGCCGACCAAATCGAACTGGCCGAGTATCTTGTTATCGGCCGCCATCTCACGCTCGCCCTGGAACACGCGGATGGTAACCGCGTTTTGGCTATCTTCGGCGGTTGAAAAGACCTGGCTTTTCTTGGTCGGGATCGTGGTGTTGCGGTCGATCAGGCGCGTGAAGACGCCGCCCAAAGTTTCGATGCCGAGCGAGAGCGGCGTGACATCCAGCAGCAACACGTCTTTTACGTCGCCCTTGAGCACGCCTGCCTGAATGGCGGCCCCGACGGCGACCACTTCATCCGGATTGACGCCGCGATGCGGCTCGCGTCCGAACAGCTGTTTCACGGTTTCGATGATCTTGGGCATGCGCGTCATGCCGCCGACCAGAATAACCTCGTTGATGTCGGAGGTTTTAATGCCGGCGTCTTTCAGCGCCTGCTTGCAGGGCTCGACGGTTTTTTGCACCAGCTCATCAACCAGCGCTTCAAGCTTGGCGCGGGTCAGCTTGATCGAAAGATGCTTCGGGCCCGATTGGTCGGCCGTGATGAAGGGCAGGTTGACTTCCGTTTGCATGGACGAGCTGAGCTCGATCTTGGCTTTTTCCGCCGCTTCCTTGAGGCGCTGCAGCGCAAGCTTGTCGCCGCGCAGATCGATTGCCTGCTCTTTCTTAAATTCGTCGGCCAGATAATCCATGATGCGGGCGTCAAAATCTTCGCCGCCCAGGAAGGTATCGCCGTTGGTCGATTTAACTTCGAATACGCCATCGCCGATTTCCAACACGGAAACGTCGAAGGTGCCGCCGCCCAGATCGTAAATAGCGACGGTGCCGGATTTCTTTTTCTCCATGCCGTAAGCGAGCGCCGCGGCTGTCGGTTCGTTGATGATGCGCAATACCTCGAGCCCGGCGATCTTTCCGGCGTCCTTGGTGGCCTGCCGCTGGCTGTCGTTGAAATAGGCGGGAACCGTGATGACCGCCTGCGTAATTTTTTCACCGACATAGGCTTCGGCTGTTTCTTTCATCTTCATCAGGATGAAAGCGGAGATTTCGGAGGGGCTGTAGGTTTTACCGCCGGATTCGACCCAGGCATCGCCGTTTGAGTTCTTCACGATCTTGTAAGGCATCAGATGGATGTCTTTCTGCACCATCGGATCGTCGAAACGGCGGCCGATCAAACGCTTGACGGCGAAGATCGTGTTTTGCGGATTGGTGACGGCCTGACGCTTGGCCGATTGTCCGACCAGACGTTCGCCGGAAGGCGTGAAGGCGACGATGGAAGGCGTCGTGTTGGCGCCTTCGGAATTCATGATGACTTTGGTCGTTTGCGAGCCTTCCATGACGGCGACGCAGGAATTGGTGGTGCCGAGATCGATCCCGATAACTTTAGCCATGTTCTTTATCCTTTCGAAGAAGACCGGAGCTTATAGCCGGCCGGCCATAAACTCACATATAAGGTTCTTTTGTAGTTCTGCAATAGGGGTTCCGGCATTTTTGTCGGTATAATCCCATATATTATCAAGATGTTAAGGGCTGGCCTAGGCGGAAGTATCAACCTTATGGGCTGGAGCATCGCCGCTGCCTTTGGCCACGGCTACCAAGGCCTCACGCAACAGGCGGTCATGGATGATATAACCGGGCTGCAGCACCTGCATGACAGTCCCGGCCGGTTTGTCGGGGCTTTCGACTTCCATCATGGCGCGGTGGAAATTGGGATCGAAGATCTGGCCGAGCGGCTCGATTTTCTTGATTCCGAAGCGCTCGAGCGCCCCCAGCAATTGCCGTTCGGTGGCCTCGATGCCTGCAACAAGATTCTTCAGCGCTTCATTGTCTTGGGTATCCCCGGGCGTTGTTTCCAGCGCGCGGCGGAAGTTATCGGCCACCGTCAGCATTTCGCGGGCGAAATTGGCGACTGCGTATTTAGCTGTGTCTTCGCGCTCTTTTTGGGCGCGGCGGCGCGTGTTTTCAGCCTCGGCCAGGGCCCGTAGCAACTGGTCCTTGAGCTTGGCGATTTCCTCGCTCTGGCCGTGATCGTCCGATTGATCGGCTTGCATTGGTGCGGCGGTTTCCGTTTCCGGGATTGCCGCTTGTTCTTCGCCCGGACGTTTTGGTTGTGGTTCAGTCATTTGAAATAATATGCCGGTTAAGGGTTATGAGTTAGCATTTTAAAAATGGTATAGCATATTATATTTTCCAACCCCTAGCCCCTAACCGGAACCGGCTTTGTGACCGAAACAGCCCCCCCCATTAACACAATCGCCGTGCTTGTCGGCCGCGATCTGGTCGGCGATGCGCTGATAAAGCTGCCGTTTTTGCGGGCTTTAAGGAATGCCTTTCCAAAGGCCAAGATCAGCTGGATCACCAGCCAGGGACCGACTGCTTTTGGCAGTGTTTTGCGCGAACCGACCCGCGGCTTGATCGATACTATTTACGAACAGCCCGATTGGCTGGGTGTTTGGAACAAGCGATCGGGCCCGCGCGAGATGCTGGCCAAACTGTTCTTTTACTCGCCGGTGCCGGCCGTGCATGCCGATGCGCCTTTTTTCGATCTGGTTATCGATACCCGCAATCGCTGGCGCGAAGCGATTTATGGCCGCCGTATTCCGCATATGCTTTATCTGGCACCCGCCATGCATTTTTTGTTTTCGGACAAGAGGCCGCCTTTTCTCGGTTCGCGGCCCCAGCATCTTTGCGGGCAGTTGCTGGAGCTGGTGCAACTGGCGGCCGGTTACCAGCCGCCTTCGACCGGCGCTTTGCCGGTTCCGGCTGCGGCTTTGCAGAAAGCGCGGCAGATTTTACCGGAAGGGTCGGCCTATGTCGGTCTCGCGCCCGGCGCCGGCGATCTCAATAAAGCCTGGCCGCGCTTCAAGTTCGAGAAAGTCGCAATGGAACAAGTGCAGAAAGGCCGCGTGCCCGTCTTTATTCTCGGGCCGCAGGAACTCAGCTGGTATGACGAACTCCATACCATGGTGCCGGAAGCACGCTTTCCGTTACAGGAATATGACATGTGGGGCGAGCATGCCATTACGCTCGATCATACTTTGGCGATCGGCACGCTGCTCGATGTCGCAGTGGCGAATGACAGCGGCTCAGGCCATATGCTCGCCGCGGTCGATTGTCGATTGATTAGTTTGTTTGGTCCCACCTCAGCCGACAAATTAGCACCGCGCGTTACCAACGGTATTGTTTTGCGTGCGCAGGATTTCGGTTCTTCGCAAACCCGCGCGATTACATGGGAAGCGGTGAACGCTGCAATCGACAAGTTGTTGTCCATAAAGAGTGGCAAGTAAAATCCGAGCAATAAAAAATTCTTTCTTAGAATCTATCCGATAGAAAAAGTTTATTTTCAAAAAGCGCGCGCGGCTCCGAACCAATCATCATAATTGTGATATATTGTATGAAAGAGCCGCTCCTTCATTCATAAACCCCGATGAACGGAGAGCCGACATGGATACCATCCTCGCGCTATCAAACAGCAGTATCGGTCTTTCCAGCGACCTTGAAGAATATTTTCGCCGCAAGAAAGCTCGCGAAGAACATAATCTGAAATGGCATTCGCCCGAAGAAGTGGCAAAGCGAGAAGTGCGCGAAAAAAAGCTTCGTGCAAAACGTCAGGAAAAACAAGGTTCGGCACAAATAACAGACGAGGGACAGAAGCTGGGTTCAATCACCCAAATGAGGCTTAGTCTCAAAAAAACGGCGGACGAACAGTTCCCTCGGACCCATTATAAATCTAACCCGAGGATGGAATTACCGAGTGTCCCTCCGGCGGCAGGCCGCCAAGTTCTTCCAGCACCTTTATGCGGGCTTCAATAGGCGGGTGGGTGGCGAGCAGCCCGCCGAAATCAAAGGCGGAGGGAGGGTTTTCGATAAACATCTGTTTCACTTCGGGCGGCACATGCGGCACATCGGGCGCCGCAGCGATTTTGCGCAAGGCTGAAATCAGTGCTTCCGGGTTCTTGGTCAGTTCGACCGATCCGGCATCGGCCAGATATTCGCGCTTGCGCGAAATGGCGAAACGTAAAATCACGGCAAAGAAATAGCCGATCAACAGTATCACGCTTGCGATCAGCATCAGAACCATACCGCCGCCATTATCGCGGCGGCCGCGGGTGTAAACGGCAAAGCGCATGCTGCGCCAGACCATCTGCGCCAGAAACGAAATCATGCCGACGAATACGACCGTTACGATCAGCAAGCGGCAATCGCGATTGATGATATGGGTTAGTTCGTGCCCCAGCACGGCCTCGATTTCCTTATTGTTCAATCGCTGCAGCAACCCGCGCGTAACCGTGATCGCATAACTTTTCTCGTCGATGCCGCTGGCATAGGCGTTCATCTCATCGCCCTCGATAATGTAAAGATTGGGTGCTTTGAGCCCACGCGAGATGCATAGATTTTCGAGAATATTATAAAGTTCCGGCGCTTCATTGCGCGCAACCGGCTTGGCGCCTGTAGCCGCATGGATCATCGCATCGTTGAAAAAATAACCGATCAAAACCCAAATCGCGGCAATGCCCATAACGATCGGCCAATATTGAATCAAGGCAGAACTTGCAAAATCGATCGGGCTGCTGCTGCCGAGTACTGGCGTCAGATGGAAGTTATTGAACAGATAAGGATCGACCGCTCCATATTGCCGGGCGTACAGAAAACCGAAGATATAAAAAACCCCGCCCAGCAAGCCCAGAAGCAGAAACGGAAAAGCCAGTAACAACAAAACCGATTTGATGTTGTTGTTCCAGCGATAGGTGGAAAGGCCGAGCGTGGCGGGCATTTAGGCGCCGAAAGAAACTTTCGGCGGCGCGCCGGCTTCGGCCTTTTCAGCCGCATCGAGCGCGAACATATCGGTGTGGGAGAAGCCCAGTACCCCGGCATAAAGCACGGAAGGAAATTGTTCGATCGCGGCGTTGTATTCGGCGACCGCGTTATTAAAGAAACGCCGGGCGGCGGCGATTTTGTTTTCGAGATCGGCCAGCTCATCCTGTAACTGGCGGAAATTCTCATTAGCCTTCAATTGCGGATAATTTTCGGCCACGGCAAACAGATTGGCGAGGGCTCCCGACAGCGCGCCTTCGGCAGCGCCTTTTTCGGCCGGTGTCGATGCGCGCATGGCGCTGGCGCGGGCTTCGGTCACTTTTTCGAACACGCCGCTTTCATGCGCGGCATAGCCTTTGACCGTTTCGACCAGATTGGGCACCAGATCGTGGCGCTGTTTCAATTGCACATCGATATCGGCAAAGGCGTTTTTCCAGGCCTGCCGCAAAGCGACTAAACGGTTATACCCGATGATCATGAAAACGACGATCAGGCCGATGCCAAGCAGAATATAACCGGAAACGCTCATAGGTTCCTCGCGAGGTTGGTTTCTTATTGCCTGTGACTATATGGGAATTTCAGAAATCAGTACAACGGCCATTATGTTCCCAATCGCCGTAACGCGTCGGCTCCAGCCCTTTAAATCCGCCGGTTTCCGGCGGCAGGTCGGGTTTACCGGATTTGGGTAGCGCGGGCTGCGTAGCGGTTTTTGTGTCCGGTGCAGGGGGTTTGCCGTTATTCATAACGGCTATTCTATAATCAATATTTTCCCATGCAAAACAGTATTCTTTTCAGCCTGATTTGATATAAGAAAGCATGCAGCAGCCGATCCGCCTTGCCCCTTCAATTCTCTCAGCCGATTTCGCCAAACTGGGCGATGAAGTGCGCGCGATCGATCAGGCCGGCGCCGATTATATTCATGTCGATGTCATGGATGGGCATTTCGTCCCTAATCTGACAATCGGGCCGTCGGTCGTGAAGGCGCTACGTCCCCATAGCAAAAAAATCTTCGATGTTCATTTAATGATCGCGCCGGTCGATCCTTACATCAAGGATTTTGCCGAAGCCGGGGCGGACATCATCACCGTGCATCCGGAAGCGGGGCCGCATCTGCACCGCACCGTGCAGCTTATCAAATCGTTCGGTAAAAAAGCTGGCGTGGCGCTTAATCCGGCGACGCCGGTTGCTGCCGTGGAATCGGTATTGCCGGAGATCGATCTTGTGCTGGTGATGACCGTCAATCCCGGTTTCGGCGGCCAGGCTTTCATCGCCTCGCAGCTCGAGAAAATCCGCGAGCTGCGCACGAAGATCGACGCAATCGGCAGGCCTATCGATCTTGAGGTCGATGGCGGAATTCAGACGGATACGGCCAGGCAGGTTATTGCCGCAGGCGCCGATGTATTGGTTGCCGGTACGGCCAGCTTCAAAGGCGGGCAACGCCAGTACGCCGCAAATTTGAAGGCTCTGCGGGGATGAATATTCGAGCCGCGAGTGCCGCCGATATTGCCGCGATGCAGTCCCTCATATTCGAGCACGGCAAAAACGAGTGGAATTATCTTCCCGAAGATAAAATAAAGAACCATCTCGGCCAATTGGCCGGCGGCGCAATCGAGGCCGTTCTGGCGGAAGAAAGCGGCGCGATTATCGGTTTTGCGACCTTTCATCCCTCGACCCATTTCAACCGTTTCCGCTCTGCGGTTCTGTCCCAAACACCGCATGGTTATATTCATGAAGTTGTGGTTCACCGCGGCCATGCCGGCAAGGGGCTGGGAACATCACTGTTGCGGGAAGCTGTCAAGCAAATGCAGGAACGCGGCTTCGGCGAAATCTATATCGACCGGCACGAAGAAAATCTGGCTTCGGCCGGAATGATGCGAAAGGCCGGATTTACCGAGATCGATACTTTCGAAGATCCCGAACACCGCTCCTCGGGCTCGCGCCGTACAACGGTCTGCCGTATCCATTGCTAACCAGCATTGAAGTCAGTATTAAACATGTTTCCCCGAGGACCCATATGACAGATACTTACAAAATTGCCCGCGCCCTTATTTCTGTCTCCGATAAAAACGGATTGATTGAATTTGCCAGGCAGCTGGCCGGTTTCGGCGTCGAAATTTTATCGACCGGCGGTTCGGCCAAAAAACTGACCGAAGCCGGTATCAAGGTCATCGAAGTCGGCGATTACACCGGCTTTCCCGAAATGATGGATGGGCGCGTGAAAACGCTGCACCCCAAAATCCACGGCGGCCTTTTGCAGATCCGCGACAATAAAGATCATCAGGACGCCGCGAAAAAGCACGGCATCCCGCCTATCGATATGATCGTGGTCAATCTCTATCCGTTCCGCGAGACGGTCGCCAAAGGCGCCGATTTCGACACTTGCATCGAAAATATCGATATCGGCGGTCCTGCAATGATCCGCGCGGCGGCGAAAAATCATGATTTCGTCACGGTCGTCGCCGATGCCGGGCAATATGATGAAGTTCTGGCTGAACTGAAAAAGCACAATGGCGCTACGACGCTCGAGTTTCGCAAGAAACTGGCCGCCGTCGCTTATGCCAATACAGGCAGTTACGATGCCGCCATCAGCAGCTGGTTCGCCGGGCAGCTCGGTGACGAATATCCCGAACAGATCGCCTTTGCCGGCCATCGCCGCCAGGTCTTGCGCTATGGCGAAAATCCGCATCAATCGGCGGCTTTCTATGTGACCGATAACCGTCCGGGCATCGCCAGCGCGATTCAGATTCAAGGCAAGGAGCTTAGCTACAATAATCTCAACGATACCGATGCCGCGTTCGAGCTGGTTTCCGAATTTGCCGATCGACCGGCAATTGCCATTATCAAGCATGCCAATCCTTGCGGCGTTGCTCTGGGCCCCGATTTGATCACGGCCTATAAGCGCGCGCTGGCCTGCGATCCCGTCAGCGCTTTCGGCGGCATCATTGCCTGCAACCGTCCGCTGGATGGCGAGACTGCCAAAGCGATTGCCGAATTATTCGCCGAAGTGATCATCGCGCCCGATTGCGATAACGCCGCGCGTGAAGTGCTGGCATCCAAAAAGAATTTGCGGGTTTTGCTGACGCGTACGATGCCTGATCCTCGCGACAGTGGCAAAACCGTTAAATCGGTTTCCGGCGGTTATCTGGTGCAATCGCGCGATAATATGGTGCTCGATGTTTCCCGGCTTAAATGCGTAACCAAGCGTCAGCCGACCGAAGAGGAAAAGCGCGATCTGCTTTTCGCCTTTACCGTCGGCAAGCATGTGAAATCGAACACAATCGTTTATGTTAAAGACAGCGCTACCGTCGGTATCGGCGCCGGACAAATGAGCCGCGTCGATGCCGCCCGCATAGCGGCGCGCAAGGCCGAAGATGCCGCCAAGACGGCAGGCATGAAAGAACCGCTGACCAAAGGTTCGGCTGTGGCTTCCGATGCGTTCTTTCCTTTTGCGGATGGGCTATTGGCGACCGTCGAAGCGGGTGCTACTTCCGTCATTCAGCCCGGTGGTTCGATGCGCGATCAGGAAGTGATCGATGCGGCCGATAAAGCAGGCCTCGCGATGCTATTCACGGGTGTCCGGCACTTCCGGCATTAGGGGGAATGGATATGACAGAGGACGACATACCACCGAAATTCGATGCCTTCTTTCTTCCGAATGCTAGGCGAGACCTGGCGCTTATTACAGAAAAATGTACCGTTGATATTAATGGGGCAATCGGTCTCGCGATAAAGAAAACCGCTGAATTGATAAAGTGTTTAGATGAAGGTGGCCGTGTTGTGTTCTCTAGACAGGAACCGGCGCTTAATTTGTCGCCACATGGACATCCGGTAATCGGCAGAAGAGAAATGGAGCTGGAAATAGACGGAAATGGATTTATTTTGACTCAATCTCCATTTGGCCTGGATCTGTAATTGCAATCATCGGCCCGATATCATGCTTGACCCAGCCGCGCGCGCGGATGGTTTTGCCTTGCAAGTCTAGCGGATCGAGATTGGCTTCGCGGAATGCGCGCAGATCATGCGCGGCAATGGCAATCGTCAGCGAATAACGCCAGTTCTCACCGAAATGAATATAGACTATGCTTTTTACCCGCTTGGCATCCAGCACCGTGCCACTGGCGAACGCGAATTGTCCTTCTTTCGAATTCATTCTGTCGGCGGGCGTGTCGGCATAGGCTTCGTCGGCCCAGATACCGATGCGTGTTTGTCGTGCCGCTGCTTCTAGCGTCCGCATTTCATCAAGATGCGTTTCACTGCCCGTCGGCGGATAAACAAAAGCCAAGCCTTGTTTGAGCATTTCGCCTTGCAGCCAGATTTTATTGTTATTGGTACCTAGTATGTAAGCTTGCGCCGTTTTGCTTCCATAGCGGTCAGTGGAGATATTTTCCAAAACAAGTTTTCCGCCAGTGGTGAGTGCCTGCAAAACCTGTTTCGCCTTATCGCGCCAGTCCGACGTTTGCTTGAATGGCTGTTCGATGCCGGCAAGGCGGAGCACTTCGCCATTATCCAATTTTATCTCGGCACCCGAATTTACGGCGGCGATAGTATATGTCAGCTGTGGCTGGTCCTCTGCCCATGCAGCGGGTGCCAGAAGCCACGCCAGAATAAAAAAGACCGAAAATAGCCGCATCGAATGGGACTATAGGAAAATCGCTTCGGTTAAGCTATGTCCTGCTGATGCCCAATTGGATCAATAATGAGCAAAGCATTTATGTAATCGCCGCTTATGGCGTGGCGGCCGCCGCACTGTTTGGTTTGCTGCTTTATTCTTGGCTTCAATGGCGCCGCCGTCACGCCGAATGGCAAAAACAGCAAGGCAGGCGTTCCAGGGAACTGCAATGACGCGCAGGCGTGCCCGGCTTTACATCCTTTTGTTGTTTCTGGTTTGTGTCGGTGCGGCGACCGGCCTGACGCTTTTGGCGCTGCGTCAGAATCTTTCATATTTCCGCACGCCTACCGAGGTGATGAGTGGCAATTATCCCGAGCATGCGAATGGGCGTTCCTTCCGGCTCGGCGGTCTGGTCGAAAAAGGCAGTCTGCTGAAGCAGGGAGATATTATTACATTCCGCGTTACCGATCTTAAGACCGATATCGAAGTTCGTTACGCCGGGATCGTCCCCGATCTATTCCGCGAAGGGCAAGGAGTTGTGGCTGAGGGCAAAGCAGGGGCTGACGGCGACTTTATAGCCAGCCAACTTTTGGCCAAGCATGACGAGAAATATATGCCACCTGAGGTAGCAAAAGAGCTGAAGCAGAACACGCCGGTGTCGGCTAATTAAAAAGTCTGCTTGGTCTAAAACGGTTTTCTCGCGTGTTTTTTACGTGTTCGTGGCCATTACTGACCCGCCACACGCCTGTTTTTTGGCACTCAATGATATTTTTTGCTGTTTTTCCAATTATTATAGCATAAGAATATCTTCTATTCATGATTATCCTCTTCATATCCATGGATTTGCCAAAAATATTGCTGTTAAAGCCTGTTTTTTTGTCATTTTAACTTTTGAGCATAAAATTTCAGAACCTGCTGAAAAAATATACAGAAATTTCTGTTTCGTGCTAATCATGGGAAACCCTTAAGGAAACCGCTTCCGAAACGGTAAACAGGATTTCGGCCTATCTCAGGAGCTCGAACTATGGCTCTCGCTAAAAAGAAAATCGCTACTGCCAAACCGGCACGTAAAGTCAACAAACGGACGGTTAAGGCTAAATCAGTCAATAATATTCTTAGGTGGCGCCCGCCTAGCCTCGTGTCGCAACTTTCAGGCGACAGCAGCGCTCCGCGTCTCGCGCCCCGCTTGCAAGCGGTGGTGGATAAAAGCGAGATCGCCGATGCCGTCGCGGCGTTCGGCCGCAGCCTTGATCGCGCTGATGAAAATCTGTTGCGCTCGGTTCTGCATCCCGATGCGACGCTCGATCTAGGTCCTGGCGTATTTCAAGGCAGCGGCAGCGATTATGTGCATTGGGTCTTGGGCGTTCTTTCCGGTGTGCGCACATCGCACCATCTGATCGGCAGCGTGCGGGCTGAAGTCAGCGGCGACGAAGCCTTGGTCGAAAGTTATTTCAATGTGCATTTCCGTCTCGATAAGCCGACAGGCCGCGAGGATGTATTTATGGGTGGGCGTTTCCTCGACCGTATGGAACGCCGTCCTACCGGTCCGGCCGGCTTGTGGAAGATCATGCATCGCAAACAAGTGATCGACTGGGCGCGGACCGAAGCGGTATCGGATATATTCTATCATCAGAACCCCGATGCTCTGTGGAGCGCACGCACCAAAACCGATCCGTCCTTTCAGATGAATCAGTTTCCGGGTTCTTCTTCGGGTGGCCGTCAGCTCGCGTTTTTTGGCCGCCGCTACGAAAGCAAGAGCATCAAGTTCTAAACTGCGCAATTTGAATTTGGGACTGTTTGCGGCATAATCGCTTTATGCCCTGTCCCTTGCATGCCTGCGCCGACAAATATCTTGCGATGCCGAAAGCGGCCGCGATTATTCTTGCGGCTTCGCTATTTTCGCTCGGTTTCGTTTTTATCATGCAATATGGCTTCAATTATCAGCCTTGCATTTTGTGTTTGTGGCAACGGGTGCCATACGGACTTGCGATTATATTTTCATTACTCTGTTTGATCCCGGGCCTGCGGCGGCATGCGCCAATTTTGCTTGGCCTTTGCGCGCTCACATTTCTGATCGGCGCCGGTTTGGCCGTGTTTCATACTGGCGTCGAACGGCATTGGTGGCTTGGCACGTCTGGCTGCGCAATCGCCCCGCTTGACGGCAATTCGGTTGAAGATCTGCGCGAGCAGCTTTTGCATATGGCGGTCGCACGCTGCGACCAGATCAGCTGGACGTTTCTGGGCCTGTCGATGACCAATTATAATATTGTGTGGTCGTTGGTTTTGGCCGCCTTTTCTCTGTGCGCTGCAAGAAAAGCCGCGGCATGAAAAAGAAAAAACCCCGCAAAATTGCGGTGCCAAAGAAGCCTCGTTTGCCCGGCGACGCATCCTTGCAGGATATCGTCGCCCGCATGATCCGCGTCGATCATGCCGGCGAATTTGGCGCGCAACGTATTTATGCAGGGCAGCTTGCCGTTTTGGGCGATAGCGCTGCGGCACCTGCGATCCGTAAAATGGCAAGACAGGAAGACGAACATCTGGCTGCTTTCGAAAAACTGATTGCCGAACGCGGCGTGCGTCCGACCGCCTTTCATCCTTTGTGGCATGTTGCGGGTTTCATGCTTGGGGCGGCGACGGCTGCGCTCGGCGAAAAAGCGGCAATGGCCTGCACGGTTGCGGTTGAGGAAACCATCGTTGCTCATTATCAAAAACAAATCGAAACACTCGGCGGCGATGAGCCGGCTTTGCGCAAGTTAATCGAAAAATTCCGTTCCGATGAGGCCGAGCACCAGCATCAAGGGCTGAAACATGGCGCGCAAGATCTGGCTTATTACGACGCCTTGCGCATTTTGATCCGCGCCGGTTCCAAAGCCGCGATCTGGCTTTCGGAACGGATATAACTAGCTGGCTTCCAGTTCCGTATCCCAATAGAGATAATCGCGCCAGCTTTGGTGCAGATAATTGGGCGGAAAAGCCCGGCCGTTTTCCTGCAATTCGTGGCTTAAAGGCCGCCAGGGTCTTTTCTTCGGATGCATATGGCACTGCTGCGGCAGCCGGCTGCCTTTTCTCAAATTGCAGGTACAGCAGGCGGTAACGACATTTTCCCACGTCGTTCGGCCGCCCTTCGATTTCGGCACCACATGATCGAAGGTGAGATCGGGCGTTGGTTTACGGAAGCCGCAATATTGGCAGGAAAAGCTGTCGCGCAAGAACACATTGAAACGCGTAAAGGCCGGATGCCGTGAAGAAGCGATATATTCCTTAAGCGCGATGACGCTTGGCAACCGCATGCGCATGCTGGGCGAATGCACTTCGTGGTCATATTCGGAAAGAATGCTGACGCGATTAAGAAACACCGCTTTGACGGTGTCCTGCCACGACCACAAGGAAAGCGGAAAATAACTCAGCGGACGGAAATCCGCATTCAGAACCAGGGCCGGACAACTTTCAGGCGAGAAAGACAAACGCGATCCTCTCTAGGTTGATGCCGGAAAAAAGAACTAAATAATTTCAGGCTTCTTGTCCAGTACCGGTGATTTATACCAGAATTTTCTTCAGGAATTTCAATCCTTCCGCCAAACCGCGGTCATCGATCGTATGGCCAACCCCGGGGCAGGTCACCGACGTTACCGGCAGGCCTGCCTGCCGCAGGCCTTGCTCGCTGGCTGCCAGCATTCCGTAGGGCACCACCTCGTCATGCGTGCCGTGGATCAGCAAAACCGGCGGCACGGATTTTTTCTCTTGCGCCAGAGTTTCGCCGCCGATCAAAAGGCCTGCATAACCAAGGATGCCGGCAATTCGTTGCGAACGGCGAGGCGCCGCGTAAAGCGCCATGATCGTGCCTTGCGAAAAACCGGCTAGCGCTAGTTTTTCCGCCGCGACCCCTCGCGTTTGCAGAACATGATCGATATATTCGTCGAGAGGGGGTGCGGCCGTTTTTGTGCCGGTCAGAATTTCCGCCGCCGAGAAATCGCGCAATCTGAACCATTGTCTGCCGAAAGGCGCGCCTTCGAATGGAAATGGCGCATCGGGACAGAGAAACTCGGTATCCGGTAATTCGGGTTTCCACATCTCCGCGATCGAAAGCAATCCGCCGTTGCCGCTATCGCCGACGCCATGCAGAAAAATCACAACATGTTTCGGGGAGCCGCCGTTGGCTGGGGCGATGCGATAATCGGCAAGCATGAGCTAGAAATCCAAATCGGCGTAATGCCGGGGCGGCGGAAATCCTGCGATATGATCGCCAAGCAAACCGCGAAAAGAAGGCCGCGATTTGATACGCGCATACCAATCCTTGGCCGGCTGATGATTTTTCCACGGCACATCGCCGAGATAATCGATGACCGAAAGCTGCGCGGCGGCTGCCAGATCGGCCAAAGTAAGGCTATCGCCTGCCAGCCAATTGCGCCGTTCCGTCAGCCAGCCGATATAATCGAGATGGCCGTGAATATTGTGACAGCCGGTGCGGATTAAAACGCTGTCGGGCTGGCCAGTACCTGTCAATCGTTTCAGGGCCTTTTCGCCGACCAGAAAGGCGGTCACTTCCCAATGGAATTTGCGGTCGAACCAGCCCACCAGGCGCCGTACTTCGGCGCGGGCAAAAGGCGCCTTGCCCAGCAAGGGACAGTCTTTGTTGGTTTCGTCGATATATTCGCAGATAGCGGTGGCATCGGCGATCACATGCTGCTCATCGCCTTCCTTGACGGCCAGCACCGGCACTTCACCGGCGGGATTGAGCGACAGTAAATCGGCCGTCGGATCCCACGGATTTTCGATGAAAAGATCGCAAGCCACGCCTTTTTCCGCCAGCATCAGGCGTACGCGGCGCGACAGCGGATCGAGCGGATGATGATAAAGACGATAATCAGACACGGGCGATAGGGCTACCATGTTCATGTCTGAAAGGCTAGCGTACACGCCATGTTAGAAGCTTATTCTCTTGCTTGCCGGCGTGGCCGGCGCCTGGTGTTTCGCGGTGTCGATTTTGCAGTCGGTGCCGGTGAATTGCTATTGATTACCGGCCGGAACGGTAGCGGCAAATCCAGCCTTCTGCGCGTGTTGGCCGGGTTATTGCCGGCCTATGAAGGCACGATAACCTGGCAGGAAAAAACGCCGGGCGATCTCGCGGATTATCGCCAGGAGCTTGCTTATATTGGCCATCTTGATGCGCTTAAGCCAGAACTGAGCGTCGATGAAATGATCGGTTACTGGCAGGCTTTGAAGGGGCAAAAAAAAAAGAAAGGTGTTTTGGTCAGAGTTGGTCTTGAAGCTTTCGGCGAAAAACCGGTGCGCCATCTTTCCGCCGGTCAGAGGAAACGGCTCGCTCTCGCGCGGCTGGTTCCTGGCGAAGCGAAACTGTGGCTGCTCGATGAGCCTACCGCTTCACTCGATGCCAAGGGCCAAGAACTTCTCGCCGCGCTAATCGCCGATCATCGCCGTATGGGCGGCATCGCTATCATTGCCACGCATCAGCCGGAAGATTTTAAAGATGCCCGCCATTTTGCACTCGAAGAGAGTGCGGCATGAGTAATTTCTGGCGCCTTTTGCGCAATGATTTGCGTTTGCAGGCGCGGCATCCGGCCGAATGGGCTGCGCTGGCGCTGTTTTTTATTATCGTTATTGTGATTTTGCCTTTTGCCATTGGTCCCGATCCCGATTTGCTAAGACGTTTGGCGCCCGGCCTGATATGGCTGGCCGCGCTTTTGATGAGCTTGCTGTCGCTGGACAGGCTTTTCATCGCCGATGCCCGCGATGGTGTGCTGGATTTAATTCTGCTCTCGCCCTTCCCTCTGCCGCTGATCGTTTTCAGCAAATTATTTGCGCAGATCATCGTTATGTTTCTGGCATTGGCGGTGATCCTTGCACCGGCCGCTTTGCTTCTTGGCATGAGTTTCGGTTTGTTGCCGGTCTTGCTTGTGAGCATCGTGCTGGGCGTTCCGGTGCTGGTTTTGTTGGGCGGAATTGCCGCTTCCGTTACCGTTACTCTGCACCGTAATCCGGCGCTTTTAACTCTGCTTTTGGTCCCGTTCTATATTCCGGTGCTGATTTTTGCCGTCAGCGCTTGTGATGCAAGATTGATGAACGCAGATCCTTTGCCGCATCTGCTTTTACTCGGTGCGTTACTGGTCTTGCTGCTGCCCGCCGCACCTTTTATTATTGCTGCTGCCTTGCGTAATTCGGATTAACGATCATGCCTATTTCCCATTTCGCCAATCCTGGAAAATTTCTGCGCCTCGCCGCCCGGCTGATGCCGGTATTTGCCATCCTGGCTCTCGTAAGTTTTATAACCGGAATTTATTTCGCGCTTTACGCCTCGCCGCCCGATTATCAGCAAGGCGAAACAGTGCGTATCATGTATGTGCATGTGCCGTCTGCCTGGCTTGGTTTGATGCTTTATGTCTCTATGGCAGTCGCGGCGGCCACAGGTTGGGTCGCCAAACACACTTTGGCCGATATTTTTTGCGTTGCCGCGGCGCCTGTTGGGGCCGTGCTGACGGCTCTTTGCCTCATAACCGGAAGCATCTGGGGCAAACCGACATGGGGAGTCTGGTGGGTGTGGGATGCGCGGCTGACCAGCGTTCTGATCCTGTTTCTGCTTTATTGCGGCTATATCGTTCTGCGCGGTTCGTTCGAGGATCACGACAAGGGTGGTAAGGCGGGAGCAATTTTGCTTCTCGTCGGCGTGGTCAATATCCCCATCATCCATTTCTCGGTCGAATGGTGGAACACATTGCACCAACCGGCCAGCGTCTTTCGCATGACCGGCCCCAGCATAGATGGCGACATGCTGAAACCGCTTTTCATTATGGCTTTGGCTTATTTGTTTTTTGCCGGCTTTGTAATTTTACTGCGGATGAAAACCGGGTTGCTCGCGCGAAAGATTGAGGCAGCGGCATTGCATGCCGGATCAGGTCAGGACTGACCTTCTTTTCTCCACACTATCATCATGATCCCAACCAGCATGATCACGGCCAGCCACGCGGGCCATAAGGGCCACGCTTTGCTGCCCATGATTCTGTATTGATCGTTTTTTCTGAGACTGATCCAGTCCCAGCCGCTGTAGGCGCTGCCATTCTCGGTGCGGCGGATTTCCGGGCCTTTGGGATGATCTTCGAGCCAGAAAACGCCGCCGCCGCTGGCATCGCTATAGGGTTTCATTTTTTCGTCCGTAGCGATCATATCGCTGAATTCGGGCGCATCCGTGGGCCCGGCCATAACCATAATTTCCTGATTGCCGTCCTGCAGATGATAAAGCCCGGTTTTACTAAAGGTCTGCACGGCTTCCAGAATTCCCGGTTGTTTGCCGGGTGTCAGCGTCACATGGGAAGATTGATTATCCGGGCCGGTAATAGTCACTTCCGCATTTTGGTCATGCAGGCTTTGTTTGGTGATTGTGAGTTGCCAATCGCCATTATCGCCGGGTTCCGCCCGGGCGCGCAGAGCAGCTTCGTCCAGTTCCGGTTCACCCACCAGCCAATGGGCGGTGCGTTTGAGCATATCCGCTTGCGGGCCGCCGCCGTGGAAATCTCGTGACCATAGCCAGAATTGATCGCTGAGGAATTGCGCCACGCGGCCATCGCCGACATGATCCAGCACCAGCAATGGCGCTCCGTTTATGCCGGTCATCAACACGTCACCTTTTTTGACATGTGTTTCGATCTGCCGGAACCAAGGGCCCCAGGAATTGCGCGGCATTTCATCGGCCAGCGAGTCCGTCACCGGATGGCGTTTCCCCGTCTCGGTAAGTTCGGGCACGAAGCTGCCGGTAAGCAGCTGCCCGGTCGGTTCGGCCGGCAGCACCGGCGCCAGCGGCGAGAAGGTCAGAGGCGGCATGGTTTGATCTGTAGCGCTTGAGATCAAAAGTGCTCCGCCTTCCTGAACATAGCGGGCGATATTGGCCAGATATTCCGGCGGGATCAGCGATTGCTGGCGGAAGCGGTCGAAGATAATCAGATCGAAGCTTTTCAGGTGTGTCTCAAATAGTTCGCGCACCGGAAAGGCGATCAGCGAAAGCTGGTTGTTGGGAATGCCGTCCATCTTGGCAGGCGAGCGCAAGATGGTGAAATGAATAAGATCGACGGCCGGATCCGCCTTGAGAAAATTACGCCAGGTCCGGCCGCCGATATGGGGCTCGCCCGATACAAGCAGCACGCGCAAACGGTCGCGGATGCCGTTGATCGTCACGGCAGCGCTATTGTTAATTGCAGTCAGCTCTTTTGGTAGGGAATCGGTTGAAAAGGCAAACAGATTCTGGCCGGCACGCGCTACCGGCACATTGAATTTCACATCTCTACCGACCGGCATATCGAAGCTTTGGCTTTCGCCATTATCGCGGCGAAAGGCGACATGCGCAGTTGCGCTTTGCGCGGCAGGATGATCGTCGATACGTAATGTCAGCGCCACCGATTTGCCGACGATGCCATAAGCCGGCGCTTCTTTGATCGCGAGCCTTCGGTCGGTTTCATTGTGATGTCCGGCCAAAAGAACATGGAAAGGGGCTGCGAGAGCGCTCTGCGGTTGGTCGTGGTTCTGGCCATCGGTAAAGGCTATTACGCCTGCCAACTGTTCGGAGCCTATCGAGACGAGCTTGCCTTCGATGGATTGAAAAAGATCGGTTTCCGTCGAGCCTTTTACATGAACGGTTTCGATATTGAGATATGGAAATGCAGCCAGTTTTTTGCCGATCTCTGCGGCCGCTTGTGCCGCCTGTTGGGGACGGCCGTCTAACTGCATGCTGGGGCTATCATCGATAACCAGGAGAGCCGTGTCCTTGAGCGGCTCGCGCTGTTCTTCGATCAGCGAAGGATTGGCGAGGGCCATGAGCAATAGTGCGATTGCCAGACCGCGCAGCCAGGCACCATTCGCGCGCCGCCATAGAGCATAAAGAAAAAGCAGTGCACCGGCGATTGCCAGCCCTTCGATGATCGAGGAGGGCAGCAAGGGAGCCAGCAAAATGCGCAAATGACCGTTCATTTGCCGAGCCGCTCCAGCAAAGCTTGCGCATGCAGTTGGTCGGATTTGTAATTGCCCGTCAGGGCATACATCACCAGATTGGTGCCGAAGCGATAGGCCTGTTCGCGCTGGCCTTCGCCGCCCGGCGTGCAGGGAAATAAAGGCTGGCCACGATCATCGACGGCCCAAGCCCCCGCCCAGTTACCGTTGCCTACTATTACCGAAGACACGCCGTCATAGGTCGAAAGCTCTTCCGGTTCCAGCCACAGCTCGCCGCCGGCATTACGGCCGGGAAATTCGTTGAGGAGATAAAAAGTGCGGCGCAGAACGTGATTTTCTGGAATATGGACAAGAGGCGGAATATCGATGCCGGCCAGCGAAGTCTGCAAGCTGTTGCCCGGTAATATTCTGCCTTCGATTCCGCTATCGAACAAAATCATGCCGCCGTGACGCAGATAATCATTTATATGCTGCGTCGCCTGCGGTGAAAGTGAAGGTGCGGCCGAAGTCAGAGGCCAATAAATAATGGGAAAGAACGCAAGCTCGTCTGTGGCGGGATTGACGCCGGTTACGCCAATCGCATCCAGCGAAGTGCGTCTTTGCAGTATGTGAGCAAGGCCGGTCAGGCCGGCTTCCGAAATATGATCGATCTCGCGATTGCCGGTTTCTATGTAACCGAGATAGGTTTTTGAAGTGAGCTCTATCGCCGCTTTTTCATTATCGTCGGCATGAGCAGGGTGAGAAAAAAGACCCAGGCATAATAAAATGGCCGCGGCCGTTCGGTTCCTGCCGGCTGAAAAACCCATGCTTAAAAGTCCGCGCAGCCATAGGCTGATAATGAAATCGGCCAGCAAAAGAATAACGGCAGCCAGCAAAAGCCAGGGTTGCAGGACCGTTTCGTCCCGGCTTGCATGATAGCTTTCAGTGGAAAATCCCCGCAAGGCTTCGGGCTGATCGATCATCGAGCTTAAATTGAGCGCGCGTTTAAATCCGGCGCTGCCGTAATAACCTGGCGGATGCTGGGGGCCTATGGACGTGTGCGAGAAATTGGCATCTGCAATCGGCTTTACCGCCGGGCCGGGAGATTGTTCGTTGCCGAACGCGTCCAGCACTTGTTGCGGCGACAGAGAGACAAAATTTATTTTTTCATTACCAACATTGCTGCCAAGGTCGGTAATCCGCCGCAGCATATCGACGAATAATCCTGAAAGCGGCAGGTTGGACCATTCCGAGCGGGCCGGTACATGAAACAAAATACTGGTGCCGCGTCCGATTGTTTTGGCGGTGACGAGCGGCGTGCCATCTTCCAAGGCCGCCCAGGTTTTTTGATCGAGATCGGCTGCCGGTTCGGCAAGGATCTGACGATTAATCGTAATATCGGGCGGAATGGCCAAACCGGCAAAAGGCGTGCTGACGGGGAAGGGGTGCAGCTTTTGCGGCGTTGCCCAGCTCATCGTGCCGCCGAGCGCTCGGTCGCCGGTGCGCAAACCGACCGGCAGCAACTCTATCTGATGCGGATCTTTTTCGGTGGCGAGCCGCTCGCCGGCGAAACGAACGAAAATACCACCCTGCTTGATCCATTCGGTTAGCTGCGGAATGTCGCTGTCATTTAATAAAGTTGCATCTGTCAAAATAAGCACCGACATATTTTGAGCGAGCAGTTTGTCGAGCGTGTCGATATGGATATCGGCAAAAGGCTTAAGGGCGCGGTCGATATAGAAAAGTCCGCTTAGCAGCGAATGCTCGGTTTCTTCGGATTTGTCGCCGATCAGACCGATGGGGCGATGTTGCCAATCCTGATCGAGCAATGCCGTGCCGCCGGCCGTGCGTTGATCCTCGATCTCTACGCGCACGATCTTGTTGCGCAGATCCAGCGGCAGATCAAAAGCAGCAGTTGCTCGTGGAGAACCCGCTTCGAAATTCACTTGTGCCTGAGCGAACATGTGGCCCTCAGCACCAAAGGCCGCGATAGCGGCGGAGGCTGTGTCGTCGGTTTGCGCCCGGGTTATCGAAAAAGCATTGTCATTGCTATCGTTTTTGGGCGGAGCCAGCAGATAAACCGGCGTTTCCGGATCGCTCAGGATCCGCGGGCTTGCCATGACGCCAATGCTTTTCAGCGCATCGGAAAAAGCCAGGGCATCGGCATTAACAAGCCCGCTATTGAGCCACACCGTATAAGCGATTTTGCCGCCATCGATTTTGCCGAGCAGCGTTTTGGCTGCCTGCCAATCTGCCGGCCAGGGCATTGGCAAAAGTTTCCGAACATAAGAATCGGCTTCCTTGGCAGCCAGGGGACCGATCGTCTGTAATGCTTCCCCATTCGCGGGCGGCACCGTCGGCAGCAAAAAGACATCGCGGTTTTCGCGCGCCGCCTGTTCGATGATCTGATGAAGCATGTCTTGCCGCACATCCCAGGCACGAGCGGCAGCCCAATCATTATCGATGGCGATAAGAACCGGCCCGCTGCCGGGCACAAGCGGCTGCGGATCGAGCAAAGGCTCGGCAAAAGCCGTGATAACCAACCCTGCAATCAGGAAACGCAAAAGCAAAAGCCACCAGGGCGTCCGCGCCGGCGTTTGCTCGGGATGAGAAAGGTCGCGTAACAGGCCTAAGGCCGGAAAAATAATCTTTCGTGGCGAAGGCGGCGTTAAACGCAACAGCCACCAAAGCAACGGGAGTACCGCCAAAAATGCCAAGATCCAGGGTGAACTGAAGATAAGATGATCGCTCAACATCAAATCCCTCGATTATCGGCAGAAAGATGTTGGAACAATGATAATAGGGCCGAATGCGGTTGTTCGCGGGTAACATGGCGCAGATAAAACCAGCCGGCGCTTTCGGCTATGTGCATCAGCCGGTCTTTATGTTCTTGCATACGCGCGTGATAGGCTTGGCGCAAAGCACCGGCATTGGGCAGAAGCAGAGAAACTTCGTTTTCGCAGCCCTGCATCTCAATCCGCCCTTCGAAAGGCAGGTTTTCTTCCGCCGGATCGAGAATATGGATGAGTGTACCGCGTACAGATAAGGCAGATTGGCGGTTTAAAAAACTAGCTAGATCTCCCGGCGGCATAAGAAAATCGCTGCACAAAATCATATGTGCGTGGCGCGCGACCGGCAGCGATGGCAGCAGATTTTCGCCTTTCATCTCCGGTTCGATTTTGGCGGCGATGCGCTCCAATCCGCTTTTACCGTGAATGGTGGTCGCCGTTTTATCGAGCCAAACCACTTTCTCGCCGCTGCGCAGAAGCAAACTCGCTAGGGCCAACATAAGGACTTGCGCGCGTTCGGCTTTTGATGGCGACGAGGAGCTTGATGAATAATGCATCGAACCCGACATATCGGGCCACAGATAGATAGTCTGGGTCGCTTCCCATTCGCGCTCGCGAATAAAAAGCTTGTCTGTGCGGGCCGATTGCCGCCAATCGATCTGCTGGGCAGGATCACCCGGCGCATACCGGCGGAATTGCCAAAAGCTTTCGCCTTGCCCGGCCCGCCGCCGCCCGTGAATGCCGGGATTGACGGCATTGGCGACCCTTTCGGCTTCCAGCAAAAGCGGCGGCAATGAAGCGGCGAGATCGAGGGCTTGATGCCGAATGCGTGCGGCACTCATCGGCTTATAACGCCGCCACCGATTGCGTCATGGCCTGCAGTATATCGTCCATCCGCACATCTTCGGCGCGGGCGGAGAAACCGAGCGCCATCCGATGCTGCATGACGGGTTTCGTTAGAGCGATTACATCATCGAGCGACGGCGCCAATCGTCCGTCGAGCAGGGCACGTGCGCGCGTGGCGAGGCTCAAGGCCTGGCTGGCGCGAGGTCCCGGCCCCCATACGACATATTTTTTTACCAGTTCTATTTCGCTGGTTTCCGGCCGTCCGTTGCGGACAAGGGCCAGGATTCCTTCGACCACTTTTTCGCTGATCGGCATCCGGCGAACCAGATTTTGCAGGGCTTGCAGATCGGTTGCGGCAATAACCGGCTTAAGATTGGGCTCGCCCGTCGTTGTGGTCGCCAGAAGCATGCGCCGTTCGGCATCGATATCGGGATAGGAAATATCGATCTGCAAAAGGAAGCGATCGAGCTGCGCTTCCGGCAGCGGATAAGTGCCCTCTTGCTCGAGCGGATTTTGCGTTGCCATTACGTGAAAAGGCGATGGCAGCGGATAGTCGTGCCCGGCAACCGTAATACGATGTTCCTGCATCGCCTGTAAAAGAGCCGATTGCGTGCGCGGGCTGGCGCGGTTGATTTCATCGGCCATCAGAAGCTGGCTGAAAACCGGCCCCGGCACAAAACGGAATGCCCGTTTGCCGCTATCGCTTTCTTCCAAAACTTCGGTGCCGAGAATATCGGATGGCATCAAATCGGGCGTACATTGGATGCGCCGCGCATTAAGCCCCAGAACGATGCCGAGCGTTTCTACCAATCGCGTTTTGGCGAGACCCGGCACCCCAATCAGCAGCATATGACCACCGGCAAGGATGGCCGACAGAATTTGATCGATAACCCGATCCTGGCCGAAGATTACTTCGCCGACACTATGGCGAATGGCGGATAGTTTGCGGCCGGCCTCTTCAATTTGGG
>OLLY01000153.1_pt1 | contig 47244 bp, 50 predicted proteins | sample 1604681 | NCBI WGS metagenome assembly OLLY01 (sample SAMEA104055725, study PRJEB20765) | soil metagenome | biome: Arctic tundra; feature: Polygonal ground; material: soil | place: USA | collected 2011-09 | depth 0-0.5 m | reverse complement strand
CCCTGTTGGGTTCGAACCAACGACCCGCTGATTAAGAGTCAGCTGCTCTACCGGCTGAGCTAATCGCCCTTATCTTGGTACAAGGCGGCTTTGGTAGCGCATTAAGGGGCACCGAGTCCAGCGGCCTTTATAAATCAATGGGTAATCAATGCTTTTCCTGCCAGGTACGGATATTTCCTATATCCACATGCACATGGTTGGAATGGGGGTAAAAGACCGCAGCCCCCCGTTGCATGGTCTTGGCCAGTGCAGCAATAGCGCGGCCATCAACTCCCTGAATGCGGAAATCGACCGCCCAGCCCCGTGTATGAAGGCTCTCGATCGCCACATTGCTGTTATTCCGGGCCAGCAGGATATTGCTTTCCGGTGTCCGATAGCCGGACAGAATTTCGAATATCACCGAAGACGGCAGATCGAGCCGCGTCCTTAGATCGACCATAAAATCGATCAATTCGGGATCCATCCGCCCCGCCACATTGGCGCGGCGATCGCGAAACAGGTGATTGATTTTGTACAAAGCGGCAGCGTCGTAATGGCCGTCATGGAAATAAGCGATGCTCAAGCGTTCGCCGCTTTCGGGATGAAGCAGAACGATCGATCTTTGCTGTAAGGGATCGGGGTGCGTTTTCGGCATGCCCGTGCCGATAAGCTCATGCGAAGAATGGTGACCGCCGCCGCCGCTGCACGCAGCCATCAACAAAACGAAAAAAATCACCAGGTTTTTTGCTAGCACGGCGAGGCCATCAAACAATAAGCCCCTTGCCTGGCGATAATGGCGCTGTCGCTTTGACCTGCGGCATCGAGCTTGCGGCGCAGCCCATAGATATGGGTTTCCAGGGTATGCGTATCGATGCGCCCGTCATATCCCCAGATGGCGGCCAGCAAATCCTCGCGGCTGACCGGCTTTTCGCTGCGCCCCAGATATTCCAGCAAATGCGTTTCCTTTTCGGTCAGGCGAATAACGGCGCCTGTTTTCTGCACGACAACCTGGCGCATCTGCGGATCGCAACGGAAAGGGCCAAACATGAAAGGCTCGCCCTGAGCCCGCACGGTTTGCAGATAAAAATTCAGGCGCGCCATAAGATGGCCGAGGCGGATGGGTTTCGGAAAAGATTCCGTTATGAATTGTTTTTCATCTTCGCTGTTTGTGTCGCCGAGTAAAAAAAATTTCGGTTTGCGGGTTTCTGCCTGTAGCGTGGCCAAAAGTTTTTTATTCATAAGCGGCGCGTCGATAATAACGGCTGCCGGAAATTCACCGGATGCCGGAATTGCCAGAGCAGCGCTTTCCACCAGCCGCAGATCGGGCAAAGCAAGAAGCCCTGCCTGTTCGACAATGGCAGCGCACAAAGCGGGATCGGCAGAAGCAAGATAGATCAGCATTCAATGGCCCTAAGCGGGTGAATTGCCCGACCATACCAAAAGCGACGTGCAAAAACGCTAGTCCCTTGCACTATAAGCCGGGCAAAACGGTCCGGTAAAAACTGCCGGTACAGGACCGTGGAAAGCGGCCGCACACGCCAACAAGTGACTGATATTAAACAATAATTATATGGCACAAGCTTTGCTGAATATAAGGTCGGGGGAACTATGAGTTTCGAAATCAATCCGGTTCTGGCGGGCAAGTTCGATGCGCCAGGCTATATTCCAGCGAGCACCAATATAGCCTCCTCGGCTTCATCGGGGGCCAATGACACAACGGCCGCCGACAATGTCACGGGGCCGGATTCCCGCCGCTATACCCAATTCGACCGTAGCGCTACCGACGCCGGCACGGCGACGATGAGCTTCGGCGATTTTCTCGACATGATTAATCCGCTGGAACATATTCCCGTCGTCAGCTCTGTCTACCGGGCAATGACGGATGAGCAGATCAACCCCGTCTCGCGTGTTGTCGGCGATGTGATCTATGGCGGCCTTATCGGCGGCGCATCGGCTGTTCTCGGCGGTATAAGCGCTGTCGCCGATGCCGGCCTTGAATCTCAAACCGGCAAGGATTCCGGCGGTCTGGCAATGGCGGCTTTATTCGGTCCGGATGGAGCGAAAGAGCCGGCGACCCAGCTTGCCAGTGCTCGCACCCCTACTGCACCAACGGATGCCGGCCTCCCCAACATTCCAACACAGGCAGACGATGCCATGCTGGCCTCTGCCACATTGCCCCCACAAAATAATTCTGCGCCGGTTGAGCAAGTATCGGTTTCTGAAAATCTCGATCCCCGGCCGGCGCAAGCACCGCAAGTACAGCCCGCCAGTTCGACAGAAATTGCCAGCAATGATGCTCCGGCAGCCAAGGCAATTCCGGCGGCAGCTGCGGTGGCCGCAAAATCTTATCCGATCAATAAGCAGCAATTCGGCGGCGCCGTTAATGCGCCCGACATCCAGGCCCAGAATATGGCGATCGCCCTCGCCCAAAGCTCGCCCACCATGCATATGGGCCACACGATTTATACCGGCAAATACGCCAATGGACCGAAGCCATTGCCTCCGATGATTGCTCCGACTGCGGTTTCTGCCAATCAGGCTTCTGCCAGCCCGGTGATAGCGCCGCCGCCGGTTCTTCCAGTCTCCGATATTCCGGTTTCAAGCAATCAGGGTTCGACGATTCCAGCCGCCAGCAGCAATTCTCTCTCAACGCCAATGGCTGGAACTTTTGCCGCCATCGCCGGAACGCGCGCACCGGCCACTCAGCTATCGCCGGAGCTTATGCAAGACATGATGCTGAAAGCGATCAGCCAATATGGCCATGTCGCATCCGCTCCCATGACGGTGCCGGGCTCGATGTTTAATCTGACAAACTAACCTGTTCCACGCGGGCCGAATATGGCCGAGCCCACGCGGACTTGCGTGGCGCCACAGTGTACCGCCGTTTCGAAATCGGCACTCATGCCCATGCTGAGAACGGAAAGCCGGTGAGTATCCGCAAGCTTTTTCGTCCGCACGAAATAAGGCGCAGGGTCGTGGTGCTGCGGCGGAATACACATGAGACCTTCGACGGCCAGCGCGCAGTCGTTGCGGCAAAACTTCAAAAACCCTTCAAGCTCTTCCGGCGTAACGCCTGCCTTTTGAGGCTCACTGCCGATATTGACCTCAATATAAAATTTCAAAGTCCGGCCGGTTTTTTTCTGCGCGTCGGCGAGCGCTTCGGCGAGTTTTGGCCTGTCGAGCGTTTGGATAACATCGAATAGCGCGACCGCATCGACAACCTTGTTGGTCTGCAGGGGCCCGATCAGATGCAGTTCCAGATCGGGATATTGTTGCCGCAAGGATGCAAACTTTGCCTTGGCTTCCTGCATGCGGTTTTCGCCAAAGAGTTTTTGTCCGGCTTCGAGCGCCGCTCGCACATCCTCTTCGCTTTTGCCCTTGCTGACGGCGATCAGCTCGACATCGCGCACCGAACGGCCAGATGCTTTGGCTGCTTGCCCGATTTTCTGTCTGATATTTTCAAGATTGCCGGAGATATCCATTGTCAAATAACACGATTAATTAGCCGGGATAGTTTCTAAAACACGGAAATGAAGCGGCGAAGTCCTCATAAATAAGAAGGGGCGGTGATCGCTCACCGCCCCTGATTATTTGAAGACTAAGCGTTGCTTAGAAGGTCATCTTCTGAGAGACCATCAGCACGTAGCCTTGGTTCTGGTCGATGTTTGTACCAGCCGCAGCACCCGGAACAAGGTTTTCCTTCTGCTGGAACAGGACGCCATCGATGTTGGAGGTCAGGCCGGGGAACCATGTGTAGGTTGCGCCCAGACCTTCAGCGTTGAAGCTACGAACATAGTTGTCGTAGTTGATCGCCGCTGCGCTCGCAACACCACCGTTGCCGAGCAGGTTGTCGTAACCTTGACCGGTCAGCCAGCTGGCCGCGATACCCACCTTGTCGAACTCATACTTGACGCCCAAGGTTGTTACATTCTGCGCCTTGTTCTGATTATGCACAGTGTTGTAACGGCCTTCGTCAACATATGAACCGCCGAAGGTGAAGCCGGCGAAACCAACTTGCGTACCGACACCCCAGCTGGTGAAGTCTTGAGCTGTGCTGTTGGTGCCTGCTATGTTCGGAGCGTTTTCGAGCAACAGGGTGTTCACACCGGCCGCGTGGCTGGCGCTACCGCTGATGATCTGACCGCTGATCGCGACATTGACCGGGTGGAAGTTGCCGGTATAAGCAACGTCACCTTCGACAATGTCTTGGTACGGGGAGTTAATCTGGCTTTGCAGACCGCCTGAACCGCCACCGGCAGTGCTGGCCGTCGTGCCTGAACCTTGATTATAGAGAATTACGTTTTGGCCGTAATCATACAGGTTCGGTGTGTAGGACAAGCCGAGTTGCACCTTGTTGTTATCGTTACCTACCTTCGGAGTGTAGTAGGTGATCTTAGTGCTGTGTTCGGTGTTGTCGAATCCGCTCGGCTGGAAGCGAGCCAGACGCAGCGAATCGGTGAAGTCGGTGTAGCGACCGTCAACCTGGCCTTCGCCAACTGTCGGAGCGTAGACGAACAAGTCGGTTGCGCCATGCTCATCACCGAGCATCAGCTTACCGAAAGCGCCAGACATCCAGACATAAGCAGAAGCGAGTTCAACTGAACCCTTGCCGCCGCTGTACGGGGTGGCTGTGTCGGCACCGGCAGCCGTGGAGGCTTGGGTGGTAACGTCATTGCCGTTCCACAAGCTTACATTGGCGCCGTATTGCATGCCGTTGGCAGCTTTGCCCATGGCATCGAAATTGATCTTGAATTCGCTTTCAAAATCATGGCTGGCATGGCTCTGCGTAGGGGTCAGAGCGGTAGCTTCATGAAAGAAGCCAGCGACGAAATCGACGTAGCCGCCAACATTCAAAGTAATTGGCGAAGTCTGGGCAGGCATCGCATGGGCAGCGCCCGCGAAAGCAACGGCGCCGAAAAGAGCTGTCGTCGCTAAAAGTAGTTTACGCATGTTATCCCCCTCGTGGATGGATTGATTAATCGTTAGATCGTTGAAGTGACTACCTGGGGACAAGACAAGCCCCGTCGAGGCGGCAATTTCCTACATAGGGGCTGCACAGACAAGGAAGAAATGGGCTGGATTTCTGATTCACCTCCCCTCTGTGGCTTCCACGCCACAATGGCGTTAACGCCCCTCAGGCCTTGCAAAGACTGGTTCTTTCCGGCATGTAAAGGAATGAGTCGTCATTGAGTCTTAATGGCCCGCTCGGGCCTTAGTAAGGGATTAACTGGATGAAAGAGCGAAAATCGCTCCTGCCGGCAGTTCTTTTAGGGTTGCTAACCGTTGGGGTTTCAGCCTGCGGCAGCTCTGGCGTTGAGAGCGATAGCTCTTACAAAGATCCGGAACGGGAGAAGCTTTATAAGAATGGCAGCGTCCTCAGCGACCAGGGGGGGGCCGATCTCCTCAATTTGGGCGGCGACGATAAAGGGCCGGAAGCAGCCGGGATTGGCGTCAATGGCTTCTTATGGCGCGCAACCCTGGATACCGTTTCCTTTATGCCGATTGTTTCCGCCGATCCTTTCGGAGGCGTAATAATAACCGACTGGTATTCCCCGCCTGAAAAACCCGGGGAACGCGTCCGTCTCAATATCTATATCCGAGACCGCGATTTACGGGCCGACGGCGTCAAGGTTTCGGTATTCCGGCAGGTTAAGGGCAGTGGCGGCAATTGGACCGAAGCCCCCGTCGCGGCTGTAACCGAAAGCTCCCTGGAAAACACTATTCTTACCAAGGCGCGGCAGATCCGTCTGTCGCAAAAAGATTTCAAATAAGAGCGGTTTTTAATAAACGCAGCGAATAAGGAAAAACTAACTCATGGCCGAGCGTTATAACGTTCGCGAAACCGAAGCCAGATGGCAGAAAATATGGACTGAGCGCCAAAGCTTTCGCGCGGTCGAAGACAAAGCCAAGCCCAAATATTTTGTCATGTCGATGTTCCCTTATCCTTCCGGGCGCATCCATATGGGCCATGTGCGTAATTACACGCTTTCGGATGTCGTCGCCCGCGTCAAACGCGCTCAAGGATATAATGTCTTGCACCCCATGGGCTGGGATGCTTTCGGCCTGCCTGCCGAAAACGCCGCCCGCGACCGCAAAATTCATCCGGCGAAGTGGACCCGCGATAACATTAAAAATATGCGGGCCGAGCTTGTGCGCATGGGACTTTCGATCGACTGGGGCCGCGAATTCGCCACCTGCGATCCGACTTATTATAAGCATCAGCAAAAATTGTTTCTCGATTTCCTCAAAACGGGCCTGGCCTATCGCAAAGAATCTTGGGTCAATTGGGACCCTGTCGATCACACCGTGCTGGCCAACGAACAGGTCATCGAAGGGAAGGGCTGGCGTTCGGGCGCCGCCGTCGAGAAGCGCAAACTCTCGCAATGGTTTTTCAAAATCACCGCTTATGCCGAAGAATTGCTGGCGGCCTTATCGACGCTCGACCGCTGGCCGGAAAAAGTCCGGCTCATGCAGGAAAACTGGATCGGCAAATCCGCAGGCGCGCGTCTCGCTTTCAAGCTTGCCGGCCGCACGGACAATATCGAGATCTTCACCACGCGCCCCGATACTTTGTTCGGCGCCTCTTTCGTCGCCATCTCGCCTAATCATCCGCTCGCCACCGAGCTCGCCAAAACCGATGGCAAGCTCGCCGCCTTCATCGCCGAATGCAATCGCAGCGGCACATCCGAAGTCGCAATCGAGACAGCCGAAAAGCTTGGCTATGACACAGGCCTCAAGGCCCTGCATGTGTTCGATGAGAAATGGCAGCTGCCGGTCTATGTCGCCAATTTCGTTCTGATGGAATATGGCACCGGCGCAATTTTTGGCTGCCCGGCGCACGATCAACGCGATCTCGATTTCGCCCGGAAATATAATTTACCTGTTAAGCAAGTAGTAGAAATGCCGGAAGATAAAAGAATTCAGGTTACGCGCGCCAAGCCCGGTGGAGAAATTGAGCAAGTTATAGCGTACACCGAGCCCGGCAAAATGATTAACTCTCAGTTTCTCGATGGACTCACAGTTGAAGAAGCCAAAGAAGCCTCGATCGCTCAAATCGAAAAACTAAAGGCAGGAACCGGCACGATTCTGTTCCGCCTGCGCGACTGGGGCATCAGCCGCCAGCGCTATTGGGGCTGCCCGATCCCCGTCATTCATTGCGAGGCTTGCGGCGTGGTGCCGGTGCCGGAAGCAGATCTGCCGGTCGAATTGCCGGAAGATGTCGATTTCAACAAACCCGGCAATCCGCTCGCAAATCACCCCACCTGGAAAAACATCGCTTGCCCCCAATGCAATAAACCGGCGCGCCGCGAAACCGACACTTGCGATACGTTCGTCGATTCAAGCTGGTACTTCGCGCGTTACTGCTCGGCGCATAATGAAAAAGTTCCGGTCGAGCGCAGCGCCGCCGATTACTGGCTGCCGGTCGATCAATACGTCGGCGGGGTCGAACATGCGATCCTGCATCTTCTCTATTCGCGCTTTTTTACCCGCGGCATGAAACAAAGCGGATGGGTCGGCATCGACGAGCCGTTCACCGGCCTTTTCACCCAGGGCATGGTCACGCACGAGTCCTACAAGGATGAGCAGGGCCAATGGCTGTATCCGGAAGAGGTGAAGAAAAACGCCGATGGTACCGCCGTGCATGTGGAAACCGGAAAGCCGGTCAAGCTCGGCCGCAGCGAGACCATGAGCAAATCGAAAAAGAACGTGGTCGATCCGGGCAAAATTATCGACAGCTACGGCGCCGACACCGCCCGGCTTTTCATGCTGTCGGACAGCCCGCCCGAACGCGATCTGGAATGGACCGATGCCGGCGTCGACGGCGCCTGGCGCTATATCAATCGTTTGTGGAACCTTGTTTGTATCAATCTCCCCCCGGCCGGAACGACAACCCCATCTGCGCCGGATGATCATGCCAGAAAAATGCGGCAGGTTATTCACCGCACGATTGCCGATGTATCGAAGGCTTATGAGCGTTTTCACTTCAACGGCGCAGTCGCCAAAGTGCGCGAGCTTTCGAATGCCCTGGAAGAGTTTTCGGGACAGGCGCAGCAAAAAGATGCAGATGACCGCTATGCCGTTCTGCGCGAAGGGCTTGAAGCCCTGACCAAGCTGGTCGGTCCCATGCTGCCTCATATCGGCGAAGCGATGTGGGAAAAACTCGGCCATAAAAATATGCTTGTCGACGAGCCCTGGCCGAAAGCCGATCCCTCCTTGCTCGTCGATGATCAGGTGACGATCGCCGTCCAGGTCAATGGCAAGCTGCGCGCGATGATCACGCTGCCGCGCAATGCCGGACAAAAAGAAGCAGAAGATGCAGCGCTGGCCGATGCCAACGTCAAACGCGCTATCGAAGGCAAGCAGCCGCGCAAAATCATCGTGGTGCCGAACAAGATCATCAATGTGGTGGCATGACAAAGGATCTAAAACAGGGGCCGGGGATTGGAAAAAGCAGATTATCCGTCTGTGTTTTGATGTCTGTGTTTTGCCTTCTGATTTCCGGCTGCGGTTTTCATCCGATCTATGGCGCCCGCGATTCCGATAGTCCCGTCTCGGAAAAACTCAATGACGTCGCCATCGAAAATATCTCCGACCGTTATGGCCAGATGCTGCGCAATCAGCTGATCGACCGCATGTATGGCAAGGGCCGCCCGCATAATCCCGCCTATCATCTGGATGTGCATCTGCGTGAAACAGAGGAAGGCATCGGCCTTTTGCAGAACGCCATCACGACGCTGACCGAGCTTAATCTTTATGCCGATTACTCGCTCAAGGATGCGGCAGGCAAAGAGGTAGTGAAGGGAACGGCGCATGCTGTCGCGACTTTCAATCAGCTGCAGCAGGAATATGGAACGCTCGCCGCCGATGAAGGCGCGCACCAACGTTCACTTAATGAAATCGCCGAAGAAATCGTCGAACGTCTCAGCCTTTATTTCTCGGAAGGCACGGCCATAACACCGGCAGCGCCTTCGGCCTCGGTGCCGATCCCGGGCCTTGGCACGCCGAATAACATGCCGTTCGGCACAACGGCCACTCCTCCAAAATGAAGCTGGCCACCGCCCAGATAAACAGCTTCTTGCAGAAACCGGACCCGGCCATACGCGTCGTCCTGGTTTATGGGCCCGATAGCGGCCTTGTCAGCGAGCGCGGAGAATTGCTGGCCAAGAAAATCGTACCCGATCTAGCCGACCCGTTCCGTGTCAGCATCCTGACCGGCAACGCGATATCCGACGATCCCGCCCGGCTTATGGATGAGATGGCGGCGCAGGCATTAGGCGGCGGCAGACGCCTGGTAAGAATTCAGCACGCCGCCGATGGCATAGCATCCGCTCTATCCAGCCTGCTCGACGGCATGCCGCCCGGCGATAGTTTTCTTCTGATCGAAGCGGGTGAGCTGGAAAAACGCTCGAAGCTGCGTAGCCTGTGCGAGGGCGAAAGCCGCATCGCCTGCGCTATTCCCTGTTACGTCGAAGACGGCCCCGCGCGCCAGCGCATTATCGGCGAGATCCTGCAAGGCCTGAGCCTCAGCGTGCCGCGCGATGTCTTGGGTTTTCTCGGCGATATCCTGCCGCCCGACCGGCTCGCGATGCGCGGCGAGCTTGAAAAGCTGGCGCTCTACGCGCAAGGCAAAAACGCCGTGACGATGGAAGATGTGCTCGCCACCGTCCCCGATGCCGGCGCCGCCGAAATGGACGATCTGGTTCATGCGGTCGGAACCGGCGATGCGCGGCGCGCGGCCATGCTGCTCGACCGTCTGCTGGCGGAACAGATTTCGCCGGTTGCCATTCTGCGCGCGGCGCAACGTCATTTTCTGCGTTTGCAATGGGCCCGCGGTGAAATGGAAAAAGGCAGCGACGCGCAAACGGCGATCCAAAAACTTCAGCCGCCCGTATTCTGGAAATACAAAGATTCGATGAGCGCCCAATTGCGCCGCTGGTCTTCGGCGCGTCTCGATCAGGCGCTGAACCGGCTCTATGAAGCCGAGGCTTCGGTCAAACGCAGCGGCACGCCCGATGGAACTTTATGCGCTCAGCTGCTGGTGCAGATGGCCGCCTGAGGTTTTCAGCCTCTCAGCTTTTTAACAATATCGTCGAGCTGGTCGAGACTTTGATAGTGCAAGGTCACCGTACCAGCCTTGCCCTTGGCAGTAATTGTCGTTTTGAGACCGATCATACGCTCCAGCTCTTTTTCAAGCATGGTAATATTGGCATCGCGCAAAATCGTATTTTTCTTTTTATGCGTTTGCGGATTGTCGGAGTTTTGTTTTGCGAGCGCTTCCGCCTGCCGCACATTCATGCCTTCGCGAATAATCTCGGCGGCGAGGGCGAGCGGATTTTTGGCGGTGATCAGCGCACGCGCGTGTCCGGCAGAAAGCAATCCCTTTTCGATCATCTCGCGGACTTCTTGCGGCAAGGAAAGCAGGCGCATCATGTTGGCGACGTGGCTGCGGCTTTTGCCGACGATCTTGGCGAGGGTTTCCTGCGTATGCTGGAATTCTTCCATCAGGCGCTGATAGCCGTCGGCTTCTTCGAGCGGCGACAGATCCTGACGCTGAACATTTTCGATCAGTCCGTATTCGAGCGCCTCGCTGTTGGAAAGCGGGCGGATGATGACGGGCACTTCGTGCAGGCCCGCGATCTGCGCCGCGCGCCAGCGTCGTTCGCCGGCGATAATTTCCAAACGTTCTTTATGTCCTTCGACCGGACGCACGAGCAACGGCTGCAGAATGCCGCGTGCGCGAATTGAATCCGCCAGCTCCTTGATAGCATCATCGTCGAAATGGCGGCGCGGCTGATAGGGGCCCGGTTGCACCCAGCCGATCGATACGAAAGTGGCGCCGCGCTGTTCCGGCGGCGGCACGATTACGGCGCTCTTTGCTTGATAGGAAGCATCCCTATCGCCGAACAGAGCGGAAAGACCGCGGCCGAGCGGTGCCGGTTTTGCTATCTGACTCATATTGCTTCTCTCATTTTATTTTTCTCCGGTTGGATTATGACGCCTGACGAATGTCGGTCGGCGTTTCGGGTTCTTCGCTCTCCGGCAATCCATATTTTTCGCGCTTCAGAAACTCGCTGGCGAGCATCATGTAAGCGCGGCTGCCGGGACATTTGAGATCGTAAAGTAAAACGGGCTTGCCGTGCGACGGCGCTTCCGAAATACGCACGTTACGCGGAATAACGGTTTCATAAACGCGCGCGCCGAAAAATCCGCGCACATCGGCGGCAACCGCATCGGAAAGGCTGTTGCGCTTGTCATACATCGTCAGCACGACACCTTGAATTTCGAGCGCCGGATTAAAACGAGCGCGCAAGGCTTCGACGGTTTGCAAAAGATTGCTGATGCCTTCGAGCGCATAAAATTCGGTTTGCAGCGGAACCAGCAAAGCATCCGCAGCCACCAGCGCATTCAACGTGATGAGATTGAGAGAAGGAGGGCAATCGATCAAAATGAAGTCGTAATTTTTCGCGCTGCGCTCGAACGCATCGCGCATACGAAATTCGCGGCGCTCGGCGCTCACAAGCTGAATCTCTGCACCGGCCAGATCTGCAGACGATGTTATAATCGATAGATTCGGAATATTGGTCGCACGCACAACATTCTCGACCGAGGATCCGTCGAACATCAATTCGTAACAACCGACCGTGCGTTCGCCACGCGCAATACCGAAACCGGTCGAGGCATTGCCTTGCGGATCGGCATCGACCACCAAAACGCGATGACCGACGGCGGCGATCGCGGTCGCAAGATTGACAGTGGTTGTCGTTTTTCCCACGCCGCCTTTTTGATTGACGATGGCGATCACGCGGCAACGATGCGTAGAAGGAGCTATCTCTTTATTTTCTTGAGGATTTGGCTCTTGCGGCATTTGCGTTTCGGCCCTTTGATTGTGGATTGGTGATTTTCAATACGCGGCCGGAATGATCGCTGACGCTCGGTACTATTTCGATATCGAATTTCCAATATTTAGCTGCTTCTGTCAATTCCACCTCTGCTTGCTGTCCCTTCAGAAAAAATAGGAAGGAATCTTTTTTTATCAATGGCTTGCAGAGATTTAGAAGTTGCGGGAGCGGCTTCAAGGCCCGCGCCGTTATCGCATCGAAAGCGAGATTTCCGAGCGCTTCAATTCGCGCGTGATGAACGATAGCTGTTAGATTTAGCTCTTCAATTACATGTTTTAGAAATTCTGCTTTCTTGCCGATGCTCTCGACCAAATGAATATTCGAAACACCCATAATATTGAGAACCAAGCCGGGGAATCCGGCGCCGCTTCCTAAATCTGCGAGCCGCAAATTCTTATTCGGCAAAAAATTTAGAAGCTGGGCGCTATCGAGAAAATGCCGTTTCCATATGTGGGGAAGCGTACTCTCGGCAACGAGATTAAACCGTTCGTTCCATTCGATCAGCAGTTCGGCATAGCGATCGAGCCTGGAAAGCGTTTCATGTGAAACTGGAAAATGGCGAAGGAACTCTTCGCGATCGGCGGCGTTCAACTCAGGCACTGATTTTCTCTGGCTGGCGCTTTACATAGCGGAGGAGAGCAACGAGAGCAGCAGGAGTCATGCCGGGAATGCGCGCTGCCGCTCCCAGATTTTCTGGCTTGATCTGACGCAGTTTTTGGCGGACTTCCGCAGACAAACAACCTATGGCATCGACATTTAGATCAGCTGGTAACGCCAAAGCTTCATCCTTGCGGAAAGCCCGAATATCGATTTCCTGCCGGTCCATATAGCCGGAATATTTTCCTTCGATCTCAAGCTGCTCGACTATGGCAGGAGAGAGCGATTTTAATTCCGGCCATACTTCTACCAGCCGATCAAATCCGATATCGGGATAAGACAGCAGACCCAAAGCAGATCGCCTTATGCCATCCTCATTGATCTTGATCCCGCGCTTGTTCAACTGATTGGGGGTAAGCTCAAGCGAGCTTGTCAGCTCTTTAGCCTCTTCAAGCGCTTTTATCTTATTCGAAAAACTGGCTTCCCTTTGTGAACCCACGCACCCTATTTCGATACCGAAACGAGTAAGCCTTTGATCGGCATTATCGGCCCTTAGCGTAAGCCTATATTCCGCCCGCGACGTAAACATGCGATAGGGCTCAAGCGTACCCCGGGTAATCAGGTCATCGATCATTACCCCGATATAGGCTTGCGATCTATCCAGAACGAAGGCTGTTCCACATGAAACCTTAAGCGCGGCATTTAGTCCCGCCATGAGCCCTTGCGCGGCGGCTTCTTCATATCCCGTGGTGCCATTGATCTGGCCGGCGAAGAAAAGGCCTGAAATTCTCTTGGTTTCCAGGGTCGCCTTTAATTCGCGCGGATCGCAATAATCATATTCGATCGCATAGCCGGGACGGATTATTTCGGTCTTCTTTAGTCCTTCTATGGAATGAATAAGCTGCTCTTGCACGTCGCGCGGCAGCGAGGTCGAGATGCCGTTCGGATAAATGGTGTGATCGTCGAGACCTTCTGGTTCCAGGAATATCTGGTGCCGCGATCTATCGGCAAAACGCACCACCTTGTCCTCGATAGAAGGACAATAACGCGGCCCAACGCCTTCTATCTGACCTGAATAAATTGGCGCGCGATGCAGATTGCCATTGATGATCCGGTGGGTCTCGGCGTTGGTATAGGTGATGCCGCACTCAACCTGGGCGGTGGTAATCCTGTCAGTAAGACTGGAGAAAGGCACCGGCGGATTGTCGCCCGGCTGCATTTCAAGACCGGCCCAATCTATTGTTCTGCCGTCGAGCCGGGGAGGGGTGCCGGTTTTAAGCCGGGCCAGAGGAAAACCGAACTTTTTCAGCGTGTTAGAAAGCCCTATCGACGGCTTTTCATTGACGCGGCCGGCCGGAATTTTCTCTTCGCCGATATGAATAAGGCCATTCAAAAAAGTGCCGGTCGTTATGATGACCGTGGGCGCATATACCTCTTGCCCATCATCGCCGACGATACCGGCGACTTCGTTATTCGGGCCCAAGATCAAATCTTCAACATTTACCGCCCTGATTTCCAAATCAGGCTGATTGAAAAGCGCCGCCTGCATCGCGTGACGGTATAGCTTGCGATCGGCTTGCGCGCGAGGGCCGCGGACTGCAGGACCTTTACTGCGATTGAGAACCCGGAACTGGATTCCGGCCTGATCGGCTACGCGGCCCATAACGCCGTCGAGCGCATCGATCTCACGAACCAAATGCCCCTTGCCAAGTCCACCAATAGCAGGATTGCAGGACATTTCGCCGATAGTCTCTATTTTATTGGTCGCCAGCAGTGTTTTAGCGCCCATTCGCGCCGATGCGGCCGCCGCCTCACAGCCTGCATGACCTCCGCCCACCACGATGACATCATATTTTATCATGGGCAAAATATAATGAAATCAATGGATTAAATCAATTTTTTTCGTGCTCCGGTAATTCCGCTTTATTAATAAAATCGACACATTGATTTGTTAACATTTTAAATAACGAAAAAGGCTCATGAAGAGCGGTTTCATGTGAAACCTCTCTTAAAAGCCAACGAGGTGTACGGGAAGGCCAGAGAAAGGCCGGTGAGAGATGAGCAGAAGCATAAATCTCGAAGAGCTCCGTGCGCATCTCGGTCATGCGAAAGATAAACTCTCGCGTGAAAAACTGGAAATCTACGGCCTCCACCCGCTCAAAGAAGATTTCAATCGCGAAGAATATGCTTTTTCTTATGTGCGCGCCGAACGCTTAGGCATGCGTGCCATAAACCGGCGCCTTGGCGAGATCGATTGGCTGCCGATGCAACTGGACGCAAAATCGGAGATCGTGCCGGAAAGCCGGTCTTCGATGAAGCGTTGGATCAAGGCTCCCTTTGCCGGCAAACCCCATGCGGAAGAATTCGGCAATGACTTCATGCATGCGCTGACGCGCTGCGGTCTTGCTTTCGGATGGGATCATCCGGAGTTTATCAAGCTTGCTTCGCGGATCGCCAATTTATTCCGCGACCTGTCATGCCTGATAGGCATTGTTTATTACTGCACCTGGCTAACGGAAAATCGCATCGACGAAATCAAGCTAAGCAATCCCGACGATCTCAATAAGACGGCCGAAGAGCTGGCCAGCTTTATGCAGTCACCCGATATTTTCCGTTACATGCGCGCGCCCGAACAGAATGACGAACAGCACACGGCATCGAAGAAAAAATCCGCCAAGAAAATCGGCGGAAACAAAAAACCATTTTTGCGCGTCATTCAAAATGAAAACTTCTTCGATCCCTTTACGCCGGATCCCGTTCCGGCTCTCTGATTTATGGATCCCGGCTTCCGCCGGGATAAGGGTTTTCTAAGTTCGCGCTTCGCGCTCACTAAGAAAATCCTTATTTTCCAATACAAAAATCGCGAAAAATAACGTCGAGCAAATCTTCGACATCGACGCGGCCCGTTATACGCCCCAGCGCGCGCGAAGCCATGCGTATATCTTCGGTGCGCAATTCGATTTCACGAGCCGTCAAAGCGCGCCGCAAATTATCGCGGCATTCTTCCAGTGACACGCGGTGACGCGCGCGCGTAAGCGGCGGCGGCCCGGCGATAGAAAAATTTGCCTCGACCAAAAATGTGATTTTCTCGAGCAGCTGCTGAATGCCTGCGCCTGTTCTGGCCGAAACAAAAATTTCATTGCCGGTTTGTTTTTCAGAACCGTTTATTAAATCGGCTTTATTGACGACAGCAATTGCGTTTTCATCACTATGTTTTTGCGTAATGGGATCGCGCTGCGGCCATTTTTCTCCGTCGAAAACGATCAATTTAAGATCGGATTTTTCAGCCCGCGCCAAAGCGCGCCGGATGCCTTCGCTTTCGATCTCGTCTTTGCTTTCGCGCAAACCGGCCGTATCGGCAAGAATGACGGGGTAGCCGCCGAGATCGAGATGGATCTCGATAATGTCGCGCGTGGTACCCGCGATCGACGAGACGATCGCAGCTTCGCGTTTTGCCAATGCATTTAACAAACTTGATTTTCCGGCATTAGGCGCACCGAGAATGGCGATGGAAAATCCTTCGCGCAAACGCTCGCCGCGATGACGGTCTGCAAGATGACGATCGATCTCGGCGCTCAATGAGGCAACATCCGCCAACGGTCCGGCAGAAATATTCGGCGGCAAATCTTCATCGGAGAAATCGATTGTCGCTTCGAGATAGGCCAGTGCCTTCGTCAGCCGCGCGCGCCAATCCTCATAAAGCCGGCCGAGCTCTCCCTCGAACTGGCGCAGAGCCTGACGGCGCTGGGCTTCGGTTTCGGCATTCACAAGATCGGCAATCGCTTCGGCTTCGGTAAGATCAAGCTTGCCGTTTTCAAAGGCACGCCGGGTAAATTCGCCCGGCTCTGCCAAACGAAAGCCCAAACTTTGCAGGCATTCCGTAACTGCATTCAATATTGCCCGGCCGCCATGAATATGAAGCTCGGCGACATCTTCGCCGGTGAAACTGTGCGGCGCCGGAAACCAAAGAGCCAATGCCCGATCGATAAATTCGCCGGTTTTTGGATGACGAATATCTTTCAGAGCAGCAAGGCGCTGCGCCGGCATTCCTTTGGGACTACATAAATCGAAAGTCCGGCCGGCACTGGATCCGGAGATCCGTATAACTGCCACACCGCCACGGCCGGGCGCGGAAGCCAAGGCAAAGATGGTTGCAGCAGCCGTCATGTTAGGCGGGATATTTTTGATCGGGCTTCAGCATCAACCGTTCGACGCGATTGCCTGCTTGCAGATGCGTGGCGAGGATTTCATCGCAGTCTTCTTCCGTTTTCGGCGAATACCAGATGCCTTCCGGATAAATGACGATGCAGGGGCCAAGTTCGCAACGGTCCAGACAACCGGCTGTATTAACGCGTATATTTTTAATGCCCAGTTCTTTTGCCCGTTTCTTCATATAAGAACGTAGCCGCTCCGCCCCTTTGTCGGCGCAGCAACCGCGTTCATGGCCCGGCGCCCGTTTATTGGTACAGAAAAAAACATGCGCTTCGTAATAAGGCGCTGGATCTTTCGAATTCATAGGCTTCGCGCCGATCGCATGCGTAAGCCGATTATAAGGAAAATGGACCCAAACAGAACGCCAAGGATGGATTTCCACCAGAGAGCGGAAAAAATTTTCATCCGCGCATTCATTGTATTCGCGGGATCGTAAATAACCGATACCTGTTGGCCCATACGGTAGTTAAAGAGAAAACCGTTCTGTTGGAAAACAACGCTGTTTCCGACATCGGGCGTATATTGGATGTCGAGGCTGAACCCATGGTTTTCGATGCCCGTAATCATGCCATTGGTGGCGATTTCGCCTACGCCCATGAGCCTATACGTACTCTTTCCGGCCGTGAAAGCTTGCGACAAAAGAGCGAGGGCGCAGAGGAAAAATAAAGTCTCTATGACAATGCCGCCTTTTATTTTTCTTTTGGCCCAAAGCATCATTTTCAATCACCTTTTCCTGTTTTCATGGCGAGGTTCGACATGCCGCTGGTGGCATTGGCAACACCGGCCAATGTCTGCTGAACCTGCGACCAGAACATTTTCTGTATTTGCTCGGCGCTCTGAATGCTGGCCGGCAGCCAGGTTTTCACCATAATTTCTGGATCCATGGCCTGCATATTGGTGCGCAGGCGCTGCTCGAGGTCTTGCATCAAGGCCTGCTGCATGGGCTGAACATCGGGCAAACCCAGAAAAGTCCTTGCTTCCTCGGGCGTGCACTCAACCTCGACATGAACTTTCATGTTTTCTCCGCTTTCAGTTCCGTATCCTGCTTGTGGGAATAGAAGGGCTATTGTAGCTTTCCACGCAGCAATTGTCTTGTGTCATGGATTCCTGTTCTCTGCCAAAGCCTTCTTTAACCCTGTCCATTGTGGTGCCCTGCCATAATGAGGCCGGCGTTTTATCGCTTTTCCTCGCACGGCTAGCGGGCGTTTGCCGTATAGCGGCGAACGGAAAATACGAAATAATTCTTGTTAATGACGGTTCGACCGACACGACCTGGCCGACGATTGAAGGGGCGTCTCTGACGGATCCGTCTATCGTTGGCGTCAATCTCGCGCGCCGTTACGGGCAACAGATTGCCATTTCCGCCGGTCTTTCGGTTTGCCGCGGCGAACGCATTCTGATCATCGATGCCGATCTGCAGGATCCTCCGGAACTTTTGCCGGAGATGATGCGGCTGATGGATAAAGGGGCCGACGTCGTTTACGGCCAGCGGGAAAAGAGATCGGGAGAAAGCCTCTTCAAGCGCGGATCGGCGGCTTTGTTCTATCGGCTTATGGGGATGATCGGCGATTACGAACTCCCGCCGAATACCGGCGACTTCCGCCTTATCAACCGCCGCGTATGGGATGTTTTACAAAAAATGCCGGAGCGGCAGCGCTATCTGCGCGGCATGATTGCATGGGTTGGGCTTAAGCAAGTTCCCCTTCTCTATGACCGGGCGCCGCGCGCATCCGGCCAGAGCCATTATCCGCTAAGCCATATGCTGCGTTTTGCTTTGGACGGGGTTACCAGTTTTTCGGTCGCCCCTCTGCGTTTGAGTTTGTGGTTAAGCCTCGGTTGCGGCGGGCTGGCCTTCCTGCTCCTTATATATGTCGGTCTTTCGTGGCTGTTTTTCGGCACCATTCGCGGCTGGACATCCCTTGCCTGCATGATGCTGTTTTTCTTCGGTCTGCAATTTTTCTGCATAGGCATGATCGGCGAATATGTCAGCCGCATTTATCTTGAAAGCAAGCAACGGCCCCTTTTCATTATCGATCAGGTTTGCGGAAATAAATCCGAAGATACTCGCCCCGCATGACGAGAAAGCGGCTTATTGCGTGGAGCGCTGCGCTTCTTGTTGGCGCTCAGGCGCTTTTCGTAAGCGCATACGTCAATCACGAACACACGATCTATTACTGGGATCACGCCATGTATTTCAACATGGCCCGGCAATTTTATATGGCTTTGTCGCAAAGCCTTTCGACCGGAGCCACCATATTCGGCAATGCGCTGGCGGGAAATTACAATCTTATTTTCGCTTTGCCTTCGGCAGCTAGTTTCGGGGTTTTTGCGCCTACGCGGCTCGTTTTCATTCTCACCAATTTCTTTATTTTCTTCCTCGCCTACGAAATGGCTTTCGCTTTCTTTTTGCGCCGCGCGCTTAATTTCGATTGGCGCATCGCTTTGCCGGTCAGCCTGATTGCGTGTCTTCTTGTGCCGCCTTTGTGGCTGCCTTTGTTCGAAGGCTATCCCGATACCGGCGCTGCCGCCTGTCTCATTGCGGCCGCGGCGCTGGGGATCGCGGGACCATGCCGAAAAAAACTTATCGGCACGGCCATTGCCACAGGACTGATCCTTGGCTTTGCCGTTTTGCTGCGGCGGCATTTTGTTTATGGGGACATTGCCCTTTTGCTGACACAGGGCGGTTTCGCCGCCTTCGATATAGTGCGCACCCGCAAAGATCGTGCGGGCAAAATAAAAACCGCCATTATTCATTTCGCTTTATGCGGCTTGAGTTTAGCCGCGCTTGTTTTTCTTGTGGCGCCGGATTTTCTGAAGGCTTCTCTCACCACCGATTATCGGGCACTTTATCTCTCCTACCAAAGACCGGCTTTGGTCTTTTTGTATTTTGTTCTGGGCAGTTTCGGGGTTGGTCTTTTACTGGTTGCCGTCAGCGGGGTGGCGCTTCTCGGGCGTGATAAAGCCCATCGGAAAGTGGCGGTTTTTACCGCACTCTATGTTTTGATTTGGCTCATTGTCTGGTGCGGCGGGCCGGATCAGATGGGTCATCATTACGTTCTGCAGGTTCTGCCGTTCTTCATTGCCACCGGTCTCGCCGGCTGGTGGAATTTCTTTTCGCAGAAGCCGGAGACGAAAATATATATCTGGGGCGGCGCGATGGTCCTGGTGCTCGCGGCCAACAGCGCCTGGGCTTTGTGGTTTTCGCCCCATGGCGTTTGGCCCAATGACAATGGAACGCCGGGTTTATTTTCAGCCCCGCGGCCGCCGGTCGTGCGCAGCGATTATGAAGAATGGGTGCGATTGGCGGATTATCTGCGTCAAACGACAGGGCCGTCAGATAGCATTATGATTGTGGGGTCCTCTTTCATATTCAATCTCGATCTCCTGCACAGCGTTTACGTCGATATACTGGGCGCGCCGGAAATGACGAGCCGCTTTCCAAAATCGCCCGAAATCGATCATGAAGAACCCGCGCCGCTCGATGTTTTTGCCGGATCGGCCATCTATCTGGTGCCGAGCCCGGCGCAATATCATCTCGACCCCGCCGGTCAGCGCGTTGTAACGGCGGCGGCTAACCAGTTCCCCCCGCCGGCTTCCCGTGCCGCCATGTTCCACGCCGATGACCGGGTTTTTCATCTGACCGACGGCGTCGATGTCAAAATCTGGCGGCGCAAAGAATGGGCGCCAAAGGATTTACATAATGCAATGGAAGATATCCGCCGCGATGGGCCACGAGATCCTGCCTTCGATCAGGATTGGGTGACAAGCACGCTGCCTTTGCTGGCGCGCATTCATAGCGGTAAGGACAACCGAACCGATGCGGCGGCTCTTCTCGATTCCGATCATAGAAATATGGCTTTGTTTTTCGATTATCCTTTGGCGCCCGGCCCCTATCGTTTGGGGTTCTGGGTCGCCACCGATTGCCGCAACCCTCAATTCCGCCTTCGTGTGCTGGATGCCGCCGGTCATGAGGAAACCAGAAAAGATATTCAGCCGATTTTGATGCCCGGCACCGCCTTTCAATCCTTTACAGTGCCATCGGCGGTTAAACCCGGTTCGTTTCTCGAACTTGATCTTTCCACCTCCGCCGCGGCGATGTGCCGCGCGGAATTCCACAATATGCAGGCGGCCAAGATGCCGTAAGGCAACTTGCCAATGCTGCAAAATAGGCTATTTTTGCCGCTCCCGAACGAATGGAGAGACGAGATGCCCGATATAAAGATAAAATCTCTCGATGACCGCGAGTTTAGCGCTTATTACGCGGCGCCCAAAAGCAATGCGGGGCCAGGGCTCATCGTCATTCAGGAAATTTTCGGCGTCAGTGTTTCCATGCGCAAGATTTGCGACGATTTCGCGGCGCAAGGTTACATGGCCGTGTGCCCCGATCTTTTCTGGCGCCAGCAGCCGGGCGTACAGCTTACCGACCAGTCGCCTGCCGAATGGGATCGCGCTTTCGAACTTTATAAAGGCTTTGACGTCGAAGCCGGCGTGCGGGATTTGCTCTCGACGCTCGCGCATGTTCGCGCGATGCCCGGTTGCAGCGGCAAGGTCGGCACTGTCGGTTATTGTCTCGGTGGAAAACTCGGTTTTCTGATGGCGTCCCGCAGCGATGCCGATGCTTGCGTAAGCTATTATGGTGTCGATATCGATAAAATGCTGGATGAGGTTCACGATATACGTTTGCCTTATATGATGCATATCGCAGGAATGGATAAATTCGTGCCGGCTCCCGTACGCGATAAAATTCTCGCCGCCATCAAAAGGAATCCGGTCATTACCGCTTATGTTTATGATAATGCCGATCACGCTTTCGCGCGTCCTAACGGCCAGAATTATAATAAGGATGCAGCCGATCTCGCGAATAGCCGCACAATAGAGTTTTTCGCTAAAAACCTGCAGGGCTAGGCGTTACGCCGCCATATCGGATCTTTGATCTGCGCCAGAAAAGATTCATGCGCATGGGTTTCTTCCTCGGAAGGCGCATGCGGGCGCGGCGCTAAAAATTCGTGCGGGCGCTCTTCGGCAACGACGGCGGTTTCGCTGACCTCGACAGTGACTTCCATAGCCAGATTGGTCTGACGGCCGCCGCGTAATTCGAGATACACTTCCGCCAGCAGACGGGAGTCGAGCAATGCCCCGTGCAGCTGGCGATTGCTGGCATCGACGCCGAAGCGCCTGCACAAGGCGTCAAGCGAAGCGGGCGCGCCGGGAAACATTTTCCGGGCCATAGGCAGCGTATCGATAATGCGATCTTTGGCCAGGATCGCAAAACCGTGGCGCTTCAATTCGGCATTGATGAAATTGGCATCGAATTGGGCGTTATGCGCGATCAGGGGCGCATCGCCGATAAATTCCAGAAAGGCATCGGCGACTTCGGCAAAGAGTGGCTGCTTGATAAGGAATTCATCCTTCAGCCCGTGAATAAGCGCGGCCTCGACCGGCATATCGCGCTCGGGATTAAGATAAGTGTGCCAGGTGCGGCCGGTGGCCATATGGTTCATCAATTCGACGCAGCCGATTTCGACCACCCTGTGCCCTTGTGCAGGATCGAGGCCTGTCGTTTCGGTATCGAAAACAATCTCACGCATGGTTTTTCTCCAAGAGACACTCTAACACAGCGCGCAGCTGCTTTTTCGTATCGGCGTAGGTACCGCCGGTTTGGATCACAAAGTCAGCGCGTTTTTGCTTTTCCATGTCCGGCATCTGGCGGCCAAGAATGGCCTTTAGTTTTTGCGCGGTCATGCCCGGTCTTTGCATGACGCGCTTTTTTTGCACAGCAGGCGGCGCTGTTACGCACAGGGTGGCATCACAGCGCTTCTCGCCGCCGGTTTCGAACAAAAGTGGAATCTCCAAAATGATCGCCGGTTTTTTCTGCTTGCGCGCTTTGGCCAGAAATTCTTTCTCCGCCCGCCTGACCAGCGGATGCAGAATGGCTTCCAGTTTCTTGAGCAGCTGCGGCTGGCCAAAGACGAGCTTTCCCACTTCCTTGCGATCAATGGCATCGCGTTTAAAAGCAGCTGGAAATAATCGCGCGACCGGTTTCACGGCTTTGCCGTTTTTGCGAAGGAGCCGATGGACGGTCTTGTCGGCCTCATAAACCGGCAAGCCGAAGCTGCGCAGAATATCGGCGGCCGTGCTTTTGCCCATGCCGATGCCGCCTGTCAGGCCGATAACAAGCATGCGCTTTTTCATAGGGCTTCGATCATGGTGGCGCGCAATCCAGGCGTAACTTCGGGCTCGATACCGAACCAGGCCTTGAAGGCAGGTTGAGCCTGATAAATCAGCATGCCGAGCCCATCGACGATCTTGTGACCGCGCGCATGCGCGTCTTTCAATAAGCCCGTCATCAACGGCGTATAGACGATATCGGTCACGACGGCTGTTTTGGGAAGCGCGCTCAGATCGAATGGGGATTTTGTTTCCGGCGATTTCATGCCGAGAGGCGTTGTATTGGCCAGCAAGGAGGTTCCTTCGAAAGCTTTCGGATACTCTGCCCATTCATATATAGGAAGCAGATCGCCAAATTCACGTTTCAGCATTTCGGCTTTTTCGCGCGTCCGGTTCACGAGCCTGATTTCCGCAGCACCCATTTCCCGCAAGGCCACAATCGCGGCGCGCGCGGCGCCCCCGGCGCCAAGAACTGTTACCGGCTTGCCTTTTACATCCACTTGCTGCGCGCGCAGATTTTGCGCAAAGCCGAAAACATCCGTGTTGCGGCCTTCCAGCGATCCGTCTTCCCGCACGATAATCGTGTTAATAGCGCCAACTTGTTGCGCCAGCGGCTCGATATGATCGACGATCTTTAACGCCATTTCCTTGTGCGGAATGGTGAGATTGACGCCGCGAAACCCCTGCACCGGTAACGCCTTCAATAGGGCGGCAAGTTTTTCAGGCTCGACCGGCAAAGCTTCGTAGCTGCCTTCAATTCCATATTTTTTCAGCCAGTAATTATGCAGGCGCGGCGACAGGGAATGCTCGACCGGCCAACCCAAAACACCCGCTTTGGTAGAAAGATTTTTCATTGTGCCGATTGATCCCGAACTTGGGTTTCCAGGCTACGCTTATTAAGCAGCATCATTATTTCGGCGGCCGTTTCTTCGATCGAGCGGCGCGTTACATCGATCACGGGGCAACCAACGCGGGCAAAGAAGCGTCGTGCGTCTTGCACTTCCTGCCGCACCTGTTCCGGGTCTATGTAACGCGTCTGTTCTTCCTCGCGCAAAAGCTTAAGCCTGTTGCGGCGAATTTCCACCAGGCTATCGGGATCTTTGGTGAGACCGATAATAAGCGGTTTTGTCAGGCTGCTTATATCGGGCAGTGGCTGGCCGGGAATGATGGGAATATTGGCCGCCTTCACGCCACGATTAGCCAGATAGACGCAGGTGGGCGTTTTCGATGTGCGCGATACGCCCAAAATAAGAACATCGGCTTCGGCTAATTTGGCGGCGCCGTTGCCATCATCGAGCGCCAGCGCATAATCCATCGCATCGATGCGGGCGAAATAATTGTCATCGAGCATGTGTTGGCGCCCCGGCTCGCGAGCCGAAGTGATGCCGAAATAGGATGCCATTGCCGTTAGAACCGGATCGAGCACCGAGATGCCTGGCAGATTTTGTGTTTGGCAGAAATTTTCCAGCTGCCGGCGTAATGGCTCATCGACGAAAGTATAAAGAACCAGGCCGGGCCATTGACGGATGCCTTCGATGACAAGATCGAGCTGCCTTGGCGTTCTTATCAGGCTCCAAAAATGTTCCTGAGGCTGAACATTCTCGAATTGCACGATGCAGGCGCGGGCGATGTTATTGATGGTTTCCCCAGTCGCATCGGAGACAAGATGGATATGAAAGCTTTTTGTCATTCTATGCACAGGCTTCAGGAAAAGCGGGGATAATTCCGATATTGTTTAAAGCATGCCAATACCATAACCCCAATACCATATTTGCCAACGAGTAACGAAACTGGGGTCTATTGTTATCCCGTATGGCTAAAAACGAGGATAAGTATCGATTAAAGTTCCCCCCGTAATCCACAGAGTTCTAAACAGCTTCAACTCCTGGATTTTTACATGCTATGACAATAACTATACCTGTGCGGGTGCTTTAGTTTTAATCGTGAAACTCCTGTAAAAAATCGCAGAAATAGCTCATATATTTTATCCCCGTTATCAGCCCTACCAACTAACTACTAACAACCTTAATTAAATATATGAATGGAATAAAACAGGTGAATAAAACGGATAAACCGATCCTGAATATTTTAAACGGATTGCCTTCGGAGAGGAATCCTGTTTGGCTTATGCGTCAGGCAGGACGTTATCTGCCGGAGTACCGTTCGTTACGGGCGAAGGCAGGAAGCTTTCTCGATCTTTGTCTGACACCGTCCCATGCTGCAGAAGTAACATTGCAGCCGGTAAAAAGATTTCCGCTCGATGCCGCTATTCTTTTCGCCGATATCCTTCTTATCCCCTATGCCTTGAATCAGAAGCTGGAATTCCGCGAGGGAGAAGGACCGGTGCTGGAGGGTTTGGGCGAGCAAGGCGATTTGTCGAAATTTTCCTTTCAAAGAAATAAACTCGATCCTGTCATGGAAACGCTTCAGATCGTGAAAAAAAAAATACCGCCTGAAACTGCGCTCATTGGTTTTTGCGGCGGGTTATGGACAGTTGCGGCTTACATGATAGACGGCAATAGCCGGAATAATTTTACCCAGGCTAAAAAATGGGCTGCGGAAAAACCAGAATTACTGGATCGCTTAATTGCTCTTCTGCTCGATGCCAGCGAATATTATTTGTGCAAACAGATCGAAGCCGGCGCCGAAATTCTGCAGCTATTCGAAAGCTGGGCCGGATTATTGGAAGACGAGAAATTCGACCGCTGGGTTATTCGGCCGACGAAAGAGCTTGTAGCGCGCGTTAAACGAAAATATCCGCATGTGCCCATTATTGGTTTTCCGCGCGAAGCGGGAATGAAATATGCCGCTTATGCAAGCCAGACAGGAATTAACGCCCTCGGTATCGATCAGAATATTACCCTCGATTATGCGGCTTCTCAGCTCCAGCCGATCAAAACATTGCAAGGCAATCTCGACCCCAAATTGCTTGTCGAGGGTGGAGAAAAAATGCTTCAAGCGGCCGAAGCGATTTTAAAAAAATTCGGCCCCCGGCACATTTTTAATCTTGGTCACGGCGTCGTGCCCGAAACGCCGCCCGATCATGTCGGCCAATTGGTCGAATTCGTGCACGGGTTCAAGACTTCGCAATGAAAAGAATAGCCATAGTTCTCTTTAATTTGGGTGGACCGGATACGCCGGAAGCCGTGAGGCCATTTTTATCCAATTTGTTTAACGACCCTGCGATTATTCGACTTCCCGGCCCCTTCAGAAAAATTGTCGCGTGGCTGATAGCAAATCGGCGAACAACAGAGGCACAAAATATTTACGCCAAAATAGGCGGGCGCTCCCCGATTCTGGAAAATACCCAAGCACAGGCCACAGCGCTTGAAGAAAAATTAGCCGGTTACGGAAAGGTAAAATGTTTTGTCGCTATGCGTTATTGGCATCCATTTGCCGACGAAGTCGCAAGAAAAGTACAGGCCTTCGCGCCTCATCAAGTTGTTCTTTTACCGCTCTATCCTCAATTTTCTACCACGACGACGCAATCGAGTTTCAAATCATGGGAGCAATCGGCGCAGGCAATCGGCATGAATTTGCCGACGGAAAAAATCGACTGTTATCCCGATGAGGCCGGCTTCATCGGCACCCTCGCCAACTTCATTAGGGCTGCTTACGAAAAAGCTAAATCTCACGGTTCGCCGCGATTGTTATTTTCGGCGCATGGGCTGCCGGAAAAAATCGTGAAAGCCGGCGATCCCTATCAATCTCAATGCGAGCAAACGGCCCGCAGTCTGGCCGGGGCGACTGGTATTGCAGAACTCGATTGGGTGCTTTGCTATCAAAGCCGCGTCGGTCCGTTGAAATGGATCGGCCCCTCGACCGAAGAAGAAATAATCCGGGCCGGACAGCAAAAGAAGCCGGTGATTATTGTGCCGATCGCTTTCGTCAGCGAGCATTCGGAAACTTTGGTCGAGATCGATATTACGTATCGCGAGCTTGCCGTTAAATCTGGCGTGCCTTATTTTGATCGCATTCCGGCCGTGGGAACCGAAGCGGCTTTCATCGAAGGCCTGGCAAATCTTGTGCGCCGGGCAATGGCAGATTAAGGAAAGAAAATCCCATGCTTTATGATTGGCTAAAAGCTTTCCACGTTATGTCGGTCATCGCCTGGATGGCCGGGATGCTCTATTTGCCCCGGCTCTTTGTTTATCACGCCGATGCCAAGATGGGATCGGAACTATCCGAAACGTTTAAGGCTATGGAGCGCCGGCTTCTGCGCGGCATTATCAATCCGGCGATGATCGCCGCTTATATTTTTGGCATCTGGATGCTGGTTTTGAATCCGGCGCTTCTGCATGAACCCTTCATGCATGTGAAACTGGCTTGCATACTGATCATGCAAATCGTTCATGCAATGCTGGCGCGCTGTCGCCGCCATTTCTTGCAAGACCGCAATCTGCATTCGGCCCGGTTCTATCGTATTCTGAATGAAGTGCCCGCCGTGCTGATCGTTATCATCGTCGCCATGATCATCGTACGGCCGCATTTCTAGATTGCCCGCGTATGCAGATAAACCTGCTTTCCTACGCCTGTATGAAAAAGAAGAATTTTATCGGGTGAGAAACCGGCGCCGTTTATCGGTCGATAATTTTTATTAGCTATGGTCGAGCAGAAAGTTCTTTCGGATCTGCTCATGAAAAATATTTCCCTCAGCCCGGGTCTTTCTCCGGCACCCCAGGCAATTCACGCGGGCGCTTTTTTCGCGGAAGATACGCGCCGTTACGCCGAAGCTTTTCAGGCGGCGCGCCGTCATTGGGTGTGGGAAACAAATGCGTCGCTGGAGTTCACGTATTTCTCGCCCGATTTCGAACGCATAACGGGCCATTCTCCGGCCCATTTCGAAGGCCGCAATCTGGCCGACATGATTGTTTCCGGGGATATCGATCTGAAGGCAAGGGGCGCGCATGCCAAGAAGCTCGAGCAGCGCGAACCTTTTCGCGATTTTGTCTACCGGCTCGAAAACGCATTACGGCATCAGATTTATATAAGCCTGAGCGGCGCGCCCATGCGCGACGAGGAAGGCCGGTTTTTAGGCTATCGCGGGCTTTCGAGCGAGATCACCGAAGATTATGTCGTGCGTCATCAGGCGCATGGCGCGCTTGCCGCCTTACGCGAAAGCGAACGCCGGGGGCGCGCCCTTTTGGACGGCACGGGCGGCTATCTCGTCATGCTTATGCCTGACGGTCTTATCCTCGATATGAATCGCCTGGCTCTTTCATCTCTTCTGGAAGAAAGAGAAACGGTGGTCGGCGGATCTTTTATCGATCTTGCCTGGTTTCGTGGTGTGCCGGGCGCACGGGCGGCGGTGGAAACAAGTTTGGCGTCTGCGGCCAAGGGCGCTGCGCATAATTGCGAGCTTGCCATCAACGATTTGGGAAAAGGCCGCAGACTGGTCGATTTTATTTTTAGCCCCGTGGGCATTGCGGCGGATGGTTTTATTGTGGTCGACGGGCGTGACGTTACGGAAAGGCAGGCGATGGAAGAACGTAATCGCGGCCTCGAAATTCAGCTCATGCAATCTCATAAAATGGAATCATTGGGCACCCTCGCCGGCGGCATAGCGCATGAGGTCAACACCCCCATTCAGTATATCGGCGATAATGTGAGGTTTCTGGGGCAGGCCTTTGAGTCAATCGCGGCCGTTCTGAAGGCCTATGAAGGTTTGGCTCAAACCGATATAGCGCGAAAAGAAAACGTAAGTGCTCTGGAAAATATCCAGAAGATTATGAGAACGAGCGACATCGAATTTCTTCTGAAAGAAATTCCTTCGGCGCTCAAGCAAACCGGCGAAGGGGTCGATCATGTCCGGCAGATCGTATCGGCGGTCAAGGAATTCTCGCATCCGGACCGGAAGGAATCCATGCCTGAGGATTTGGCCGCGGCCATTATGACGACGGCTACCGTCAGCCGTAATCAATGGAAATATGTGGCCGATCTCGAATATGACTTCGATCCTGCCTTGCCGCCGGTTCCTTGCCAGATCGGCAAAATCAATCAGGTTCTTTTGAACCTGATCGTTAATGCCGCTCAGGCCATCGAAGAAGCCAAACGCGCCGCGCACGGTGTTATCCGTATCGGCACGCGCTGCAGCGGCCAATGGGCCGAGATCTATGTTCAGGATAATGGCGCCGGCATCAAGCCCGAGAACCAGGCGCGCATCTTCGATCTTTTTTTTACAACGAAACCGCCCGGCCGCGGTACGGGACAGGGTCTCGCCATTTGCCAATCGATCATCGCGCGCGATCACAGCGGAACGATAAGTTTCGAAAGCAAGCCCGGCATCGGCACTACTTTTATCATTCGGCTGCCAATGGAAAACAAACAGGTGCCCGCATGATTAATTTGCTGTTTGTCGATGACGAGCCGAAAGTTCTGGATGGGTTGCGCCGCATGCTGCACGGCATGCGGCAGGAATGGGGAATGCGTTTCGTGAGCGGCGGCCGCGAAGCTCTTGCCGCGCTGGCCGCGGCGCCGGCTGATGTGGTCATTTCGGATATGCGTATGCCCGAAATCAGCGGCGCCATGCTTTTTGCCGAGATCGAAACGCTCTATCCGCGCACGGCCCGCATTTTGCTGACCGGCCAAAGCAATTACGAATCTACCTTGCGCCTGGCCGGTCCTTCGCAGGTTTTTATTTCCAAGCCCTGCGACGGCGCGCAACTGACGCGCATCGTTGCCAGGGCCGTCGAATTGCGCCGCTATTTATGGCGTCAGCCGCTGCAGAACCTGATGGACGGGCTGCGCTGGGATAAGTCCTTGCTGCCGACTTATTTCAAAATTCGCGATGAGCTTTTGCAGGAAAAACCATCGGTAACCAAAATCGTTTCCCTGATCGAATCCGATCCTGAGTTCGAGCGCGCGTTTCTGCATCTTGCCGACATCGTCTATCTTCAAGGCCATCATGTCGTCAGCCCGCATCAGGCCATCCGTCACCTGAAGCCCGAAAATTTCCGCACCACTATTGTCGCGGCGACGATACTTTCGCTGATCCGCAATGATGAGGCGACGCAATCGCAGACCGATGGCCTCACGCGCGAGGCTTTGCGCGTCGCGCTCTTAAGCGCCCGGATTTGCCGCCTTCATGGCTTTGGCGCCGAGGTGTGGCCGCTCTCGTTCCTTGCGGGCCTGCTGCACAATACGGGCGCAGCTGTCCTGGCCTCGAATACGCCCGACAAAATGCATCAATTCGCCGAGCAAAGAAAAGCCGCGCCAGAAAGCATGCGGGTTGACGCCGAACGAAGAATCTGGGGCGCGTCTTTTGGCGAGATTACCGGCTATCTTCTGGCCGAATGGGGGTTGCCGGACGCCATGGTCGAAGCGGTGACCTATCAAGAAGAGCCGGGCCTTTGCGGCGACCCCCAGTCACCCGTTCTTGCCGCCGTGCATATCGCCAAATGGCTGGCCGGCTGGCTGGCGGCCGGCAAGAAGATCGATGATCTGACAATCGAGGCGGACGGCAAAGTACAACTCGATCGCACTTTTCTCGGCAGGCAGAATTTTCATTTGCAGCCTGAGGCCTATCGCGAATTCATGCATGCAGTTTCGGGAGGATAGACATGAATGAGAAAGAACAGATCCTGTTTGTCGATGACGACGCCAATTTGCTCGACGGGTTCAGACGGCAGTTGGGCAGGCGCTTTAATATCGTGACGGCGACCAGCGCCGAAGAAGCGCTCAGGTTTCTTCGCGAAGGCCAATCTTTTTCCGTCATCGTTTCCGACCAAAGCATGCGCGGTATGGATGGAGCCGCCCTGCTCGCCGAATTCAACCGGCTTGCACCCGGCACTATGCGCATTCTGCTTACCGGCCTTAATGATCATGGGGTCGCGGTGCGTGCGATCAACGAGGGTCATGTTTTCTCGTTTCTTAGTAAGCCGGTAACCATTGACGTCCTGGAGAACCGGCTTGAGCAGGCCCTTTCCCGCTGGCGCATTCAGAAAAACGAACGGGAATTTATTGATCGAACCGTCAATGATATCGAGCTGCTCTGAAGGCTAAAATCCGGTTTTACCGCGTCTTTCCGTCACCGATTATGGTTAACGAAAATCTCGCGATTTTGCCGTTTTTTAAAGCGGGCTTCATTGACTCCGGCAGGGAAATGCATTAAACGATCTTTAACTCCCGTGCGGTAAGTTTGTTCGCATATTCTTTCAATTTGTAAATCGCACCCGGAACCCACCCACAGCGCCTATAGGTTTTTCTGCCACAGTGCAGATCCTGCGCGCGGATTTCACCACCACCCACAAAGGCCACCATGAATTTAAGTGAATTAAAAAGAAAAACGCCCGCCGAACTGCTGGCTTTCGCCGAAGAACTGCAAATCGAAAATGCCGGCGCAATGCGCAAACAGGATATGCTGTTTGCCATTCTCAAGGCGCTTGCCCTTCAGGACAAAGCGATTTACGGCCAGGGCGTTTTGGAAGTTTTGCCGGACGGCTTCGGTTTCTTGCGTTCGCCGGAATCGAACTATCTGCCAGGCCCTGACGATATCTATGTTTCGCCAAGCCAGGTGCGCAAATTCAATCTGCGTACCGGCGATACGGTCGAAGGCGAGATTCGCGCGCCGAAAGAAGGCGAACGTTATTTCGCTTTGCTCAAGGTCAACAGCATCAATTTCGAGGATCCCGAAAAAGCGCGTCACCGGATTGCGTTCGACAACCTCACCCCGCTTTATCCGGACGAGCATTTGAAGCTCGAATTGCCGGACCCGACCAAGAAAGAATATACGACGCGCATCATCGACCTCATTTGTCCGCTCGGTAAGGGGCAGCGTGGTTTGATCGTTGCGCCGCCGCGCACCGGTAAAACGGTGATGCTGCAAACCGTTGCGCATGCCATTACGGCCAATCATCCGGAAATTTATTTGATCGTCTTGCTGATCGACGAACGTCCGGAAGAAGTCACCGATATGGCGCGCTCGGTTAAGGGCGAAGTCATTTCATCGACTTTCGATGAGCCGGCCACGCGTCACGTTCAGGTCGCCGAAATGGTAATAGAAAAGGCCAAGCGCCTGGTCGAACATAAGCGCGATGTTGTGATCCTGCTGGACTCGATCACGCGCCTTGCCCGCGCCTACAACACGGTTGTTCCATCATCCGGCAAGGTTCTGACGGGTGGTGTGGATGCCAATGCCCTGCAGCGTCCGAAGCGTTTCTTCGGCGCCGCGCGCAATATCGAAGAAGGCGGATCGCTTACGATTATAGCTACCGCGCTGATCGATACCGGCAGCCGTATGGACGAAGTGATCTTTGAAGAGTTCAAAGGCACCGGCAATTCGGAAATCATTCTCGATCGCAAGCTTTCCGATCGCCGCACCTTCCCCGCTATCGACATCACCAAGTCGGGCACCCGCAAAGAAGAATTGCTGGTCGACAAGGGCACCATGTCGAAAATGTGGGTCTTGCGTCGGGTGCTGCTGCCGATGGGCGTTACCGATGCGATGGAGTTTTTGCTCGATAAGCTCAAATACTCCAAGACCAATGGCGATTTCTTCGACAGCATGTCGAGCCAGGGCGGTAATGAGGGTGGCGCAGCCAAACCGACGGTTACGCGGCGCACCTCCTCCGGGTCGAGCAGTAGCAGCAGCGATTAGGCTTATTCCGGCTGTCTTTCGGCAGGAATTCCGGCTGGAACCCCAACTGTTTGGGGCCCTTCGCCGCCGTATTTTTGCCTTTATGGCGCAGTAAGATCCCGACCAAGCCGAAGGTGATTTTCAGCATATTTCCTGTGTAATAGACGGCATCGGGAAAAGCATGTTGAAAAATTTAACCATATTGTGCAAAATCGGCGAACCAACGGAGGATCTCACCATGCTCACAAGAAAATTCTTAAATACATCCGCCCTTCTCGTCATTATGGTTTTAGCACTTCCTGCAGCCGCTCTTGCGGGTCCTTCGGACTGGCAATCGAGTCCGGCAAAAGCCGGTAATATTGAAATCAGCGATTTCACCGCCTCCGTGAAAGGCGAAAATGTCGAGATTGTCATGACGCTGAAAAATAACGGCAAGACGCCGGAAACGGTCGTCGACGCGGAAACCACCTTCGACGGCACCATGGATATGATCACCAAAGGCAAGGATGGCAAAGATACGCCCGGCAGCATCAAGCTCGATCTTCCCGCCGGCAAGTCAGCCTCTTTTGCGCAGGATACGCAGTATCTTCATGTCACGGGCTTCAAGAAGGCCCCTGCCCAAGGCGATAATCTGCGCGTTATCCTTCATTTCCGCAGTTCGCCCAATGCCATCCTGAAAGTGCCGGTGACCAAGGCGTCAGGCGGCAGCTTCTTCGGCGGCGGCAGCAAAGAGTAAGGACTGATTTATCAGGCAGCGCCGGCGGCTATCATGGCGCCGACATTGTCTTTATTCGCCTGGTAGAGCGCTCCGAAATCGATCGGTGACAGAAGAATCTGCGGGAATCCTCCTTCACGTATGGTGCCGATCAAAATCGACCGTGCGAAAGGAAACAGAATCCTGGGGCATTCTATCAGCAGCATCATTTTTAGCTGTTCTTCCGGCACCTGCGGCAGAACGAAAACCCCGCCATAGCTAAGCTCGGCAATAAAAGCAGGCTTGCCGTCTGTTTTAGCTTCCAGTTTCAGCATTAGCATAACTTCGTGCGATCCGTTTAAGGGCCGTGTGCGTATATTGACGCCGAGATTGAGCTCAGGCTGCGTTTGCACGGCGAAAATTTGCGGCGCGCCGGGACTTTCGAAAGAAAGATCCTTTATGTACTGCGCGGTCACGCCAATTTGCATCGGTATTTGCTGGGACGATGGGGCATTCGGGGGTTGTGAAGTCATGATATATCCTTGGATTTATGGTGCCGGCAGCTAAGCATGAATGGGCTGACGGCACAACTTTTGGCGCATCGCCGAAAATGAGTTAGAATTTCCGCTTCACATGGCCCATCTCGATATCATCATTTATGCGGTTATTGCCATCGTGCTTCTGGCGCGCCTATGGATTGTATTCGGCCGCCGCAATGATGGCGATCTTCAACGGCCTAATCCATTTACCGCGCCGCCGGCCGGTCTGCAGGGCGAAGAAGACCGGCTTGATGCGCCGGTAAAAAAAATAGCGCCGCCTCCGCCACCAACTCTGGCGCCCAATTCGCTTTTAGGAGCGCTGGCTGCCGTCAAGGAATTCGACCCGTCTTTCGACGAAAGACAGTTCCTTCGGGATGCGCGGACCATATTCACGGACACCATTCAGGCTTTCGCCGCGGGCGATCTGGCCAAAGTCGAAATCATTCTGAGCCCTTCCGTGTATCAAGGCTTTCAATCGGCCATAGAGGCGCGCAAGGCGGCGGGCGAGATTTTGAATTGCCGTCTGATCAATATTCGCGATGTCGAAACCGCATCGGCGCGTGTTGAAGAGCCGTACATTTACATAACCGTCCGTTTCGTCAGCGAGCAGGAAAATATTTTACGCGATGCGGCAGGAAAAATTCTCAGCGGCGCCGAAAATAAAAGCGAAGAGATCATCGATTTATGGACGTTCAGTCGCGATCCAAAAGCCGAGAATTACGGCTGGCGGCTGGCCGTGACGAAATCCTGATGCGGCGATTATCGCTCCTTTGTCTGGCATTCGTTCTGACAGCCTGTGCCGAAACTTCGGGCACGGCCGATAAACTGGTGCTTGAGCCTGCCGGTTTTTCTGAATTACCGGGCTGGAATGAAGATCATCAAAGCGAGGCAATTCCTGCATTGACGCGTTCTTGCGCCGTATCGGAAAAATCGGCCAAAGCCCGGCAATGGCAGATGGCATGTGCGGCGCTTGCGCAAGCCCCATCGCATGACGATGCCGCCGCGCGTGGATTTTTCGAACATTACTTTGATGTTTATTCCGCTTCCGGCAATGCGGGCGAGCAAGGGCTTTTCACCGGTTATTACGAACCGGAATTGCGCGGCTCTCTCCATAAAACCAAACGCTATCGCATACCGCTTCACGAGCACCCGCGTGATCTGGTTACGGTCGATCTCGGACAATTTAAAACGGAATGGAAAGGCAAGCATATCGCCGGGAAAGTGACCAAGACCAGGCTTGTTCCCTATGACGACCGCGCTTCGATCGATAAAAATTCTCTGCAATCGCGCGCGCGGGTTCTGGTTTGGGTCGATGATCCCGTCGATGCGTTCTTTCTCGAGATACAAGGTTCAGGTCGCGTGCGGTTGCCCGACGGGCGCATTCTGCGCGTGGGCTATGACGGCACCAATGGCCGCAATTATGTCGCTATAGGCCGCGTTCTGGCTGATTTAAACGCCGTCGAACGGCCGGTGACGATGCAGAAGATCCGCGAGTGGCTGGCCGCGCATCCAGACCGCGCACAGGAAACGATGAATACCAACCCGTCTTATGTCTTTTTCAAAGAGCTGAAGGGCGATGGGCCGGTTGGCGCTGAAGCTGTGGCGTTGACTCCGTTAAGAAGCCTGGCGGTCGATCCTGCTTTTGTGGGGTTGGGAACGCCATTATGGCTCGATACGAATGACGCCAATGGCGATGCCATACGGCGCCTTATGGTGGCGCAGGATACCGGCGGTGCGATTAAGGGTGCTGTGCGCGGCGATGTTTTCTGGGGCGCCGGGAAACAGGCCGAAGCAGAAGCCGGCGCCATGCAAAGCAAAGGGCGCTATTATCTTTTGCTGCCGAAAGAAGAGCAAGCCGATGCCGGCAGATGACGAGATTTGGAGCCTTTATTCCAAACAGGTTAAACCGCTGCAGGCAAAAAAGCGGCCAGTAGCGGCGCGTGGCCAGCCGAAGATTTCCGTGCCAACGAAGAAACACCCCATAAAGCACAAGCCGAACAGGGGTGAAAAAACAGAACCGAAAAATTTCCTGAAGACAATCGACCGCCATATGGAACGGCGTCTGAAAGAAGGCGATTTTCCTATCGATGGAAAGCTGGACCTGCACGGTATGCGGCAGGACGAGGCGCATGAAGCCTTGCATCAATTCATAGATGCTCAACTGAAACGCAAAAGCCGTTGCCTGCTTATTATCACTGGTAAGGGCCGTGACGGTAAGGGCGTGTTGCGCGCGAATATGGAAGGCTGGCTTATGGCATCAAGGGACGCGGCTTATATTCTCGCGCTGCGTCCTGCCGCCATCAAGCATGGCGGTACAGGCGCTTTTTATCTGCTTTTGAAGCGCCAGCGCGCTACAGAATAAATTTCGACAGATCGATATTTTTGGCGAAATCGTTGAGGCGCTCGCGCACATAGGCTGCATCGATTGTGACGGCCGAGCCCGGCTTGTCGGACGCATCGAAGCTGATATCTTCCAGCAAGCGTTCGAGCAAAGTATGCAAACGGCGCGCGCCGATATTCTCGACATTGGCATTAACCTCGGCAGCCAGGCGCGCGAGCTCGTCAATCGCATCATCGGCGAAATCGAGCGTGACGTTTTCGGTTTTCATCAGCGCCTTATATTGCTTGATCAGGCTGGCTTCCGGCTCGACCAGAATGCGCTTGAAATCTTCCTGCGTCAGGGCGGAAAGCTCGACGCGGATCGGCAGGCGGCCCTGCAGTTCGGGCAACAGATCCGACGGTTTCGCCAGATGAAAAGCGCCCGAAGCGATGAACAGAATATGATCGGTACGCACCGTGCCGTATTTGGTGGAGACAGTCGTGCCCTCGATCAAGGGCAATAAATCGCGCTGCACGCCTTCGCGGCTGACATCGCCGGCGCCGCGGAAATTTTCCGAACGCGAAGCGATTTTGTCGATTTCATCCAGAAACACGATGCCGTTCTGCTCGACGGCATCCAGCGCCTCGGCCGTGACCTTGTCCATATCGAGCAGCTTGTCAGCTTCTTCTTCGCGCAAAACTTCGCGCGCTTCTTTCACATGCATCTTGCGGGTTTTGGTGCGGTTGCTGAAGGCTTTACCGAACATATCGCCGAGATTGAGCATGCCCATTTGTGCGCCCGGCATGCCGGGAACGTCGAATGTCGGAAGGGTTGCCGAGCCGTTATCCTGCACTTCGATATCAACTTCGCGATCGTCCAGCTCGCCTTCTTTCAGCATATGACGAAATTTGGTGCGCGTTTCGGGCGTAGCGCTTTCGCCGACCAAGGCGGTAATAAGCCGCTCTTCGGCATTTTCTTCGGCGCGGGCGGTCACGTTTCTGCGCATTTTCTCGCGCGTCATCTTGATCGACACTTCGACCAGATCGCGGATGATCTGTTCGACATCGCGGCCGACATAGCCAACTTCGGTGAATTTGGTGGCTTCGACCTTGAAGAACGGCGCCTGTGCGAGCTTGGCCAGCCGCCGGGCGATTTCGGTTTTGCCGACGCCGGTCGGGCCGATCATGAGGATATTTTTAGGCACAACTTCTTCACGCAAGGCATCGGGCAGTTGCTGACGCCGCCAGCGGTTACGCAACGCAACCGCAACCGCGCGCTTGGCCTCATTCTGGCCGACAATAAAACGGTCGAGCTCGATTACGGTTTCGCGAGGGGAAAGGTGGTTTATGTCACTCATGCTGCGTCGATGCTTTCCAGCGTCAGATTGGTGTTGGTGAAAACGCAAATGCCTGCGGCGATGCCCAGCGCTTTGCGGGCGATGCTTTCGGCATCCATATTTGGCTGGTCGATCAGAGCGCGCGCCGCGGCCAGGGCAAAGGGCCCGCCGGAGCCGATGCCGATAATGCTGTCTTCCGGTTCCAGCACATCGCCGGTGCCCGACAGGATAAGGCTGGTCGATTTGTCGGCGACGGCCATCATCGCCTCCAGCCGGCGCAGATAACGGTCGGTGCGCCAGTCCTTGGCCATTTCCACGCAGGCGCGCATCAGCTGGCCGGGATGTTTCTCGAGCTTGGCTTCGAGCCGCTCGAACAGGGCAAAGGCATCGGCCGTAGCGCCTGCAAAGCCCCCTATTACGTCGGTGCCTGCACCCGATTTAAGCCGCCGGACCTTTCTGGCGTTGGCTTTGACGATTGTATTGCCCATCGATACCTGGCCATCGCCGGCGATTACCACTTTGCCGTTCTTGCGGACGCAAAGAATGGTCGTGCCGTGCCAGGTGGGGTGGTTGTTTTCCGAGGATGTCATGGTTTTTTATGGTTAAAGGTTATATCAATGAGAAATATGGGTTTTATGGCTTCTGGATTCAACCCCGGCTGTTGTATGCCAATACTATCGCAATTTATATGAATGAAGATGCTGGTTCTCTACCCCTCGATCCATCTTAAAGACGGCGCTGTCGCGCGGCTGACGCGCGGCGGTGATGCCGGGGAAGCGGGCTTGCTGCTGGATGACGACCAGCCGGCGGTGCGTGCAATGCAATTTGCCGAGCAGAAATTTCAGTGGCTGCATGTGGTCGATCTGGATGCGGCATTCGAAGGACGGCCGGTCAATGTCGGCGTGATCGAAACCATCATCAAAAGCGTATCGATCCCGGTGCAGCTGAGCGGGGGCATTCGCGATCTGGCGACGATCGAGCATTGGCTTTCCAGAGGCGTCAAGCGCGTGGTGCTGACGACTATGGCCTTGCAAAAGCCCGAGCTTGCCCGCGAGGCCTGCCGCAAGTTTCCTGGTGCCGTGGGCGTGAAGATCGATGCGCATAATGGCAGGGTCGCCTTAACGGGCTGGTTGAAAACATCACACACGAAAGCACTCGACCTCGCGCTGCGTTTCGAAGAATCCGGTGCGGCTGCGATCATCTATGCCGATATCAATCGCGATGGGGCGCTGTCGGAAATTAATCGCGAGGCGGTGATCGATCTGGCTTTTGCGCTGACCACGCCGGTGATCGCTTCCGGCGGCATTAATTCGGTTGCCGATATTGCGGCCCTCAAAGAAAATAAACGGGCCGGTATTGCAGGGCTTATTCTTGGCCGCGCATTAACCAGCGGCCGGATAAAGGCCGAAGAAGCATTGGCCCTGGCGGCCGATTAGAGCAAGGAGAGCGCTGTGAGCTACGATCCAAATAATATCTTCGCTAAAATTCTGCGTGGGGAAATTCCGTGCAAAAAACTATATGAAGATGAGTTTGCCCTGGCTTTTCCCGATATCATTCCTAAAGCGCCGACGCATGTACTGGTGATACCGAAAGGCGCCTATAGCGATCACCAGGATTTCGCCAGCCGCGCTAGCGAAAAAGAAATTGCCGGTTTCGAACGGGCGGTGGGCAAGGTTGCGCAAATGGCCGGTGCTGCCGATAGCGGCTATCGCCTGATTTCAAATTGCGGTGCGAATGCCCATCAGGAAGTGCCGCATTATCATGTGCATGTTCTGGGCGGCCGGGTGCTGGGGGCCATGCTGGCCAAATAAAAAGGCGCGCTCTATAAGCGCGCCCATCCGGGGTATAGAATTTTAAAAACGCAGCCTTTTAAAATTGCAAAACTATGTCAGCCCCGCTTTTTCACCAGCACTCCGCATTCCAGCTAAAAGTTCGCTGCTGACTTCGCCGGTATTCTTTTTCTGGACAGTGTCGCCCAAAGAGACTCCAGAGATTTTTCCATCGGCGATGCTGAAACCCAGATTTTCAGGCGCGAGCTTCTCATCGCGATTGGTTTGAAAGGCAACCATATGTTTCGGCGGCAGGTCGCCCTCGAACATGTGGCCCATATAGGCCTTTTCTAATTGGGATGTGGGTATCGCAGTTGTCATATCTAATCTCTAAAATCCGTATCTAATTTGCATCACAGGTCTATTAAACGCCGAAAGTATTAACTTTGAGTAAATAGCCAACTATATGAAAAAACATAGATATTATTAGTTTCATAGTATGTGGCGAAAGAATGTTGCGTGGTTTCTTAAAAATTTCTCAATCATTGCAGAAGCAGCCAAATCACTGGAAAAAATTAGCAGATAAGACGATTTTGACGCTTCCGACGCATTGTTGATGAGGCCAATTCCTGATACGTGATTCCTCCCTAAAACCCGGATCTGAAAATCATGCGCCCATCCAACCGTACGCCCGACCAATTGCGCGATGTAAGGCTCGAAGCAGCTTTCGCCAAATATGCCGAAGGTTCGTGCCTCGCCAAATTCGGCGATACGCATGTGCTATGCACGGCCAGCATCGATGAAAAAGTTCCACAATTTTTGCGTAACACCGGGCTTGGCTGGGTGACGGCGGAATATGGCATGCTGCCGCGCGCGACGGCGGAACGCACCGACCGCGAAGCGGCCAAAGGCAAGCAGTCCGGCCGTACGCAGGAGATTCAGCGTCTCATCGGCCGCAGCCTGCGCGCGATTGTCGATCGTAAGAAATTGGGCGAGATTCAGATCAAGATCGATTGCGATGTTCTTCAGGCCGACGGCGGCACGCGCACGGCGGCCATCACCGGCGGTTATGTGGCGCTGGCCCTTGCCTGCCGCTATCTGATCAAGACCGGCAAATTGACGGCCGATCCGTTGACTGACTCTGTCGCGGCTATTTCCTGTGGTCTTTATAATGGTGCCGCGGTTCTCGATCTCGATTACCCCGAAGATTCCAACGCGCAGGCCGATGCCAATTTCGTTATGACCGGCAGCGGCGGCATCGTCGAGATTCAGGGCACGGCCGAACAGGCGCCTTTTTCCGAAGCCCAGTTTCAGGAATTGATCAAGCTGGCGCGTACCGGCATCGCGCGGTTGACTGCAATTCAGAAACAGACGCTGGGCAGCAACTAATGAAGCATGTTGTCGGCGAGCGTTTGATTATCGCCACGCATAACAAAGGCAAATGGCGCGAATTCGCCACTCTGCTCGAATTGCACGTGAATACTATTTTATCGGCGGGTGATTTGAATTTGCCGGAACCGGAAGAGACCGGCGCTACGTTTGCGGAAAACGCACTTTTAAAAGCGCGCGCCGCTGCCAAGGCAGCGGATAGTGTGGCGCTAGCCGACGATAGCGGGCTTTGCGTCAATGCGCTGGGCGGCCAGCCCGGCATTTATTCCGCGCGTTGGGGCGGCCCGGCAAAGGATTCCGAAATGGCGATGAAGCGCGTGCATGAAGAGCTGGGCGATGCCGGTGACCGTTCGGCCTATTTCATTTGCGTACTGGCGCTGGCGTGGCCCGACGGACATGCCGAGACAGTCGAAGGCCGTGTGAATGGCGCCCTCATATGGCCGCCGCGGGGAGATCAGGGACACGGCTACGATCCTATGTTTGTGCCCGAAGGCCATAGAGAAACTTTCGCCGAAATTTCGCCTGAAGAAAAAGATGTTATCAGCCATCGCGGGCGGGCGTCCCGGGAATTAATGCGCAAATATTTTTCGCGATAATGCAAAATCTCGCTGTTTATATTCATTGGCCATTTTGCCAGTCCAAATGTCCCTATTGCGATTTCAATTCGCATGTAGCCAGCACCATCGATCATGAAGCCTGGCGTGCGGCTTACCGTAAAGAAATAGAATATTACGCCCAAGAATTGCCGGGCCGCCGCGTCACTTCCATTTTTTTCGGCGGCGGTACGCCGTCTTTAATGGAACCGAAAACAGTCGAAAATGTTTTGCAAGATATCGCGCGGCATTGGATTTGCGCCGAGGATATAGAAATTACGCTTGAGGCAAATCCGGGCTCGGTCGAGGCGCAGAAATTTGCCGATTTCCGCAAGGCCGGGGTTAACCGGTTATCGCTTGGTATACAGGCGCTCGATAACGAAGCGCTCAAATTCCTCGGCCGTGCGCATGACCGGGATCAGGCCTTGCAGGCGCTGGAACTGGCAGTGCGGCATTTTCCGCGCTTTTCATTCGATCTTATCTATGCGCGCAAGGGCCAGACATCGAAAGCGTGGGAGGCGGAATTGCAAAAGGCGCTGAAATTGGCCGGCGAGCACCTCTCGCTTTACCAGCTGACAATCGAACCCGGCACGCAGTTTCATGCGCTCGACCGGCGCGGCGAAAAATTGACCGCTCAGGAAGAGGAAGCGGTCACCATGTTCGAGCTGACGCAGGATATTTTAAGTGCTGCCGGCTTGCCGGCATATGAGGTTTCTAATCACGCCAGGCCCGGTGCCGAAAGCCGCCATAATCTGGCTTACTGGCATTATGACGATTATATCGGCATCGGCCCCGGCGCGCACGGCCGGTATTTGTCGAGCGATATCCGGTGGGCCACCGAAGATCATAAAACACCAGATGTTTGGTTGGCGCAGGTTAGTGAGACAGGAAACGGTTTGCGCGTTCGCGATCCGGTCGATCTTCTTACTGCGCAACGCGAAGCCTTGATGATGGGGCTAAGGCTGACGAGTGGGATCGATCTTGAAGATTGGCGAAAGAAATTCGGTTCGGATTTGATTGGCGAAACGGGAAATATTTTAAGCCCGGAAAAAACGCAGCGGCTGATTAGCGAAGATTATTTGGTTTTGGATAGATGCGGTTTGAAAACGACGCGAGCAGGAATGCAGCGATTGAATGCCATACTTTCTTATCTTACAGCTTCATAAGGTAAAGGTCATGCCCGCCGGGCGCATAGAAGCGTTGGGAGCGCGAGCTGGGCCTGCCAGGGTTTTTGAATTGTTATTGCCATTGGGGCCCGCCGGTCTTTGAACCGTGCGTTGGCCATCGGGAGTTTGTCTGAAGACCCCTTCGCCGTGCTGTGTTTCTGCGCGGGTCCATATAGTCCCGGCTTCGGCCTTGGCAGGATTTTTGGCCGCCAGATTTTTTTTGTCCTCGGGTTTTTTCGCGTGCGGTTTTTGTCCCGGTGAATTTAGTCCAAAGATATCTTTGAGTGCATGTTTATAATTGCGCATATTTTTACGCTCTTGATGATGGTGGGCCATGCGCGCATAGCGATGCAGAGGATTTGGACCTGGCGCGGGCTGGCTGGGGGCTGATGCGTGCACGGCAGCGGGAGTTAGTGCCGCCCATCGATTACGAAAAGTGGGCGCGCTATTAGCCGCAGGAACCGGAGCAGTGGAAATTGCAGGAGAACCGACTACGGCCGGTTTTTGTGCCGAAGGGCCGGCGAACAATTCATCGGGTCCGGGCGCTTTTAAATTTGTTTGTGGTGCCGGTATTGCAGGAGAGCTGGCTACGACCGGTTTCTGAAGCGCAGGTCCGGCAGGTGCTTTTAAATTTGTTTGCGGGGTGGGTGCGGCGCTTACAGGACGCAGAGTCAGCGATCCGCGGTTCACCGGTAGTTCCGGACTTTTCAATTCCAGATCGTCTTTAGTATCCGTCAGCATAAAAATACCCCGTCTTAATATGCCTTTATCCTAGAGGCCGACGGTTAACGGGGTCTGAATTTCTGTCGTAAGTTATTGAAAGAGAAAGATAACAGGTGATTTGTCTAAAATTTTAGGCATCAATCCAAGTCTTTGAAAAACATGACTTCTTATGACTTCTAATGCGGGGATCTTACAAAAGTGGCGGGCGCCGAATCCACTACATGCCCGCCCTCGGATGAAACCTCGAGCACTGCCAGGCCGCGTTCCACCAGACCCTGATCGGTGAGACGGAAAATACCATCGACCCCGGCAAAGCCACTCGGGCTGGTCAGAGATGTGCGATCGAAATGCCCGCCTTGTTTGGCGAGTAAGGCAGCCAGAGCCGTCGCATCATAGGCAAGCGTGGCCAGCCGCGGCGGTTCCTGGCCGTAAGTCTTGATATAGGCTTTCAGGAAATTTTGTCGCGCATGCGGATCGGGCGCAGCATACCAGCCGCCGACCAGAAAAGCCGCGTGCCCGATATCGGCCGTATCCCAAAGGCCGGTGCCGATCAGACGAAGATGCTGCTTGTCGAAACCGGCACTGGATAACTGACCGGCAATGAGGTTCAGGTCTTCGCCGCCCTCAGGCAGCAACAGCGCGTCCATTTGATCGCGGTGCGCGGCGAGCGCTGTGACAGCGGCGGCGCTGTCATGCTGGGCCGGATCGAAAGTTTCAATGTCGGCGATGTCGTCATTATTCTGAGCAATTGCTGTCTGGAAAACATTGCGCACCAGATCGCCGTAAGCGCCTTTCGGGATCAAGGCGCCGAAATGATGCATGCCATGCGCATGGGCATAATTGATCGCGCGCTCGACCTGGGCTCCGGGCGCAAAGCCCATAACGAAAACATTTTGATCGGCAAGCGTTGTGTCGGTCGAAAGCGCCAGCATATTAACGCCGCTTGAAGCCGCCAGAGGTTTGACGGCATTAACGTGACTGGCAAAGACGGGACCGATGAGAAGCTGTGCGCCGTCCGATAAAATATCGCGTGCCGCCGCTTCGGCCGAGGTATCGCTGGTGCCGCTATCGCGTGGCATCAGTTCGAAATGACTGTCGGCGACATCGAATACCGCCAATTGGGCTGCGTTCAAGAGCGCCTGGCCGAGCGGAGCGTTCTTACCCGAAAGCGGCAGCAGAATAGCAACCTTGATTTTGACATTGGCGGCCAGGGCGGGAGTGGCCGGTATTACAACGGGCGGCATGTTTTGAGCAGCCGGGGGTAACGGAGGCGCCGATACCGGCGGGGGCGATGAAACCGCAGGTTGTGTTTGTGAAGTGCCGGGTTTCTGCGCTACATGTTTAGGCGCGAACCAGGATTGGGTTTCCGGAATTGCCGAACAACCCGCGACGACGAGCAGTACGCATGCCAGCAAAAAAACGCATAGACGGGAAAGAAAGATCATCGCCGGATTATCCGCTCTTGGCTCGCCAGATTGTCGAAGCTAGCCGGGATGGGGATGCAAGTAAATTGCTTCCCGGCCTTTATGTGGTCGCGACGCCTATCGGCAATCTGGGCGACATCAGCCTGCGTGCCCTGACGACCCTGGAGAAGGTGGATCGGATCGCCTGCGAAGATACCAGGCACAGCGGCAATCTATTGAATCAATTCGGAATCAAAAAACCGCTGCTTTCCTATCACGATCATAATGCCGATAAAGTCCGGCCGCGCATTTTTGCTCACATAGCTTCCGGCGAAGCGGTTGCTTTAATCAGCGATGCCGGCATGCCGCTTATTGCGGATCCCGGCTTTAAGCTCGTGCGCGATTGCCGCGAGGCCGGGCATGCCGTGACGGTTGTGCCCGGCGCTAATGCTGCCCTCACCGCTTTGGCCGGTGCTGGATTGCCGATGGAACAATTTTGTTTCGCGGGATTTCTGCCGGCGAAATCGGTCGCGCGCCAGAAAGTGATCGAAGCTTTGGAGAAAAACGAAACGACGCTGGTTTTTTATGAAGCGCCGCAGCGTTTGGCCGAAACGCTCGTCGATCTTGAGAAAATTCTTGGCGGATCGCGGCAGGCGGTGGTCGCGCGCGAATTGACCAAGCTGTTCGAAGAAACAAACAAGGGAACGCTGGCAGAGTTGGCCGGGCATTTCCGTAATCATCCGGCTAAGGGCGAAATCGTCATTATTGTTGCCCGGCCGGAAAAACAGGCGGCTGCAGGCAATGCGGCCGGTCTCGATGAAATACTGAAAGAGGTTTTGCGGACGCAAAGCCTGCGCGATGCCGTGGCGACCGCCAGCGATATGACAGGCATCCGCAAAGGAGAAGTGTATGCCCGCGCCTTGTGGCTGCGGGGGAAGCCCAATAAATGAAAAAAAGCTCTCATCGCAGGGGGCTGGTTGCCGAAGCTTTGTGCCGTGCGGCGCTAAGGCTCAAGGGCTATAATATTGTGGCTTCGCGCTATCGCTCGCGTCTCGGCGAGATCGATATTATTGCCCGCCGGGGTAGTTATCTGGCATTGATTGAAGTTAAAGCGCGGCCTTCCCACAGGATGGCGGCCGAGGCTATTACGCATTACCAGCGTGAAAGGCTCGAACGGGCGGCGGCCGATTTTCTGGCGCGCCATCCCCATCTGAACCGGCATCAAGTGCGGTTCGATGCGATGCTGGTAGCGCCGTGGCGCTGGCCGTTGCATATTACCGACGCATGGAGACCGGAATGAAAAAGTTACGTATCGCCATTCAAATGGACCCGCTCGAAAGGCTTAACAAGCCTGTCGACAGCACGCTTTATCTGGCGCTGGAGGCATCTCGCCGTGGTTGCGAATTATTCCATTACGAGCCGCAGCATTTGCGGATGGAAAGCGGCAAGAAAAATTTGTCGATCACCGCGCGCGGGCATGCTCTCAAATTTAAAAACGCCGCGCAGGACAGTGTGTATTACGGCGATGAGAAGGTCTGCAACCTTGCCGATTTCGATGTCATCCTCATGCGTCAGGATCCGCCGTTCGATCTCGCTTATATTGCGGCGACGCATATTCTCGAACATCTTAAAGACAAAGTGCTGATCATCAATGATCCGGCCGCCGTGCGTAACGCGCCGGAAAAACTGCTCACCGCCCATGTGCCGCAATTAACGCCGCCGACGCTCATCACCCGCGACCGGCAGGCTATCTGCGAATTCCGTTCGCGGCACGGCGATATCATTTTCAAGCCTTTGTTCGGCTATGCCGGTTACGGTATTTTCCGTTTCGGCAAGCAGGATGGAAATCTGCACGCGATGCTCGAAACGATGGGCGCCTTAAATTCCGAGCCCTGGCTGGTTCAGAAATATATCCCCGCCATCGCTACAGCCGGCGACAAGCGCATCATTCTTTTGAACGGTGAGCCGGTTGGCGTCTTTACGCGCATACCAATCAAAGGCGATGTACGCGGTAATATGCGTGTCGGCGCCAAGCCGCAGGCGGCAAAACTGACGAACCGCGACAAGGAAATTTGCAAAACGCTTGCCCCTCTGTTGCGCGAGCGCGGGCTGTTCCTGGCCGGTATCGATGTGATCGGCGATTATTTGACCGAGATCAATGTGACATCGCCGACCGGGCTTGTTGTGGCTGACCGGCTGGAGGGCCGCAAAGGCAAGGAAACGATTGCCGAGAGATTCTGGGACTGGGCTGTAAAATAGCGGCTTGGCGGTTTCATTTCGGGGTGTTAACAATACGAACGTATTCCCTCCCGTTCCAGCCCTCGCCCTCAAGATAACTATAAAAACATGGTCGCCCGTATCTATACGGTTGCGTTCGAAGGCACCGAAGTTCTCGACATCGATGTGCAGGTGCAAACCTCGCACGGCTTGCCGCGCTTTAACATCGTCGGTTTGCCGGACAAGGCCGTGGCCGAAAGCCGCGAGCGCGTACGCGCGGCGCTGCATGCTTTGGGGCTGTCGCTGCCTGCCCGGCATATTGCCGTCAATCTGGCGCCAGCCGATGTGCTGAAAGAAGGCTCGCATTTCGATCTGCCGATTGCGCTCGCACTGCTTGCCAGTATGGGCGTGGTGCCGCTGGAGGAGATCGCGCATTACACGGCGTTGGGTGAGTTGGCACTGGATGGCGCCATATCGCCGGTGGCTGGTGTCTTACCCGCCGGCGTAACGGCGGCCGCAAATGACCGGGGGCTTATCTGCCCCGTCAAAAATGGCGGGGAGGCAGTATGGGCAGGCGACCTGGAAGTTTTGGCTGCGCCTTCGTTGCTGGCGCTGATCAATCATTTCAAAGGTACGCAAGTGCTCGCGCGGCCGGAACCGCAGCT
>OLLY01000209.1_pt1 | contig 48327 bp, 52 predicted proteins | sample 1604681 | NCBI WGS metagenome assembly OLLY01 (sample SAMEA104055725, study PRJEB20765) | soil metagenome | biome: Arctic tundra; feature: Polygonal ground; material: soil | place: USA | collected 2011-09 | depth 0-0.5 m | reverse complement strand
CACCGTCTGGGCCCCGGCTTGCGCCGGGGTGGTCTGGATTTTTTGGGCAATGCCCCCCAGAAATACTAATTTTTAGTATGCGACTCGACCGAGTCACTGTAATTCCCTTGGTAAGAAAAATATAAAGAGGAGCCGGAGATGAGTTCTCAAACTGCCGCTCAATGGAGTGCGGCGGCTGTCACATTGCTTAAAAATGTTAGAGATATTCTCGACGAGCAACGAGCGGCGGCAGGCAATTTAGCTTTTCTGATCGTCGAACCTAAACTCGGAAATTTCGTGAATGATGACTTATTTTCCGGGGAGAATATATCGAAAATCTCAGAAGAAGTTCTAAAACAGCGTCGCCTCAATTACATTTTAGCCCAAGAATATTGTAGAGATCTACCGGAAATCGAGCAACAATTGCGAAGCCAATTGGATTCGCATATCGGGATCATTGTCAAACGTCTCGATAAGGTCATAAAACTCGCGAGCAGCACCAATCATTCTGAAGAGATGCAAGTCCTTTTGGGCGACCTTATGCGGCCGGAAGTTAATCTTCACAGCCGCATGTCGGATATCCTTAATTCATTGGATAAATCAGAAGAAATAAATGTTCAGACATCTCGGCATAATCGTATGCCAAAATTCGTTCGCTCTATGGCCGACCGGGATTGCATGGAACCAAATCAGGAATTGAAAGAGTGGGGTAACTCCCAGGGCATTAATGGCCGTTTTCTACAAGCCGATTGGTCCAGTGTGCGTACTGTAACAAGCGTTGTCTCAGAAAAGCTAACTGAAAAACTGATCGATACCGATAGACAGACAAAACCTGATGTTATCGACATGAAAAAAATACTGGTGGAGGCAACATGGGCTGCCGCTAAAGAGTTTGGAGACGTCAAACTTGATAGCAATGCGTTGAGGGAAGCCATAAGGCCGGATGCCTCTCAACGCATTCGGGCGGAAACTGATAGACCAGAGTTCTGGCTTACCTCTTAGTTTTCGTTTTGTTTAAACTAAGATCGTTTTTGCTCATTTATTCGATTTGACATAGATTACATTCATGTCCGATTTTTATAGTTCTTATTGCGATAAACGCGCGGCGGCGCGGCAGTTTCGCCAGTTGCAGGAAACGCAGATTTTGCCTGACGGCTATGCGCGGCGGGGCGGCGAGATGCTGCTCAATTTTTCGAGCAACGATTATCTTGGCTTGAGCCAGCATCCGTTGCTTGTTCAACGCGCGCAGGAATTTGCCGGAAAATATGGGGTGGGTTCGACCGCCTCGCGGCTCATCACCGGTAACTCGCCGCTTTATACGGAAATCGAGGAACGGATCGCGCACGGCAAAGGCTATGAAGCGGCGCTGATCATGAGCAGCGGCTATCAGGCCAATCTGACCGTGCTTGCCGCGCTGGCCGATGCTGAAGTGGTGGGCAAGCCGGTTTTGGTTCTGGCCGACCGGCTTTGCCATAATTCCATTCTGCAGGGCGTTCTGCTGAGCGGCGCGCGGCTGATCCGTTTTCATCACAACGATGCCGCGCATCTGGAAACTTTGTTGCAGGCACAGGCCGGAAAAGGCGCGCATATCATCATCGTCAGTGAAAGCGTGTTCGGCATGGATGGCGATTGCGCCGATCTGGCCGCGCTGGGCGCGTTGGCCCGTCAATACGAAGCGATGCTTTATATCGACGAGGCGCATGCGACCGGCATTCTGGGGCCGGACGGATTCGGTCTTTGCGCCGCGCATAAAGGTGCGGCCGATGTTGCGATGGGAACTTTCGGCAAGGCGCTTGGCAGCTTCGGCGCTTATATCGCCTGCAGCGCCACGATCCGCGATTATCTGATCCAGCGCTGCGGCGGTTTGATTTACAGCACCGCTTTGCCGCCGCCGGTGCTTGGCGCTATCGATGCAGCGCTTGAGCTTTTGCCGCAGATGCAAAAAGAACGCGATTATGTGCAGCAGCAATCGGCCAGATTGCGGCAGGCTTTGCAAGCGCAGGGCTGGAATTGCGGCGTCAGCACGACACATATTATTCCGGTGCTTTTGGGGGATGAGCAGGCAGCGCTGGTGCTGGCTGAAAGTTTGCGTGAGCAGGGCATGCTTGTGCCTGCTATCCGGCCGCCGACCGTTCCACGCGCTTCCAGCCGTTTGCGGTTTTCATTGAGCGCCGCGCATAGAGCAGAAGATATCGACCGGCTGATCGCAATCATGAATGCGCAAGCGCCGCGATTTATTGCGCCGCAAGCTTTGGCTTCCTGATCAATGTCCCTGCAACTGGTCTTTATTCATGGCTGGGGATTCACCGCCCGTTTCTGGGATGGGTTGGCTGCGCGGCTGGCGCATTTTCCGCAAGTGCGGATCGATCTGGAATTTTTCGGCGCCAGTCAGTTTCCGGTCTCGTTCGCGTCACGCAAAATTTTGATCGGCCATTCGCTCGGTCTCATGCACGGATTAAAATTACGGCAGGATTGGAATGGCTGGATCGCGATCAATAGTTTTCCGCGCTTTATGCCGGATTGCGTACCGGCCGCGCGCCTGCGTGAAATGCGCATGCGATTGCAGCGCGATGTCGCTGCGACATTGCGGGATTTTTATCAAATGATCGATGCCGAACCGGTGGTGGGTATGCCCGATCAGGGGCGTCTACTCGAAGGATTGGATGAATTGCGCGACGGCGATAGTGGCGGCATGCTGGCAAAGCTTGCTGTTCCTGGGCTTGTGCTGGCCGCAGGCGGTGATCCGCTGGTGCCTGTAGGTGTTAGCGAAGAGCTTGGACGGATGGCGAAAAAAGGCGGTTTACTGATGCAGGAAGAGGCAGGGCATCTTTTGCCGCAAACGCATGCCGGATGGTGCGCCTGCGTCATAAGCGATTTTATCGCTGCGAATTTTGGTGAGAAATGAATTGGTCTTCGAATATCGCGCGGAAATTCGACAATGCGGCTGAGAGCTACGATCAGTCCGCATCCGTGCAGGCGCAGATTGCGCGGTCTCTGACCGAAAGAGCAATTCGCAGGCTGTCGAAATCGCCGCAGGCGGTCCTCGATATCGGTTGCGGCACTGGTTTTGTAGCCGCCGAGATCGCGCGTCATTGGCCGCAGGCCAACATTACCGGGATCGATCATGCGCCGCAGATGCTGAAGCAGGCGCAGCTTAAGGTGCCGCATATGGAGATTATAACCGGCGATGTGGCTGCGATGGATTTTCCACTGTCATTCGATCTGGTTTTTTCCAGCATGGCCTTGCACTGGCTGCCCGATCCGCGCGCTTCATTGATGAAATGGCGGCAGTGGCTGAAACCGGGTGGGCGGATTTTTGCCGTGCTGCCGGTCGCAGGCAGTTTTCAGGAATGGCGCGATCTGTGCGCAGAGCAGGGGATGGCTGACGGATTATGGCCGTTGCCTTCGGGTGATTTTGCCGATGCTTCGGATGCTAAAACGGAATTGAAAAAAATGACGGTCGAGTATTCTTCGGCTTCGGATTTTCTGCGGCGTATCAAATCGATCGGCGCTGCCACGGCGCGGGTGGATCACAAACCTTTCGCCGTTTCGGTTTTGCGCCGTTTGCTGGATCGCGCGCCGCAGCCGTTCGCCGTTACCTATCGGCTGCTTTATATCGAGATGCAGTCTTTCGGCAGCATCTGATCCATTTCCTGCGACGGCTCGGCGCAGCCTGCATCGCCGACCACTTTGGCCGGAACGCCTGCCACGGTCACGCAGGGCGGTACATTCTCCAGAACAACGCTGCCGGCGGCCACGCGCGCATCGGCGCCGATCTCGATATTGCCGAGAATTTTTGCGCCCGCGCCAATCATCACGCCTTTGCGGATCTTCGGATGACGGTCGCCGCCTTCCTTGCCGGTGCCGCCCAGTGTGACGCCGTGCAGCATCGAGACATTGTCTTCCACTACGGCGGTTTCACCGATCACGATGCCGGTCGCATGATCCATCATAATGCCGTTGCCGATCTTTGCTGCCGGATGAATATCCACGGCAAACAGGTCTGAAATCCGGTTCTGAAGATAAAAGGCCAGGTGCTTGCGGTTCTGCCCCCACAGCCAATGGGACAGGCGATAAGCCTGCAAGGCATGAAAGCCTTTGAAGAAAAGGAAGGGGGTCAGGCAGCCGCCAGCGGCGGGATCACGCTCGAAAATGGCGGCCAGATCGCGGCATGCGGCAACATCGAGCGCCGAATTCGAAAGGCGGCTGAGGGCGAATAATTCGCGGATCTGATTAGCGCCCAATTCGTGTCCGCTTAGTTTTTCGGCCAGAAGATTGCCGAGTGCTGCGGCAAAAGAAGGCGCGCTGGTAATCGTGATCTGGGCGTAATGAGCCAGCGCCGGCTCGGCTTTTTGCATGGCCGCGGCCTCCTCGCGCAGGAGGAGCCAGACGGTTTCGAACAAAGCAGGGGAGGAACGAACGGCAGTTAACGACATGTCATCACTATAGCCGGAGAAAAAGGGCCGGGCAATTAAGGGTTTGCTCGATAAAGCAAAACTATTTTGAATTTCGAACTTTCCAAACAAAGCTCAAATGCCATGCAACCTTAACATCCCGTAAAACCCCGCATGGGATAATGTTTTGGGGAATTTTCCGTTTCGCAATCCCGCTCCGGGATTTGGCAATACGTGGAATTTGTTGAGGAATTTTTAGCCCGGCCAAAGAGGGCCGCGGCGTTTTTGTATCCGCGCGCATTTCAGGTGAAGGATGAGATTGAGTAACCGGTTGATTAAAAAGCGATACCATAAATCGGCTTCACGCATGTGCAGCGGCGCGGCGGCTATTGAGTTCGCCATGGTCGGTCCTCTTTTCGTGTTTTTGATGTCGGTCGCCTTCGATCTTAGTCTCATTCTTTTTACGCAGTCGATTCTTAATCAGGCCGCCGTTACCGCTTCGCGCATTATCATGACCAATCAGACGGGTGGCAGTGCGACATCATTTTCGACCGCGCTTTGCAATAACGTATCGGGCCTGATCCCCTGCGGCGATCTTCAATATTACGTGCAATCGGCGAATGCTTTCAGTTCGATGAGCGCTTCGGTTGTCACTGGTGGAAGCGGCAATTTGAAGAATGCCGGTACTTTTTCCGCCGGATCGCCCGGGCAGGATGTTGTGATTCAAGTTGCCTATAACCGGCCGACGCTTATTCCGTGGGCCCTCGAATATATAAACGGCACGGGAGCGGTCAGTTCTAAAAGTTCGAATCTGCTGGTGACGACCGTAACGCTTCAAAACGAGCCTTGATCATGCAGCACCTACTTTGCCTTCATGATAAAAACCGGCGCGGCGCGGCAATGGTCGAGTTTGCGCTTATTCTTCCGGTTTTTCTGACGATCTGTCTCGGCATGTTCGAGGTCGCGGGCGTTGTGAACGCCAATATGAAAGTCACCAGCGCCGGGCAATTGCTCGGCGATCTGGTCGCACAGCAGACGAACGAGACGAATACATTAACATCCAATTTCTGCAGCGGCGCGCAAATGGCTTTGTCGCCGCTTTCGCCCGCTTCGCTTAAGGCCGATATCGTCAGCGTGACGCATTACAGCGGCGGCACCTCGGTCGATTGGCAGGATACCACTTGCGGCGGCGCCAGCACGATTGCGAATGGCGCTACGCTGGCCGCGTCTTTGGTGCCGAATGTCGGCGATAGCGTCATTATCGTGGTGGCGACTTACAATTACTCATCGCCGGTCTCGTACGTACTCAAATCCAGTTATACGCTGGGGCAGACGATGTATTCGCGCCCGCGCAACGTAACAAACATAACGCATAGCTAGGCAGAGATTATGATGAAATATCCGCCGCTATTTTTAAATTCTCTCGGCAGGCTGGCGCGCGATTGCCACGGCAATGTCGCGATGATGTTCGGCTTTATGGTTTTGCCTTTGGTGCTGGCGGCCGGGGTCGGCTCGGATTATGCGCAAGTGCTCAGTTTCAAAAATCAGTTGCAGAATGCGACCGATGCGGCGGCCCTGGCTGGCGCCAGCGCCTATACGGCTACTTCCGGCACCACGACGCCTGTGCAGGTAGCGACGAATTATATGAATAACGCAATCAAAACCCTGCCGTCCAATTCAGGCGTTACTTTTACGGTTACGCCTGCACAGGCTGCTTCCGGCGCCAATACGGTCGGCTATACGGTTCAGGTTAGCGCCTCCGCTTCGGTCTCAAACGCGTTTATGGCGATGGCCGGGATCAAGACAACCAAGGCAAGCGTTACGGCGACGGCCGAAAATCCTGTTACGACGGTATCGCTCAGCGTGACCGGTTTTTCCAGCGCCGCTTGCGACGCCAATACGGTTTACTGGTATCCAATTCCTTCCGGCAGCACGGCCAGCACGTATGTGCCGTCGAAAGCCGACCTCACGCAGATCTGGACCAATACGGTCAAAAATCCGCCGGCGCCTTCGCCTATTACGCTGACATCTTCCAGCGAGCAGATCGGCTTCGCCATGCAGAACGTAACCGGGCAGTTATGCGGTTATGGAACAAACTCTCACGGCGGCACGCAGGGCAGTTCACATATGTTTTATTCGAACCTGTTTCCGCCAGGCAAACAGGCCTATTCGAAGGTAACCACCAATAATAGCCTGCAAGTGGTCGCTTTGCCGGCCGGCCAGACATTGGCTTCGTTTTTGCCGACCCTGCCTGCGAAGAATTTTACATCCAACTCTCCTATGGCGGCGCCGACATGCGGGCAGATCGGCAATCAAACCTATGTTTATGCCTGGAACGATATGGGAGGCACTACGGACGATCTTGATTACAACGATGCGGCCTATACGTTTTCATGCGCGGGCGTCAATGGCAGCACCAACGGCAAATCAAGCGGCGTGGTTCTCATAAAATAGAAAATTACTGGTTTTTGATACCGGCATGCGACAGCTCATCGCGGGCTGCCGCGAGGTCTTGCCTGAATGTATCGCTGCGCATCAACGCGCCCACCATCAGCATCGCCAGCATACGGCCGCCTTCGAGATCGTAGGAGTAGTGCACGCCCGCATCGACGCGGTGCTGCGAGATTTCTTCGGCGCGGGCGCGCAACTCGTCGCGTTTCAGCGGCACCAGAAGCGCCAGTATTTCAGCCACGGTTCGCATCTCGCTGGTATGGCCGCTGGGATAGGAATACGGATCTTCCGGCGGATCGACCAGCAACTTTACATGCTGATCGGCCATATAAGGGCGCCGTGTGTCCCAGGATTTTTTGTCGGCCTCGGTTACTATGGTTGCATCGGCCAGAACATGATCGAGCAGCGCGAATGTTTTGGGCAGGCCGCTCCGCGTGAAGCGGGGACCGATAAGATCGGTCAATAAATCGAGGCGGACATGCTCTTCGGCGCGCATGGCGCCAAGCTCATCGAGGCCGGCACTGCTTTCCTGGCCTGCTACAATCGTTGCGAGCTCTTCCTGCCATTCGGGGCTGTTTTCCGGTGGTGGAGGCGGCAAAAGTTCGGGCGGCAAGGTCATTGGCGCGACATAAGTCGGAGCGGTTGTTTCTGCTTCTGCCTCCGGTCCCGGCAGCAGAACCAGAAGAGCAAAGCCCAAGAAAAGAAACCGCAACGCAACCATCGGAAGCCTCATCGTAACAGGATAGAATCGGAAAAGCCGGATTGTCCGCCGCCTGGCTTTGCGATAGATAGAACCCATGCGAGTTCACAAGAGCGGATCATGACGGCCTTCCAGACACTTGCCATTCTGCTTACTTTTGCGGCTCTTGGCGCCTATATCAACAATAAATTTTTGCAATTACCGGCGACGGTCGGCTTGATGCTGGTAGCGCTGATTATTTCGGCAGGAGCCCTGGCGCTCGACCGTCTCGGTTTGATCGGTCTGGCGGGAGCCAATGCCTTTATCGGGCGAATCGATTTCTCGGGCTTGGTCTTGCACGGGATGCTGTCGTTCCTGCTTTTTGCCGGCGCTTTGCATATCGATCTCAGCGAATTGAAGCAGTTCCGGATCCTGGTCGCGAGTATGGCGACCGTCGGCGTTGTGATCGCAACTTTCATCACTGGCGGCCTTATCTGGCAGGCCGCCAACGTGATGGGGTTCTCTTTTCCTTATATCGATGCGCTTTTATTCGGAGCGCTGATCGCACCGACCGATCCGGTTGCTGTGCTTGGCATTCTTAAGGAAACCGGCATAACCAAAAGTCTGCGTGTCAAGATTGCCAGCGAAAGCCTTTTCAACGACGGTGTTGCCGTCGTGATGTTTTTGACATTGCTGGATATGGCCAGCGGGCGGCAATTGTCGAACCCGCATTACCTTGCCGTTCTGCTGGCGCAGCAGGTTTTGGGCAGCCTTGCGCTCGGCTGCGTGCTTGGGTGGATTGCTTGCCGGTTATTGCACAGCATCGATAATTACAAAGTCGAAGTGCTTTTGACGTTAGCACTTACAGCCGGCGGTTACAGTCTGGCCGAAGCCGTGCATGTGTCGGCGCCGATTACGATGGTCATCGCCGGTCTTATGATCGGCAATCATGACCGGATTTTCGGCATGTCGAACAAAACGCGCAAGCATCTCGATATGTTCTGGGAATTGCTCGATGAAATTCTCAACGCGCTGCTTTTCATGTTGATGGGCCTCGAGATGATCGTCATTACGCTTACGGCCTCGCATATAACCCTGGCGCTCATCGCAATTGTCGCCACCTTGACGGGCCGGTTTATCAGCGTCGCTTTGCCCGTGCTTCTTATGCGCATGCGGTATCGTTTTGAAAAGGGAACGATACGGCTTTTGACCTGGGGCGGGCTGCGCGGCGGCATTTCGATTGCCATGGCGCTGGCTTTACCCGTCAGCCCGGAAAAAGATCTCATTCTTACGATGACTTATATTGTCGTCACCTTTTCCATTCTTTTTCAGGGTACGACTTTTCGCCATCTGGCGCGGATGTTCTCAAAATCATAGCGGCATAAAATCGCGGCTGGCCACTGTTTCGGATCTTTGGCTTTACAAAAACAGCAATGGAGGACTAGAAAGAAAACATGAAGTTTTCCCGCCTCATCGTTCCCGTCGTCATTCTTTTGCTGTCTGCATGCTCCGGGGGAGAACCCGGCGTTCCGGCGATGTCGCTCGATTATAGCCAGTTAGGCAAAATCTCTCTCGATGTCCAGGATATCAATGTCGTCGATCGCGGTTCTGCCGGATCGGCCGCGCAGTCAGTACCGCTCAAGCCTTCGATCGACGAAGCCGTGCGGCGCTGGGCATCCGACCGGCTGCAGGCAACGGGGTCCGCCGGTCAGGTTGTCGTGATTATCAAGGATGCCAATATCGGCACGCAATCGCTCCGTACCGATAGCGGCTTCGACAGTTGGTTCGAACGCCAGCAGGGCAGCAAATATGTCGGCCATGTCGATGTGGAAATCGAAGCGCGCGGCCATGGCGCCTATGCCATAGCCAACGCACAGGCGACACATGAAGTAAGCCTGCCTGAAAATCCCAGCGAAGTGGAAAGATACGAAGCCTATCGCAAACTTCTCGAAAGCCTGATGAGCGAGTTAAATCGCAATCTCGACCAGGCCATTCACGAGCATTTGCAGGATTTTATGGGTGGCGGCGCTATGGGATCGCCAGTTGCGCCAACCGGCGGTTCGATTTCAACGATGCCGCTTCAGGGCTCGCCGAACTAATCCTTCCAATCGGCTTTTTTGCTGACAAATCCTGGCCGATCGGCTTTGATGCCGGCTATGAGCGATCATCCTCTTTTGCCGCCGCGGCATCATCAGGCGCGTTTGCCGACGCTGGTTATTCTGGCGCTGGCGCCTTTCGCCTTCGGTATCTTCGCCGTGTTGCTGGGGCAGGACGCCAATTGGGACCTGCGCAATTATCATTGGTACAACGCCTATGCCTTGCTGCATGGCCGCTACGGCATCGATCTGCTGCCCGCGCAGACGCCGTCTTTTTATAATCCGGCGCTGGATGTTCCATTTTATTTGCTGGCAACGCATGTGCCGGCGAAGTTTGCCGGTTTCGTGCTCGGCTTCGTGCAGGGATTTAATTTTATCCTGCTGTTCCTGCTGGGCTATGTCAGCCTGACGATAAAAAATCCCGGCATCAAAGCGGCAGTATGCGTAATCGCGGCTGCGATCGGCATGCTGGGCGGCGGCGGTATCAGCCTGATCGGCACTACATTTTACGATAACGTGACCAGTCTCGGTTTATTTGCGTCGGCTTTGTTGGTGATCCGCTATCGCGAGCGGCTGATGAGCTTGCCGTGGCGCAGGACTTTTCAGTATGCGCTTTTATGCGGATTGCCGAGTGGCCTGATGATGGGGCTTAAATTGCCGGCGGTGATTTTCACGTTGGGCTTTTGTTTCGGCATTTTGTTTATGAAGGGACCGTTCAAGCGTTTGGTGTTGATCGGCTTCGCTTTCGGCATTGGCGTTTTGCTCGGCGTTTTTATTACGCTCGGCCCGTGGGCGTATTTTCTGCAGACGCATTACGGCAATCCGCTCTTTCCGTACTTTAATGATCTGTTTCACTCGCCACTGGCGCCACCAGCCAGCGCGCGCGACGAACAATTTCTGCCGCATGAGTTACGCAGATATCTTCTGTTTCCATTTTTGTTCGCCAAATCTCCTTACATAGTCGGCGAGATTTCATGGCGCGATTGGGCAATACCTGTCCTCTATGCGGCCTTGCCAGTGGTTTTAATTTTGTGCCTCGTCTTTGGCGCCGGCCGCCGCAAGGATGCGCTGGCGGATCCGTCGGCCGCGCGATATCTTTTGGCAGCGGCGGTTATCGCTTACGCGACCTGGCTTTTGATGTTCTGCATTTACCGCTATGCCATTCCGCTGGAAATGGAAGCGCCGCTGCTGATTATTCTGGCGATCAGCCTGTTGCCATTCGGCATATTGCCGCGCGCCGTGCTGGCGGCATGTCTTTTGGTCATTGTGGCCGTATCGGTTCAGCCGGGTAACTGGACACGCCGCACGGCTTGGCTTGATCATTTCGTCGAAGCCAAAATTCCGCCATTACCGGACGCCGATAATCTGATGATCCTGATGGCCGGCTTCGAGCCTTATTCGCATCTGGTTACCCAATTTCCGCCGTCTATTCCGTTTGTCCGGATCGAAAGCAATTTCTCGCGGCCGGATCAGGAGATCGGCATCAACCGGCTTATTCGCGAGCGGCTGGAGGCTCACCGGGGGGCGTTTATGCTATTAATGCCGTCCTATCAGCTAGGCACCGGCGAGGAGGCGATGGCCGCCTTTAACCTGGCGCTGGCGGACGAGCCTTGCCAAACGGTTGTGGATCGTCTTTATGATGACAAGGAATTGAGCCTTTGTAAGGTCGTTCGCCGGAGTACGGAATAAACATGCCGAATATTGCCGTTTTGATCCCCTGCTACAACGAAGAAGCCGCGATCGGCAAAGTCGTTGACGATTTTCGGCGCATACTGCCGCAGGCGGCGATCTATGTTTACGACAACAATTCGCGCGACCGTACGGTGGAAGTAGCGCGCGCGGCCGGCGCCATCATCCGCATCGAAACTCTGCAGGGCAAAGGCAATGTGGTGCGCCGCATGTTCGCCGATGTCGAAGCCGATATGTATGTTCTGGTCGACGGCGACGATACTTATGATGCGACTTCGGCCCCGAAGATGATCGAGGCTTTGCTGGCCGGGCCGCTGGATATGGTCAATGGCTCGCGCGTGACGAATATCGAAAAAGCCTACCGGCCGGGGCATCGGTTCGGCAACTGGCTGCTGACGCATATGGTCGCATGGATTTTCGGCAATCGTATTCATGACATGCTGTCGGGCTATCGCGTGATGTCGCGGCGTTATGTAAAAAGCTTTCCGGCCCTGGCGGCGGGTTTCGAAACCGAGACCGAGCTTACCGTGCATGCGTTAGAGTTGCGCATGCCGATAACCGAAATGGCCACGCCTTACAAGGATCGGCCGGAAGGTTCGGTCAGCAAGCTGAGCACCTTCCGCGACGGGTTTCGCATTCTGTGGACCATTCTCGTGCTGGTGAAAGAAGAACGGCCGATGCAGTTTTTCTCATTGCTGGCGGCGTTTCTGGCGATTGTTTCCGTGGTGCTGGCGGTGCCGATCTTCATCGAATTCGCCGAAACCGGTTTGGTGCCGCGCTTCCCGACCGCGATTTTGGCGATGGGCCTGATGATCCTTGGCTTCTTGAGCCTCACTTGCGGGTTGGTGCTCGACACCGTTACGCGCGGGCGGCGCGAGATGAAGCGCATGCGCTATCTCAATATTCCGGCGCCGGGTAATGAAAAGGCCGGCGATCCGCCGCAGGGATGAGCGCAAAGTGAAGCAGTTGAGCGCGGAGCAGCGGAAGCTCATCGAACAATTTTTCAAATTCGGATTGGTCGGCATCGCCGGTTTTATAGTCGACCTATCGGTGCTGAAATTCTGCACGCTCGTGCTCGGCATGAATCCCTATGGGGGGCGTCTTTTTTCGTTCCTTGCCGGGGCCAGCACCACCTGGATTCTGAATCGGATTTTTACATTCCGCGGCCAGGGCGGTGGCGCCGCACATGTGCAATGGGCCAAATTTCTGGCCGTCAGCGCGGGCGGCTTCACCCTCAATTACGGCACTTATTCGTTGCTGATTACCTATGTGCCTTTGGTGCGCGAGTATCTTTCGCTCGGCGTGGCGGCAGGATCTATCGCCGGCATGTTTTTCAATTTCTTCGCGGCGCGGAAAGTGGTGTTTAAGTAAAATCAGGAGGGGGTTATACCGGTAAGTTCTGCGGCTTTGTGTAGTCCATGTTTAACCGCCCCCGTCACTTCTGCCACAATAGATTTTTCTGCAGGCGGTTTATTGGCCGCTGCGGTCTCGACTTTAAGGCTGCCGCGACTGCCATTGCTTTCACCACCGGCGCTGGCGCTCATCATATCCCTTTTTGTCATTAATTCTCTTTTGTCTTTGTCCACCAGGAACGGATTGGCGGCAATGAGACGGGCGCTCTTATGTGTGCGCATCCAATCATCGTATGCCATCAGATGTACGCCCGCACCACTGCGGCTTCCGCCGCTTTCGGAAATGCAAAGATTGCCCTGCGCATCGAGCGCAACCTGCGCAACGTGGATAATACCGCTGCGGCCATGCGAATCGCCGCCTGCACCGCGATCAACGCCGATTAATGTTCCGGGCGGCAGGTTGCGATTATCAATATCTGCGCGATTATAAAATCCGTTTCTGTTGCCGATGGCCATGACCATGTGAGCGGCAGTAGGGGTAAGCAACCCACGCATTTCTTTCATGTCGTAAATTGGCTGTCCGGCTTTATCATTGATGTATTGCATGCAGTTGAGCGTGTCTTGCCACGCCCAGTGCGAGCAATCGATGCCGCCGCAGCGCCCAACGGAATTGCCGCCGAATAAATAAGGGGTATCGCTATTTGCGCTTGTTGCGGCTCCCAGAACCTTGCCGATGATCGTATCCGAGCTGCCCGAAACTGAAGGAATATAACGCAGCAATGGAGCTGCAGCGGAACTTCCGGCCGCTGCGACACGGGTTATCGTTCCCATTGCGCCGGAGCCTAGAACCGCCGTGCCCATCGTTTTTAGGGCGCCAAAAAAACCCGACGATTGCGATGAGGCAAGCGGCGACATTCCCGGCATCGACATGGAGCCTTCGGGGCCTTCAAAGAGGGCGCTCAAAATTTGCTTGGCCCTGCCTGACGCTTGTTGTTCTTCTTCTTCGCCGCTCATCTATTTTGCCATTCCAGTCAAATCTAAGTTGGTGATGCCCCGGCTGTTGCGCGGCTGGCGGTCTTGACCTCTTCTTTTTTGGCTGTGTTATCGCCCTTGGGAGCAGGTTTGTCTTCGTGGCCGGAATGATCGTGATTTGCCAGCGCAACTTTATAGGGCGGATGTTCCGGCGTGGCGGAAGAGAAGAACGCACTGACGCGATCCAGGACGGTCGGTTTGGGCGTGTTCGCGGCGGTCGTTGTTGTTTGCATCTCGGGCGAGGAATTGTGCGCAACGAGGGCTTTATCTAATTCCTTGGTGTGATAGGCGGGATGAATGCCGTCGACGGTTGCACCCAACGCTCCGGCAAACTTACCGCCTGCGCCGACAACGACTTGGCCGAGTTCTCCGTTCGCTGCCCTTAAATCCGGCCTATCGCCCATGCCGAGGGCAGTAACGCTTTTGGCGCCATGCTCTTTCATCAATTTAATTGTCTGACCGACATAATCCAGTTCCGCTGTATTGTTGCTGCCGCTGCTCAGCAGAATATTTTTTCCTTCGAAATGGGCAGGATCTGCAGCCAGCACGGCCTGCGTCCGCTTAAAGATCATTTTAGGCGATATGCCGTCCTGAAAATCGATGCCTTTGGTGCCCGGCACGTCGGCATGCCGGTTCATCTGGCCGGCGATGCTGTCGCCAAAGGCCAAGTCGAATTTTTGTATCTGTTCGTTGCCGGGGTTGGGCACATGGAAAGAGGCTAGATGTACGTTTGAACCGTCGGTTGGATCTTGTTTATACCCGGCCGCCAATTGTGCTGCCAGCTGGCCTCTCGAAGCCATTGCGCCGGCTTTATCGAGCGGTCTTTCGTAATCTGCGGCGACTACTCTTCCGGCCGTTCTTGCATCGGTTGCCGCTGCCAATGCCTGTCCGGCATTTTTTTCACTGTGATGAAGTTCGTAATTTACGAATTGGAGTTGTTCTTTGAAAGTGGCCTGATGAATATCTTTGCCGTAAGCGGCTAAGAAAATCGCCTGCCGGTCCGGATGCCATTGAGCAAGTCCGTAAGCAAGGCCGCCATCGCCTGTCTTCGTATGATTGAGATTGGCTTCGGCGCCATTTTCTTTTGTAAGACTTGAAACGATGCCTGCCGCTTGATCGGCCGTCCAGCCGCCGCCTTCTTTAGACGTGAAGAACTCCATGGCTTCGCGTTGCCGGGAGCTTAATGTTCCGGGTGTGACCGGGCCTGATGGAATGTCGCCAGCATCAGATGGTGAACCGCGATGCTTATCGTAGTAACTGCTTCCACCACCAACTCTATGTGATGAGCTTTCGCCACCGCCGGAGGGCGCTGTAGCTGCTGCTGATGCCGTGATAGCGCCAAGCCCTATCCCACCGCCGGCGCTTCCGCCCAAAGCCATAAGCGCGGCCGAGCCGTTATTGTAATGTCTTTCTTGTTGCGGTTGATCGCTGTCGGATAGCGCCTGTGCCTGCGCCGCGTTTCGTACCATCTGCGTTAGCGCATCCTGTTGCGCGTAAGACATCAGATCGTTGATCGAGGCGTTGCCCTTGACCATTTCATCCCGCACTTCTGGCGGCAGGTTTTTCAGCAGGTCGGCATTGTTGTTCTGCACATCGGCAATCGAAGTAGTTTGGTCGAGCCCGCCGAATGTCTTCGTCTGCGCTTCGTTGAGTTTGAGGGTATCGACCGTCATCAGCTTCTGCGCCGCTTCCTGCATTTTGGCGGGATCGGTAGCGATCTGGGCCTGTTGCTTTGGCGTATAGAGCGCATTCAACTTTATCTGCGCATCGTGCGCGGCCATCATCGTATTGGCTTGCGCATTGACGGGATCGTAGGTCGTGGGCAGGGGTGGCTGCTGTTGAGCGTTATACTTCCCCATGAAGGACGTATCGCTGAGCATCTGGCTGTACATCTGGCCTTTGTCGGCGTCGCCCAGTGTGCTCATCATCCCCATATTGAGCGTGACGAGATCTTGCGGCACGCCGGAAATCTGGCTGGCGGTAGTTATGTCCTGCGCGAAAGCGGGCGGCGGCACCGATGATGGGGTGACCGTGGGAGATGCAGCAATGGAACTGGCCGCTAAATCCGGCGAGACGAGTGGCGTAACTGATGGACCCTCAAGCATAAAATGCGCTCCAATAATTTTTAATAAAATCCTATGGGTCAAATAATATCGATTCAGCGTTAATATTGGTTTAACCGATAAAGCCATTCTCCAAACGCTTGATTCGATGGAGATTCCGGTAAAAGCCGCCAGACTTGATAAGGGGGCTTTTACGGCAATTCAGGGAAAGGGAAGAATGGCAGCAAAAACGATGTTTCCGGGGTGTTTGAGGACACCCCCTGCATGCCTTGGTTGACAAGGCGGCTTATTCCCTTCAAAAGCCTTTCTCCCGTTGCACGCGGTTAATCCGCTGTTACGGCCTTGGAAGCGTTGGCCTGTCGCCGTTTTTGCCGCAGGCTTTTGCAAAATTCGCCGCAGTTACCATATAAGAGGTAATTGATCTCGTTATTGGCGCGGGGTGGAGCAGCCCGGTAGCTCGTCAGGCTCATAACCTGAAGGTCGTTGGTTCAAATCCAACCCCCGCAACCAACGTGACTGCGCTCGTTGGCCGCCAGATTTTTCCTCAGCAGGAGCAAGACATCCAATCGCCGACTACCGATGCGATTGTCCAGGTAAAGTGTGTGGAGTTTTCAGATGGTTCCCCTTCACATTCGCTTGCGGGAATATCTTCGTTACCGTTTGTTTCCTGCTGCGATTTCTTGTTTGGAGTGGTTGGAAGAAATTTTTGCGGCGGATTATGTTCCGTCCTTTAACCGCACCGATAATGTAAAAAAACGGATTCTTATCCTGTTCCACGGCAGAGGCGGCGGCGCGGATAACCAGGCTCTGGCTGATGCCGGTGCTTTGGCCGATGCCGGATGCGATGTGTCGCTTCTCTTTTTTCAGGTAACGCGTCGGTGCTTCGTTTTCTATCCGAATGGTATTCGCGGCGGGCGGGAGCATTATTACATGCCCTGGCATATGGCCAGATTATGGAAAAGGCTCGACGATTTGGGTTTGGCCGAGGCGCGCTTGCATCATTTGCGTTATTGGCCTTCTTACGTAACGCGCAGGCTGCCCGACTATTTTGTTTCGCGTAATATTTCGCTTACGCTCGGCATACATGATTTCTATTACATATGCCCGCGCATCCATCTTATCGATGGCAATTACCGTTTCTGCGGGCTGCCAACCGATCCTGCGGCATGCGATGCCTGTGTGGCAAAGAACGGGCATTTTGTGACGATGAAAGGAAATGTCGCGGCTTGGCGCGCAGAGAATCTTCGTTTGTTGCGATCGGCGGATTCTATTGTTGCTCCGAGCCAGGATACCGTTGATCGCTACAAGAAGATTTTTCCTGCGCTGGATATTTCAGCTTGCCCCCATGAATCTCCGGCCAACTTGTCTCTGCCGGTACGGAAAAAACGCGCGAGCGGCGTCAGTCTAACGGTCGTGGGCAATCTCTTGCGCCACAAGGGCGCTGATATTGTTTTGGCGGTGGCCAAATACATTAAAGCTCAAAACCTGCCGCTATCTATTACCGTTGTCGGAGATAGCATTTATGCATCCGAATTGAAGGCCCATAACGTGCATGTGACGGGGAAATATGTGGAATGCGATTTACCGGGCCTGCTTGAGGGGGTGGGCACGGATTACATATGGCTAGCCTCGACCTGCCCGGAAACCTATTCCTTCGTGCTTAGTGAAGTTTGGCGCGCCGGCTATCCGGTTGTTGCTTTCGATCTTGGCGCGCCGGCAGAAAGAATTAGGCATCGCAAAAGTGACGCCGATATTCTTATTCCTCAAAATCTTATGGAGGATGAGGCCGGATTTTGCCGCTTTCTTATCGAGAAAAACGAAGAAGCGAACGCAGCTTTAATTAAGGCGAAGACCGCCTAACCGGGCTGGCAATAGCCCCGATGCAGCGCCCGCTGCGAACGATCGTTGCCGTCAACCATTTCAGATCGCTTTTGAGCAGGGCGTGTTTTGCCAGCGCGCGGATATAGGCCGCAGGCACACCAATGCACGCCATATAAGCGATCTGCACGAAAACCGACAGGGGATGCTTATCATGGCTCATTAAGGCCGCAAGCCTTTGCCTGACAACCCGTGTGGCCTGCGTTAGACCGCCGATACGGAATTGCCGGTAAAGTTTGAGGTAATAGGCCGGGACATTGTGCCCGGCATAGCGTTCGATTTCAGAATCGTCGAGGGCGGCAAGAAAACGGCAATAAAGCTCATCGCGTTCTTTTATAAGCTGATTGCCAAAAGTTGCCGTTGTTTGACCTGTATGAAGGCGCATGCCCATTAACTGTTCATCGACATGGATAAAACGATGGGTTTTCGCCAGACGAAACCACATGTCATAGTCCTGCGTGACTTTTAAATTTTCGTCGAAGCCGCCAGCCTGCTGCAGATAAGCGCGTGGAATTAATAGCGTAGCGCCATTCATGGCGCTGGATTCAGTCAAAAAACAACGCACGCCACCCTGAGGAATGTCCGGCAGGATATGGGCATAGAGCTGCGTTCCATTTTGGTCGATAACAAAATAATCCGTATAAACTATGACGTCACCGCCTGCCTTTTTGTAAGCCGCGACCTCGCTCTCAATCTTATCGGGTGTATAGATATCGTCGTGGCTCAGCCACGAAAACAGATCGCCCTGCATGTTCGCCAATCCAACATTCAAAGCAGAGGCGACGCCGCCATTCGGTTTGCGAATAAAATGTATGGCGTCGCCAAACGATTTCGCAATGCGTTCCGTTGCGCCTCCATCGTCGGAACCGTCATCGACGACGATGATCTCGCAGTCAGGATAGGTCTGCGCCAAAGCACTGGCGATCGCCTCGCCAAGAAATGCTGCGCCGTTGAAAACAGGAATGATGATGGATACACGTAATCGGCCGGATTTTGGCGAAGATATATCGGCGCCCATGCTCAGGCAGCTAGCTTCAATTTCTTCAGCACTTCCTGGGCCGCCAGTCCGACCGGCTCAACATTTTCGAATGTCTTGATGTACTCTTCCATCTGCCTGAAATTGATGATGGTGTTTCTCAAAATTTCGATGGGTTCGGCCCGGTGCTCGGCCGTAAGATTGAGGGGGACGTAAAGGGTATTCTGTTTTGGTTCCGGTGAAATGACCCAGCTCACTTCAGAAAAACTGATATCGGCAATAATGATGTCGTCATCGCGAAACGCAAAATCCGGAGCCTGTTCGGACAGCATGACCACGCGTGGTTGCTTGGTGGCTGTCATTTGCGCCGTACCGCACGGCATGATGGCGTAAAATGCGCCGTGTACCTTTTCCGTCCACTGATGATAATCCTCGCTGATCACATAGGTGCACCCGGGCAATTCATCCGGTGTCCAGCCGGAGCGATGGGTTTGAGTTTCGCCATGTTCGATATCGCCCCATTCATCACGCATATCGGTATAGTGGAAAGGCATGAAGCCGAGAGGCGTGAAAATCACGGCTTGATTGCGGGCTACACGGCGCACTTCGGCCAACAATTTTGTGCCATCTTCTTTTTTGAGATGTTCGATAACGTCGAGCAGGAAAATCGTATCCACGCTTTGGTCGCGCATATGCGATAGAAACGACAATCCGTCCATGTTGATGGTGAGCTTTCCAGGGTACCGCGCCGCAAGTTCATCGGCATAAAGGCCGTAAGGTTCGACCAATATATGCATGAGGTCCGGCTTCAACATCCGTTGGGGGCGTAGGCCCGGACCTATATCGACACAGATACCTGCCGGCTGCAGCAGGCCGGATGCTATGTCGTGTAGAGTTTCTTTGGCGCAGTGAATCGTATCGCCGGTCCGGATATCGTCGACCTTCCGCTTTAACGCCAGCGAACCTGTCATAAAATATTTCAGCTGGCCGATTTGCTCGCGGAGAATTTGGTTCTCCTTTTCCAGCAGAGAGTATTGTCTGTTCATTTTTCGATGCCGTTCAGCATGTTATGGAAGGGGCCAAGTTCGGCCGTTTCGGAAAAATAATCATTTAAAATACGGTTGGCGCGCATAAGTCTTTCCTTGATGGCAGATGGCGTGGCTTCGACAATTTTCTTAACATAGGCGGCCAGCCCTTCCGATTCCAGCATATTAAAATAGTAATCTCCATAGTGCATTTTGTAAAATAATTGCGGTGACGAATCCGGCTGGCACCAGGCGAGAATAGGCAATCCGGCGGCAAGATAGAGTTTCGATTTTGATGGAAATGAAAGCCTCGATGCCTCGTCAAATAAAGCTTCGGTCGGATAAGGCAATAAGGCCAGGTCGAATTTCCGGATGCGTTCGACGAGCAAATCGCGGTCCTGGTAGGGGTGGCTGACGATTTGGACGCCAAGCTCTTCGGACCGCAAAGAAGAGTTGCCGAAATAATGCAAAACGATATCCCGGCCCAGATTTGCTGCCTCTACCTTCAATCCCTGTAGCATCTGCTTCAGTTCATTCGAGGCATAGGGTTGCCCGATGAAGACAGCCCTGAGGCAATCGCTCTCCAATTTTATGAATGGCTGCTCGTTCAGAGACGCGCCAGAAAAAAAATTGTCGATACGTATGGTGCGTAGCCCTTTGTCTTTCATCTTTTTTTCCCAAGCGAAGCTTGGCACAAGATTGATATGGGCCCGGTGTTCCAGCATGCGCGTTATGCGCTCTATAACGGTCGTTATTTTTTTTCCATACTGGCGGTGTCCCAGCCACCAACTTATCGGATCCCATTGCTGCAAGATGATTTTTTGGTTCAGCCCAAAGCTTAGAGCTGCATAGGCGATGGCAAGCCGTTCACCTTGAAGCACGAGCCATACGGCATCGTAATTCCTCATTTTAATGGTCTTGCGCAACCGTCGTCCTACGAGGACCGATTTGGTCAATTTTTTTGTCAGACTTCCGGCATAGCGAAGGTGGCGGACCGCCAGTACATGATCATAATGGGCAAATAGCATGCCCACTAATTGGCGCACCAAAGGAACGAAGAATGCAGGGCGCACATGTTGCGCATTTCCAGCCGACCCGGATGCGCTAAAAGAGATTGTTTCCATGAGTACTGTGTTGGCAGGCAGTGATGCGGAATCCGGGAGGTTCGACTGGTTGACCCAGTAGAGATCAAATTGCGCTTGTGGCGTACAGTCGATAATCTTCTCAAGAACCTGGCCGGCCGTATAAGCTTTGTCAGGCAGAACGTCGGTCACGAGAGCGATATTCAATTTCTTCGTCATATGCAGCGGCAAGCTCCTTGCAGAATCGCTCGGTACAATAGGCGTCCTGAGCAAACTTCATTCTCTGGGAACGCGCCATTCTCCGGTCCTTGACGGTCAAAATGCCTGACAAAATGGCTTCTCGTACCGCATCAATCGTATGGGGAACAGAGATACCGTGAACCGGCGCCTTAATCAACTCGGGCAATGCGGTGCCATGAGTTACGATTGGGCACGCTCCGGCTGCCATTGCTTCTATTGCCATTAGCCCGAATGCCTCGACCCGCGATGGCATCATAAAATAATCCATCGATGCATAATAATCCTTGATAGTCCCGTCTTCGATCCAGCCGGTTTCGATCACCTGCATTTTGCCCTTCAGGCTCTCGCACATATCTTTTTCCTGGAAAGCGATAAGCGTTACCGGCAAGGCGCCGTGGCTTTCGGCGAGTTGCTCCAGCGCCTCAACCACTAAATGCGCCCCTTTATAATCCGAATGCGAAGCGCGGAAACCGAACACAGTGTGATTTTCAGGTATGCCAAATTTCTGCCGCATATCTGCAGGCGGAGAGAGGCTTCCGAAATCGACGCCGAAAGGTATCACCTTTATTCTTGCTTTGCCGCCATAGAGAGAGCGTTGGACCATATCTTCCATATAATTCGACGCTACGATCACCAGCGGATCGATCCGCGTAACGGCTTCTACTTTCTCACGCAGGTTTTTATGGGAGCGATCCCGCATGATCGGAAAATGATAGTGTAAATGCGGGCAAACCAAACATCCGTTTTCATAACGTGTGCAATCGAATGGATATATGCAATGCCCCGTCATCATATAAGGGTCGTGCCAGGTCCAAACGACAGACTTGTTTTTTGCCAGAGCGGTCAGATCGTGCAGCGACAGCCATTTTTCGTGCACAATATGAAAGTGCAAAAGATCGGCTTGCTTATATTGCGGCAATTCCTTGATGCATCCCGCGTTGCGATAATAGCCGTTCAGATTGCCGGTGATGGTGGCGACTTTGCCGAGTATGTCGGTAATGCTCCGATTGGTTGAGCCGCGCAAACGTACATATTCGTTTTTCGTATCCGGCGGATCGGACCACGCACAATGCGCGGAATTCCAGCCGAGTTTTGCCAGCCCGTCACGTGCATCGAGATTGTTAAAGCGCCGTCCGGCGACGCTGCGTTTCGAAATGTTGAGAACGTGGCGGGGCATCGGCATTTATTTATAGGCCCGCGTTTTACTTCCCTTCTTGTCGGTGAAATCGCGTTTCTTCCATAATGCGCTATGCGGTTCGTCGACGGCAATGAGATGCTGCGGACGCGCGTCTCGCGTATAATAATAAAGAATAATCGATTTCCTTACCGTATCTTCGGGGAAATTGAGCGGGTCCGGAAGGCCGTGATAGCTGAAATCATGGGAGTCAAACACCACAAGGCGATTGAACAGGGGCGCAAGTTTTTTGACGCAGGTTTCGCCCTTATTATCGTAAATGCCAAATTCGCCACCCCATTCGGGCTGCCATTCCGGGTTAAAATAAACGAGCGCATTAATGCGGCGATTAAGGCCGGTGGCATCGTGATAATTGCCATCTACATGCACGTCGAGTAATCCCCCGCGCCTGGTCGCGTTCAGCCCCCCGCCGGTAAAATAGGGATCGGGAATGATTTTTGCGATGCCGAAAACATCCGTCATTGCGTTGAGGAACGGCGCCGAATTGAGAATGCGCACAGCTGCGACTATGCCTTCGGGAATATCGAATTCCGAAGTCCAGGTCGAGCGTTGCTTGATTTCTATGTCTGCATCGTTCGCTTTATGCCAACTGCTGTCGTCGACGGCAGGAAAATTATCGAGGCAGGCTTGCGCGAGCTCGGAATCAAAAAAGTCGTCGATGAAAAAATACTGATACGGCTCGGCGAAATAATTCTTGGTACCTTTTACCGCTTTCACTTTTGCGGTGCAGGCGGCGGTCATTTCCCTGAGTTCATTCTGGCTGTATAATTTCGTTCCCATTCCCGCTCCTTCACGCACTGCGCTTGCTTTGAACGGGATATTCTTCGTTAAGTGAGTCCAGGATGTTGGCCATGGGGCTCATGCGCCGTGCGGACGCCAGGCTTTCCTTTACATAGTCAATCTTCAGCAGCAAGGCTTTGACCTGCTCCAGGTCGAGGCGTTCCGTATTATGGGAAGTATAGTCGTCGAGGAGGGCTATTTGCGGTTCGCCTTCCACGAAATATTGAGCATAATTGAGATCGCGGCTATCGGCAGAGATGCGGAAATAACTACCCAGATCCTCGGCGCGCGCCATTTCCTCGCGTGACACGAGGGATTCGCAAGATTTCTCGCCGTGACGCGTGCCTATGATTTTGATGGGGTTATTCTTGAGGAACAATTCCCGTAACGCGAGCGCGAGAGTTTCGACCGTCGAAGCAGGCGCCTTCTGTACAAAGATATCGCCTTGTTTGCCGTGCTCGAACGCGTAAAGAACCAGATCGACCGAATCTTCCAGCGACATCAAAAAGCGCGTCATTCCCGGATCGGTTACTGTAAGGGGCTTGCCTTCAAGAAGCTGATTAATAAATAAGGGGATCACGGAGCCGCGCGAGGCCATGACATTGCCGTAGCGCGTAACGCAAAAAACCGTCCTGCCTTCTGCTGCACGCGACTTGGCGATCAGCAATTTTTCCGCCATCGCTTTCGACATGCCCATAGTGTTGATAGGGTAAACGGCCTTATCCGTGCTCAACAGCAGCATGCGCTCCACCCCATTGGCGAGCGCTGCGTTCATTACATTTTCGGTGCCGAGAACATTGGTTCGCACGGCTTCCATGGGATAGAATTCGCAGGAGGGCACCTGCTTCAAGGCTGCGGCGTGAAATATATACTGCACACCGCGCATGGCTTCGTTCACGCTTTCGTAATTGCGTACGTCGCCGATGTAAAATTTTAGCCGCGGATCGTTGAAAGCGATCCGCATATCTTCCTGCTTTTTTTCGTCGCGGCTGAAAACGCGTATTTCCTTGGCGCCCATGGCCAGAAAGCGATTAAGCGCCGCATTTCCGAAGGAACCGGTCCCGCCGGTGATCATCAGAACTTTGCCGCTCAGCATAATTGACCCGTTTATGTTCGATAAAATGCGCGCAGATTATGCAGCAGCTGCGGCCATTCCGGCGCCCGATAACCCGTAGCTTTATTAAACCTATCAGCATTCAGCGAACGGTCAATTACCAAATGGTCGTCGGCTATGATCTCGATTTGTTTCTCGTAAACCTTGGCGATTTCGGTCAATAAATCGAATTTATTGATCGGTTTTGCGGCAACATGGAAGACGCCACTCAGGTCCGTTCGGGGCAATACATAGTCGTGCACGACCCGGGCAAGTTCGACGGTCGGCAGGCCGGAAAATATCGCCCGACGGAATCCCTTGGCGGTACCTGTTTGAGCCAGAAACCAGTCAAGCAGGCTGCGTTGCCCAACCATTTCATGGCCGATAATCGAAGTTCGAAGTGTTACGGCATGGGGATAGTTTACCTCGCCGAGAAGTTTGGAGCGTCCATAAAGATCGTAGGCATCCGGAAAATCGCTTTCCGTGTAATTGCCTTTCTTGCCGGAAAAAACGCAATCGGTACTGATATGGATAAGGCGCGCACCGCCGGCTTCGCATAAAAGGGCCAAGCGGTGCGGCAGCATCGCGTTAAGCGGCAAGGCATGAAGCGGATTTTCTGCCTGAGCCAGCTGCTTGACCAAACCTACACAGTTAATGACGATATCGGGGCGCAGGCGGGCAAAAACACCGGTCAGGGAATCGTGTTTTTCGACATCGATGCCGGTAAGAATTTGTTCCATATTGGCCTGAGGGAAGAATTTGTGCGCGTCTTCGTTACGTGCAGTTCCATACACTTTTAGATTTTTATCGGCGTCGAGAAACCGAAACATGGCATTGCCAAGCATGCCGGTTATGCCGAAGATCAGGACCTTCATTAATTTTCCTTATGACCGGAAATGGCCGGAATTATGCCGGATCAATACCAGCTCTGTATCATATGCTCAAGCTGGCCCCGTTCGGCCACTTGCGCCTGGTGGTTCGGTATGTTTGGATACGATAAGACATGATTCCTAATGCTAATCAGGGTAGCAACAGCTTTGTCCGGTGACATCATTTCTCTTGCCGAAGTTTCAGCGGCATCTCCCCATCCCGTGAAGTCGCGGCCGCAATCGATCGATCTGACTATCGTGGTGCCATGCCTGAATGAGGAAGAGAATGTAGGCGAAATTCTTTCCCAAATACGGAAGGTGATTATCAATCAGCCCTTCAGCACCGAAATTATTGTTGTTGACGATCAAAGCGAAGACCAGACAGTCCGGCAGGCGAAAGCTTGGGCGGGGGCTGAAGGTTCCGATTGTTTTGTGTCGGTGATTCAGCGGCCTTTGCGACGCCGTGGCTATGGAGCGGTCGTGCGCTATGGGGTGGCCTACGGTACCGGCCGCTATTGCATATTCGTGGCGGCGGATGGGGTCGATCCGATCCAGCTGATTCCCAATTTCTATGAGGAATTGGAGAAGGGCTCCACGATGGTGCAATGCTCACGCTATCTCAATGCGGGCGACGACAGCACAATTCCTTTTATATACAAATTCTATCAATTTTTTTATCGCATCGGCGTGCGCGTGGCGATCGGGCACTTCATCGCCGATTCCACTTACGCTTTTAAAATGTTTCGCCGCCGCGAAATGCTGGGCATGGGGCTGAGCCAGAACCGCTTCAGCATAAGTCCCGAAATAACCTTCAAATCGATTTTGCATGGCGGCAAGATCACCTATGTTCCGGGCATGCAGGGCACGCGCAAACGCGGCGTATCGAAATTCGTCTTCCGGAAGGAAGGTTTTGGATTCGGTTATTGCCTGATCCGGGCCTTCCTGCATAGGTATAGACTGCTTTATTGGTTTTAGCCCGCTGGGCCAAGGGATCTCGTAAGGAGTTGACATGAAAGTCGTTTCGATTTTCGGCACCAGGCCGGAAATGATCAAGATGTGGTCCACGCTCAAAAAGCTGGACGAGCTTAATTTCGAGCACATCATGGTTCATACCGGGCAAAATTTTACGCCCGAGCTGAAGGATTTCTTCTTTCGCGATCTTGAATTGCGCAAGCCCGATTACGAACTCGGCATCGATACCTCGAGCTATGGCAAAGAGGTGGCCGATGTCATCCTCAAGGCCGATGATCTCTTCGCTAAAATCAAACCCGACGCGCTGTTGATTTTAGGCGATACCTATAGCGGCCTGTCGGTGATGCCGGCTGCGCATCGCGGCATTAAAACTTTTCATATGGAAGCAGGTACCCGTGCCTGGGATTCGCGCATGCCGGAGCAGCGCAACCGTATTCTGATCGACCATATGAGCAATGTGCTGTTGCCATTTAACCAGTATCACCGCGAAAACCTGCTGCGCGAGAATATTCATCCTTCGAAGATATTCGTTACCGGCAATCCGACTTTCGAGGTCATGCGCCATTTTGCTCCGCAAATCGAGGCAAACGACGTGTTGAAACGCTTTGGGCTTGGCAAGGGCGGCTATGTTCTGGTGACGGCGCATCGCGCCGAGAATGTGGACGATCCTGCGTCGTTGGCCGGGATCATCGCTGCGCTCGGTGAAATCGCCAAGCGCCACAAGCGAGAAGTGATCTATCCCATGCATCCTCGCACCAAAAGCAAGACCGGCGGCATGGCGATACCGCCCGGCGTCCGGATCATGCCGCCGTTGGGTTTTTACGATTATAGCCGCCTCCTGGCGGATTGCTGGTGCGCGATTTCAGATTCCGGAACGACGCCGGAAGAATCGCTGTTTTATAAGGTGCCGTGCGTCAGTTTACGCATGACAACCGAACGGCCCGAAACAGTGGAAGCAGGCGCGCATATCGTGGCGGGGTTAAAAGCGGATGATATAGTCGCTGCGGTCGAAACTGCTGTGAGCCAGACCTGGGCTGCGCGCTATGATCTCAACGAAGATTTTGCCGCATCTTCTGTCGTTATCAATGTTTTGCGCAGTAAGATTACGAATTTTTTCTGAGGTTGAATCGTGACTTTTTCGCCGATGGAAATGGGAGCTTCATGTATCATATGTGGCGCGCATGATTTCAAACGCCTGTTTTTTAAGCAAAAATATCATTTCGTCTCCTGCGTCTCCTGTGGACTGGTCCGTCTCGACCCGTTGCCAACGCCACAGCAATTGGATGAGCATTACGAACGGCGTGCAGGGGGCGGAAATTATCACGCGGACCTGACGCAAGAACGGATTCAACCTTGTCGCAATCTTTTGCGCGTAATCGAGCGTGCGCGCCCGGGCCTGCCGCCGGGCCGTGTATTCGACATCGGTTGCCTTTACGGATTATTTCTCGATTTGGCCCGTGAATCCGGTTGGGAAACCTGGGGACTCGAAATGCAAAAATCTGCCGCTGCGCGAGCGGCAGAAAATCATACCGGCCGCGTCTTTTGCGATCGGATCGAAACGTTCGCTGCTTGCGCCAGTACATCATCAGATTTATTCGACGTGGTTGTTGCTAGCAGCGTCATTGAGCATTTGCTTGATCCGGCTATTCTTTTTGACTTGGCAAAAAGATTGCTGAAAGAGAACGGGTTGCTGATTCTGCAGACACCCAATCATGGCTCATGGCTGCGCCGCTTAATGGGAAAGTTTTGGCCGCCTTACGCCGCACCGGAGCATACCTTTTACTTTTCGGCTAAAAACTTAAAACGCTTTGCAGAAGCGATGGGCTTTAGCGTTGTAATGACGAAGCCGGATATCAAATACCTCAGCATCGGCTTCGTGCTGTATCAATTGCGCTTTTTCGGTGAGGAAATTCATCGAATCCTGGCTCCTCTCGAAAAGCATCTGCCGCCTGCAATTTTACGCCTCCGGCTGCCATTTTACGGCGGCGAAATGTTCTTTATCGCATACAAGAAATAATTTCTGATTGATTAGCGACGTAGCTTTATAATGCTGTCGAAGTTTTAACGTCGCGGCGGCGGCCGCTCAAAAGAACTCCAATTAATCCAATAAAACTCAAGATAGAAATTATCAGTGCCACCGCCAGAGTTTTCGGACGATACGTCATTTGCACATCGAAAGATCCAGCTGGCACCCATACACCGCGAAAGGTGCCGTCAACCTTAACGATGGGAGCCAATTTGCCATTCACCGTTGCGCGCCAGTTCGGATGCCAAATGTCGGACAGTACTAAAAAGCTGGGTGCTGGGGCTGTGCCTTGAACTTCCACGCTTGCGTTGCGGTAATTCAATATCCGGGCAGGTTTCAAATGATCGCGGAAACTATTCGGCAAATCAAGAGATGCTGCGGAGCTTTGCGGCATTTCGACTGTGAAGACATGCGGCAGGGCATAAGGATTTTCCAGTATCTGAATGCTGCCAAAGGATGCCGCCGGATGCAGCCCATGCGCCAGGAATGCTGCCTGATAATTCGTAAAGCCGGACGGAAGTAATACATACTTAACGCCCATCAAATTCAGTTTCGGCCAATCGAAAGAGTTTTTGTCCGGCGTGTCGAGGACATGGTCTGTTGAGGCAAATTCAAGCCAGTATTGAGCCGGGTCTAGTTTCACGGCCCGATCGAAATATGTCTTATACGCAGATAAGGTGCCTCCGTTGATCGAGGTGATTTCCGGGATTTGATAGGCTGAACCGGCCTCGCCGGCCAAACCTATATCGCCGATCGTCATTGTCCGTTCGTCGCCGATATGCTGGCGCAGATATGTTACCCATGAGGGAGGCGATGCAAATATGCTCATCGCCGGCATGCGCAATTGCTTAGCATCGATTGTCAGTTCTGCGAACATCAGGATGACGAGGAACGAAATACTTTTCCATCCCCGGATTTTGGATAGCCAGCCGGTCCACAGAGCGATAATAACCAGCGCCGCGAAAGAGGCATCCATGCAAAGAAAGACGATCTTGCGGTGGATGTGGGGCTGTCGCAATCCGTAAAAAATTCCTACATAAATGGCTCCGGCAAGAGCGATCAAAAGAAGGCCTGCGACAGCGCCGCGCGAGGGCTTGTTTTTCCGCACATTTTCGGCGCCGAATGCGACCAGAAATACCAAAGGAATACTCACCGCAACCCATAAATACTGGCAGCCGAGATTGCCAATCACCGGCAGATGGTCGATGATTTGCATAATTCCCGGCACGGCGAAAATTCTGCTCAATACGATGCCCAGCGTTGCAAAACATGTGATGATGAACCAGCGCCAGCGGTTTGTGCGTATCTCGCGGAGCGCACAGGCTGCGAGCGATAATCCGACAAAACCGAAATGGAAGACTGTGTTGCCGGTGACAAGATAATACTGTTGGCCGCCGACATTTGTAGAAAATTGGCTCGCCGTCTGTTCCATCGCATTGTACGATTCGAAAAAATGCGAAGGCGTAAAAAGCGAAAATACGCCAGTGAGAAAAACGCGGTAAAAAAGCCGTTTCTGATAAAGATCGAGCATGCCGCTTTGCGAGAGACTTTCCACAAACGGTAAATAAAGAACCGCCAGCACGCCTACAGCGGCGATCATGGCCAAAACCTGTATGGCGAGTAATTTAGCCGGCGCACGCCAAACCGGCCTGTTCGCGATGGACAATGTATAACCGATCGTCAGGGCAAAAATGACACCGGCGGCCATAATCGTGGTCGGCAGAAAGCTGCATGACAGCAAGGGAACAAAGGACAAGGCCATAATTGCCCAACGCCGCACCGAAGGTGCTTTTGCGCAAAAGAAAGATGCGTAGAGGCAGGGCGGTATGAATAAATAACTGATGAAAAAATTGGCGGCTATGTTGGCGGCGGCATAACCGTTGAGAAGATAAAATCCGCCTGCCGCAAAAGCGGCCAGTCCCGACAATCCCAACTCATCCCGTATAATTCGGATCAGGCAGTAACACGCAAAACCGTACATGAAGAGCATCAGCAGATTGTAAACCAGCGATCCGCCACCTAATAACGCGTAAGCCAGCGTGAAGGCCGAAAATTTCATATCCACCAAAGTTTCCGGTCCCAGCGCTCCGGCACCGGAAAATGGATTCCAATAAGGCGAGTTCAGCGTGCGGAGGCAGTAACGGATAAACTCCATCATCGGTTCGGACTGCCAAAGCGTGCCGCCATCGTCCGAATAACTCGCCCACCATCCATGATGCGGCAATGGATAAATCCAGCGGCCATGCTTGCCAGCGAGATCGGCGGCGAGCTGATCGTTGATCACGAAACTGGCGCCGTGAAAAATCACATCCGGAAAGACGATGACAAGCAGCAGCAGCGAAAGCACCGCTGCGGATAATCGGGGATGCCGAGAAATCCTGTTCCAGATCCGGCGGCATTTTTCCGGAAATGGTGTGGGATCGGCAGCGCTTCCTAAGGGCATAAGTTTTCTTTTGTTCAGGATTGAGGCTGAATATCGATCCGATGCCGTGCGGGTTGGAAAGATAAAAATGCGTACACTCCCGAAAGACTGACCAGCGCCATAACCATGCGGAATGCGAGATAAATAGAGGCGTAAGGGGCCGCCCGGCCCGCCATATCGGCGCACACTTTGGCAAACACGGCCTCGCCAATGCCAATGCCGCCGGGAGTCAGGGGAATTGCCGAGGAAATATTGCCAAGCGTTCCGGCAAGAGCCGTGACCCATGTCCCCGGTGAAAAGTCGAAAGCGCGGGCAATTATGACAATGCCGGTTACAACAATAAAACTGCCGGCGATCGACAAAATTGCGCAAACAACCATGCTCAACCAATGCTGGCCGTAGAGCAAAACGGCTTTTCGCACCTGACGTCCATAGGGGCGCAGATACTCGATCCATTTTATACCCTGGACGGGCATCCGGAAGCGGAGCGCCATTGCATAAAGAACGCCGATTGCCGGCGCCATTACTGCCAATGATACTGCGCTTAACCGTGCATAGAGGCCCAGCACGGGGTGAAGGGATATATCCTGGATATCCGCGATCAGAAGAATGCCGGTCAATGCCACCAATCCGAATAGTGAAAATAAACGGTCAACCGCCAAGGCCATAAGACCCAGCGTTCGCCCCGACGGAAGCGCCATGTAGAGATAGGTAGCGCGGGCCGCGTCGCCGCCGGCGGAGCCAGGCAAAAATGTCGAAAGCAGGCTGCCGATAAGCTGGATTCGAAAAACGGTCATTATCTCGACCTGCACGCCGGCAGTACGCAGGAGTATTCCCCACCGAGCTGCGCCGATAACGAGCCCGCCAAAAAGGCAGATAACCCCCAGAAGCAGAAAAAGTTTGTGATTCCACATGCCGGCTAAAGGATGGATATCGATAATATCCGCGTGGGCCATGATGGCTAAAAGCGCAATAGCCAGAACCACCTTGCCCGCCATCACAGCGCTTCGCATACCCACATTTCCTTTCCAAGTCCCTGGCAGACAGAGGGATTAATAACGGTCCACCAACGCCTTGGAACGATTAGTATTCTCCGATCACGATTTTAGCAAGTACCCCCGTTTATCCCACCGGAAAATCCTGCCTGAAAATTTTGAGAACATTCTTTCCTGTGACCTCTTTGCCATCGTGCATCCACATCATATGAAAAATCACGTGGCCTGTAAGTAGACCAACGGTATGGCTAATGATTGCTAATGAGTAAGCACAATTATAGGCATTCCAATGAGGTCGTCTAAAGTCGTCCGGCGCACTGCTTGATTCTGGCCAAAATCTCATCAAAATCCGGCTGCTCTTTATAATAAAGGGGCTTGCTTTTCTGATATTCATTCTTGTACTGAGCGCGCACCTTGGGGTCACTCAATAAGAATGCCTGATTCTCAGCAATGTTGAGATTATCGCCTATTCTGAACCGCTCTTCTTTGTGAGCATGGTAATGCCGTGCCCTTTGGAAAGGGAGGTGCCACCTTTTAATTCGAAAGACATTCGAAGTTGCTGCAAGCCATAAAGACAATGCATAAGCCAATAATTTTTCTCGACAAGATATGGCTCAATTTATCGCTGCGTTACGTCCTATCCTGATTTGTGGAACGGATCTGTCATGATTGTTATCTACGATGAACATGGCGGATTTTTCGACCATGTTTCTCCGCCAGCCATTCGCACCGATCCACCGACCGGTATTAGCTACAGAGGATTTGAAACGCTGGGTGTGCGAGTGCCAGCGTTTATTATCTCGCCTTTTGTCAAACCTAAAACGGTCTTCAACAGAATTTTAGATCACACTTCGATCTTAAAATTTATTGGGAGAAAATTTGGCGATGGTGAGGGCTATTCTGAGTTGGTCGATAAAAGGCCGGTGGGAAATGTCTCCGACATCCTCAACGAACCAAATCTGCGTTCGGCTGTAGCCGTGCCATCACTCACCCAATATCTGGAAAAGCAGACCCCCAGCGTGGGTTATATTCCCGGTACGGCGCCAAACACGCCCAATAAAAATGCATTTAAAAAGGCCCTCGATGCCATCGAAGATCACCCCGACAGGCCAAACGGAAAATTCGACCATCTGCTGGCGTCGTTCTCGACAAAAACCGAAGCAGCGTAACAATGAAAAAGTCTCGATATAAACCGTTTTTACTGCTTGCATTCGTTATAGTCCTAAACGGTTGCAGCTATCTCATTCCATCGCACCATCGGACAGAAGACTACACGCCAGTGTTTGCTGCGGCGACGAACGGGGATTTGGCGTTCGTCAAGCAGGCAGTCCAGAACGATCCCACCATCGTTGATGCAAAAGAATGGGAAGACGCCACGCTATTGCATGATGCGGTCGCGCAGAACCACGCAGACGTAGCTAAATTCCTGCTCGAAAATGGTGCCGACGTAAACGCAGTTAAAACGGACCGCGTCACTCCGATGCACATCGCCGCGCGAAACGGCAACATCGCAATCATGAAACTGCTTATCGACCACCAGGCCCTGATCAACCCAGTCGATTCAGAAGGGTGGACGCCATTAGACCGAGCTGAAAAATGGGGGCAACCGGCCGCGGTTAAATTTCTGAGGCAACATGGCGGGCATCATCACGTGGTGTAGATTTTGTCTGCCTTGAGTTAAGGCCAACACTTAGCTTAGTGATTGATGCAGGGCAATGCCTGCCGCCTCACTCATAATCCGTCTCCGGTATTACTGTCAGATTTTGACGTTGACGCCCACATCGGCACTATCAGGAGATTGCGCGTCAGCAGAGTCGTTCGTTGACGGCTTTGCTGGATTGTAAGGTGCCACGGCGGTATGGCCAGGCCCGTATGTGCCATCATTGTTACGGTGGAATTTTGATACAGGAATGCCGTTCGTACTGGCTCCTGCTGTAACCGGATTTCCCGTTTGGGTTGGTACGGCTTGCGTCTGCGCAGCTTGTGTGGATTGAGTGCTTGTATTCGAGGAAGCATTCCCTTTAGTCGCGTCCGTCTTGACGGCGCTTTGCTGCACCTGAACGAACTGTTGCTGAGAGGAGGCGCTTGAAATTGAGGATGACATTGGGGATGGCTCCGGCTGGTTGTTATGCGAAGTTCGAACGAAATCGCACACGAAAGATAAGCCGTGGGTTATTAAAATTGGGATAAGAAGAAAGTGAAATTCAACAGCAAAAATAAAGCCTTAGGGCTATTTCAGTCTCGACTCATTTTCGCCTAAGTTTGACAGCCAAGTTCCTAAGTTTCATCTCAGTTTCGATCAATAATGTTGTCGCCTTAACACATATTCGGAAAAATCATGCGGCTGCTGTTAATCGAAGACGATCGGATGATTTCAGAAGGTTTGGTTACGGCTCTGCGTTCAAGTGGCTATGCCATTGATGCCGTTTCCGATACGCAAACTGGCAAGCTCAGTCTCGCCAACGAAAAATACGATCTAGTCTTGATTGATCTTGGTTTGCCGGACGGCTCCGGCCTCGATGTGCTGAAAGAATTGCGCGGACGACAAGACTCAATTCCCGTTCTGATAATAACCGCCCGCGACACGCTGAAAGATGTCGTGCAGGGCCTTGATCTCGGCGCCGACGATTACATGATCAAGCCTTTCGCGCTGGAAGAACTGGAAGCGCGGATTCGCGTTTTGCTTCGCCGGAATGAAGGCCGCGCCGCGCCGATCCTCACATGGGGTAATGTCCATCTGAATCCCGCAACACATGGCTTTATGGTCGATGGCAAGCAGATCGTTTTATCGGCAAAGGAATTTGCCGTCATCCATGCGCTGATGGAAAACCCAGGTGTGGTTATGTCGCGGCAAAAGATTGAGGAGAAGATTTACGGATGGAACGAGGAAGTCGAAAGCAACACCATCGAATACCATATCGCCAGACTACGAAAGAAAATCGGACGCGATATTATCCGCAATATTCGTGGCGTGGGATATCTTTTGGAAAATAAAGAATGAACTCGATCCGCCGCAATTTGCTGCTTTCTCTCTTAATCGCCGTATTGGTCATCGCGGCGATCATGGTCAGTTTTGCTTATTTCAGCACCACGAATGAACTGCACGGGTTGTTTACCGATAATCTGCGGCGCATGGCGCTGGTGATTAAAGGTCAGGCGTTTACTCCTGTAATAGCCCCAACTGATCCAGCCGATATGGACACCGGAGAACTCGAAGAAAGTTACGTCATTCAGATTTGGGATGGCAAAGGGGTGCTCCTCCGTTCCTCGCGGCCTGATCTTGCTTTGCCGCTGCAGAAACATGAAGGCCTAAGCCGAATCGAACAAAACGGGCAAGTTTGGGAAGTCTATCATTTGAAAGCTGATAATTCTGGCTATGTGCAAATAGCGCAGCCGCAAGAAATTGTGGCAACCATGATCGGCGAAAGCGCAGCAAGAGCATTGGCTCCGTTTGCTCTTTGCTTTGTTGTTTTGATTGTCGGGGGGTGGATTGTCGTTGGACGCAGCATGTCACCGCTTAATCAATTATCGGAAACCATTGGCAGCTGGGAAGCTGATCGAATGCAGATGCTTAAGATCGCGGATGCACCTGTGGAAATTCAGCCCATCGTGGGCGCTTTGAACACGATGCTAATCAAACTCGATAAGGCAATGGATATGCAACGGCAGTTTACGGCGGACTCGGCGCACGAATTACGCACCCCACTGACGGCAATTAAATTGCAACTTGACAATCTTGTTCGCGCAGATAACGAAATGGAACGAGGCAAAGCTATTCAGCGATTATCTGAAGGCATTGACCGTTGCATTCATTTAGCCAGCCAGTTGCTTGTGGCTTCGCGAGCTATGGCCGTCAAAACAGCCCCGGATTTCCAATCCTTAAGATTGAACGAACTCGTACGTTCATCCATGGCAACTTTTGTGGTTCTGGCGTCGAATAAAAATATAGATATTTCTTTTGAGAGCACCTCTGAATGCCATGTGTTGGGTGATGAAGATGGTCTGCGTGTTCTGATCAATAATTTGCTTGATAACGCGATACGCTACACACCAGAGGAAGGTACGGTGGTTGTGCGTGTTTTTCTGGAGACAAATAAGGCCGTTCTTGAAGTTAGCGACAATGGGGCTGGGATACCGAAAAATGAGCAGGAAAAGATCTTTCAGCGATTTTATCGCATCCCGGTCACGACTTCGGTCGGCTCAGGGCTTGGCCTTTCGATTGTTAAAACTGTAGCAGAAAATCACGGCGCTACTTTATCCGTTATGAATGGATTGTCTGGACATGGAACGACTTTCCGAATTTCGTTTGAGGCGGTGCAATCAAACAATACGGGAGGTATCTCGTGAAATATATGATGCGCTTAATTTTAGGCGCTTTGATAGTCGCGCCATTGCCCGCTTTTGCCGTGGAAACCGTTAAGTCGCCGATTATCAATGAGGGCGATCTTCAATTGGAACATATCGGTAAATACCAACAAGACAGCAATCCCAAGCTTGACGACCAAAAAGAATACGATCTGGGCATAGCTTACGGTGTTACAGATCGCTGGCGCACTAAATTTCAAACGGAATATGAAGACAAAGGAAGCGGTAATTTTCATTATAAGGATTTCAATTGGGAAAATATTGTATCTCTCACCGGCAACGACAGTCCGTTACCAATCGCCTTCTATCTTGATCTTCTAGCTGCCGACCGTTCCGATAGCAGTCACTCTGCTTTAACAGGCTTCATTTTTCTGAAAGAACTTGGCCCGATAATCAATACGGCAAATTTATTCCTTCGGCACGAATTTGGGGATACAGCTTCAAATAAAACGAGTTTCGTTTATCGTTATCAGGCTCGCTATCACCTGTACTCTTATTTTGATCCTGGGTTTGAGCTTTGGGGTGATACCAATAAGCAGGATGAGTTCAAAAACCAGTCCTTGAAAATCGGCCCCGGAGCATTTGGAAAGTTTGAAATCGGGGGCGCCAAGAATTTTGGTTATGAGCTGGTTTATTTATTCGGTGCAACGCCAGCAAGCCATGACGGGACTTTCAAATGGCGATTGACGTATGATTTTCCATAATGTGCGTGAAACTCAAGAGCAAGGAAGGCAGTAATGAAAAAGATTTCTGATGATACCCTCAGCAAAGTGCCTGCTGTAACGCTGGGCTTCTGGATTATCAAAATCCTCGCCACGACGCTTGGAGAGACGGGCGGCGATTCCGTTACGATGACGCTTAATTGGGGTTATCTGATTGGTACTTTTATATTTGCAGCCGCACTAATCGCCCTAGTCATCGCGCAAATCTCTGTAAAGAAATTCTATCCTTTTTTGTATTGGGCTACGATCGTTGCCTCCACAACTTTTGGCACTACGATGGCTGATTTCGCCGACCGTTCGCTGGGCATCGGTTATACAGGCGGTTCTACCCTCCTGTTTGTTTGTCTTATGGCCGTACTTGGCCTTTGGTATCGGTCGCAAGGCACCATTTCGGTTAACACCGTAAACACTCCCAAAGTGGAAGCATTCTATTGGGCGGCTATCACTTTCTCGCAAACGCTGGGTACCGCCCTCGGCGATTGGGCAGCTGATACAGGCGGCCTTGGTTATGAAGGCGGCGCTCTTGTGTTTGGCGCGGGTTTGGCAGCCATAGCAGGCCTCTATTTTTGGACCAATATCTCGCGCGTACTGTTGTTCTGGATGGCCTTCATCCTCACCCGACCACTTGGCGCCACCGTAGGCGATTTTCTGGATAAACCGGTAGATCATGGCGGTTTGGCGCTGAGCCGTCCGCTGGCATCGGCGGTGATCGCCGTGATTATTCTCGTATGCTTATTAGTTCTTCCGCAAAGAGCGGGACAGCATCCCGGTCGCCGTAAATCAAAAACGTGAACTGCCCAATCCAATCTCATCTTCGAAAGGAAAACGAATGCCCTTACATTTCCGTCATCTCGCTGTACTTGCTGCACTCGCTATTACACTAACTTCGGCGAGCGGTGTTTCCGCTGCTCCAGGCAATCCGAATTATAAATTGACGGGCACAGTACATCTTCCAGGCTCAACGCATTGGGACTTTATTGCGTTCGACCCGGATCATCAGCGCTTATTCATTACGCGTGGGGAAAGTGTCGACGTTTTTGATATCGCGACCCAGAAGGTCACCGGCTCAATCACCGGTTTGAATGGCACGCATGGTATCGCGCTTGCCTCGGCGCTTAATATCGGCTTCGTCAGCAACGGCAAAGCCAATAACACTACCATTTTCGATCTGACCTCTCTTCAACCAATTGCAACGATCCCCACAGGAAACAAGCCCGACGCCATCGTTTACGATCCAGCAACTCAACTTGCATATGTGGCAGATGCAGACGGTGACGATGTGACAGTGATCGATGCCAAAAAGAAAGAAGTCACCGGCACTATTAAGCTCGGTGGTGATCCAGAATTTATGGCTCTTGATGGTTCCGGGCATTTATATGTAAATCTGGAAAACAAATCGCAGATAGCTGTTGTTGACACGAAAACCCTGAAAGTCCTCACCAGCTACAATCTCGCACCTGTCTGCGAAGGACCAACGGGTTTATCGATTGACGTTAGCCAGCATCGTCTATTCGCAAGTTGCGCCAATAAGGTCATGCTGGTCGTGGATGCTACGACCGCCAAGATCATAGATACTTTGCCAATTGGCGATCACAGCGACGCTGCCCTTTTTGATCCGGCGACCAGGCTCATATTTAGTTCTAACGGCGATGGAACACTCACAATTATCGGTGCCTCAAGCGCCGATCATTACAGCGTGTTGCAAACCGCCAAAACGATGACCACGGCGCGTACCATGACGCTCAATCCTGCAACTCACGAAATTTATCTCGTTGCCGCTGAAACCGAAGGTTTCGATCCGCCCAATGAAAAGCATCCCACGCCGCGTCCTCATATAAAACCAGATACATTTATGGTTTTGACGGTAACGCCAACCACAAAAAATAAAACAGGGCACTAGAACTCACGATATCAAAGGACGACTGCAGAAGCTTTATGTGTCTAAAAAATGCTTTTCTTAAGCAATGCTCCCACAGTGCGCTCTGTTCTATGATGCCTCTAATCACAGTTCACCTCGGCATGCGGAGAGATTTATAACACATTATGGCAAGCCGTTCGAACGTGGTCGAACACCTTTATACGATGGTTTAAATTTTTCCCAGATTGATAGATTGTAAGAAGCTCATAAATCCGCATGGATTATTTATTGTATTTTTAAATAATTTAGACGCACACGGAGCTAAAAGCTGTGCGGCAAATGAATTGTTCAACAAGAACGATGATCGACTTTGAAGAATTTATCCTTGATGGCGACTTTCCATGTGTCGCCGGTAAGGCTGCGCTCGCCCGCGGTCAGATCAAATATTGTCTTGGTAACGACATACGAGATTCTAGCAGCGATTTAGAAATTACAAATAAGCTACAATCCTTTGCGGAAGTCTGCTCGTCGGAAAGCCTTTTCGTGAGCTTTGCGGCGATATACCAAAACACACCCCCGTTATCTGAGACGGAATTCGAACGGTATTTATGGGATCGCCTGCAGGGGATGCACAACATTGACTCGCAAATGTTTGAATGGGACGAGCAAGTAAATTCTGACCCAGATTCCCCACACTTCAGCATGAGTATAGGTGGAAAAGGCTTTTACATTATTGGACTTCATCCACATTCAAACCGCCCCGCTAGACAGTTTCCGAGGACTGCATTGGTTTTTAATTTACACAATCAATTTGAGCTTCTGCGTAGCGAAGGCAGTTATGCAGGTATTAAAGAAACTATTCTCGCGCGAGATCAGAAATTAAGTGGTGGCGCTAATCCCATGATTGCCGAATATGGGCAAATCTCGGAAGCGCGGCAATATAGCGGACGTATGGTCAACAGTATGTGGAAATGCCCATTTCATGCGGCCGAGAGAATAAAGTAATGATTCAAAAAATTGCGCCTTGCAACGGTATCGCTTTTGAACTTAAACAAAATCAGCGCTTGAAAATTATCGATCCGCACGGGGAGCAGGTTGCCGATATGGTTGCTTACCGTCGGGACGATATTCACGAAGTGATATCCTCTGGCCGTAGTCTTGATTATGCGAGCAAAATATATTTCACCAAAGCCGATCAAATTTATTCCAATCGCAGCAATGTTATGCTGGAAATCATGGAAGATACCGTTGGCCGACACGATTTTCTCCTAACGCCTTGTTCTTCAGATACGTTTCGCATCATTTATGGCCATGAGCATCCGCATCGCGGCTGCTTTGGCAATCTAGCAGAGGCGCTACTTCCCTACGGCATTAACGCCGATCAAATACCCACTGCTTTTAATGTATTCATGAATGTGCGTATTGATTCTGATACTGGCGTATTGCGGGTTGAACCGCCCTTAAGCAAGGCAGGCGATTATTTGATTATTGAAGCAAGAATGGATTTGGTCATCGGTCTTACCGCCTGCTCAGCTGAACAGTCAAATAACTATGCCTTTAAACCCATCCACTATGAGATCCTATCTCATGCGTAACAGCACTGCTTTATGGATATCGCCCATTCTGCCTAAAGAGAGAGAAGACGAATTACGTCTTGCTCAATGTGAGACGCCCGTAGTTGGGAGATTTGAGCGTCTGCCAAAATGGCTGAATTGTATTCCGCTGATAGTTCAATGGCTTTGGCTAAGCTTCCGTTATGGAAGCGTTAGTCTTCCGTCCGCTGCCAATCCGTATATCACTTGTGGAGGCATGGTAGGCGAAGGCAAGTTGGAGTATTTTGAATGCATGGGTAGCCGTGGGAAAAACAAAACGGCTGATTATGTTTCTCTTATTGTAGAAGATAACACAACAATTCATGCCGCCATAAAATCCATGCAGGTCACGCATTTAGATTTTCCTATTGTGGTCAAGCCTAATTTAGGGTGGTGTGGGTATGGAGTGCGGTTAGTTTCGAGTTCTGAGGAATTGGAAAGATATTTGAATGTTTTTCCTAAAGGCGAAACCGTTATATTGCAACGCTACGTTCCGGAGGCGGGAGAGGCCGGAATATTTTACGCTCGCCACCCAAATGATGAAGCGGGAAGGATCGTCAGCATTACGTTGCGGTATTTTCCGCAAGTCATTGGCGACGGCAGACACACCATCCAACAACTTGTGGTTGGGAATGAACGATTGCGCCGGGTAGAAAATAGCGCACTGCATGAACCTGCGTATAATCCGAATAGAGTCCCCGATAAAGGCGAGCAGGTGAGGCTTTCAACCATAGGTTCGACGCGCGTAGGTGGTCTCTATTGTGACGGCAGTGATCATGTTACGCCCGCGCTCAATGAAGCAATCGATGCTATTACGCATGAGATGCGTGACTTTTACGTTGGCCGCTTTGATGTGCGTTATGAAAGCCTAGAGCTCTTACGCGAAGGAAAAGGCTTCACCATTATGGAAGTGAATGGTGCCGGTTCTGAATCCGTCCACGCGTGGGATCCAAAATATTCTATTGCGGAATCCTATGGAATTATCTTCCAAAAGCAGCGGTTATTATTTCTAATCGGCGCGGCTAATCGCCAAAAAGGGCATAAGCCGATCGGTCTTTTTGCGCTCGCACGGTTGCATTTTCATCAACAATCTTTGATCAAACGTTATCCTTTATCCAATTGAGGCCGTGCTCGCAGCAATTGCAGCGCAACGACAGTGCAAGCGAAAAAAAATGGAATAAGATTGTAAATGATACGATAAAGCAAAAGTGCGGCCACTACGTCCGCGCGGCCCTCGACCGCTAATAAGGTTACTATGCTTGCTTCAAAAACACCGACCCCTCCGGGCGCATGACTAGCAATACCCAAAAGCACCGCCCCAATATAAATAATAGAAAAATCCGCTAAGCCATGTGTTATATCGTTAGGAAGCAGCACATAAGCTGCATAAATTGCCGCAGAAGTGTCAATTAACCCTATTAAACACTGCGCAATGCCTAGCTTCGATTGCGGAAGAGAAATCGACCAACGGTTAAAATGAATTTTTTGATGTTTTCGACTTAGCCAAATCTGAAATCCAAAAATAAAACTCAAAAGCACTGAGCCAAAAAAACATTCAACGTAACGACTAGGAAAAATTACTGCCGAATGATGACTCTTATCAAGAAGAAGCGATAAGGAAGTGACACCCAGAAATCCAAATACCACACCCATAAGGGCAACCCCGGTGATGCGAGTCACGTCCATAACGCTTAACCCCGCACCGTTATAAACTCTGTATCGCCACGCGCTAATTGTGAGCGCTGGAAATCCCAGTGTATTCGAAAGAGCATTGCCAATTGTTCCTGCTAATATCGGAAGCCGCAAAGGCAGGATTTTGTTTGGCAAGGCTTTTACTGCGATAATTTCATTAGCCGCAATCGCGCTAAAACTTACGAGTGTTGCTATCGTGGAAAGGAAAATATGGGTTGCGGGCGTGGCTTTTGTGGCATCCACTATCATTGAAAAGGTAATGGCTTTTGTAAATCGATGTAGGATTAAAAGGGCTCCTGTAACAAGGCATATACCAAGGAGTCCCCACGTGATGCGCTTGAATGTTAAAAACGTGAAACGCATATGCTATGCCCTTTCAAGCGCGCCATTGTTGCCGATAAGAAATTTCGTGGGAAGTCCGTTTAACGTAGGCTATGAGAAACCAAATGATCAAGTGTCGTTGGCTTTGATGCGAGAATTCACAATTTGTGAGTCTACCCCAACGAACTGCTTCGGCGATCACCCTTAATGTACAATAGACATCGGCGCCGAGAAATCACTTCACAACTTGAAATTTTAGCACCCCATGAATTGGCGCTTCGCGATTGGGAATTTGGGCTGAGAGGTCAAGTTTCCAATCGCCCGGTTCTACAACGTCACAGGCAAAGCGGTAATTGCTGTTAGCATCGGGAGCAAGAAGTTTAACCGGCGAAGGCATCGGCTCCATTTTGCCCATCATCATCAAGAGTTTTGGCTGCGTAATGGTGGCGTTCGTTATTGGCGTGCCGTTTGGGGTTTGGACAAGACGGACGCTGATGACAACACTCTGCCCAACATGGATCGTTTGATCTACCATCTCAAAACGGTAATCGGCTTGGTGCGAGGCAGCATGGCTTGGCACGGCTATTAAACCCGCGCCGCTAATAGCGATTAGTAGGACAAACATCGTCAGCTTAGATATGCGGATCATGTTTATCTCCTAATGGCATTTCTTTAATTGACGGCCAATAAGCCATGCATTAACCGGCAGCGCTGCCACATAGCCCGCAGGAACTGCCGCCGCCAATGCTTCCCAAAAGAGAGGATTGCCAAGGGAGCCGGAGCGCACACCGCCCATGTGATAATCCACGCCGTTCATAACCAGTTCCATCACGCCGATGGAAATGGCTTCACCTAGCCAGATGGCTTTAAAGGCAGCATTAAATGTGAGACCAGTGCTGCGCATCAGAGGAAATATCGCCAGCGAGAAACCACTGATATAGGCCAGCACCGTACTCAATACCATCATCGGATAAGGCGATATTCCGAGGCTTACGCCAATCGCCAGACCAGCAAATTCCCCAATCACACAGCCCGTTAAGCAATGCAGAGTGGCGTGCGCGGCAGCGCGCCATGAGGTTTTACCGTGCTGGTCATCAGCATGATGTGTTTTGGTTTCGCAGCAATCATGCGCGTGGACTTCGTGCGTATGTTTCATAAATTTTCCTATCTCATCATATGCTGAGCGACAAAGGCGAAATAGAATCCAACGGCGTACATCAGTAGCGAAAAGCAAAAAACGCCAAGACCAATACGCCGTAGGCGTTTGCAGGCGCGCGCCTCTTTAGCGTCTATTGGACAAGGAGCGTTGCGGGTTAGATAACGCGAAATACCTGATATGGTAAGCATAACCCCCGCGAATATAAAAAGTCCGACCTTATGTTCGGAAAGCCAAATTAGTTGCGGTACCGCGCTTACCAGCCCGATAAGGGCCGCGCCCGCACCGAGCGACACGAACAAGGCAGGCAGCGCACAGCATAGAAGCGTACTGAACGAACCGAAAAGAGCAAAGGTGTGAACGACTTTATGTTTTGCGGTCATTATTTATCTCGCGTAATGCCGGTCACGGTATAGCCGGCATCGGTAATCAGGTCCGTTATGGTCTTGTCGTCCATAGTTTGCTGCGCCTTGGTGGTAATTGTGACCAGCTTATTATCCAAATCCACATTTACCGTATCGACGGCAGACTGTGTCTTGAAAGTCTTTTCAATGCCGGTCGCACAGAAGGCGCAGACCAACCCATTGACCGAAGCCTTGATGGTATCGGCGTGCGCTGAGCCGGACATGGTCATTAGTACAACAAGAGTGATGAGAATTTTTTTCATAGAATCTCCTAAAATTGTAAATCCCAATTGAACATGAGCCGGTGGTTGGTGCTGTAACCCACTTCGGCCAGATAGCCCTTGTAAAAAACCCGCACCAAGGGCGTGGCAACAAACGTGTCCGACTTACTCGGATGATAATCGCCTTGGATCATGAACCATGTGGCAACGTCATCGTAGCCAGCAAGATAGGGCGCTACGCCTACCCGTGCTCTTTGCCATTGGGACAAATTTATATCGTCGGCAAACATGCCGCGTATTTCGTATGAAGTGAAAATACGCCGCGTTTCGTAATCGGCCAGAATGCTCGTCCATGCCGCGCCACGGATTTTGTGATCGCCATCCGCTATACCTGCGCCGGTCGAATTGAAAATGTTCGCCTGCCCATCTGCCAAATTCCACCGCTTGATAAGCGTATTAAATTCCGGGCCATGCACAGAAAAATCTTTGCCATTACGCTCGTTATCTTCCCATTTGTCGTACCAGCCTATCGCGTAATTAGGGGCGATCGTGTAGTCAAAGGAAAGTGTGTGTCCGGTTTCATCGTTCTCCTGCATCACCATCACGCCATCGACATAAGAGATGGGTTTAGCTTGGGCTGAAAAAGACGCCGTCAGTAACGTGAGGATTGCTATGGAGATTTTACCAAAATTCCTTGCTTTCTTGGAATGGGGTTTTGGCTTTTCTTCGCAGCAGGGTGATGGCTTATCCAGAAAATCCATCAGCGAACAATCTTTCAGAGACGTTGTCCCGCGCGGACATTTCTTTGCGATTGACTGAAGCTGGCATTTGAAAACTGTTAATTCGTCAATCTTGGCATCAATCTCGCCTATTTTCTTTTGAAGGCGTTCATATATATGCTCGCAATTTGTTTGAGGCGAACCCCGCACAAGGAGCAAATCCTTGATTTCTTCCAACGTGAAGTTAAGAAGCTTTGCCCGATGTATGAATTGCAGCCGCATAACACTATCGGGAAGGAATACGCGGTAGCCGTTGGCCTTTCGGCCTTCTGTTTGGATCAATCCAAGGCGCTCGTAATAGCGCAGCGTATCCGTGCGAAGCCCGCATGCCTTCGCCAGCTTGCCAATCGTCAATCCGCCCATGACTGCTCCCCCGAGGAAGAAACAGTCTAAACCTTGGAGTTAACTCTAAGGTCAAGGATTATTCTCTAACCTCTTTTTCCTTCAATAACCATCGAAACAAAACAACTGGATGTGCCTCATAGGCTATAGATCTTTCTTGTGGCCGCCGATAGGCATGTAGAGAACGCGAGTTTTGTTAAAGACGTGCATCGTTCTTCTCCAAAGCTTTCAGGAAATCTGGGAGATCGTCGGACTCCAGCGCGGCATAGTGAGTCTGCCTATGTGGTTTCAAGGCGCCTCTTAGATGAACCGTAGGGTCTTGTTCGGCACGCTCGGTCACGACGGCATACCGGAATATCTGACTGCAATATTGCATGGTGCGGCGGGCCATTTCGCAGGCTCCACGGTTTTCGATCAATCGGAGTGCCCCGAGAACCTGCAGCGGTTTAATCTCTGATATTGCAAGCGGACCAATGTACGGGAAAATGTCGTTAGCCAGTCGATGCAGGATGTCCTTGCCGTAAGATGGCGTCCACTTGCCTTTGTTGAGTTCATGCTATTCACGCGCGACCAGTTTGAACGTGGTCCCCATAGTTATCGCGTGGGCGCGCTTATGTTCCTGTTTGGCCGCGGCGGGATTGATGCCTTGGGCCAGCAGCTTGCGGGCCTGGTTCTGTTTCTCGCGGGCACCGGCCAGCGTCACCTCAGGATATACCCCCAGGGCCATGCCTTTTTCCTTGCCCAGAAAGCGGTATTTCAGGCGCCAATACTTGCCGCCTTTCGGCATGACATGCAGAAACAGGCCTTGCCCATCGCTCAGCTTATACGGCTTTACGTCGGGTTGGGTGTTCTTGCATTTGAGGTCTGTGAGAGCCACGTGGGGGTATCTCGTTTTCCCGGTTTAAAATATACCCCCAAAAGTACCCCCAAATCGGTGGGATACAGCGGAGCAACGTGGGACATTATAAAACGCCACATCACAGAAAGACACGTATTTGCAGGGGTTTGTGAGACGTCGTGGGACGTGCTGGGAAAAAAACTGGCGGAGACAGAGGGATTCGAACCCTCGATACACCTTTACAATGTATATCGGTTTAGCAAACCGACGCCTTCAGCCACTCGGCCATGTCTCCGCTAGGAACAATCGATATAGCGTGATTTTCAGGCTTACGAAACCCCCGTTTTTTACGGCAGGGCTAGTGGTTCTCGAGCCCTTTAAAAGTTCGTTCTTTCATTTCCGCCAGCCCGTCGGCGAAGGAAACTTTCGGTTCCCAGCCCAGTTCCTTGCGGATACGGCTGATATCGGCCAGCGTGGCGACGGCATCGCCGGCGCGGCGGTCGGTGTGAGTTTGATCGGACGAGATCATATCGGCCAGTTCTTTCACCGAAATATTTTTTCCGCTGCCGACATTGAATATTTTGCCGCGCAAGGGGCTTTCGAATGCCATGATATTGGCATTCACAACATCCCGCACATGAACCATATCGCGGCGCTGAGATCCGTCGCCGTGGATGATCAATGTTTCTTTATTCTTTGCGCGGCTAAGGAAAATTCCGGTCACAAGGGCATAGGTGCCGGTGTGCGGTTGCCGCGGGCCATAAACATTGAAGTAACGCAGGATGATCGACGGCACGCCGTAAAACTGGTCAAATAAAAAGCAGTATTTTTCGCCGACTTGTTTGGTCAGTCCGTAAAAATTGAGAGCTTCGGAAGGCGTTTCATATTCGCGGTGCGGGATTGGCTGGTTGCCGTAAAAAGTGGACGATCCGCTATAGACGAATTTGCGAATGCCTTGTTTGGATGCCGCCAACAGTAAATTCTGCGTTCCAACGATATTGGATTGCGTGCAGAGATCGACAAACTCGATCGCAGCATTAACCCGTGACATGGCCGCCATATGAAACACGCCTTCGACACCGTCGACGGCGCGCCCGCTCGTTGCGGGGTCCGCAATATCGCCTTCGATAAATTCGGCCGCAGACGGCACCCATTCGCGCTTGCCGCCGATCAGGTTATCGATGACGCGAACGCTATATCCTTTGGCGAGCAGGGCCTCGGTAAGATGGCTGCCGATAAAACCGGCGCCGCCGGTGACCAATAGTTTTTTGCTCATTTTATACCCCCGCGCCCGGTTGGACGCAGGCCATAAAAATTCATATGCGCCAAAAAAGCAAGCTTCTCTCTGCGATCGACCCGATCGTTTCGTTTCTGCTAATTAGAAACCGGCCGCACGATGATATTGTCCTTAACCGAGATAACGCCTTTAGCATGCTGGGCGATATGGACGGCGCGTTGTTCGGTCCTGGAAGAATCGACAAAGCCGCTCAGTTGTACGACGCCTTGCATGGTTTCCACATTGATCTGCAAGACCTTGATCTGCGGATCGGCAATGAAGGCCTGCTTAACTCTGCTGGTAATCAAGGTGTCATCGCCATATTGCTGGCTGCTTTCGCGTCCTTCGAACATCGAGCAGGAAACCAGCGCCAATACAAAAACAGGCGCGGCAAGAATTTTGGCGAAGGAACGAAACTTATTCATCTTTTTCTCCGGGGGTTTGATTTTTTCTATATTCGCTCCGGATTCATCTGGAATCAATCCAAATGAATCCGGATGCGATGACAGGCTTGTTGTTTTTGTTATTCCGCCTGTGTGCCGTTTTTGACCGTCAAAAGATCTTTGACAGACTTGACGCCGTCGACCTTGTTGGCATCGTTAACAGCGGTCGAGTCCTGGCCCTTGGTGCTGACCGAGCCGTCGAGCTGAACGATTCCGTGATTGGTCGTGACGCTGACCTGCGTAGCCTTAAGCTGCGAATCCGCAACCAGGGCGGCCTTCACTTTGGTCGTAATGGCGGCATCGTCGATATATTGACCGGCGCTTTCCGCCAGCGCCATCGAAGATGCACCGATTGAGAGAGCGAATGCGGAGACAGCGAGCAGTTTCGGGAATGTATTGCGCATGATTTCCTCCTCAGGATGGGGTTGAAGGCATGTTGGTTTTTTTCTGCGTCATGCCGTGGCTTGGCGAGGATGATTGAGACAAAGTTTGGCATTCCTGTGGCGGACAGGCGCACAAAAATGCGTTTTTATGGATTCTTGATATCCTAAAAAACGATTCACACGAGGTTCTTATTTTTATGGCCGCCCAAATTATTTCGGCACACGGCGTAAACGGTCTTTTACGTTATCATTACAAAACTTCTCCACATTTCTTACCGTAATCTGATTCTTTAAAAATTATTATCTGGGTCAGATAGAAAATGGCAGGAGGGGTTCATGAAACGGCGATTGGTTACGGCGGCTTTGGTTACCATGTTCGGCGGCGCTGCTGGCTTGGCGGGAATGCCGGTGCAGGCACGGAATGTGTCTGTAGAAAATGCCTTGGCTACATATCCCGATCTTTCAACCTTCTATGCGGCGCTCCTTAATACGGGCGTAGCCAATGAATTAAACGAGAATACGCGCTATACGATTTTTGCGCCCACCAATGAGGCTTTCGCCGAGATCCGCCCCAATCTTTTTCCCTGTTTTTACGCTGTCCAGTGCCGCGCGCAGGTCGCTAATATTTTGCGCGATCATATTGTCGC
>OLLY01000081.1_pt1 | contig 50524 bp, 50 predicted proteins | sample 1604681 | NCBI WGS metagenome assembly OLLY01 (sample SAMEA104055725, study PRJEB20765) | soil metagenome | biome: Arctic tundra; feature: Polygonal ground; material: soil | place: USA | collected 2011-09 | depth 0-0.5 m | reverse complement strand
GATCGGTCCGCCGGGTTCGGGCAAAAGCATGCTGGCTTCGCGCATGCCGGGATTGTTGCCGCCTTTGGCGCCTGACGAAGCACTGGAAGTTTCCATGATCCATTCGCTGGCCGGATTGCTGGATGATGGCAAATTATTGCGGCGGCGTCCGTTCCGGGATCCGCATCACTCGGCCTCGCTGCCGGCTTTGGTTGGCGGCGGTACGCGCGCTAAGCCGGGCGAAATATCGCTGGCTCACAATGGCGTGCTTTTTCTCGATGAGCTGCCGGAGTTTCAACGCGCGACGCTGGAAGCCTTGCGTCAGCCTTTGGAGACAGGCCGTGCGGTTGTTTCGCGCGCCAATCACCATGTTACCTATCCGGCGCGGGTTCAACTTATCGCCGCCATGAATCCTTGCCGCTGCGGCCATCTGGACGATCCCTCGCGCACTTGCGGCCGCGCGCCTAAATGTGCGGGCGATTACCAGGCACGGATCTCTGGGCCGCTCTTCGACCGTATCGATTGCCATGTCGAAGTGCCGGCAGTCAGCGCTGCCGATCTTAGTCTGCCGCCGCCGAAAGAGGATTCGGCTACGGTTGCTGCCCGTATCGCCAATGCGCGTGCCGCGCAGAGCGAACGTTATGCAAAGATCGCGAATGATAATGAAAGCAGCGGTCCGAAATCGGTCCGGCCAATTATTCGTACCAACACCGAGGCCGATGGCGAGCTTTTGGAAAAAGTGGCGGGGCCCGATCAAGCCGGCCGCGCGCTTCTTACCCAAGCAGCCGATCAATTGAAATTATCGGCCCGCGGCTATCATCGCGTTTTGCGCGTCGCCCGCACATTGGCCGATCTTGGCGGAACAGACGCCGTCAAACGCATCCATATCGCGGAAGCGCTCAGCTATCGAAGATTGAATCTGGGAAAATAATCGGCCGAAGAACTTAGTCCGGAGAGTTTAAACCGATTTTAGCAGCCGCCTTTTGTGCCGCAGCTCTCGGTTTGCTTGATAGCAAAAGCAGGCGCATCGGCGGCGGCGCGGGTGAAGAACTGGCCGTTCTTGGCCGCGAGGCCGCTGAATTCCTGCTGGATCTTGCTTTGGCCCTGTTTGAAGGCCGTCAACAGCTTGCCTTCAAGCATACGGCCGGTCGGCAGATTGATGCTGAGCGGGTTAACCGCTTTGCCGGCGACATGGACTTCGAAATGCAGATGCGGGCCTGTGGCGCGGCCTGTGGCGCCGACATAGCCGATCACTTCGCCCTGGGTGACCTGGCCGCCATGATAAAGCCCCTGACCGAAGCGGCTCATATGGGCATAGACGGTTTCGAGCTGGCCATTGTGGCGCAAACGGATGTAACGACCATAACCGCCCTTGGTTCCGATCTCGACCACGGTTCCGTTACCGGCGGCGAAGATCGGCGTACCGGTTGGCGCGCCGAAGTCAATGCCTTGATGCATTTTGCTGTATCCAAGGATCGGATGCATGCGCATGCCGAAGCCCGAGGTGATGTGGGCGGCGGCAACAGGCGTGCGCAACAGGGCGCGGCGGATGCTTTCACCGCGTTCGTCGAAATAATCGACGGTGCCGTCATTGAAGGTCACGCGATAAACCGGCTTCACTTTTCCGGCTACGGTGAGGGCGGCATAAATAATCGTGCCTTCGCCGGCGGGCGAACCGGCTTTCGTCACCGGCTGATCGTAAAGAATTTCAAACCGGTCGCCGGGATGAATGTCGCGCTGGAAATCGATCGCATGCGAATAGATGCGCATGAAAGAAGCCATCAAGGCATGCGGCACATGCGCAGCTTCACCGGCTTCATAAAGCGAGGAATGAATTTCGGCGCGCGCTGCAAAATGCTGACGCGTTACCGGCACCATTTCGAGATTGGCGGTGAAGCCGCCTTCGGCATTGCGGGCAATGCTTAATTCCTGGGTCGCTTCCGGCTGGAAAGCGATGCTGGCCAAGGTTTCCTGCATGCCTGTCTTATTGAAGGAAAGGGTCAGCTCCTGGCCGCTCTTGAGGTGGCGCATGTCATAGACTTTGCTGAGAGCGCTGGATGCCGCCAGGGCATCGCTGGGGGTGACATCGGCATCGGCCAGAAGATCGGCAAAGGTCACGCCATGCTCGACTTCAATCTCGCGGGTGACTATTTCCGTCTTGGGAGCGACAATCGGTTTAACGGCGGCGGCAACGGCACTGCCGGCATCCGCTACGGCCTGGACCGGGGCCGACTCTATAACATTACGAACGACGGTGTTGGCTGCCGCGACAGGGGCTGCGGAAACATCGGTGGCAGCCTGTGAGAAGGCGGCTACGGATGCTTCCGGATGCATATAACGGCCAGCAGCACCCACACCCAAAGCAAGAGTGCCAGCTAGCAGAAGTTGAAGAACCGGGGCGGGGCGCAATGAATTGGCGCGGGCAAACCCAAATCTATTTCTAGGCAAGATGTTCCCTGTTGTTGGTTCCTGGCGGACCCGATCGGATCAAAAGTAAACCGGCGGGCACCATGTTCTCCATAGCGGGGGGTGTCAACGCCAAATTCTCAATTTCAAAGGGCTTTTTGGCGCATTTTGCGAAGGAGTATCGATCGAGCTTTTTTAAATAGTTGATTCGGAATAAATATTTCGTAAAGACAGAAAATTTCGTTTTCAAAAATTGAGAAATAATAACAATAATAAATGCTAATTATTGTAATAATATTATCAAGCCAGTTAAAGGTTAACGGCGATCTAACTGATTTTGAACATCGCCCCCAAGCTATAAGGACTCGGTCGAGTCGGTCACGGTTTTAAGAAATTAAGTCCGGATCGTTCTTCAGGGGAATGTAAGTGGGGACTACCCACCAGTTCTTATGGGTGCTCAATATATCGGATGCCGCCCGCCGGGCGCTGTCGCGATTGGGATAAAGGCCAAAACAGCTGGCGCCGCTGCCCGACATGCGGGCGAGCAAACAATCGGCTGAATTATCGAGCGCTTTAAGAACAACGCCGATTTCCGGCATCAGCTGCGCAGCCGGCGGGTAAAGATCATTATGGCGGGCTTTCAGCATAGCGGCCAGGCTCCGGGGATCGGTTGGAATATCGTCGAGCCTCGCTGCCGGGGAGAAAGAGCCGTTGCCTTCCCTGAAGGCTTTGTAAACGCCCGGAGTTGCTAGCGCCTTGCCGGGATTAACCAGGACAATATCGCAATGGGGTAGCGCGGGGGCCGGCTCGGTTCCTTCTGCCGTGAAATAACAATTTTCGATTTTAAGGCAGACTCCGACATCCTGGCCGCATCCTGCCGCTACCTTAAGCAACCGTTCGTCGTCTAAGGATAGGCCCCAATGTTTCGCCAAAAGACGCAAGGCTGCGGCAGCGTCGCTCGAGCCTCCGCCTATGCCCGAGGCGACCGGCAGGTTTTTGATCAAAGTCAGGCGCAGATCGAGCTGATTGCCGGTGAGTGCCGCCAGTTCGTGCGCAGCCCGTACGACCAGGTTTTTACTTGCAGGTTCGTGGACCAGAGCCGAAGCCCGTGGTCCTTGGAGGATAAAATCGAAAGCGGGCGCCGGTTCCAATCGCACCTCATCTCCGATCCCGGCGAATACAGCCAGGCTATCGAGAATGTGATAGCCGTCTGGCTGCCGCCCAGTGATGTGCAGGTAGAGGTTGAGTTTTGCGGGAGCAAATTCGCGCAGCATGAGAGGCTAGCTTTCGGCTAGTCCATATCGTGCTGTCGCGGCGAAGCAGTGGAAACGCCGGGCAGAGACGGGCCGCTTTTAGCCTTGCCGCCGATCTGTCCGGTTTCCGCCAGGGCGCGCGCGTGAACGCCGAGCACGCCGAGGAAACCTTCCGAATCCTTGTGATCGAAGGCACCTTCATTTTCCATCGAGCTGTCGTTGGAGAAGAGCGAGTGTGGAACATTTTTGGCGGCGACAAAGGAAACATTCCCTTTGAAGAGAGAAACCGTAATGCAGCCGGTGACCATTTTCGAGATTTCCCCAATCGCCGTTTTCACCATGCGCGAGGCCACATCGTTCCAGTAGCCCTGATAGAGCTGCTTGGCGGCCGTGAGCGATAATTGATCGAACAATTCGCGAGCGCGGCGATCGAGGATTAGCTGCAGCAGAAAGCCATAGCAGGTACCGAGCAATTCCATGCCAGGCGCTTCGTAAACGCCGCGCGACTTAATGCCGACGAAACGGTTTTCGACCAGATGCAGGCCGATGCCGATGCCATGCTTTCCGCCGATTTCATTGGCGAGACTAATGGCGGCAAAGGCATCGGTCTTTTTACCTTGCACGTTCATGGGCACGCCTTGTTCGAAATGCACCGTGAACTCTTCGGCTTTATCTGGCGCCTGCTCCGGCCATACGCCCATTTCGGGCGTGATGAAATGGGCCGGCGTTGTCAACAATTCGAGCTTGCCTGCTTCATGGGTGAGGCCGAGCAGATTAGCATCGGTCGAGTAAGGTTTTTCGCGCGAGGCTTTAATCGGCAAGCCATGCTGTTCGCAATATTCGATCATCTGCAGACGGCCGCCGAAGCGATCGAGAAAAGCCTCGTCGCGCCACGGCGCGTAAACGCTGAAGGAAGGCTCCATCATGTTGGTGATAAGCTGGAAACGTACCTGATCGTTGCCGCGGCCGGTGGCGCCGTGGCTCAGGATCTTGATGCCGCGCTTTTTAACTTCGGGCAGTAAACCTGTAACCGTTACCTGACGGCCGAACGGCGTCGTGTTCCAATAGCGGCCTTCATAGCAATTTTGCGCTTGAATGCCTTCGATGCCGGCTTCGGCCATTTGTTTTTTGAGATCGACGGCGACGAAATCGACGGCGCCTGCCGCGCGCATGCGCTGCTCGACCGCTTTCATGTCGACTTCGTCCGGCTGAGCAAGGTCAGCCGTGAAGGCGACGACCCTGGCGCCCTGCTCCGTCAGCCAATGCGTAATGGTGCAGCTGTCGAGGCCGCCGGATGCGGCGAAAGCAATGGTCTGGCCTTTAAGATCGGTTACGTTCATATGATTCCTCGTCGAGTATGATTTAAAGATAACGTTTTCTGGCTTCTTTTACAGATTTTTTTACCAGGTCCGGAGCAGTGCCGCCGAAACTTACGCGGCTTTCGGCTGCGCGCTCTGGATCGAGGATCGAGAAAATTTCTTTCGTCAGGCGCGGCTCGATCTGCTGCATGTCTTTGAGCGTGAGCTGATTGAGCTGGCATTTTTTCTGCTCGGCCAGCCGCACGATTTTACCCGTCACATGATGCGCTTGCCGGAACGGCATATTGAGCTTGCGAACCAGATAATCGGCGAGATCGGTCGCGGTGATAAAACCGCTCTGCAGGGCCTTATCGAGCGCAGCCTTATTGACCTTCATATCCTCGAGCATGCCGGTCATCGCGGTGAGCGATAGCGTCAGCGTGTCGGCGGCATCGAACAAAGGCTCTTTATCTTCCTGCATATCCTTGCCGTATGCGAGAGCCAAGCCCTTCATGACGACAAAGAGAGTATTGAACGATCCCAGCAAACGCCCCGCTTTGGCGCGGATCAGCTCGGCCGCATCCGGATTGCGCTTTTGCGGCATGATCGAGGAGCCGGTGGTGAACGCTTCCGATAAAGTTACATAACCGAAAGCCGGATTCATCCAGATCACGATCTCTTCAGCCAGGCGCGAAAGATGAGTGCCGCAAATCGAGGCGGCCGCCAGAAACTCGAGCGCGAAATCACGGGCCGATACGGCATCGATCGAATTACTCATGACTTTTTCGAAACCGAGTTTTTTCGCTACCATGGCGCGATCGATCGGGAATGACGTTCCAGCCAATGCAGCAGCGCCCAGCGGCAGTTCATTCACGCGCTTGCGGCAGTCGCTCAGCCGCTCACGGTCGCGGCCCAGCATCTCTACATAGGCCAGCAGATGATGACCGAAAGTGATGGGCTGCGCCGGTTGCAAATGGGTATAACCGGGCATTAGCACAGCCGCGTTCTTGTCGGCTTGCTTGAGAAGCGCGGCTTGCAATTGACATAGAGAGTTGTCGAGGCGGCCGATTGTGTTGCGTAACCATAAACGCAAATCGGTTGCTACCTGGTCGTTGCGCGAGCGGGCGGTGTGCAGACGTTTGGCGGGCTCGCCGACCAGTTCGAACAAACGCGCTTCGATATTCATATGCACATCTTCGAGTGCACGGGAAAATGTGAATTTGCCATTTTCGATCTCACCGAGGATTTTATCGAGGCCATTGGCAATTGCGCGCCCATCTTTGGCGCTGATGATTTTTTTTGCAGCCAGCATTGCGGCATGCGCTTTGGATGCTTCGATATCTTCGGCATAAAGTCTTTGGTCGAAATCAATGGAAGCATTGATTTCGGCCATGATTTCGGCAGGGCCTTTGGCGTAATGGCCGCCCCAGATCGGATTGGCGGAATTGATTTTGTTTTTACGTTTCATCATCGCCCGGCGTTGCCTCCCACATTCGGAGGCTGACATTACTACATAATCACTTGGCCCGTCTTCCCTTTCGGCACGGCCTGCTTAAGAGCGGCAACGCCCGGCAGCTCGACCCCTTCAAGCCATTCAAGAAAGGCGCCGCCTGCAGCCGAAAGATAACTGACGCCGTGAGCTACGCCAGCGCGTGCCAGGGCGGCCATCGTATCGCCGCCGCCCGCCACCGATAGGGCCTTGCCGCGCTTGGTCAGATCGGCGACGCAGATCGCAACCTCATTGGTCGCCCGGTCGAAAGGCGCTGTTTCGAAAGCGCCCAAAGGCCCGTTCCAGACGATGGTTTTACATAAACTGAGGTTCTCCTTGATCTCGACAACCGAGGCCGGACCGATATCGAGGATCATTTCATCGTCCGGTACATTGCCGATAGCAACCGTCCTGGTTGCCACACCGGCTTGCAGGGCCGGAGCCGTCACGACGTCTTTTGGCAGTAAAATATGGCAACCGCGCTGTTCGGCTTTGGCGCTGATCGCATGCGCGGTAGCAATCATATCGGGTTCGGAGAGTGATGTGCCGATCTTGACGCCTTTGGCGGCCAGAAACGTATTCGCCATGCCGCCGCCCAGGACCAGGATATCGACCTTGCCGACAAGATTTTGCAACAATTCGAGCTTGGTTGAAATTTTCGATCCGCCGACAATAGCGGCCAGCGGCCGTTCGGGCTTATCGAGCGCTTTGCGAAGAGCTTCCAGTTCCTCCTGCATTGCGCGGCCAGCCAGAGAAGGTATGAATTTCGTAATGCCTTCGGTTGAGGCGTGAGCACGATGCGAGACCGAGAAAGCATCATTGATATAGACATCGCCCAGCGATGCCAGCGCCCGGGAAAAAGCGGGATCATTGGCTTCTTCTCCGGCGTGGAAACGAGTGTTTTCCAGAACCAGAATTTGTCCCGGCATCAGGGCTTTGACGGCGGTCTCGGCTTTCGGTCCGATGCAATCTTCGGCAAAAGCGATTTTATCGCCCCATAGACATTCCAATGCTTCTGCAGCCTGTTTGAGGCTGTAGCGCGGGTCGGGCTTGCCGTCCGGTCTGCCGAAATGCGACAGCAAGACGATCCTGGCGCCTTTTTCCTTTAATTCTTTGAGGGTCGGCATTAGCCGTTCCAGTCGCGATACATCGCTGACACGGCCATTTTCGACCGGCACATTGAGGTCGGCGCGCACCAGCGCTGTTTTGCCGCGCAGATTGATATCGTCGAGTGTTAGAAAATCCGGCACTGTATACCTCGGCTCAAAAGTTTATCAGGCAACCAAAGGGGCCTTTTTTACCAGCGGTTGTTGATCTGGCAAGCACTAGATAGGGCTTTTTATTGACTTGGTCGGCTAAAATCCTTATAAATCCGCGACTTTTTGAAAAACCGGGATATTCGCTATGAAACGTACTTACCAGCCCAGCCAACTCGTCCGCAAGCGCCGCCACGGATTTCGTGCGCGCATGGCAACCAAGAACGGCCGTCGCGTACTTGCTCGCCGCCGTGCACAGGGGCGCAAGAAGCTTTCTGCGTGAGCTCGGCCGTTAAAACGCCGCTTACTATTCTTCGCCGCCGTACGGAATTTCTCGCAATTGCCAAAACTGGCCGCAAATGGGTTGCCCCGGGCCTTATTCTGCAAATGAGCACGCATACGCATGAAGATGCCGGCGTAGTTCGCTACGGGCTTACCGCCAGCAGTAAAATCGGCAATGCCGTTATCCGTAACCGGGCGCGCCGCCGTCTTCGTGCTTTGGTGGCCGGGCTTTTCCCGTTTCATGCCGCGCAGGGCCGCGATTATGTAGTGATTGCCCGCGCCGTTACGCCGAAACGCGAATCTGCCGAACTTAAGCAGGATTTGATGACGGCACTTAAGAAGCTGGGGGCCTGGCGGGAATGAACAGGATTTTATCGACGCTCGCTTGTGCCGCTATCCATATTTATCGCTATAGTCTTGCTGCCATTTTTGGCGGGCAGTGCCGGTTTACGCCGAGCTGTTCTGCTTATGCGCTGGAAGCCATCCGCACGCATGGGCCCCGGCAAGGCCTGCGGCTTGCTTTCAAGCGGATCGGCCGATGCCATCCATGGGGCAAACATGGCTTTGATCCCGTGCCGCCGCATGTTAAGTAAGCGCCGGACAATTTTGCCCTGATTTATCGGCTATCATGAATAACAATAATCTGATCCTCGCAGTTATACTGTCGGTCATTATCCTGGCCGGTTTTCAGTATCTCTATGTGAAACCGCAACAAGAACATTACCGCCAGCAAGTGATGGCCGAAAAGCTGGCCCAGAAGGTCAAGCCGGAAAATATACCCGAGACCTCATCCGTGCATGATCGGGCCACGGCTATTCGAGAGGCCCCTCGCGTTAAAATAGTAACACCCGAGCTGGAAGGCTCGATTAATCTTGAAGGCGCTCGCATTGACGATCTTTCGCTGGTTCATTACCGCGAAAGCGTCGACCCCTCTTCGCCTGAAATTACATTGCTGTCGCCGGCCAGCTCGGCGCCTCCTCAATCGGCCTATTATGCCGAATTCAGTTGGCTCAGCAGCGGTGACGTCACCCTGCCCACTGCGGATTCGAAGTGGAAAACAGACGATAAGGCATTATCGCTCGACCATCCTGTTAAACTGACCTGGGACAACGGACACGGACTATCGTTCATGCGAACGATCAGCATCGACGATCGCTTCATGTTCACCGTTACCGATGATGTGCACAATAACGGCAATGCGAACGTAACGCTTTATCCCTTTGGCCTGGTCCGCCGTCAGGGCAAACCGCTGACGCGCGATATTTATATTTTGCACGAAGGACCGCTCGGCGTTCTGGGCGGTACGCTGGAAGAATATAAATACAAGGATCTCATCGCTGCCGGGAAAAAGAACGAACAAAGCGACGGCGGTTGGCTCGGCATCACCGATAAATATTGGCTGGTTGCTTTAGTGCCGCCGCAGGATGAAAAAATTACTGCCGAATTCACGTATACAAACAACGCCGGCACCAATTCAGCCGACGGCCATTTCCAAACGGATTTTCGCGGATCGCCTGTAACCGTCGCGTCCGGATCTTCGACCGAGCATGTGACGCATATGTTTGCCGGCGCCAAGCGCGTGCGCCTGCTCGACAATTACGCCGATCAGTTGAATATTCCGCATTTCGATCGCGCGATCGATTTCGGCTGGTTTTACTTTTTGACCAAGCCGTTTCTCTATCTGCTCGATTTTCTCGGCCAGTTCTTCGGCAATTTCGGTTTGGCCATTCTGGCTTTCACGGTCATGCTGAAGATCGTCACGCTGCCGCTGTCGGTTAAATCCTACCGCTCGATGGCCAAGATGAAGGCTCTGCAGCCCGAGATGAAGCGTATTCAAGAACGCTATGCTGACGACAAGATGCGCCAGAGCGCCGAAATGATGGAGCTTTACAAACGCGAAAAAGCCAACCCGGCTTCGGGCTGTTTGCCGACTCTTATTCAGATTCCGATTTTCTTCGCCCTTTATAAGGTTCTCTATGTCGGCATCGAAATGCGGCAGGCGACGTTCTATGGCTGGATCAAGGATCTATCTATTCCCGATCCGACATCCATCTTCACTCTGTTCGGCGCTATTCACTGGGATCCGCCCGCCACGCTGCATGTTGGCATATGGCCGCTTCTGATGGGCATCAGCATGTTCCTGCAGCAAAGATTGTCGCCGCAGCCGCCCGACAAAACCCAGGCGCGCGTTTTCATGTTCATGCCGGTCATCTTCACCTTCATGCTCGCTCAGATGCCGGCCGGTTTGGTGATCTATTGGACGTGGAGCAATCTGCTGTCGATCGCGCAGCAATGGTTCATCATGCGCCATGCCGGCGGCAAGGCTAAATAATCAGCGCGCTTCGTTCCAGCGGCCGAGCGTTTCGGTGTAGATAGCCCCCTGTCGAATGGCGGCGATATCGTTGCAATCCTGATTGCGGATCAAGCTAATAATGGCGGCATCGCAAGTGATCTGGATTTGACCGAACATGGTCACGCCGAGTGTCGATACTTTATCGACCAGATCTTTTTCACGCAGCCATTCCCGCACGGTTTCGATAAAACGGCAGGCAGCGGCACGCCTTGTTTCATTGGCGGCGGCGCGCGGAATATCCGGATTGTTCTGCGGCTGGATTTCGATAAAATAGCGATAATGCGGATTTGGCAGATTTTTTTTCATGATATAGCCCGCATTGTTTTTCCTTGTTACAAGCCCAATCTACGTTTCCATCCTTTAAAATTGGCTTAAATAAGTGCGCAATATTCGGTCTATGTGGCAAGCGGGGTTCGAGAATGAAAATGCTTTCACGCCGCCGCCATGATAAAATCCCGACACTGCAAAGCCTGGAAAATGTTGCGCTTTTTTATCTGAGCCGCTTTGCCGCTTCCGAAGGCTCGTTGCGGCGGGTGCTGAAAAATAAATTGCGCCGCGTCGCTTTACGCAATCCCCAATTTGCCGCCGATCAGGCGAATCAAAATCAATTATGCGAAGCGATCGAGGCCATTATCCAAAAACACAAAAAGACCGGCGTGATTAATGACGAAGCCTATGCCGGGATGAAAATTGCTTCGTTGCGCCGCGCCGGCCGCAGCGCGCGGGCCATAAAGCAAAAACTGGCCCAGAAAGGTCTTGCGCGCGGGACCATCGAACAAGCGTTCGATCGTGGCGCCGAAGAAGAGAATTTCGAAGTTGCCGAATTTAAAGCGGCACTTTCCCTGGCCAAGCGGCGGCGGCTCGGCGCCTATCGAAAAAGCAAAAGCGATCCAGAACAAAACAAAAAAGATCTTGCGACACTTGCGCGCGCCGGATTTTCACTCGCCATTGCCCGCCGCGCGCTCAATGGGTTAGAGGAAGATATTTAGCAAACTCTAAATTTTGACTTTGCCTCTCCCGAGGCCTAACGTCGCTTCATACCCGGGGTGCCTGAGCGCGCGATTGCGTTTGTGGCTGAGATCATACCCGCAGAACCTGATCCGGATCATGCCGGCGAAGGGAGTGGATGATGAAAGATCAACAGCCTTCGCCGGTTTTTGCCGCCTCTACAGAAGCCAGGGGGAAGGCCGAATTTTCGCTTAATAGGCCGCTTTTTATATCGCCGGCGCCCGCCGGCAGGCGCATCACGGCCGGGTTTTCCTATGTTCAGCGCATCGGCAAATCGGCCGCTGTCGATGTGTGGTTTCCGGATGCCCTGCATGAAACGGTAGAAAAGATAGCGGCCGCCGGCCAAGTGCCGGGGCCTTCGGTTTTTCCGGCCGAATGGGCAGCCGTGCGGCAGTTCGAGCTTTTGCGCGAGGCGGGCAATCTCTCCATTTACGATCTCGATCCCGAACATCTTTTGCGCACGATACGGGATTTAACGGCTCATATGCATGGCGGCGGCTATCGGGTGACGGTGGCGACCATCGGCAGCTATGCCGAGAATGAGGCGCAGGATGAGCTGGCTATTCTCGATCGCAATCTGCAGGACCGCATCTCGAGCCTCATCAATATGCTTTACCTCGAAGAGCAAAGCGAAAGTATCAATGTAACTGCTGCCGAAAAGCTGCAGACCGGAAAATGGGATTACCGGACGGCGCTTCCGCATGTAGGCGTAACGCTTGGCGCGCGCGATCTGTTCTGGCCACGGCCGGTCGCGGCCACCGCCAAGACAGTTAAACATGAGCTTGGTCTTATTCCGGCGCCTTCTCATCAGATCGCGGTCGATCACGCGGCAGGCTGGGCCGAAGATCTCGGCGTGTTGAGTGCGGTAACGGAAAAACCGATGCAGCGTGTGAAGGGCAATCCGCAGACCGGCCAATATTCGGTAGCGAATGGCATTTATCGATTTGCCGCCAGCGATGTCTGGAAAGAAGTTCTGATTTCCTATCGCTACGAAACAGCAGGCCGCGACGGGAATGTGAGATTTGCCGATAGCGACCGCAAACATCGCCTGGCCCAGCATTTTTTCGAGATTCTCAGTCTATTGCCGCAGAAACACATTTTGCATGATACGGCCGTTGGCCTGGAATTGCCGGAATCCAACACCGAAAATCATTGGATTTATATCGGGAAAGAAGGGGAAAAAGTCGGCGACTTCGTTCGCTTGATGGATAATCTGTTTGCGCCGTTCAATAAATATTCATTATCCGGATTGCATGGCCGCAGCGATGCCGCTTCTGAAATAAAACCGATTGTGGGGCATATGCAAGGTTATGGCGACCGGCTTCGGCCCGAGGCGGACGATTTTTATCGTAATCTCGCCCGCTATGCGATGCATTAAGGGATTTTTTTGCCGCTTGGCCTGGTGTCGATGGCGGTGACATTAACGCCCGATTCCGCCAGTTTGATCAGACCGACCTCAATGCTGTTTTTCCATTTACTCTTAAGCCTGGCATAGCGCCGCAAGGCGTTGGCGGGAACATAGACTTGCTTCAGGCGCAGCTCGCCGATCAGGCCGGCGCATACCGCGCAAGGCTCCAGCGTGACATAAAGTTTTGCCCCTTTAAGGTTGGCGTGTTTGCGCAAGGCTTCGGCGATGGCGATTTGTTCCGCGCAATTAATCCAGAGCGATTTGGCGCCCGTCCGGTAACGCTCAGGGCGTCTGCGATCCACGCCGTGGGCAAAGCGATTAGCGGCCGCCGCAATTTCACGTCCTTTATGATCGACCAATACTGCCCCGACTTTGATCGTCGGATGCGGGCTGCCGCCGCGGCTGGCCGGTTTCAGGGCCGTGGCGTCGGCATGGGCCAGCCAATGACGATGCTGGGCCAAATTATCTTTATGGCGCTGTTTTTTACGGGAAACCGGCGATGAGCGAGACATAGGCGCCCTTTATGCTTAGGGCCGGCTATTCTCGCGCACTTGGCTTACAAATCGGTTAAAACGCTGTTTTTCCTTGGCGTAGAAGGCGGGAGCCGCTAGTAAGCCTTCTTGCCCTTTTTCATCCGGTTACCAGATACCGATGCGTCCGATCCATTTCATACCTGCCGACACCAAGGTCGATTTCGTCGCCAAGCGCTGGTGGGCTTTTGGCCTAACGATCGTGCTGTTGCTGGTGACGCTTGGCGCGCTTTGCGTTAAAGGGCTTAATCTCGGCATCGATTTCAAAGGCGGTATTTTGCTGGAGATGAGATCGTCGCAAGCGGTCGATACCGCTGCTTTGCGCGATGAATTGAACAGCCTCAATCTTGGCGAAGTGGCGCTGCAGCAGCTAGGCGATCCCAACGATATACTCATCCGCGTTCAACGCCAGGAAGGCGACGATACCGCGCAGATGAAAGTGGTTCAGGCGGTGCGCGGCAAACTTGGGCCGACTTATGAAATGCGCCGCGAAGATGTGGTGGGTCCCACCGTAGGGACAGAACTCCTTCACGCCGGTATTTTCGCAACCGTACTTGCGATGCTGGCCATTTCGCTTTATGTCGGTTTGCGCTTCGAATGGCAGTTTGGGCTGGCGGCGCTGATCGCGACTTTTCATGACGTGCTGACCACCGTCGGGCTTTATGCCGTTTTGCAGCTCGATTTTAATCTCACGGCCGTTGCGGCGCTGTTAACGCTGGCAGGCTATTCGATTAACGATACGGTTGTTGTGTTCGACCGCATCCGCGAAACCTTGCGCCGTCAGCGGGCAACCGATCTGCGTTCCATCATCAATGATGCCGTCAATCAAACGCTTTCGCGCACGACCATGACGGCAGGCACCACGCTTCTGGCGTTGCTGCCCCTGGTTTTCATGGGCGGGCCGACTTTGATCAATTTTTCGGCGGCTTTGACCTGGGGTATTTTTGTCGGAACTTATTCTTCGATCTATATGGCGGCGGCGTTGCTGCTTTATATGCCGCCTTTGCGCCGCGTCGAAGCGGTGAAGAAAAAACCTGCTTAAAAATTCCACTAATTCTGAAACACGATCCCAATGTGACGGCGGAAAGCTGCGTCCACTTCGCTTATCGGCGCCTTAACGCCTAAAGCGTGCAAGGACGTGACGCCGAAGTCCGGCAAGCCGCAAGGTACGATACCTTTGTAGTGGCTAAGGTCGGGACAGACATTCAACGATAATCCGTGATAGGCAATCCAGCGGCGCACGCGAACGCCGATAGCGGCGATTTTTTCTTCACGGCCTTTATTATCTATCCAAATCCCGATGCGGCCTTTGCGTCTTTCTCCCTTTAGATCGAAATCGCCCAGAACGCGGATGGCCCATTCTTCAAGGTGATTGACGTAGGCGCGCAGATCGCGCCCCCGTTTGCGCAAATCGCACATGACATAGATCACGCGCTGGCCGGGGCCATGATAGGTGAAACGCCCCCCGCGGCCCGTCTGGTAAACCGGGAATCTGCCGGCATCGATAAGGTCTTCATTCGCGGCAGAGCTTCCGGCCGTATAAAGGGGTGGATGCTCGAGGAGCCACACCAGTTCGGGTGAATGTCCGGTCTCGATTTCCCCAACGCGCCGCTCCATAAACTCAAGCGCATCCGGATAGGCTATGGGCGCCGGCGCCACGATCCATTCGGGGGCTATTGCCGCAGGAAGGGCCTGTGGCCGGGTTTTATCGTCTTTTATAAGCATTTTCTTACTATCGCGCAGGCTACCGCCCTTGATCAAGCCGCCATCCGTCTGCTAAAGCCTGAGCTGTCCAGTTCATTATAACGTGCGGTCGTGGCGGAACTGGTAGACGCGCCAGCTTGAGGTGCTGGTGGGGGAAACCTCTTGGAAGTTCGAGTCTTCTCGACCGCACCACTTACGGGCCTTAAGAGCCCGTTCTGAATTTCGTTACATTCGGCCTGCGGCCGTCGTCGTACGACATGCGGGCCATTTCTTCTTCGATTAATGTTGCGTAATCGAGAGCCGGTTCTTCCGGTTCCGGTAATGCCATTGGCTGGGCCGCTTGCGGCTCGGGCCGGTTGGTGAATTTCCGCAAGGAGTTCCAGAGCGAAGGCTGAGAGTCCTGCGCATACTCTGGCGGCGGCAGGCCGGCTTGTGCGGGGGCATAAGATTCAACCGCCGAAGCAACAATAAAATCTTTCGGCTGCGCCACAATCTCACCTTTAGGCCGTAAGCCCGATTGTTCGATGGAAGCAAGCCTGGGCAGCACTTCTTCGATGTGCTGTACAAGCGTTTGTATGGCATGCCGCCGGCTTGTCATGCCTGTTTTGGATTCGCGGTCGCTCGCGCCGAAATTAAAATAAGCGGCATAATCGTTGGCTTGTCCGTAAATAGAGGCGATTTGCCGGGCCAGAATGGCTCCGAGCCAGCCCAGGCGTCCGACATAGGCTTGATAAAGAGTTGAACGGGTGCGCGGCCAGGAACCGCCTCTGTCATCTGCTTCATTCCAGTTTTTTAGTCTGTTCTGATAGACGGCGCGCGCCGCCAGCAACTCACCGCGCAGCGCTGCGGCGATAGCCTTCATTTCGTCGCGCTGATCGCGCCGCCGTTGAACGGTCAGCACAGCCATGATGCCGAAAGCCGTCATCAGCATAACTACGCCGGCGAATAAAAGCTGATAGCGGGCAAAGAATCCTGAAGCGTTCCTGGTTTCATCGCCGGCTGAAATTCTAACCGGTACGGCTGCGGGAACGGTCTGTGCGGCCAGTGTCGGGCTAGCGCTGGTTGGCAGAGGGGGTAAAGCCGAGACCGTTTCGGTTTTATTGACCTTTTTATCCACGCTGGAATCTGAGGTCTGATTAATTGATGCCGCCTGTTTTTCTTCTGTCTTTTCTTCTTTGCGGGTTTCGGCGGCCGGGAGCGCTGCAGGGGCCGCGGCTGCAACAGGGGTTGCGGTTGGAGGCACCGTTACCGACCAAAGGCCAATCCTCTGAGCCTGGGCGGCCTCTTCGGCTGCTTCATAGGAAGCCGCGAGATCCGTTGGCTGTAAGGTGCCGCGCGCCGTTACGGCAAGTCCCCGGCGCACAAGTTCCAGCGCGAGATCGGCTTTATTATCGGGGGTATAGCAGGTGGCAAGGAAATGGCCGTCATGATCTCGGTCGCGCACCCGGCATTCGACATTATGGTTTCGCGTGACTTCATCCAGGGCTGCGCGGGCTTGCGGACCGAAAGACGCCGAAAGCTGCGGCGGCACGATACCGAAAAGGCGCAAATCAACAGCGTTGATGCGTAAATGCTCGCCGTCAAGGATTGTGGCCGGCCCTTCGACCTCGCGGGACTGCAATATGGCGTTACCCGGCAATTGCTGGCTATTAACCGGCACACGGGGCGATCTGTGAGGAACGGGCGCTTCCTGCGCATGAGCGGCCCCGGTCATCAGCAAAGATGCAAGCGCTGCGGTAGCGAGCGGATGCCTCAAGGGCATCCGGAGATTTTGTCTTTTCATGCTGCTCCCCGGCACGCTCTCTCTACTATTATTACCGAAACCCCGAAGCCATCGCGATGGCAGCCTCGATTTCGCTAACCGATTTCGCCACGGCCTGACCGATCAGATCCATCTGCGCGACCTGCTCGATACGTGTCGTCGCTCCGGCCAGCTCATGATCGCTTAATATATGGCCGAATAAACCGCAAGCATGCGCCAGCGCAACCAGCATAATATCATGAAGGGCCGGAATGTCGTCGCGTAAAACGACGCCAAGAATACGCAATTTTGCTTCGCGTAACTCTTTTTGATGTAAAATCGGGTAACGCCTGGTGCCAAATACCCACAGGATTTTTTTGTCTTCGCGCCGCAAGATACCGTGCGCTTCCAATTGCCGCATCGCACGCTCGCGCAAAGCTTCGCCTTCGTCAGACAATTGGCGAAGCCAGCCGCTAATCGGTTTTGGCACAGCGGCTGAGCTAAGAGCCATGAGCTGCAGAACCGGATCGAGGATAGGACTATCGGTAGGCGTCGCGTTCGTTACGAATATTTGCTTGAGATCATTGTCGATGCGTCCACGCAATGTGAGGTCCATCAGCACAGCGCCGGCCGCCGCGCAATCGAAAGTGCTGCGGGCCAATGGATAAAAATTGCCCGTACTGTCATCGAGCGCCAGCAACAGGAATTCTTCAAGGATGGTCAGGGGAGAATTATAATCGGCCATGGGATCTGACCGTGAAAACCTTAACCGGCCAGCGCCAAAAGGGCGTCGTCGCGGTCGGGATGAACAGGGATGAAGGAGTGGAGACCGGTTGCGGCAAACATTTCTTCGACCTGGGGCTGCAAATCGCATACCACCAGACGGCCTTCGCGTTTTTGCATCGCGGCGGCCACGATCATAAAAGCCTGCAAACCTGCGCTGCTGATATAAGAAAGGCCACCGCAATCGAGCGCCATGCGTCTGGCACCGCTTTCGATGCAAAGCAGGCAATCTTCCTGGAAAATCGAGGCTGTCTGGCCATCGAGACGGCCTTCGACATCCATAATATCGGGTTCGGGCGGGATCCAGGATTCAGCGAGGGCTGTTTGCATAAAAATGCCCTGAAGGAGGGGGATGATGCGAGGATAGAAGCCGTTTTTGCGCCAATAGGCAACATGATCGAGGTCTTTAACCCGAGGCGCCCTATAACCATTTGATAAACGAACGTAAATCCGGCATTGAAGGCCGCCAAGACAGGAGAACGGGCATGGAACAAATACCGGTTACGGTGCTAACGGGCTATTTAGGGGCGGGCAAGACTACCTTGCTCAACCGTATTCTCACCACGCCGCATGGCAAAAAGTACGCCGTCATTGTCAATGAGTTCGGCGAAATCGGCATCGATAGCGACCTGGTGGTCGGCGCCGATGAAGAAATTTTCGAAATGAATAATGGCTGTATCTGCTGCACGGTGCGTGGCGATCTTATCCGCATTTTGAGCGGCCTTATGAAACGGGCGCATGCGTTCGACGGCATATTGATCGAGACGACCGGTCTTGCCGATCCCGGTCCCGTCATCCAAACCTTTTTTGCCGATCAGGATGTTGCCGCGCGCGCCAAGCTCGATAGCATTGTGACCGTGGTCGATGCCAAAAACTTACCGCAGCGCCTGAAAGATTCAAAAGAAGCCAGAGAGCAAATTGCCTTCGCCGATATTATTCTGCTCAACAAAACCGATCTTGCCGGCAAGGAAGAGATCAAGACCATCGAGCATATGATCAAGCATATTAATGCTTTCGCGAAAATAATTCATACGCAGCGCTGCGAGGCGCCGCTCGATCAATTACTCGGTCTTGGCAGTTTCGATCTCAACCGCATTCTGGCGCATGAACCGGATTTTCTCGGCACCCATTCGCACGATCATGATCATGACGAAGACTGTCATGACGAGCATTGCGATCATCCGGGCCATCACCACGAGGATCAGCATCACGAGCATCGCCACGATCATGGCCATCATGATCCGTCGATCACCAGCCTGTCTTTAACCGCCCTGCAGCCGATCGATATCGATAAATTCGAAAACTGGATGGGCGATTTGCGCGCCAATAAAGGCCAGGACCTGCTGCGCTATAAGGGCATTCTCGATGTGGCGGGCAGCAATGCCAAGCTTGCCATTCAGGGCGTGCATATGATGATGGAGGGCAGCAGTCTGGCGCCCTGGAAGGAAGGTGAAAAGCGCATCAGTCGTTTGGTTTTCATCGGCCATAATCTCGATCAAGAGGCTTTGAAGACAGGATTTGCCTCTACCTGTGTCCGCTAATGCCTTCGACATCCGCCATCGCCCGCCAGTGGAATTTCGGGTTTCCCATTACGGCGCTTACCGCTAATCGCCGCGGCGACTGGATCGCGGCGGCGCTAGGCGACGGCTCGCTTCGGCTGTTGAGGGCGCGGGAAGAAGCAAGCGAGCCAAAAGAGGTAAAGCTTCATAATGGCGTTTCGCTTTGTTTGCAGCCGGATGCCGACGAGCACACTTTTCTTTCAGGCGGCGATGATGGATGCGTTTTCATTGTCGATCCGCAAGTGGACGCGCCAACCCTGCTCAAAGAACACAAAAACCAATGGATCGATCATGTTGCGGTATCACCGGCGGGCGAGTTTCGCGCCTATAGCGCCGGTAAAAACATTCATCTTTTGGATTCCGAAGGCGAAGAGAAATTCACAGCACAAACGCCCAGCAGCCCTGGTGGTCTTGCCTTTAGTCCTAATGGCAAACGTTTAGCGGCGAGCCATTATAACGGCGTCAGTTTATATTGGACCAACGCGAAAGAATCCGCGCCGGTTAAATATGAATGGAAGGGCTCGCATCTCGGCCTTCTTTGGCATCCGGATGGGAAAATCATTATTTCCGCGATGCAGGAAACAGCTTTGCACGGCTGGCGATTGACCGACGGCAATGAAATGCAGATGCAGGGCTATGTCAGCAAGATCCGCTCAATGGAATTTACGGCCAAAGCGCGATATCTGGCCACCAGCGGCGCCGACCAGGCTATTTGCTGGCCCTTTTTCGGCGGCGGGCCCTGGGGCAAAACGCCTTTGATGCTGGGCGGTAATAATGGCCGTCTGGTCGTGTGTGTTGCGCCGCATCCCAAGGATGAAATGGTTACCGTCGGTTATGAAGACGGCATGATCATTATGGCGCCGCTTGATGGAAGAATGGAGATCCTCATTCATCCTCCCGTCGCCCAGAAACGCGCTGCGGTGGCGGGTCTCGTCTGGAATAAAGAAGGCGACTGCCTTTTCGCCGCGCTCGAAAATGGTAGTCTTATGCTATTCACGCTCGAGAGTGTCAGGAAATCGGTGGTGCATGCCTAAACTTTCTTCTCAGGAAACATTGCTTGCCAAGCTGGTTGCTTTCGATACCACCTCGTCGAAATCCAATCGCGCCTGCATCGATTTTATGCGCGATTATCTTGATGGCTTAAAAATCAAAAGCGAAATTCTCGGCAGCGATGACGGAACCAAGGCCTGTCTGTGGGCGACGGTAGGTCCGGAGCGGGAAAAAGGCATCGTTCTGGCGGGACATTCGGATACCGTGCCGGTCGAAGGGCAGGATTGGACATCCGATCCTTTCACGCTTACCGAGCGGAATGAAAAACTCTATGCCCGCGGTTCCTGCGACATGAAGGGGTTCATCGCCTGTGCGCTGGCGACTGTTGGCGAGCTATCGCGCCAATCTTTGAAAAAGCCCATCCATCTTGCTTTTACCTATAATGAAGAAACCGATATGGCGGGCGCCGTTCGCCTGACCGATTATATGAGCGCCAATAAATTTAAGCCCGAATGGGCCTGGATCGGCGAGCCGACCGGTCTGCGTTTGATCGATAGCCACAAAGGCGTCGCGTTATTCGATACGCATATCGAGGGCATCCAGGGCCACTCCGGGCAGCCGGATAAAGGATTGAATGCCATCGAACTCGGCGCACAATTTATGAATATCCTGCTGCGCGTGGCGGCCGAGCGAAAGTCCAAGCCCTGGCCGGATTCGCGCTTTGATCCTGCCTATACGACATTTAACCTCGGCATTGTCGAAGGCGGCACGGCGGAAAATATCATTGCCGGTCATTTCAATCTTCAGTGGCAAGCGCGCGCCCATCCCGGCGACGATTTGAAAATCGCCCTGGATGAAATCGAGCGATTGACGGCAGCGGAAATCAAACCGCGCTTTACCGCTTTTGCGCCGCGCGGCGGGATCAAGACTTGTACCTGCTTCGATATTCCGCCCTTATTGCCCGGCAAGGATAATCCAGGTGTGGCCATTCTATCCCGCCTCACCGGCCATAACCGGCCGGAAGCCGTATCTTTTGCCACCGAAGCGGGTTTCTTTCAGAAAATCGGCGTGCCGGCCATTATCTGCGGCCCTGGCCATATCGAACAGGCGCATCAGGCCGATGAGTATGTGGAACGGTCCCAGCTTGCCGATGCCTGCAAGCTGATCGGGTCGGTAGCGGCGGAAATGATAGCCTGATAAGGGTTCTTGCATGGTTGCGGAAATGGGTCTTTTTCATCTATTCTTGACATGAACATAGGAGAATTTCGCAATGAATACCGTAACAGTTCCCGCTAACTACAAGCCTACTGAAAAAGAGGCTTATATGAACCCGGTCATGCTGGAGTATTTCCGGCGACGGCTTCAGCAATGGAAAGTCGATATCGTCAAGGAAGCCGACGAAATGCTTCATGAGCTGCAGCATGAAGGCGGATTGCAGGAACCGGATATTGCAGATCGCGCATCGGTTGAAACCGAAGTAGCGCTCGAATTGCGCGCGCGCGATCGTCAGCGCAAATTGATCAGCAAGATCGATGAGGCGCTCGAACGTATCGATCGTGGCGAGTATGGCTATTGCGAAGAGACGGGCGAGCCGATCGGGATTCGCCGTCTTGAGGCGCGGCCGGTTGCGACCCTCAGTGTGGAAGCCCAGGAGCGGCACGAGCGCAAAGAGCGGACCCAGCGCGACGAGCGGGAATAATTTAATTTTCGGGAGATTTTGACATGCCGCGCATAACCCCCGAATTCCGGAACCTAATTACAAAATCCGCCGCGGTAGTTTTTTTTCTGGCCGCTCCTTCGCTTGCGCATGCTCAGGGCGGTTCGGCTCCCGCCATGTTCAATGTAAAAGAAGTGGTGGTCCAATATGCCCATTTTGGCGATCCGGAAACTGCCGATACGTGCGGCCTTTCGCGCGAAGAATTGGCTGCTGCGCTGGTCAAAACATTGAAGGACGACAATGTTCCCGCGATGCCCGCAGCCGAAGCCAATCCGCCCATGATCGGCAATGCGCGCATCGAACTGGTGTCGGATATTTTTTCGTTCAATAGCCAGGGGCTGGATTGCACATCCTGGGTTTCACTTACGGCCCAGAGCCGTAATAGCGTTCATATCCCGCCGGTCGATATTTCGCGTAATGTGACGATTACTTATTGGCACGAAGGCGCTTTGCTCTCGAGCAGCCAGGCCACTCATCAGCACATCATCAGCGATACTCTGCAAAAGCTGGCGCGTCATTTTGCCCAGCAATATAAGCTCGATCAGCCGACGATAGTGCCGAAGCAGTAAAATTTTCGGCTGGTTAGAATGGCATCAGGATATCGAGCAACTGATCGCCATAGCGCGGCTGCTGAACATCCTGGACCTCGCCTTTGCCGCCATACTCGATGCGCGCTTCGGCAATCTGGTTGTAGCTGATGGAGTTGGTCGAATCGATATCCTGCGACCGGATGATGCCGCTGATGGTCAATTCGCGCATATCGAAATTGACCGACACCTGCTGCTTGCCTTGAATCACGAGATTGCCGTTCGGCAGTACCTGGATGATCGTCGCGGCCAATTGAATATTGATTTGTTCCTGGCGGGCAATCGTTCCTTTACCGTCATTGCTGCTGGAGCTGCTGGCGTCCACCAAGCTCGACGGATCGACGGCTTTCGGCAGCCAGTTCTGGAGATGGCTTTCAAAGCCGAGTAAATTCGGAAGACCGGCCTGGTCGGAATTCGCGCGCGATCGTTTGGTTTCGTTCTGCAATTGCGCCTGATCGTTGATGGTAACGAGCACAGTCAAAATATCGCCTACATGGCTTGCCCGCTGATCGCGGAAAAAGGCCCGCGCGCCCGTATGCCATAGCGAGTTGGGCTGCTGGGTCGTGAGCGAAGGCGGCGGCATCGGCATTTTGACCGGCACATAACCGGGCGCATGGGTCGGATCTTCGATCGATGAAAGCTTCGGCTGGTCGCCGAGATCCGACACGCGATCGAAAGCATTGCAAGCGGCCAGAGTGATCATGGCCGTCGTTAATAAGGCAAACCGGCTGAAGGGAGTGCGGAAAGGATTGCGCGCAGCCATGGCCTATTCCTGCTTTCCGCCGCTGCTGTCGGCAGCGACGATTTTCTGGGCAAGCGGAATACGCACCAAGCCGGCGCCTTCGACGGTGCCTTCGACCATCCGATTGCTCTGAGTGTTGGTGATGCGTACGATATCGCCACGCTTGCCGTCCTGAAGTGCCCGGCCTTGCGCTGTTACCATCATGAAAGGTGTCTCGATCCTCATGGTTATCAGCGTTCCGCGTACGACCAGGCGCGGCGGAATAATGTCATGTTCGGAAATCGGCTGCTGACTATCGGTGTCGCGGCGTAACTCGCGGCCGACCAGCTGTTCGGGATTGGTGACAATTCCGCCCATACGATCATCCGGTACGCTGAGCCAATCGATATCCGCGGCGCTGACGGTCGTGCCCGCTTCCAGTCTCTTGGAAAGAACCGGCACCTTGTGACGGACGGAGATATGTCCGGTCAGAGGCAGATTGAGAGGACCGGCAAAAGCGTCCGCCATTAATTCGGCGTGAAACCGCTTATTGACGGTGTCGTACTCAAAGTTGTTCAAACTAAAATTATGCGCGCGATCCACGGGCATATCGATGCCGAGCGAATGATTATCGAAAGCCACGTCGATATCGCCTTTGATGCCAAGCGATTTTATTTTTTCGGCAACCACTGCGCGAATATCGTCGCCCGTCAGATGCACGCCGAGCGTGGTGACGGTCGCGTGGTCGGAAGAGTTCAGGGGTTGCCAGTTGAGCTTATATTGCTGGGAAAGCTTGGTTAAAACGTTGTTGTCGTAAATGATGCTTTTGCCGGGCGCGGGCGCGCGGGCGATATCCTGATCGATGCCGTCGGGCAGTCCGTGAAATACATCGCTCAATTTAACGGTAGGACGGCTTACCTCGATATCGTTTTGCAGAGTGACGGCCGCGATGCACGGATGAGTGCCGCTCAGGTTCGATAGAAGAACCAGCGAGAAAACAAGAAATTCTCTAGCCGAGCGTTTCATTATTAGGTTTTCATCTGATTGGCGGATTGCAGCATCTGATCGGCCGTCGTGATGACGCGTGAATTCATCTCGTAGGCGCGTTGCGCGCTGATCAGATCGGTAATTTGCGAAACGATATCGACATTCGATGTTTCCAGCGAACCCTGGACGATGGCGCCAAACTGATTGGTTTGCGGGTTACCGGTGATCGGCGTGCCGGAAGCCTGTGTTTCCTGCAGCAAGTTATTGCCGATCGAATTGAGACCTGCCGGATTGACGAAGCTTGCCAATTGCAGCTGGCCCAAGGTTTGTTGAGCGGTCTGTCCGGCAATGGATGCGAGTACCTGGCCGCTGGCATTGACCGTTACGCCCGTCGCCGTCGAAGGCACCGTAATATTGGGCAGAACCAGAAAACCATCTGCCGTAACCAGCTGACCGCTGGAATTAAGCTGGAAACCGCCGTCGCGTGAATAAGCGGTCGTGCCGTCCGGCAGCTGAACCTGATAGAAACCGCCGCCGTTGATAGCCAGATCGAGCGGATTGTTGGTGACTGTCAGATTGCCCTGACCATTGATGCGATAAGTGGCTGCCGGTTGCACGCCAAGGCCAACCTGCAAGCCGGACGGCAAGACGGTGCCCGTGTCCGACGAAGCCGAACCGACGCTGCGCAGGTTCTGATAAAGCAAATCCTGGAAATCGGCGCGCGAAGCTTTGAAGCCGGTGGTCGAAAGGTTGGCGATATTGTTCGAAATGACTTCGACGTTGAGCTGCTGGGCTTCCATGCCCGTGGCGCCGATAGATAAAGCTCTCATTTTCTATTCTCCCGTTTAGGCGGTTGTTTTCGATAAGGTTGATAGGGCGTTGTCGATCCGCGAGTTTTCCTGGCCGAGAAGATTCACGGCTTGCTCGTAAGACCGCATGATCTGGATCATTTGCGTCATTTCCACCACCGGCTCGACATTCGATTGCTCGAGCGCGCCTTGCACGATGCCGCTGTTTTCCGCAGGCGCCGGCACTTGATCGGTGGTGTAAAGCCCTTTGCCTACGGGCTGCAAAGCCTGCTCACTGTCGAATTTGACAACCGAAACCTTGCCAAGCTCCGCCAGACTGGCGCCGTTATCGACTTTGGCTGTAACGAAGCCATCGGCCGAGACATTAATTTGCGTCGCTGTTTCGGGGATCGTGATGGGCTGATTGCCTTCGCCGAGCAATAGATCGCCCGACATGGTGACGATTTGCCCATCGGTGTTGAGCTCAAAGGCGCCCGCGCGCGTGTAGCGTATGCCTTGCGGTGTTTGAACCGGAAAATAGCCACTGCCTTGAATGGCGAAATCGAGCGGATTGCTGGTGGGGTTGATCGGTCCGCTGGAAGCATCCCGGTAGGTTGCGCGGTCGACGACGAAATTGAGCGATTCATGCGGCGTCGTCCGGGTCAGCAATGTATCGAATTCGATGCCCTCGCGCTTGAAGCCCGATGTGCTCGAGTTGGCAACGTTGTTGGCGACGACATCCATCGCGCGCTGCAGCGCTTCCTGATTCGATATTAAAACGAGACTTGCTGATTCCATTACCCGGATCCTCGAAACCGCGCTGAAAGCGCGTTGCCACCGGATATCTTGCACGTAGCGTGCCAACAAAAGTTATTTTTATTATCAATATGTTATGCAGCATCCCTGGAGGGGTTGGAGGTAAATATAGCCGTCTTATTGGAGGCAGATTTTACCAGTGCAGACAATCCGGGGGATCACTTTTTAGATTTTGCCATGATCTTTTCGGTAGCGAGACGAGTATGGCTTCCGCGCCTTTTTGTCCGCAAGAAAGATGACATATGCTCCGGGAAAGAATAGCCTGCCCCCCTGAGTCCTCATTACATCACTTCTCAACTATCAACTCTCCCTCATATGGTAACAGCGGCAGCGCCCTGATTCTGCCGTTAGTGTACTGATTCTACTGTTAGTATTACTCGCAAGGAGTTCACTGTGGCCGAAGCGAAAGAAGAAGCGCAAGAAGGGGAAGAAAAAAAACCCGCCGAAGGCGAGGAAGGCGCAGCCGAAGCTGGAGGCGGTAAAAAAGGCCTCAGCAAAAAAACTATCATTATGATTGCGGCTGGGGGTTTTCTGCTTCTGGCTGCCGCCGGAGGCGGCGCCGCTTTCTTTTTCATGCATGGCCACAAAACGGATGACGATAGCGCCTCGCAGGCTGCCGCCGCCGCCGCTGCAGAAAACGCCAAACCGGTTTTTTATCCGCTTGGCGATTTGCTGGTGAATCTGGCCGGCGAGGGTAAGCATCCGAATTTTCTCAAAGTCAAAGTGACCTTACAGCTGGCGGATGAAAAAGACGTGCCTTTAATGGATGCGATCAAACCGCGCATCATTGATAATTTTCAAGTGTATCTGCGCGAATTGCGCATTGAGGATTTGCGCGGCTCGGCCGGTATGTACCGTTTGCGCGAAGAATTGCTTTTGCGCGTGACGGAAGCGGCTCAGCCTGTGCGCGTGCGCGATGTTCTGTTTCAGGAAATGCTGGTCCAATAATGATGATCCAGGTCTAAGAGTGACGAGCCGATATGAAGAGAAAAGTCCTGTCATTTTTTACTATTAATTACCGCATGTCTTCTGGAGCATAGAGATGGACGATACGGCCCCGCAGGAACCAAAGCCAGAAGGCGAAGAAAACAAGGCGGCTGCCGAATGGGCCGCCACCGGCGAAGGCGCGGCTGTGGATGGTGCCGAAGCGCGCGTTCTGAGCCAAGGCGAAATTGACAGCCTGTTGGGATTCGACGGCGGCGCGACCTCGCAAGATCATTCCGGCATTATGGCGCTCATCAACAGCGCCCTGGTCAATTACGAACGCTTGCCGATGCTCGAGGTGGTATTCGACCGCCTCGTGCGCATGATGTCTACCAGCCTGCGTAACTTTACTTCCGACAACGTTGAAGTAAGTCTCGATCAGATCACATCGGTGCGTTTCGGCGATTATCTCAATTCAATTCCACTGCCCGCTATGCTGACCGTCTTTAAGGCCGAGGAATGGGACAATTCCGGTCTGATGACCATCGACAGCGCGATGATTTATTCCATCGTCGACGTGCTGTTGGGCGGCCGTCGCGGCACGGCCGCGATGCGCATTGAAGGACGGCCTTATACGACCATCGAGCGCAATCTGGTCGAACGGCTGGTGCGCGTTGTTTTGGCCGATATGTCGGGCGCTTTCGATCCTTTGTCGCCTGTTACCTTCCGGTTCGACCGGCTGGAAACCAATCCGCGCTTTGCCACTATCGCGCGTCCGGCAAACGCTGCCGTGCTCGCCAAGCTTCGCATCGATATGGAAGATCGCGGCGGGCGCATCGAGATTCTTATTCCTTATGCGACGCTGGAACCGATCCGCGAACTTCTGCTGCAGATGTTCATGGGCGAAAAGTTCGGACGCGATTCCATTTGGGAAACCCATTTGGGCAACGAACTGCTGATGACCGACATGAAAATGCAGGCGGTGCTCGACGAGGTTACCGTGCCGCTCGGCGAGGTGATGAACTGGAAGCCAGGCTCGCGCCTTATGCTCAATGTCAAAGCCGAAGACCTGATTGCCCTGCGGGCCGGTGAGGTGACTTTGTTTCAGGGCCGCATGGGATCGCTGAACGGCCGTATTGCCGTCAAGGTCGAAGAAACGACCTTGCATGATTTAACAATGAACAACGAGTAATCGGATGAATGTATGGATCAGCCTAGCTCTCGACGTTATCCTCATCGGCCTGGTTGGCGCCGGTCTTGTGCAAGCCTCGAGGCTTCTTCGTCAGCTGGCGGAATTGCGCCAGAGCCGTGTGGAGATGGAGCGTTTCGTCCAGGATTTTAACGCGACCGTTATGCGGGCCGAGGCAGGCATCAAAGGATTGCGGCAAACGGCGCGCGATAGCGGCGACGATCTGGAAAATCTTCTCGGGAAAGCCAATTCCATTCGCGAGGAATTGCAATTCATCATCGAAAGCGCCGATCAGATAGCAAGCCGTTTAACGCAAAATGCATCCAGCGCCGTTCGTGCGCCGGAGGCGCCGCCCGAAATGAGAGCCGAGGCGCGCGTGCCCGCAAAACCAGCTATGGAATCTTCACCCGCAGCAGCGCCGCTGCCGGCAAGAAAACTTTCCGCTGCGGCAGCCTCGCGCGCCGAGCAGGAATTGATGCAAGTGCTCGAGAAACTGGGATAATTGACCGATGGATCGTCTTTTCGCGCCACGACAAATTTTGCCGATGCTGATGTTCTTCGGCGTTTTGATGCTTGGTCTTCGTGTCGACGATCTGTGGCAAACGGCATCGAGCGGAAAATTTCCACGCAGTATTTCGGCGCTTGCCGAAACGAAACCCGATGATGCCAGGCCATCTATCGCGACGCCGACCCTTGCCGCTCCCGATGCCGGAAAAACGGAAAATGCACCGGCGCCCTCGCCGGATGCGGCTGCAAATGATGAAACCTCGCCGGCCGAAATGGAAGTTCTGAAACAATTATCCGACCGCCGCGACCAGCTGGAGCATCGCGGTCACGATCTCGATACGCGCGAATCCTTGATCAAGGTGGCGGAGCAGCGCGTCGATCAGAAAATCAAAGAGATGGAAAGCCTGCGCGTTCAATTGCAATCAATGGTCGATCAGATTAACGGTGCGCAACAAACCCAGCTGGATAATCTCGTCAAAATTTATGAGACGATGAAGCCGGCCGATGCCGCCAAGATTTTCGAGAATCTCGATATGCCGGTATTGCTTGGCGTTATCCAGCGCATGAAGCCGAAAAGTACGGCGCCGATCATGGCTGCGATGGAACCCAAGAAAGCCAAGGAAATAACGGTGGCGCTGACCAAACAGGACCAGCTCCCCCAAGGCAAATAACAGGCCTTAGCTTTTATAGATATTGATCAGTTCGTCGAGCAGCTTAAGTGCATCCGCGCGCGAACGCTGGAAGCAGTTACGGCCGATAATCGAACCGTTGCCGCCGCCGGCATGAATGGCGCGCGCATCGTCGAAGACGCTGTCTTCGCCCTTGGCGGCGCCACCCGAAAACACCACGACGCGCCGGCCGTTAAAGCAGCATTGCACGACATGCTGTACGCGCTCGGTCATGGTCGAGATTGGAATTTTCTTTTCTTCATAAACTTTTTTCGCATCCTTGTTTTCAAGATGCGCTGAAGAAAGCTTTACCTTGATGATCGTGGCGCCGAGAAGTGCTGCCATATGCGCGGCATAACCACAGATATCAATAGCCGTCTCGCCTTCTTTCGAAAGATCGCCACCGCGCGGATAAGACCAGATCACGACGGCAAGACCTTTCGCTTTGGCTTCGCGGGAAAGTTCGGCGATTTCTTCCATCTGATTAAATTGTACGTCCGAGCCTGGATAGATCGTAAAACCGATCGCCGCGCATTTGAGGCGCAACGCATCATCGACGCTGGCCGTCACCGCCTGATCGGGCGCTTCTTTTTGGCGCGCGAGGCTGTTGGAGCTGTTGAGTTTAAGAATGGTAGGAATTTTGCCGGCAAAGGTGTCGGCACCGGCGGCAAGCCAGCCCAGGGGTGCCGCATAGGCGCTGAGCCCGGCTTCGATCGCCAGACTATAGTGATAATGCGGATCATAGGCCGGAGGATTAGCCGCAAAGCTGCGGGCAGGCCCGTGCTCAAACCCTTGATCGACAGGCAGGATGACCAAACGGCCGGTTCCGCCGAGACGGCCAGCCATTAAAATGCTGACAAGATTGGCTTTGGTGCCTTCCGTTTCGGATTCGTAATTATTCAGAATTTCTTTGACGCGGCTCGTTAAATTCATCTTTCTCTCCTGTTACTCTTTTATGGCAAGATTGATAACGAAAACAGCGGCTTTTGTCCACGAGCAATGGAACAAAAGCCATTTCCGCAATGGATCAAAGCGGTCTATACAGAAAGCTGTTTACCATATTAGGAGGTTCCTATGGGACGCTTTCATGCCAGCGCCGGCATTGCCATCGGACCTATCCTATTCGTTATCGCGCTGCTCGGTATTCTGGCTTCCGTAATTGCGGCCGGTACCGGCGATTTCGGTGTCGCTGGCGTTTCCGACCGCGTCTATAACGACATCTATAGTCAAGCCAACCTGATCCGCACCAAAATTTCCGAATGCAATCTGAAATGGGGAACCAGCAATGGTAATGGGGACGGCTGGCCGGCCACGACGAATACCAGTACGGGTGCGCCTGTCTGTTCGCTTGAGTGTTCGGGTGACCCAAGCACGGCGACAAGCGGCACTGACTGTGCAGGCAATAGCGTGACCCGGCAAAATTTGTGGAGCGGTATTCGGGCTGCTTTATTGCCGCCGCCGACCAGCGGATTCAATCAATGGTATTATGTGAATGATGCCGCCAACGGCGGCGGCCGCTGTATCTGGACGCGTCCGAACGTCAGCAATCCAAGCTCGGGCGTCGTTGCCGGTCTTACCAAGGCGGCGACGAAATTTTCGAGCCAGGAAGTGGTTTATAATCCATCCGGCACCACACAAAATTTCGTTATATGGATATCGCCCCCAACCGGTTCGGCTAACAGCAACTGTTCGTCTAATTAGAAGCTGGGGGCTGGTATTTTATCCGATATTCAAAATGCTCTGGCGGCAACCATGCCCGGGATGCCGGCCAGTGGCTGGTGGCTGGCCCTGCTCATCTTTTTTATGCTGGCGGTAGCCTCGATTATCGATGCGCGAACGGGCCGGGTGCCGGATCCGATTATTTTAGCCGGACTTGTTTTTACAACCGCCATACAAGGTTTTTTCGTTACATGGCCTTTTGCTGCCCGTCATCTCGCCATTGCGCTGGCCGCCGGATTTTTGCCATATCTTCTGAATCTCTTTTGGTACCGGCTGAAAAAACGTGACGCTCTCGGCATGGGCGACGCCAAATGGACCATGCTGGCCGTCGATTGCTTTGGTCCCTTACCTTCTGTCATTGCCTGGTTTCTTGGCGCCTGGCTGGCGCTGGCCTGGATGGCGCTCATGAAAGTAGCGGGACGTCCCAAGCGCCATGTTCATTTCGCGCCTTTTTTATTGGTAGGGCTAATGGCCGGTATTTATTGGATGCGCTTGCGTTAAGCGCAACCGCTTACAAAGGAAATCTTTTTCCAACCAACTCCTTGAGCGATTGCCGGGGACGCGGTCCGTAATGGCTGATGATTTCGCCGGCGCAAATTGCTCCCATTTCCGCGCACTGTCTGAGATCGCGATCTCGCGTATAGCCATAGAGGAATCCGGCGGCGAACAGATCGCCGGCTCCTGTCGTATCGACGACTTTTGCGACCGGCTCGGCCGGAATCTCGACGGTCTCGGAATCGGCGGCAACGATAGCGCCCTTCTCGCTGCGCGTCGTTACGGCGATTTTGCAAGACTTGCGAGCTTCATTGATCGCGGCGGTAAGATCGGCGGTCTGATAGAGCGCCAGTAATTCATTATGATTGGCGAACAAGATATCGACCTCGTTTTTGACGAGATCGAGAAACTCGGCACGGTGACGGTCGACACAGAAAACATCCGACAGAGTGAGCGACAATAATTGTCCATTCTCGTGCGCAATACGCGCCGCTTCATGGAATGCTTTTTTCGCTTCCGGCGGATCGTAGAGGTAACCTTCGAGATAAGTGACGCGCGAATTTTTGATAACTTCCGACTGAACATCGCCGGGCCCGAATTCTACCGCCGCGCCAAGATAAGTGCTCATGCTGCGTTGAGCATCGGGCGTGACGAGGATCAGGCATCGTCCTGTCGGCGCGCCGCCGCGCCGGTCATTTTCCACAGTCCGGATATCTTGTCTGCGTTCCGGTGCGGGCGGCGTGGCGAAATGAACGCCCATCGCATGCATATCGTGACGGAAAATAGCGCCGAGCTGATCGGCTTTGACTTTGCCCATGTAAGCGGGTTTGCCGCCAAGCGAAGCGATGCCGGCAATCGTATTGCCGGCCGATCCTCCCGACATTTCGACCGCCGGGCCGATCATGTCATAAAGCTCGGCCGCGCGTTCGGCGTCGATCAGTGTCATGGCACCTTTGGCTATTTTATGGGCATGCAGAAAATCGTCGCTGGCCTCGGCAATGACATCGACCAGGGCATTACCGATTGCGCACACTTCGAAAGCATAAGATGACATTGGAGGACTCCTTCGTAAGGTCTTTCAATCTCTATCAAATGATGGGGGAATTGGCGCTCAAAATCGAAGGCACATAATTCTTTCCACAATCTTAAGATTCGCTTGCTTTTGAACAGGGGGGCATGTTACCCAAGTTTTCCTGCCTTTTCCCGACACAATTTCGGAGGAGTAACAATGTTTGGAGCACGCAAAGCCGATGGCGAGCCGGATCAAGAAGCCGTCAATACCGCAAATCGTAGTGAAGTTGTTCAGAGTCCCGTACGCGCCTCCGGCGAAACAGGTCTTTCGCCCCGCCCCGCGCCTGCGCAAATCGCCCTGACGCCCCGCCGCGTGATCGATATCCCTCCGGCGGCACGCCGCACTTCTTCTTCCCACATCGAAAGCGATGCGCGCTCGGGCGAAAGCTCCCGCACGCTTCGCGTCGGCAAAGGTTTGTCGGTTGCTGGCGAAATCACCTCCTGCGATATCCTCGTGGTCGAAGGTAAGGTCGAAGCCAAGCTCAATGACGGCAAGATGCTGGAGATTACCGAGTCCGGCCAGTTCCGCGGCAGCGTGGAAATCGAAAATGCCGATATCGCCGGCCGCTATGACGGTCAGCTGGTCGTGCATGGCCGTCTGACGGTCCGTTCGACCGGCCGTATCAGCGGCATGGTGAAATATGGCGAACTCGAAGTGAATGCGGGTGGCCAGATCATCGGTGAAATGCAGGTAACCGGCGCAGCGGCGGGTGCTGTGGGTGCTGCGGCTCCTACTGGTCTCAATAAGAGCGGAACCAAATATTCCTCTTATGGCGACGATCAAGACGAACGCCGTTCGGCATAAACAAAGCGGATAGATGATAGAAAACGGCGGCTTAATAGCCGCCGTTTTTTATGCCTCTTTGGTTTTATCTTTAAAGGCGCATAAATCGCGCACCACGCAGCCCGGGCATTCGGGCCGCCGTGCTTTGCATGTATAGCGCCCATGCAAAACGAGCCAATGATGCGCGTGCAAAAGCCATTTATCCGGTATGACCTTCATCAATTTTCGCTCGACCTCTTCGGGCGTATCGCCTTTGGCAAGGCCTGTACGATTGGCGACGCGGAACACATGTGTGTCGACCGCGATTACTTTCTCACCATACAAGGCATTCAGAATGACATTGGCGGTTTTGCCGCCGACGCCGGGCAGGCTGGTCAGTTTATCGCGCGTGCGCGGCACCTCGCCGTCGAACTGATCGATGAGCATTTTTGACAGCGCGATTACATTTTTTGCTTTGGCGTTAAAGAGACCGATAGTCCGGATATATTTTTTCAGCCCTGCTTCGCCGAGATCAAGCATCGCTTGCGGCTCTTTGACGCGGAGAAATAATTTCTCTGTCGCTTTATTGACGCCTGCGTCGGTCGCCTGGGCCGAAAGTACTACCGCAACCAGCAAAGTATAATCATTTATATATTGCAGCTCTGTGCGCGGTTCGGGCCTTTGCTTGGCCAGGCGGGAAAAAAATTCATCGATTGCTTGCGGTTGCATGGCGATTCTCGCAGATTTTATGAAGGTCCCGTCGCATCTTTTTGGAACATTTGAACTAGTCTTTTTCTTGCTTTTTTCACGGCTGTTTGCAATCCATCTCGTCAGAAACCCCAATTTTTGCTATAAGGAAGCCAATGGAAGCCCCTTCGGTTCGGATCCGCTCGAAAGTTACGCATATCGCGTTCGAGCAACAGCCACCGCGCCTGGTGCGGTGGGGCTTCCATGCTTCTCCCTTCGATTTTCTCATGGTCGGCATGACGAGCGGCGGCGCCGTTTGCCGGATTGAATTTGCGCGCAATCGTAAACCGGCGGCTATTCTCGAAGCATGGGCGCAAGCATGGCCCAGAGCCGAATTTATTCATGATAAAAAAGCGGTTGCCCAAATCATGAAAAAAATTCTCGGTAAAAAAAGCAAAAGCAATGTAGTCGCCTTGTATATGACGGGTACGGATTTTCAACAGAAAGTCTGGAAAGAACTATTGAAAGTTCCATCCGGAGAAACCGTCAGCTATGCCGAGCTTGCGCGCCGGATTAAAAAGCCGCGAGCGATGCGCGCGGTCGGCAATGCCATGGGCGCCAATCCCGTTCCTCTTTTGATGCCGTGCCATCGCGTGATTGCATCGGGCGGCCGTATCGGGGGGTTCGGCAGCGGGCTTGATCTCAAGCGCAAATTGCTGGCCGCAGAAGACAGCAAGGTGGCTTAGGTTTAGCTAAGTAAGCGGCCGACCAATTTGGCCGTGTAATCGACCATTGGAATAATGCGTGCGTAATTCATGCGTAAGGGGCCGATGACCCCGATTGCACCGATCACTTGCGCCCGGCCATTGGTATAAGGCGAGACGATCACGCTGCAACCCGTATGGGCGAACAATTGATTTTCGGCGCCGATGAAAATCTGCACGCCTTCGGCTTCGCCGGCGGCTTCGAGCAGTTTTGCGGTCGCTTCTTCGGTTTCCAGCGCATCGAACAAGCGGCGAATGCGTTCAAGATCTTCGATAGCCGTCACGTCCTCCAGCAATCGCGCTTGTCCGCGCACCAGCAATTGCCCCGATGCCTGATGACCGCTCCAGACCGCGAGGCCGCTTTGCACCAGCCGCGCCGTCAACTCATCGAGTTCAGCCCGGCGCTGCTTTATTTCTTCCTCGATTTCCTTCTGGGCGTCGGCCAGCCTTCTGCCGGCCAAGCGCCGGTTGAGATAATTGGTGGCCAAGGTAAGGCTTGAAAGAGATAAATCTTGCGGAACCTCAAGAACGCGATTTTCGATCATCCCGTCTTCGGTAACCAGAACGACGAGTACCTGGCCCGGCGCCAGCGCGATAAATTCGATTTGCCGCAACGGACGGTCGATTTTCGGCGCCGACACCAATCCGGCACAGGATGAAAGTCCGGCTAATGCATCGGTTGCTTTAGACAGCATATCGGACAGATTTTTGCCGGTTGCGGCACATTGCGCTTCGATACTGGCTTTTTCGCTTGCGCCCAAATCGCCTATTTCAAGGATACCATCGATAAAGAGACGCAATCCGGCGGAGGTCGGCACTCTGCCGGCCGAGACATGCGGCGCGCGCAGGAGGCCGATCTCTTCCAGCTCCGCCATAACGCCACGGATAGTCGCCGGCGAGAGGCCCATACCCAGCCGCTCGGCTATGAATTTAGAGCCGACCGGATCGCCGGTTTCCATATAGGCGTCGACAACGAGTTTTAAAATATCGCGCGAGCGTTGATCGAGAGAAGGAAACATCGACAAAACTTAAGCGCAATAGCATCGGCTTTCAAGCCGAGGCCGATTATTCATCGGCCGTCTTCTTGGCTTCCCGTTTTCTGGTATTGGGATCGAGATGCTGCTTGCGCAGACGGATCGATTTGGGCGTCACTTCGACCAGCTCGTCGTCGGCAATGTAGGCGATCGCCTTCTCGAGCGTCATTTGCATGGGAGGCGTAAGGCGTACAGCTTCGTCCTTACCCGCTGCGCGGATATTGGTGAGTTTTTTGCCTTCGAGGACATTGACGTCGAGATCGTTGCTCTTTGAGTGTTCGCCGATGATCATGCCTTCGTAAACTTTGGCGCCGGGGACGATCAGCATCGGCCCGCGATCTTCCAGTTTCCACATGGCATAGGCGACAGCATCGCCCTTACCGTTCGAGATCATAACGCCGGTGCGGCGGGCGCTGATTGCACCTTTATGGGGCGCATAGCCATGGAAAAGGCGGTTCATCAAACCTGTTCCGCGCGTATCGCTAAGGAATTCGCTGTAGTAGCCGATAAGACCGCGTGAAGGCGCGTGGAAGCTAAGCCTGACCTTACCGCCGCCGGAAGGCCGCATGTCGGTCAGTTCGGCCTTACGCTCGGAGAGTTTATTAACGACGGTGCCCGAATAAGCCTCATCGACATCGACGACCACTTCTTCGATTGGTTCGAGACGTTGACCGCCTTCGTTCTTGAAGAGAACGCGCGGGCGGCTGATCGAAAGCTCGAAGCCTTCGCGGCGCATGGTTTCGATCAAGATGCCAAGCTGCAATTCACCGCGGCCGGCAACTTCGAAAGCGTCCTTGTCGGAAGATTCCGAAATGCGGATTGCCACATTGCCTTCGCTTTCGCGCATGAGACGGTCGCGAATAACGCGGCTGGTGACTTTATCGCCTTCGGTTCCCGCCAGCGGCGAGTCATTGACTGTGAATGTCATGGCGATCGTCGGAGGATCGACCGGTTGGGCCTTGAGCGGTTCGGTTACCAGAAGGTCGCAAATCGTATCGGCGACCGTGGCATTGCTTAAACCGGCGAGAGCAACGATGTCGCCGGCTTCGGCTTCTTCGACACCGACGCGTTCAAGCCCGCGAAAGGCCAGAACCTTGGTGACGCGCCCCTGCTCGATCATTTTGCCATCGGGGCCGAGCGCCTTGATGCTCATATTGGGCCTAACGATGCCGGTTTGAATGCGGCCGGTGAGAAGTCTTCCCAAATAAGGATTAGCTTCCAGAATGCTGGCCAGCAGCGTGAAGGGGGCGGACGTATCGACTTGCGGCGCCGGCACATGTTTGGCGATCAAGCGAAACAGCGGTTCCAAATCTTTTTGCTCGTCGCCCATTTTCTCAAGCGCCCAGCCTTGGCGGCCTGAGGCAAACAAGGTTGGAAAATCGAGCTGTTCTTCGGTGGCATCCAGTGCGGCAAACAGATCGAACACTTCATCATGAACTTGATGGGCGCGCGCGTCCGGCCGGTCGATCTTGTTAATCACCACCATGGGCCTGAGGCCGATTGCCAAAGCTTTCGACACAACGAATTTGGTTTGCGGCAAAGGACCTTCGGCCGCATCGACCAAAAGAACGGCGCCGTCGACCATCGACAGAATCCGTTCGACCTCACCGCCGAAATCGGCATGACCCGGCGTATCGACGATGTTGATACGCAGATCGCCATGCAGGATCGATGTGCATTTGGCAAGAATGGTAATGCCGCGCTCGCGCTCGAGGTCATTGCTGTCCATAGCGCGTTCGGCCACTTGTTGATTGGAACGGAAGGTTCCCGATTGGCGCAGCATGGCATCGACCAGAGTAGTTTTGCCGTGGTCGACGTGGGCGATAATGGCGATATTACGAAGTTTCATTTTTGTTCCCATTTAAAAGTTATGAATAAAGCTGCCGTTAAAACAGGACCTTATATCCCATAAATCCAGCAATGCTGCTAACTACAACCCATAGGGCAAGAATAGCAAGTGCGACAGCCGTTATGCGGTTGATCAGCATGACCCGGCTTTCGGTGAAATGCTCGCGCACCAAAGCAATGCTGCCGCTCAACAGCAGCCACCAAGAAGCGGAACCCCAGAATATTCCTATAACAAGAGCCAAGGCATCTTCGTCGCCATGCAATCCGCCGAAAGTGGCTACCACAGCCAGAATGGCAAACATAGTGACGGGATTGGTCATAGTAATGGCAAAGCCGCTCAGAAGCGCCGTCAGAATGCCGGTGGCGCTAATCTTGTTTTTTGGCGGCTGGCGGGGTGGATCGTGCCATGTATGCCAAGCCACAAATAATAAAAAGGCGCCTCCGACCAGGCGGATCGAGTGGCTGTAGTGCTTGAGAAATTCGAGAATAGCGGCGACCGAAAAGGCCGCCAGCGTGCCCCATATGGTATCGGCCCCAGCTGCTCCCAACCCCGTCGCGAAGCCAATAGGCAATCCCTTATGGATTGTGCGGCGAATGCACAATAACCCGATAGGACCGACCGGGGCGGCAATCATGAGGCCGAGAACCAGCCCGCGATAAAAGACGCCTATTTCGTTGAACAATGAAGAAGCCCCGGCTTGATGTTATTTATTCCCGTTTCGAGAACGTGGAACGCAAGCTCTTATGACAAACGAATGATTGTTTCGCAACCTTGGCCTGCAGCATTAACCGCCCTTTCATTAATTTGGGCGTGTCATGCGGCTTTGTGACCATGGCCCTCGCCATCTCCCGCTCCGAACACACACCGCTCGCCGGCATGATGCTGGCAGCGGTCGCTTTTGCCCTGCTTACATCGTCCGATGCGATTTTTAAGCTAATGGCGAGCGGCCATCCCGCGCATCAGATTCTTCTGGTCAATGGCAGTTTTGCTGTTTTGCCTATAATTGGCTGGGCGCTTTTGACCGGCGGGCTGGGACGTCTCTCTACCAGCCGTCCTTTCTTACACCTGATGCGCGGCAGCATAAGCGTCATTTCGGCCTTTTGTGCGATTTATGCTTATTCGCGCCTGCCGTTGACCGATTTTTACGCGATCGTTTTCAGCGGGCCTCTTATTGTTACGGCCCTCTCGGCTTTTTGGCTGGGGGAAAGTATCGATAGAGAACGCTGGATTGCTATTGGCGTCGGTTTTTTCGGTATTGTTCTGATCGCTCATCCGTCTGGTGCGGGCCGTGTCCCTTCGGGGATGACGGCAATGGCCGGGCGCCTGGCGGCGCTTCTCAGCGTTTTTTGCTATGCCATGTCGGTCATTATGATAAGGCGTATGAGGCTCGGCGAATCCAATCTCGCTTTTTCTTTTTTCGGCTATGTCGCTTCAACCGCTATTGGCGGGACACTGCTGCTTTTGCACGGGGCGCCGCCTTTGCATTTAAGCGATTTTGTGCATCTGTCTCTGTCAGGCTGCATGGCTGGAATCTCCAGCATTTGCTTAATGACAGCCTATCAACGCTCGTCGGTTGCGCTCGTGGCGCCCTTTCAATACACGCAAATTTTCTGGGGTGCTTTGGCCGGCTGGTTGATATGGGGTCAAACACCCGGGCACCGTCTTCTGATGGGCGCAGCGATTGTGGCGCTTAGCGGGCTGTTCGTAATTTATCGCGAGATGAAAATACTGGAATATAAAAAACCAGCTTCAGGCATTTTGAGTTTTGCGGACGACCAGGACGGCATTCAGCCCGCCAAAGGCGAATGAATTATTGAGCGCTACATTGATCGTCATTGGCCGGCTTTGATTGGGTACATAATCGAGGTCGCAAGCAGGATCGGGATCAAGATAGTTCATCTTGTTAATCGGGTTTCTGTTCGAAAGCGTCCATGCGGGCGGCTAAACTCTCGATTTTTTTCATGACCTTTTTAAGGCGGCCCATATTAAACATCTGCTCTATGAGCTTATCGCGCGGCACAGCCGGTATTCCACCTACTATAGTGCGCGCCGGTATCCTGCCGGCAATACCGGTCATCCCCATAGCGACAACATCGTCGCCGATTGTAACGTGATCCGCGACGCCGGTAGCTCCGCCCAATACGACGCGGTTGCCGATTACGGTGCTGCCGGCAATGCCTACGCGGCCGCAAAGCATGCAATTTTCGCCTATCACGACGTTATGGCCGATTTGTACCTGATTATCGATTTTGGTCCCGTTGCCGATACGGGTTGAGGTCAAGGTGCCGCGATCGATTGAGCTGTTGGCGCCGATTTCAACATCATCGCCGATTATAACTGAGCCCAAGGAAGCAATTCTTACCAACTCATTATTGGTTGCCTCAATAGTGCCCGTCTCGCGGGCGCTTTCGACACTCCCCAGCTGCGGGGTAACAAAGCTAAATCCATCTGCGCCGATGCTGGCATTGAAATGAATGATAACATTGGCGCCGATCTGAACATTCGCGCCGATCCTTGTGCCTGAATATATAAGGGCATTGTTTCCGATAGAGGCGCCGGGTCCAACATATGTTTGCGGATGTAAAACGCTGTCTGCACCAATCGAAGCTTTGTGGCCTATATAAGTGTGGGCGCCGATTGTGACATTCTCTCCGATCTTTGCGCCCTCTTCGATAATTGCCGTCGGGTGTATTCCTTTATTGACGGTAACCGGCTCAGCGAAAAGCTTGGTAAGTTTGGCTAGCGCAAGACGAGGGCGATCGACCTTTATCAGAGCCGTTATTTTTCCAAGCTTGATATCGGCTTTTTGGCTAACGATGGCGGCGTTTGCACTGCCGGACATCAAGGCCGGCAATAGTTTTTCATCAACGGCGAATGCCAGATCGGATTTATTTCGAGCATCGGCCGGATGCACAAGCCGCTCGATTGAAAGAGAACCGTCTCCGGCAAGCTGGCCGTTGATCGCCTCTGCCAAGGTTTTCATCGTATGATTTTGGGCCATATCAACCTGCGGCCTATCCCGCGATCCGGCAATTAAATGTGGTTATATAAGGCTGTCCCTTGGGGCCCTTTCAGGCAATCCGGGCAGCCATTGTGGTTAGCAATTTATTACCAGTCCCCATCCCGCAAGGCAAACCTTTGAAAAATCGAATTTGTCGAATGAAACCATTCCTTTAGAAAGATAAATTTCAGGAAAAATTAAGAAAAAAAGCCTTAGCATCCCGGAAAGGATTTTTTGGCACAATTCCCGATCACCTTAATTTCCAAGAAGGCGCGTTCCTATGACCACCGATACATCCTTTCTTGCCGAGCTCATAGCGGTTTCGGATGCGGCGGCTTACGACTGGGATCTGGATTCGGACCAGATACGGTGGTTTGGCGGGTCAAAGGCTATTTTTGGCGGTGCGCCGCCACCTTCGAACTCATCCGCTTTCTACAAAATAATTCATGAAGACGATCGCCATCTGATTTTTGGCGCCGATACCAACGCGATCGATCGCGAATATCGTCTTTGCAAACCGAATGGCCAGGTTGTTTGGGTGCACGAACGCGGTATGGCGGAATTCCGTAGTGACCGTCTCGTGCGGCAACGCGGCTTTTTACAAATTACCGAAAAACATTCCGGCCATCTGATGGGCCGCCAATGGGAAGGCCGCGACGAACTTACCGGCTGCTTTAACCGTAACACTATGGCGGTGCAGGTCGACAAGGCCATCGTGGCTGCCAAAGCGATAAAGCGCACTTGCGTTTATCTCGTTCTCGGCATCGACAAGATGTCTTTCGTCAACGAAGCTATAGGTATGGAAGCGGGCGATGCGCTTTTGCGCGGGGTTGCTCAGCGTCTGGCCGACATTCTTCCGCAGCGGGCTCTTCTGGGCCGTGTAGCGGGCGATATGTTCGGGATTCTATTGCCTGCTCCGCTGGCGCACGATTTTCCTCATCTGGCAGAGCGGCTTTTGCAGAATTTCCGCGATCATCCGGTGGTAACGTCGGTGGCGCCCTTGCACATCACGGTCTCGATCGGTGGCGTGCATATTCCTGCTGTGGCTCACAGCGCTACCGAGGCGATGATCTTTGCCGAGCAGGCTTTGCATGATGCCCATCAGCGCGGCCGCAATCTGTTCGTTCAGTATATCGATTCGCCAGAACGTATGCAGGAGAACCGCCGCATGCTTGAGCTCGGCGAGCGCGTCAAACATGCTCTTAAACATGGCGGTCTGAAGCTGGCCTTCCAGCCGATAGTCGATGGCCAAAGCGGCGCGACCTTGTTTTACGAAGGGCTTATTCGCATGTTCGGCGACGACGGCCAGATGATTCCGGCAGCCAAATTCGTGCCGGTTATCGAACAGCTGGGACTTGCGTATGATCTTGACCGCTATGTGCTGGATCTTGCCATGCGCGAACTTGAAGCGTGTCCCGCCCTTAGCCTGTCGATTAATATTTCCGGCCTTACGGCGGTGCAGGTCGACTGGCCCGCGCATGTTCAAAAAATATTGGGGAATAAACGCGGCGTAGCCGAACGGCTGATCATCGAAATCACGGAAACAGCCGCGATTGTCGATGTGTCGGAGACGCGCCGCTTTGTCGATTCTTTACGCGAGTTGGGTGGCCGCATTGCGCTGGACGATTTCGGCGCGGGCTTTACTTCTATTCGGCATCTGCGTGCGCTTGGCCTTTCGATCATGAAAATCGATAAGGATCTTCTGCAGGATCTTATGAGCAATTCCGAACAGCAGCATCTGGTTCGGATGCTGATCGAAATCGCCCGTGGACTTGGGCTGCGCAGTATTGCCGAAGGCGTAGAAACTGCCGATATCGCCGATTGGCTGAAGGCTGAAAAAGTCGATATGATGCAAGGCTATTACTTCGGCAAGCCTTCGCTCGAACGTCCGTGGCTTAATGATGGGCAGGCCGACCGTGCAGTGTCTGGTCAAACGGCCAAAGGCAATGACGATAAGGGCTCAATGATGGCCCGCGCCGTTTCTTCTTTCTAATTTTCCAGCAAAATCTCTCAGGCTTTGTTTTTGGCGAGATCGGCCAATTGCCGTTGCAGCGCGCTGATTTTCTTTTGCACTTCCTGATCGGAATTCGATTCAGGCGCCGCCGGACGTGACGACAAGTTCCGGACAGGCGGCGCGGAGACAGGCGCGCTGACGGGTCTTGGCTGGGGCACCGATACGGGCCCAACTGAAACCGGCGCATTTGCCTGAGTGCTCATTGCCGGGCGGACGACGGGATGCGGTTCATGCATCGGTTCCGGCGCCGGCATTGGCTGCGCAGCTTTCGCGCCGGGGCTGAAACCTTCGTTCATCCCGCCGAAAGGCGAGAACATACGCATGGCGCGTTCGAACATGGCAATATTCTGTTTGCCCATTTCTTCGAAAGTGCTGCCGAACGGAAACATATTGCCGAAGGTCGATTGGAAATAACCGCGGATCTGTTCCTGATTTTTGGCCAACGTCTGCATGCTGTGCTCGAGATATTTCGGCACCAGCCACTGCATATTGTCGCCATAGAAACCGATCAATTGACGCAAGAAGCCGATCGGCAAAAGATTCTGGCTGGTCTTGCCTTCTTCCTCGACGATGATTTGAGTCAATACCGAACGGGTGATGTCTTCGCCGGTTTTGGCGTCATAGACGTTAAACTCCACCCCTTCTTTGACCATGGCTGACAGATGTTCCAGCGTGACATAGGAGCTGGTTGCGGTGTTATAGAGCCGTCGGTTGGCATATTTTTTAATGGTTACGGTGGGCCTGGAAGCTGCGTCTGTCATGGAGGGTTCCTGAAGCGGAATGATTAGGAGAGGAGGATATTAACCAATTTTCACTGACCGGCCCCAAAAAAACAAGCTGAATCTCAAAACCATAATTGTGAAAGAAAACAATCAGATGCCTGATAATGGACCAAAGCTCTTTTTCTTATGACAGACAAACCGGCGCATGCTTTATTTTTCTTATGGCAAATGAAAAACCATCCGCACCGGACTTTAACGCTCTGGCGAACGAAGCTTGTGATCTTTGGCAAGAGCATCTCGCTTCCTATGCCAACGATCCAAAAATGAGAGCCGAGCTTATAAAAACGCTCGAACCCTCGCGCCGCTTGTTTGCCGAGTGGGCCGGTTTGATGCAACATGGACCTTATGGCACGGCACTCTTCGGAAAAAATACGGCCGGTGGCCGAAGCGGCGCATCGGTTGAGACGCCGTCTGGCGCAGCTGGAAGCCGATCCCGGTCAAACACGGCCTCTCCGGTCGGGACCTCGTCCGCTCGGTCTGCATCTGACGGCAACTCTGACGCATTGGCTGAGCTTGCCGGTTATACTGAGAGACTTGAGAAGCGGGTCGCCGAGCTCGAAGAAAAGCTGGCCCGGTTTGAGACCGGATCTGGCGGCACGGCTCACAGAACTGAACAAACGCCTCGGCCCCGGACCAAATCCTGAATTTGACCGTGCCGTTATTTGCGCTGCGGCCGGCCGTGCACATCAATTCATCAATGGTATCCGCTCTTATCGCCGCCACGATGTTTTTCGCAATTGGCGCGCGGCGCCGATAGTCTGGCAGGCAGGAACGACAAAGTTGCGCGATTATAATCCCGGAAAACCGCAGGCGCCGGTTGTTTTAGCCGTGCCTTCTCTTATCAATCGGTTTGAAATTCTCGATTTGGATGTCGACCATTCTTTTTTACGAACCCTTGCGGAGCACGGCTTTCGGCCATTGGTGGTGGATTGGGATCTGCCCGGCGAGGATGAAAAAAACTTCTCGCTCGCCGATTACGTGGAAAAGCGTTTGATCCCCATAACTGATTTTCTTGCGCCTCAGACAGGTTCCTTGTCCTTGCTCGGTTATTGCATGGGCGGGAATCTCGCCTTGGCTTTGGCCGCTTTGCGTCCGCAAATGATCCGTTCGCTGTTGCTGCTTGCCACGCCGTGGGATTTTCATCATCCGGACGCGACGCTGGGCGCGCAATTTAAAATGCTCGCAGGGCAAATGGAGCCTTATCTGGAAACGCTTGGCTATTTGCCGGTCGATATTATCCAGAGTCTTTTCGCTGTTTTTCAGCCGGCGCAGGTGATGACAAAATTTTCCGAATTTGCCGGTCTCGATCCGGCAAGCCTTGCGGCGCGGCATTTTGTTCTTTTGGAAGATTGGCTCAATGACGGCGTTCCTCTCACCGCCAATGTCGCGCGCGATTGTTTTCAAGGATGGTATGGCGAAAATCTGCCGGGGCGGCTTCAATGGCGAATAGGCGAAACTCTGGTTGACCCGCGCGCATTAACCATACCGGCCTATCTTGTGGTGCCGGGTAAGGACAGAATTGTTCCTCCGGAATCGGCGCTGCCTTTGGTTAAATTATTCCCGCATGCATCGCTTCATGAGCCAATGACGGGCCATGTCGGCATTCTCGCCAGTCCCAAAGCCCCGCAGCAAATATGGAGCCCCATGATCTCGTGGCTTGAAAAGCATAAATGATCCGGGGTAATCGAAGGCATTATGGCTGATCTGATACCTGTTGCACCCGGCACCGCCGCTTCGGCCTGGATCGACGCGAGTCAATATCGCGCGATGTACGAACGTTCGATCAGCGATCCTGAAAATTTTTGGGGCGCACAGGGAAAGTCCCTGCATTGGTTCAGGCCTTACACGAAAGTGAAGAACACAAGTTTCGAAGGCAGCATTCGCATCAAGTGGTTTGAAGATGGCGAGCTCAATGCTTGCTATAATTGTGTCGACCGGCATTTGCCCGCACGCGCCCAGCACACGGCGATTATTTGGGAAGGCGATAATCCTTCGGAACAAAAGCATATTACTTATGCACAACTTCATGAGGCTGTTTGCCGCTTCGCCAACGTACTGAAAGCTCAAGGCGTCAAAAAAGGCGACCGCGTTACTATCTATCTGCCGATGATACCCGAAGCCGCTTATGCGCTGCTGGCTTGCGCGCGCATCGGCGCTGTTCATTCGGTGGTGTTTGCCGGTTTTTCGCCCGATAGCCTGAAGGACCGAATTCTCGATTGCGATTCGAAAATCGTCATCACGGCCGATGAAGGTCTGCGCGGCGGCAGAAAAGTTCCGCTTAAAGCCAATACCGACGAAGCGCTGAAGTTTTGCGCAGACGTGAAAAAAGTCATTGTCGTGCGGCGCACAGGTGGCGCCGTGCAATGGCAAGAAAACCGTGATTGCTGGTACCACGAAGAAATTGCAAAAGTTTCCGCCGGTTGTCCGGCTGCAGTGATGAATGCCGAAGATCCGCTGTTTATTCTTTATACGTCGGGTTCGACCGGCAAACCCAAAGGCGTTCTGCATACGACCGGCGGCTATCTGCTGTACGCGGCGCTCACCCATAAATGGGTTTTCGATTATCGGGACGGCGAGATTTACTGGTGCACGGCCGATATCGGCTGGGTAACCGGTCACAGCTATATCGTCTATGGGCCGCTCTGCAATGGCGCCACCACATTGATGTTCGAAGGTGTGCCGAATTATCCCGACACTTCGCGTTTCTGGCAGGTTGTCGATAAGCATAAGGTCAATATTTTCTATACGGCGCCTACGGCAATCCGCGCTCTCATGCGCGAAGGCGAAGGGCCGGTGAAAAGCACTAGCCGTAAAAGCCTGCGGTTGCTGGCTTCCGTCGGCGAGCCCATCAATCCTGAAGCCTGGCTTTGGTATTATCGAACCGTCGGCGACGAGCGTTGCCCGGTTATCGATACCTGGTGGCAGACGGAAACAGGCGGTCATATGATTACGCCCTTACCGGGTGCGACAGACCTGAAGCCTGGTTCCGCCACTCTGCCTTTCTTCGGCGTGCAGCCGGTTATTGTCGATAACGAAGGCAATCAGCTGGAAGGCGCCTGCGAGGGCAATTTATGCATTGCCGATAGCTGGCCGGGTCAGATGCGAACGGTTTTCGGCGATCATGACCGTTTCGAAAAAACCTATTTCAGCACTTTTAAAGGAAAATATTTTAGCGGCGATGGCTGCCGACGCGATGAAGGCGGTTATTATTGGATCACGGGACGCGTGGATGACGTCATCAATGTTGCAGGGCATCGTCTCGGCACGGCTGAAATCGAAAGCGCCCTGGTTGCCCATGCCAAAGTGGCGGAAGCTGCCGTGGTCGGATGTCCGCACGACATTAAGGGACAGGGTATTTACGCTTATGTCACTCTTAATGCAGGTGAAGCGGCAACCGACGCGCTGCGCAAAGAGTTGATTGCCTGGGTGCGCAAGGAAATCGGACCGATTGCGACGCCCGATTTTATCCAATGGGCACCTGCTTTGCCGAAAACTCGCTCCGGTAAAATTATGCGGCGCATTTTACGTAAAATCGCCGCTCAAGAATTTGACAGTTTGGGCGATATATCGACGCTTGCCGATCCCGCCGTGGTTGCCGAACTGATAAAGAATCGCGGATAGGGTTCTCAGGCGGTTTTTCGCTGAGAGGCTTGATTCAAAACATCGCGCGCCTGTTTGGTCACCGACTCAAGAACTTCCTGCGTCATGCGCATGGAAATTTTTGACAGCTGTCCGGTGCCCGACATCCACTGTCCAAAAAGGCCTTGCACGAATTCGGTCTGAAGACCGGCGATTTGCTGAAGGCTTTTGGCGCTCATCATTGTTTTGCCGGCATCGAGGGCGCGGCCCATCGATTCCTGCATAATAACGCTTATATTGCGGTTCATCTCATCGCAGCCTTTTGTTAAGGCTGAGGTCGATTCGATCACGGCATTCATGGAATTACGGCAATTCACATTCATCTCGTCGCAAGCGCGCATGAGATTCTGTGTGACTTTTTCCATTTGTTCCGCCGATTCATTCATGACGCAACGCTCTCTGCTGGTTTTGGAGAACGATTCGAATGCCCAATAATTATTCCCGATCCGGTTCGATTTCGGCTGCGCAATTTTGTCGCAAGGGATATCAAACGAGATCGATTCCAAAATACAACCTCAGGTTACGGCGCGCCGCACAATAATATTACCTATTAATGAGTGTCAACTTATAAGGCTTGCATTTATCGCGCACCGATATGATCTTACGGCGCTCCAGCCATCATACCGAATCTTTGCGCATGAATCTCGTTCTTCCCGCCACGCGTCAGGTCAAAACGTTATTTTTTATCATGACGTTAGCTGTTTTTATGCATGCCGGCACGGCTCATGCGGCCAGCCAGCATAGACACCACCAGAAAATACATCACCATCATGCGGGCGTCGATGGAACTGCCCGCTATGCCGATATCATTATCGATACCGAAACCGGCCGGATTTTGCATGCGACCGATCCCGACGGGCTTCGCCATCCGGCCTCGCTCAGCAAAATGATGACCCTCTATCTTGTGTTCCAGGCTCTCGAGTCGGGGCGGTTGCATCTCAATCAATCTTTGCCGATATCGGCCAATGCCGCCGAACAATCGCCATCGAAATTGGGTTTGCGCCGTGGACAGCATATCCGGGTCGAAGACGCCATTCTCGGCCTGGTGACAGAGTCGGCAAATGATGCTGCCGTTGTTTTGGCCGAAGCCCTGGGCGGCAGTGAAGCTCATTTTGGCCAGATGATGACCCAGCAAGCGCATGCGCTAGGGATGAACCACAGTAATTTTCATAACCCATCGGGATTGCCCGACCCGGTGCAGGTAACGACCGCGCGCGATATGGCCGTTCTTGGCCACGCGCTCATTTATCATTTTCCGAAATTCTATCCTTATTTCAGTCATACTTCTTTTACTTATGCCGGTATTCCGCATGCCAATCACAATCATTTGATGTCGCGGTATGAAGGTATGGACGGCATCAAAACCGGCTATATCCGCGCCTCAGGTTTTAATCTGGTTGCTTCGGCCGTTCGCGATGATGTGCGCCTGGTCGGCGTTGTGTTTGGCGGACATTCGACGATGGAACGCGACAATCAAATGGCGCGTTTGCTCGATCAGGCTTTCTCCGCCGCGGAAAAAGGAGACCAGACGCTCCATATGGCGCGCGAAACTTCGCGGCCCGATTATCCCCAGGGCGACAGCAGTGGGGCGGACGAAGATGATGAATATGTAGCTTTATCCGCCAAAGTACCGGTTCCGGCGACCTCGACCACGACAAGCTCGGTTAAATGGGGAATTCAAATCGGCGCCTATAATGATCCTGCAATCGGCAGGCAGGCTTTGGCCGGAATCGTTCAGGCAATGCCGCAACTCCTTATTCATGCCTCGGCCGTGGTGCAACAGGTATCGACAGGCGGCGTAACGATGTATCGGGCGCGGCTCGAAGATGTCGATGAGAAAACAGCGCGCGCAACTTGTGCTTATCTTATCAGCCACGGCCAAAGCTGCCTGACGGTAGCGCCATCGCTTACCGTCGCGAATTAATCGTCGTAAGCAACCAGGCTGGATACCGGCACATCCAGTTTTTTGCGGCCCTGAAGAAAACTCAATTCGATTATAAAAGCAGCGAGGGTAACTTCAGCACCGATTTTGCGTGCTAATGCGATCGTCGCGGCTGCCGTTCCGCCGGTTGCCAGCAAATCGTCGACGATGATTGCGCGTTGCCCTGCTTTGATCATGCCTTCCTGCATTTCAATCGTGTCTTCGCCATATTCGAGTTTGTAATTGTAGGAAATCGTGCGGCCGGGCAATTTGCCTTTTTTACGCGCCATTACAAAACCGATGCCGAGCATTGCCGCGAGTGGCGCCGCGACTAAAAAACCTCGCGATTCAATTCCGATTAAAATATCGGGTCTTTGAGCATCGACGGTTTTGGCCAATTGTTCGATAGCTTCGCGCCAGGCGGGACCGTGATTCAGCAAAGTGCCGATGTCATAGAAGAGTATGCCCGGTTTCGGAAAATCGGGAATGCCGCGAATATGTTTTTTCAGATCCATCATTAGCCGATCTCGCAAGGGGAAAAGAAGCCTATTGTATGCGGCTCCATTAACAAAACTGCAAAGCTTTATACTCATAGTCAATCGTAGATAAAACCATCGGAATTTTGCCGCTTATGGCTTCTTCTCTTTCGCAAGCCGATGTCATGCGCCTCTTGGCCGAACCCTCGCCGCTGGTTCGGGCCGAAGTCGCCGCCAAGGTCGCCGAAGAAATCGATAATCCGCAGATGACGGAAGCCGAGCTTGCGCTCGTGCAAGACATCATTCGTCTTATGGCGAAAGATGTAGAGAAAACGGTACGCAAGGCCTTGGCGCAAAATCTGCGAAGCGCCACGCGGTTGCCACATGATGTAGCGCTGCGCCTGGCCAGCGATGTCGAAGAAATCGCGCTGCCGATATTGGCGTACTCGCCGGTGCTGACCGATTACGATCTGATCGCCATTGTCCGGAGCGGCTCTTCGGCCAAACAAGAAGCCGTGGCAGAGCGCCCGAATGTCACCGAGATGGTTTCGGATGTGCTGATCGAAACGGCCGATGAAACAGCGGTCGCTACATTAATGAACAATAAAACAGCGCATATCTCCGATGCAGGTTTCACAAAGGCTGTCGACCGTTTTCAATCCAGTGAAATCGTTAAAGAGAATATGGTTCGCCGCTCTCGTTTGCCGATCGCGGTTACTGAGTGGCTAGTGAATCTTGTGTCGGAAAACCTGAAAGATTATCTCGTCAGTCATCATGAATTACCGGCTGCGTTGGCGAGCGATCTCGTCATGCATAGTCGTGAACGCAGCATCATTAATCTGAACAGCAATTCGAGCGAGCAAGATGTCGAAAATCTGGTTGATCAAATGCACGCGCATGGACGCTTAACATCTTCGCTCATCATGCGCGCACTCTGTGTGGGCGATCTGGTTTTTTTCGAAGCGGCTTTGGCGCGGCTTGCCAATGTGCCGCTTGCGAATGCGCGCGCCCTCATTCGCGATCCGGGCCGGCTGGGTCTGAAATCGCTTTACGCCAAGACGGGACTCCCGAATCGATTCCTACCCGTAATGAAAATTGCCATCGATGTCGTGCATGAAACCCCCCTCGATGGAGGTCGTTACGATCTCGAACGGTATCGTGCCCGGGTCATCGAACGTATTCTTACCCAGTATGAGGATTTAAGCACAGACGACGTCGATTACCTGCTCGAGAAGCTGGATGGCGTTTCGAGTTTGGTTTCGTAATCGTTACAATATTCGAAAACGAAGATTATTTTCGATATCGAAATGAAAGACGATTTTTCGAAAAATACCGTTCATTACGGCATCGGAATGCCCGTTTAACC
>OLLY01000146.1_pt1 | contig 53531 bp, 65 predicted proteins | sample 1604681 | NCBI WGS metagenome assembly OLLY01 (sample SAMEA104055725, study PRJEB20765) | soil metagenome | biome: Arctic tundra; feature: Polygonal ground; material: soil | place: USA | collected 2011-09 | depth 0-0.5 m | reverse complement strand
GGAAAGACCTGTCTTTATGACCAGATTATTGCTATGGAAATTGCTGGTCGGTTCTTGCTTTTAGGCAGACATTTTCTCCAAGAAAGAGGCTTCTTCATGCAACCAACTTTTAATCCTCCGCAAGGTGGCTATGGCCCAGAGCTTTTATGTCCAAAATGTAATAGCAACCACATCCATCATTACCGCGTTGAGGTGTTTGAACGAGAAGAAGACCAAGTTTCTGGTCTTCATGTCGTAGTTGAGAATGGAATATTGACGACAGACCAGAACTTATCAGGAAACCCCAGTGGAAGACGACATGGGTTGTTCATTCATTTTTCGTGTGAAGAATGTTCAGCAAAATCGACTCTCTCCATCGCGCAACACAAGGGCAATTCTTTTGTCGACTTTGTAATCGATAAATAGGTGCCCCCTTACTGCCTCTGTGTTTGGTGTTACCCCTTGTATCCAATGAACCACTTCAGCAGCATGTGCGCCGGTGGGTTGCGCCGCCAATATCCGAGGAGATCGAGATAGGCAGGAAAAGGCAGCGCATCGATTTCGGCGAAGGTGTAACCGCAGGCCGTCATCAAGCCGCCATAGATGTCGATCCAGTCGAGGTCGCCGAGGCTGCCGGTTCCCCCGGCTTTGCTTCCCCCGGCTCGATAGCCCGCATTTCGACGCCCATGAGTTTCGCCACAACCTCCACCGCTCTTTTCAATTCAGGAAAAGTAACGCCGACGATGCTTTCGACATCAGCTGCGGTAACTTTCGGGTTGGCCGCATGCATGGCGAGATAAATAATGGTCGTCTGTGCGCCCATGCCTTCCGGCGTATCGATTCCGATGCGCGTAAAGGCTGGGCCAGCCTGACGCAATTGTCCCAAAGTCAAAGGGGCGACGGGAAATTCCTGTCCACCCAGAGTGATGGTTTCTGCTTCGCTCATAAGGGGTTCTCCTGATTTATGTGTTGATTTTTTGTTAACCGCCGTTCCGATCCTTCGGAAAATCGTCGTCGGAGTAGTATTCCTGCGGAATGAAGCTTCGCAGCTTTCCAACGTCGATTTGCAACTTCTGCGCCAGACCGTTCAATTGCTGGTTGACGCTGTCCGGTACCAAGGCGGTTACCACATGCCCAATCGGCACCGCCGCGCTCATGACCATCGTCATGGTCAAAGGCGTTGCAGCTGTTAAGCCAAGAATGCCGATGGGCGGGATGGCAATCCCGGCGGCGACCAGCAAGGCACCTATCGCGCAGGTAATAATGCTCGCGGCGCCCCCAGCCAAGACGCTCGTCGTTGGCTGAAAGTTCTTTAGCGCCGAGGAGACAAGGCTGAGGGCGTTCATGATTTTCTCCAGAGTTTTGTTACGAAGTGGAGCCGGTAGTGGAAGCGGAAGCTCCGCTGCTACTATCCGTGCCTGTTGCCGGGGTAGCGCTGCTCTGCGTCTGGGATGCGCTTTGCGTTTGCGCCGTCTTTAGCTGCGCGACGGCGCCTTCGATGGCGACGTTGATTGTGTTTTGCGCGACATTGGCGAGGTTCGCGGCTGACAGATCAGAGACGATCGCCAATTGCGCTGCGGCCAGTTTTTGCGTGCCGCTTCCTCCGGTTTGCTCGGCGGCCGTAACAGCATCGGTCACGATCTTGAGGCCTTCGACGCCGAGTTCATTTTCGACGGCTGTTTCGGCCTGTTCGAAAAACACCTCAACGACTTGCTCGGCTTCCTGTACGTCCGGCTTAAGGACGTTCGTCCATAAATTCTCGAAGAACTGTTCGACGTTTTGAAAGATACTCATGTCTTTTCTCCATCGCGGCTTGTTAAAGGCAATCGCCTGCGCGCGCCGCTTAAGCGTTCAGGTGATTGAATCAGGGGTAGTGATTTAGGAATCCGGCATCAGCGTTCCGTTGGCCTTGAGATAGACGGCCTGCAAGTCGCTCAGCTTGTTCTGACGCTGGCCATAAGGCGCTCCGGGCAGGCTTGCCCAGATCGTCGAGCATTTGAGGATGGCGAGCTTGACGTCTCCGGCATCGATATCGACAAGGGCTCGGCGTTCGGTGATCTGCCGCAGCGCGATCGCGTCCTGAGACGTGGGCGAAAAATCTGGCAGATTGAGCAGTTCCTTATAGGCGTCGAAGTATTTGGCAAGCAGCTGGTAGCGACCCGCCGCCGTTGAATCCAGATCGGGATTGTAAATACGCGGATGGTCGGCGTAGCTCTCGAACAGCAGCGGATGCGTGGACGTTGCGCCGCAAAGGACGTTGTAGCCGTTGTCGCTGCCCGGAATCGTGGAAGTGCCTTCCGACCATGCGAGCATGTCGAGGAAGGCCGTGCGATTGTCCGGCATTAGAGCGTGCTCGACCAGTCGAAGAAGCGGCCAAGGCTGTCAGTGAAGGCCGAGAATTCGAAGTCGGGAACGGTGAAGTCCTCGTTCTTGAAATCCCAACTCATCTTGGTCGGAATGGCCGCATAAAGCGTGAGGCACATATTGTTACCGGCGTAATTGTTGCCGAGCTGCATCCGGAACGTCGGCGATGCGCCCATCAACTGATTGACGGCGGTGATGCGGTTGCCGGTCGTCGTCTCGAAATAGGCGTAGGAAATGATGACCTTGACGCCTGCAACTTCATCGGCATTGCTGAATGTATAAGTGCCGGTCGTCATGTCGCAGGAATACTGGCCAGCCGTCGGCGACGACGAGACACGCGTCATCTGAACGCCGGTACCGGCATTGAACACGCCGAGATCGATGCCGGGAGTACCGGACGACATCGCCGAGCCATTAGCGACGACGATCTGATACGGCGTCGTCGGAATTGCCGTGCCGCCGGGGCCACCTTCGTCGACGATCTGAATCTGTTCGCCGGTCGCAAGCGTCTGGCCGAGAAAGGCGTCGTTGAGCTGGCGCGCGTTCAGGTTGGCGATCTTGGCCTTACCGGTAATTTTCTGCTGACCGCGCGCGACGGCGACGGGAGCCTGGTATTGGCCGTAAAGTTCCTTAACCGTGAACGACATATCGACGCTGACGTCTTGCAAGGTACCGATACGTGTGGGCGTAGGCACGGCGATATCGGTGCGCACCAGGAACAAGGTTCCCGCGCCAAAGTTATATTGCTGTAGCATGATGGACTCCATCTAAGGGATGCGCCGTCATCACGACGGTGCGGATGCCTTGCCGAAGGGCGTGTCAGGACACTGGCTTCGGCAAAGCCAGTGGAATTTGGGCCAGAGGAATTAGGGGATCAGGATTTTGACGGGGATGATGGCCTTGGCGATGCCGTCGAGCACGCCGGGGAATTGTTCAATCTCACCTTCGATCCAGGCATGCGAAACAATGCCGCCTAAAGTTTGCACGCCGTTCACGACATTTGGCGCCAGCGCCGTTTCGATGGCGTCGATGATATCGTTAAGACCTTGCTCAGGATTGGCATTCGGATCCTTGCCGACATCGGTATAGACCCAGAGTTCAGTCGTGATCGTGCGTTTTGGCGGCAGGCCGCGCACATCACGCGGCGGATAATGCGTTCCGGTCGATTGAACAAACAGCGCAGGAAAAGATGCGACCTTGCTCCACAATTGTAGGCGGCGACCGCTGGTGTTGAATGTCGTCGCCGTCAGTGCAAGTTCGAATAGAGCGGATATGATCTGTTCGCGCATGCGTTATTCCTTGAACCGCTCGTTCATTGCCGCCGTCAATTCCGCCGTTGCTTGCTCTTCCATGCCAGCGAGACCACCGCGCAGAAATAGGCGAGCTTCAACATCCGCCATGCGTGAATAGGCAGAGACATCGATGCTGGTTGGCGAAATATCGCGCCCAAAGGCTTCGGTGATCGTGCGTTGATATTTTCGAACCTTGACCGACCGATGCGAGCCATATTCAAGAGCGGCGGCCTTGATATATTCGGAACGCGGCAGTTTATCTGTCAGCGTCACAAGTCCTTTGATCTTCTCCGGATCGTCGAAGACCCTGGAGATGATTTCATCCTTAAGGTCACCGGACTTTTCCGGCGCCAACGCACGAACCCGCCCATAAAGTTCATCGGTCAGCTTTTTGATGCGCTCAAAAAGCGTGTCATGAATTTCCTTTGGCCATTCGGCAAAACGAGCGACGACCTGACGGTCGCCGGTAATGATGGCATCGAAATCCATGGTCAGGTCGCCAGCGGAACGCGATATTTTTCAAGCACAGCCGCGATATCGGGAGGAAACGGCCCCGTCTGTCCCGGCAACGCGCCAATCCAGTATTGCTCTTGTCCGACGCCGGGTTCGCCCTGGCTACGCAGGAACGGATCGCGTCCACGCGCCTTGAAACGCGCGGTGACGAGCCGCAGCACAGCCATTTCCAGATCGGCTGGTGGAGAACCAGATCCAGCTTCAAAATATCCGGCCTGATATTGGACGGTGTATTGATCTGGACTCCAGCCAGTTGGATATCCCGTGTTCGGATCGACCTTTGTCAGCCAACCGCGCGCCGCGTCGACCTGATAGTCAGTGCCAGAAATCAGGGTATTCGCAACCCCGACGGCAACGGTATCCGTGACGGAAGTCACAGATACGACTGGCCAGCGGGAAAGCTGCAACTCACTGAGCATGCCGGTGACCTGGTACGGATAAGGGTCGCGGTCGGGATAGATTACGTCCTGCACCGTTTCGATGGGAAAGACGCGATTGCAGTATTGCGCCACCAGCGCCGATTGCTCGGTGATGAACCGGGCAAGCGTCGTGTCGCTGGAAGTGTCTGTCGACGGAATGGCAAGATCGTCCTTGATGTTCGCCAGCGTCGTCAGGTCGTAATCTGACGCCGCCGTCAATACGGTCGAGACGATCCGAACCGGCATATCAGCCCCGCTTACGAGTCTTATATGTCCGGCCTGCGGACGGCTTTGAGGATTGGTCGAATGCGCTGGCGACTAATTTGGCGTCGCCAGACGCAATCAGCTTCTCGGCCACCACATCAGGCACGACCCGCTTTTCACCCGCGCGTTGCGGACGCATGTCACGGGTGAACTCGACCATCTTCATCGATTACACCGCAGCCTGTTCGCGTTCGCCGCCAAGGATAATGTCAGCTGCGACCAGCACCGCAGGTGTGGTGCCGCCCGTAAAGGCGATCACCGTCACCGCGCGGATGAAGCGGTAAGCGCCCGTAAGATCGATCGCCGCCGTGTTTTCGCTGCTAACGGCGGTGAGAGCCGCCGTCTGCTGCACGGTGGTGCCGATCTCGTAGTTGCTCCAGGTGGAGTTATCCGGCGAATGCTGCAGCGTCGACTGCACGCTGAGAGTAGTGGGAGCACCACTATCAGCGCCGACGATTTGATGCAGCACACAGGAACCTGCCAAATTGTGCAGTGTGCGGTCGATGCCGGCGCCGTTGATCGTACCGGCGCTGGCACTTTCCGGGAACACGCTGGTGACCGGAACGACAATCGAGCCGATATTGCGCAAGGTAGTGATATCAGACATAGGATTCCTCCAAGGTTAGATGGTTGATTATTGAACTACTGTTTAGTGACCGGCTCTTTACTGAACGGCGGGCGCCCAACGAACGAATTGCAGCACGGAACAACCGGAGTCATGGCGAAGCTGGAAGTCGTGTTCGGTGATGGCGCGGATCAGCGTCTGGTCGTATTGGAAGGCCGACACCGTATTGCCATTGGCATCGGTGTAGGTGCCTTCACGCGACACGGCGAGTTCCATGCTCATCGAGTCAAGGATCATGGTCTCGTTCATTTCGGAGAGGATGATGAACGAGCAATCCTTGTTGGTGCCGGTAGGATCCCAGATGTTGGTCGGAATCTGGGTGGTCTTCTTGAACGGATAGCCATACAGCGTACCTTTCGACAATTCGTCGCGGAAGACATAGAGACCGAGGCTGTTCAGCAAGCCGAACAGATAGTTGTAAGTCCTCGGATGCATAAACCACACGCGGCGTTTATCGGTCATGTTGGCGGTGTCCAGCCGGTTAATCATACCGGTCAACTCATTCACCACCGTGGTTTCGCTGTAGGTCTCGTTCGAGGTGATGAAGTTACCCCCATTCTGGCCGAGGAGCGGGTTGCCCGCAGAGCCATTAACGGCTGCTGTCGAGTCAGCCGTCGTACTCCACACACCCGCCGTGCCGCCTTGCGATGTGACCCACAAATTGGCAAAGCCGGTGAAGCCCATCGGCGCCGCCTGCGTGCCATCGCCCAACAGGAACGCCAAGTCTTCACGTAGCGCGATCACTTCGACCAGATCGTCGCGCACCATGGCGTCGATCGCAGGATCGGCATAGCGCATCAGATCATTCGACAGAGGAACAAGCGCCGTTAGCTTCTTGAAGCTGGCGACGATCTGACGAAGTGTCTGCTGCGACGACGCAATCTGCGAACCTTCCGAGCCGTAGGTAGCGGTCGCAGGGCTTGCCTGACCGGGCAAGGTCATCGTGCCACGCGGCATCGGAATGACACGCGGGTTCGATCCGCGCACCACCGCCGCCGGACGCAGCAGTTCGATGATCTCATTCATGTAATCCGGAGGCACGATGAAACCACCGGCAGGGCCGGTCGATGCCACCAGAGCGCGGGTCACCGGATGGCTTTCACCGTACACTTCCGCCGATGCCTGACGCGCACTGAACAGGTTGCCACCACCATAAGCCATCATCTTTGCGGCAGCACCGATGACGAGACTGCGTTCCTTGACATAGCGATCGGTTTCTACTTTCGCCGCCGCTTTGTTTTCCGGTGTTTCTTGTCCGGCAACTGGCTGTGCGGAGCTTGCCGACAATGCCTGCGCTTCTTTGGCGCGGACAATTTGGGCGTCAAGATCCGTGACGGCGCGTTTCTTCGTCTCATAATCGGCCTGTTCGGCTTCATTGAGCGAAGGTTTTTCGGCCAGCACCTTGAATTCATCAAAGGCGCGCGACCGCTGTTGCAAAAGTTCGGCGATTTTAGTCATAGTTGGGCTCCATCTAGAGGGACAGGCCGTCATCACGACGGTCTAATGCGCCTTGCCCAAGGGCGGGTTGGGGCTTCAATCAGCACAAAGCGTGCCGGTTGAAATTAGCTTTTCGACGATAAGGAACGGAGTTCCGCTTTGCGTCGGAGAAGATCGGCGCTGCGTTCATCGTCCTGCTGTCCATCGCCAGCGGAAATTTCGGTGTCTTCTTCATCGTCATCTGAAGGTGCAGGCTTGGTATTCTTAAGCGCGGCACGCATGCAGCGTTGGGCCGCTTTTAAGGAACGTCCAAGCGCACGATGCGCATCGGATGCATCTTCGTGAAGATCGGCAACATCGGCGCGGCTATCTTCGTCGCCTTCGCCCATATCCCGGATATTATCCATCTGATCGCCGAGCGCCTTATGCCGTTCCATGGCGCGTTCAAGATGGTCTTTGGCGTCATCGATTTGTTTCTTGGTGGTGGCAGACAGTTTTTTGCCCGCGCGCGTTTGGGTCGTAGTCATGGTCTTGTTCTCCCGTGTTTGTGTTCTGGCGGTTACGGCCGCGCCAGGATCGGCTGGTACCGAGCAGAAGGAGCATTCCAGCAGCTCCCACTTGGTAAAGCGCTGGCCGCCATAGGGTTTCTTCGGATCGAGCGGCTCACTATCGAGAACATCAAATCCGACCGACACGCCCGATACGATTCCGTTTTTGACAAGGCCGCGTACTTCGTCAGCCTTCGGTGAAATGCCTGTAGGTGCAAAAGTGACGTGCGCGCGGATACGGTCGCCTTCGATCACAAGATCAGCAGCGCGACCCACCGGCACATCCGGATTGTGCTGCCAGAGAACGATGGGGTTTGTACGGTAATTGGTCAGTTCGCAACCAGCCGGTTCCAAAATGTGACCATCGCGGGCCAACGCTGAAGTCGAGATAATAACCTCTACCTCGTTCTCGCCCACCGCCTTGATCTCGGCGTTCACTGCCGCGCGCATCATCGTCATGCTCAATTCTCCAAAAAATTACAATTCGCCTTGCGGATCCAGCTGCGGATCGGGATCGCCGCTGGTGGCAACGCCAGGCTCAGGCAAAGTGCCGCCTTTCGGTCGTCCGGCCCCGTCCGGCGAGGTGCCGGTCATGTCGGATCCAAGGGCAGCCGTGTTGGCAGGCACCATCAGTTTGTCGCCACCTTCCATCGGCGGCAGACCTTCGGAGCGGCGCACTTCGTTCGGGGTGAGGATTCCGGTCAGCACGCCGAGACGTGCTGCGTTGTAGCGGGTCATGATATCGGCGCGGAGCAATTGTCCTTCGTCGAAGTCAACCTCGATGCCTTCCTTGTCGAGAGCAAACACCTGCATGAATTTTTGTTCGGCGACGACGAGATCGGGCATCACCGTGTGATTGACGTAAGCCTGTTCCTCTTCGGCAGGCGTGATCTTGCTTGAACCACCGTTCACCACGCCGAGACGGCTTAACGGCACGTCGTAGTAGCGGGCGATATCGGCAATTTGCAGATTGCGCTGCTGGATAAATTCAAGATCGACGGAAGTCAGTTGCACCTGTTGCCATTCGACGCCTTCTTCCAGCACTGCGGTTTGACCGACATTTTGCAATCCGCCTGTAAAAGATTGCCATTGCTGTTTCAGGCGCATGGCAGCCGGTTCGGACAGTCTGGTCTTGGATTTCAAAACGCCCGACGGACGGGCGCCGTTACCAACCCAACGTGAGGCTTGTTGTTCAAGCCCCATCGCAAGCCCGATGGCATCACGCGCGAGGCCAATGGTCGATGTGCCGACCAGTGAATTGAAACTGATGCCCCTGAGATGGAACATATCCTCTTCAGGCACAGCCACTGGCATGTTCCGCAGCATGGCGATTTGCCAGAGGCCGATCCGGTTGACGTTATAGAAGATCGAGCCGTCAGAGGCTTCGAGCACCATCACGGCGTCGGGATTGATCGGTATCAGCTCGGCAGGATTGCCACGGCGATCACGTAGGATCGCGGCATAAGCATTGCCGCGCAGCAGATAGGCAATCATCATCTGTTGCCAGAATTCGAACCATGTCTGCTGGCGGTTCGGACGCATGAACAGTTTGGCAATAACGTGATCGGTAACGAGATCGCGTCCACCTTCCTTGTTCCTGACAAACAGACGCGGCGCGCATCGCGCCACATCCTTTGCCCGAATGGCAACGCAGGCATAGACAGCCGAGACTGCCATCGCCGTCGCCTGCGAAATCATCAAGCCCGCCGCGCTCGGAACGGATCCGAGCGGCGGGATCATGCCATAGGACGGCACACCTGCAGACGCGCGCGATTGCTTTGGAGCAAAGGCTCGTCCAAGGGCGCTGAAAATTCCGGGCAATTTCATTTAGATCATCAAAAGTCCGCGTTCCTCGTAGATCGAGCCGCCCACGGCGGTCTGCAATCGCCCAACCGCCATGATGGCGGCTACCACTGCGTCAATTCGTTCGGTCGAGCGTTCCTTGTCGGGCTTCTCGTTGCCAGCCGGATCGCGGCGCACCGAAACATTGGAGGCGCACCATGTGGCAACAGGGTTGCCGCCATGCCGTAGCGTGCGACCGATCAACAGCCGCATGAATTCTGCTGCCGCTGGCCCCATGCTGATAAAGCCTTGGCCGAATTCGACCATCGTCACACCCTCATCTTGGAGGTTGCGCACCAACTCACCAGCGAAGGTGCGGTCGTAAGCGACTTCCAGAATGTTGAAGCGCGAGGCTAGTTCCAGAATTTCAGCTTGGATAAATTGAAAATCCGTCGTGTTGCCTTCGGTGGCGACCAAAAAGCCGTTATCGCGCCAGACCGTATAGGGCGCACGATCGCGGCGCGCACGGCGCAAAATATCTTCTGACGGACACCAGTGCCGCCAGATCACCTTGACCTTTTCTCCGGGTACTTCAGGAGGAAACACCAACGCCAGCGACGACAAATCATTGACGCGCGCCAGATCGAGGCCACCATAACAAGTGCGCCCGATTAGATCATCTTCATCAAACTGTTCTGCGCCATCCGTCCACACGCCCATATCGATCCAGCGCGTGGCTTGTTCCGTCCACTCATTGAGCCGTAGACGACGGATCGCATTCTGTTGCGCAGGCATTTCCCGCGCTTCGTCGACCTGGCGCTTCAGATCCTCGACCTTGACGGTGACGCCAAGGCTCGGATTGGCCTTGATCCAGACTGCAGGGTTCATCCAGTCATCGCCCATATCGATGGTGGCGATATAAGCGAACCAACTATCCGATGCCTCGGCAGGCACAGTGCTTTCCAAGACCTTGACCGAAAATTCATGGTGCTGTCGGCAAACCGACTGGCGATCATGTCCCGCTGTGGTGATCTCGAAAATCAACGGCTCGCGTCGCGCCCCGGTCGCCGTATTCAATTTCTGAATAATCTCGGCGTTCGGATGCTCATGCACTTCATCGACCGCTGCAAAATGCACGTTAAGACCGTCCATCTTCGAGGCGTCAGCCGAGAGAGGCCGAAACCACGATGAGGTGGGTAACACCGCCAGATTGTTGACGGTGCGCGTTATCCGCGCCCGCAACGCCGGGCTTGCGTCCACCATGCGTTCGGCTTCGCCGAAAATAATGCGCGCTTGGTCGCGCGTTGTGGCGGCAGCATAGACATGGCTGCCTAACTCACCGTCCGCCACCAGCGCATAAAGCGCGGTACCGGCCAGCATGACCGATTTTCCGTTTTTGCGCGCCACCTCGACATAGGCTGTGCGAAAGCGGCGCAACCCATCGGTACGCTTCCATCCATAGAGCGAGCCGATGACAAAAGCCTGCCACGGCTGCAGTTCAAACGGCTGGTTTGCCCATTCGCCCGTCGAATGACGGAGGTGACTAAAGAACGCAATGGCATGACGGGCTGCATCACCGTCCCAAATCAGCTCGCGATCTTTTCCGCTGACCAGATCGTCAAGATGCCGCTGACAGGCGAGCTTGACCAGTTTCCCAGCACCGACTTTACCGTCAACCACAGCGCGCGCGTAAGCCTCGACCGGACAGGTCTTGGACTTACGTTTCTTTGCCACGATTGAGATACTCCTCGAATGGATCGACGATGTCGGAGGGCACCTCCATTCGAATGCGGGAGCGCGACGACGGCGTTAGACCGAATTCGCTTTCGATCTGCGCCATTTGCAGCAGGCATTTGTTCGCCACCGCCAAAAATGGGTTCTGGATGATGTTGTCGCCTGATGTTTTTACAACAGGGCCGCGTTTTTTGATCTCGGCTTCGGCATCGACCCAGCGGCACCACACCACGGCATAACGGGCGATTGCTCCGGTATCGAGTTCGGTCATAACGCCATGTCGTGCCAGCATCTTGGCCAGCTCAGTGAACTTGGCTTTTGCCTTCTCATCGAGATGATCCGGCGGCTCCGGCACAACCAGAGGCGGTTTCGGTTCCTTCTTGTTCAGACGATGAGGTCGGGCTGTCCCCTTGACCAGTTTGAGATGTGTGGGCAGCGGTTTGCGTCCCGCCATGATTGATAACCGTATTTCATAATTGTTGATCTATAGAGCCAGCCTCATTCCGCACAGCGGTCTTACCCGTGAACTCTTCCCAGCGCTTGACGATTACGTCACAGTATTTGGGATCAAGCTCTATGAGCCGCGCTTGCCGCCCGCTTTTCTCGCAGGCGATAAGCGTCGTGCCGGAACCACCGAAACAATCCAAAACAATGTCACGGCTTTTGCTGCTGTTCTGAATGGCGCGTTCCACCAGCTCGACCGGCTTCATGGTCGGATGCAGATCATTGACGCGCGGCTTGTTAACAAACCACACATCGCCTTGGTCGCGCGCACCACACCAGAAATGATCAGTGCCTTGTTTCCAGCCATAGAGGATCGGTTCATACTGCCGCTGGTAATCGGCACGACCGAGCGTGAATGTGTTTTTCGCCCAGATGACGAAGGTCGACCATTTGCCGCCCGCTTCGACGAAAGCCTTCTGCAGCGTATGCAACTCGCTCGACGACATGCAGATATAGATCGCGCCTTTGCAGACGGTAAGAATATTCACGCAAGCATCGTAAAGAAACTTCTCAAAGCCTTCGCCGAGATTATCGTTCAGGATCGCGCGGTTTTTGCCGCGCATCTTGTCTTTGGCTGTGTTGGCATAGTTCACGTTGTAGGGCGGATCTGTGAACACCATGTCTGCCAACGCGCCGTCGAGAACTTTTTCCACGTTTGCCAAAACCGTGCTGTCGCCGCAGAGCAAACGATGATTGCCGAGAACGTAAATATCACCCGGCTTGGTGACAGGATCGGCTGGAGCCTCCGGCACCGCATCTTCATCGGTGAGGCCAGCGGAACTATCTTCCAAAATGTTTTTTAGTTCGCTTCCGTCAAAGCCGGTGAGGTCGAGATCGTAACCAGCCTCCTGCAAATCTTTCAATTCGAGCACCAGCAATTCGTTATCCCATTCCGCCCATGCTACCGATCGATTGGCCAGCAAGCGGAATGCCTTGATCTGCGCATCCGATAAATCATCGGCCAGTGCGACGGGAACTTCCGTCATGCCGAGGCGTTGCGCCGCCTTGAGACGCAAATGACCATCAATGATCGAACCATCGGAACGGGCGACAATCGGAATGCGGAATCCAAATTCCTTAATCGCTGCCGTCATCTTATCGACGACAGCATCGTTCTTGCGCGGATTTCGCGCGTAAGGAATAAGCCGGTCGACCGGCCATGTTTCAACGGTCAGCACCTTCTACCCCCCCCCCTTTGTATTTTGGCCACGGACACGCAAAACCCCCAATCGGTCGCACCATCGATTGCGGGCCAGAATCAAACCCCCCGCCGCCTGTGCAGGCGGTTGTGACACCCGCGATGAATTGCACGGAGGTTGTCGGGATGATCGGCACCACCTTGGCGCCTCTCGATCAAATGGTGTGCCGTGTCGGCGCCCGGCAGGCCGCAGACGTGGCAGATGCCGTTGTCGCGGGCGACCACCGACGCCGCCAGCTTGCGCCAAGCCTGCGTGCCGTAGGAACGATCCAGTCTGTCGGTGCGGACGCGCTTCGCCGGTCGCCAGCCGGGTGGCCGGTGCAGCGGAGGCTTCCATGGCATGATGCGTGGATTTGATTGAGTTAAAGAATTATTTCGATCGGTGGATTAGCGTAGCGCGTCCAACCATCATTCCAAGCAGCCGGTCAACGACATCGGCGCTGTGGCCACCGACATGCCATTCGGTGACTTCAGTTACATCGGGATACTCAGCGCCCCACGAGCGGCTGTTCTTGTAGTTGTAGATCGTGATGACTTTGTCGCGGAGACGGATCACCCACTCGGCTTCGGTCTTGTAACCGTCGCCCTTGGACGGCTCGCCCCAAACCTCGACGAGGTCTTGGTAGCTGGCCTTGATTGACGCCTGATAACAAGTGCCGCGCTTGCCGGTCTCAATGACTCTTGGCTTCGTCCGCGCCGCTTTGCGCCCGGCCTCGAAGGCGCACAGCAACGCGGTGCGCAGCGACCAGACGCTGACGTCATGGAAATCGAGGCTGTCGGATTTGCGCGTTTCCAGCGTTTCGATCCGAAGCTGCTGCCGAGCGATGTCGGCGATGATTTTGTCGACGTCGGTCATGGCCACCCTCTCAGATCGAGCTTCGATGCATGAGGATCGCGGTCTTAAACAAGGCTTCGACTTCAGGGATCTGGCTTTCGAAAGAAAGCACCGTTCCGATGGCTTGGTTCTGTTGACCTTGCTCCATGGCGTCGCTGGCTTCTTTCGCCAACTGCGCCATTTCGCTCAGGCGCTGAACCAAACCTTCAAGGTTCGCGGCGATGACCGTCTTGGTAACACTTGCTTTGTCTGCTTTTTTCATGGTGTCCTCCATCGTATTGATGACACCATGAACGCTCTTGTTCCGTTGATTATCAACGATATAAGCGATTGTTTCCTTGCTAAGAACGCAACCGATGCGACCATCAATGATCGCTCGGCGCAGGTTCGGCAATCTTGTAAACGCGCGTGCTTCCCCGTGGCTTTTCCGAAACGATTTTGTAACCACGTTTCTTGGCCAGCGCATGCGAGATGCAGGAGCGAACTGTATGTTTTTGCCAGCTGGTGGCGACGACAAGGTCATCGACCGTCGCGCCTTCAGGACGGCTCAGCAACTTTATGACCAGTCCCAGCTTGCTTTCCTTGGCTGGTTTCAGCGGCATTGCCGCGACCGCCGCAAGACCGGCTTTCATTGGAGCGCTTTGCTTTTCTGATGGCTTGCCGTTGCCGACTGGTTTAGCTTTTTTCGGCGTCGTCTTGGCCTTCGGAACAGATGGCTTTTTCGTTTTGCTCGTCTTTGATTTGCTCATGATGGATTCCTTTCGCCAGCATGAACGCTTCATTCGGCGGGATTAGCCACTGAATAAGTGAGCAATCATATGGCTTTCTGTGATGAACAGGCGGAGGTAAATTCAGGTGTCTTGATCGACGACGTCGTATCCATTATCGGCAATGGCATCAACGGCGACGAGATGCGTCGTCGTAGGATCATCGACACGACGAAGGCGCGCGTGTGGGCCTTGAGGCCAGATAAGAATTTCATCGACCTTCCATAATTTGCCGCGCGCGCCACCGCGCCGGAATATTTGTCCGACTTCGATTTGCCGTTTCATGTTGCTTTCCGTTCAGGGGGCATTCGTATAACACGCGCCTCGCCTGAGCATGACCAGAATTTACCCCAAATCATCCGTTTTTGTCCGCTTCAAAAATGTTCGCGAACATTTTTCTCAACATCTCTGGCATTTCGATCATCCGGCGTTAATGCAATGAGCTTTTGCCGCGACCATCTTTTCTGCATGTGAGCCCCGTTTAATTGCCACGCGATGACACACAAACCATAAAGCCAATGCTCGTGCGCGGCGGTGCGCGCCAGACCGACGCGCCAACAAATGCCTTTCCATCTCTCGCCGTAGGCGCGGAGCCAGACGATTTTCGCATCGACAGGATCGAGGCCGACAGTCCAGCCAAGGGTTTGTTCCATGCGGCTGATGGCAGCGGGACTTGGAAACGGACGACGCAGTAAGGGCGGTTCCTGGCCGACCAGATCGCCAAAATCATAAACCACTTGCGGCCATGTGCTGAAATAACCCTGCACCTTAACCTCAGGCATGCGTTTCAAAATATCCGCAGCTTCGGTCAAGCGCTCATCCACCAAAGATGGAGTCCAACGTATTTTAGTCATGGGTTTCTCCATCTGTTTTGCGTTGGCCGTAAAGTTTCTCGCCGATTTGCTGGATCAGTTCCTTTTCAGGCCATGTCAGACGCGGATCATCGGTCTGCACGACGAGCGTTCCCAAGCCGCGCCAGCCTTCGCGTTTGATGATTTCCGGATCTGGGCGTTCGCCGCCGAAGCCTCGTGGATGCCAATTCATGCCACGCTGCCTTGTTGTTGAATCGCCCAGTAAAGCAACGCCAGCGCATCCGCCTCGTTGTCGTCTTCGGGCGCATGACCACGCCCAGTGACGGCGGCGATCACGGTCTTCTTGTCCGCATTGCCTTTGCCCGCGATGAATTGTTTGATCGTGCCGACAGGGACGCCCTCGTAAGGGATGCCGTGGTGTTCGCACCATGCGGTCAGGTGCGCGAGAAAGCCGCCGTAGGCATGCGCGGCATCCACGCCCAGATGACGGCGCACTTCTTCGAAATAAACGGCATTGATCGCGCCTGTGACGTTCTTGGTTTCCGTGAGCCAATGCTTGAAGCGCAGATAGCGCATGCCGCCGCCTTCGAAACGGCGCGGTTTGAAATGCGCCGTTCCACTGACGATCGAGCCGTATTCATTTTGCAGCGCCCATCCGGTCGATGTGCCGAGGTCAAGGCAAAGCAACGTCGGTGTGGTCATGGGCATCCTCCGGTCAGGGTGAAAGCGAAAACCTTCCGATCGAGGATGAGAGAGCCAACCAAAAGGTGGCTCTCTCTCCCGTAGGGAGAGAGGGGGTTTTCCGTGAATCTAGAAATTGGGGTAAGGGCTTGAAAAAACTGGGTTTTTGTCCAGATTTCCAGAATGCCGTCCAGAATGCGCGTCATTCTAGAATTGCGGCGCAAGCCTATGAGAACAAAGGCTGATTTCAGATTTCCAGAATGCAGCGCGTTCCAGAATTCTGTCATTCTGGCCAGAATGACGACGCTGTTTTGAGTAAAAATCATCATTCCAAATCCTCCGCATAGACCCAGACGGAGGGGTTCTCGACGGGCAAGATGGTGCCGTCGCCGGACTGTTTGAAATGCGTCGGCAAGAGCGATTTCATGGCGGGAGAAATTTCACCCGTCTCCTGATCGACGACTTCCTCGCCGGTGGGGACTTCCATGCCTTCGATACACAGGACGCCGTATTTGCTCTTGGCCGTTCCTTCCTTGTTGAACTTGATGTAGCCCTTGGTTGCCAGCACATCGATGCGATCGCGAATGGAGTGTTTACCGCCAAGACCACCTTTATTCTCGAATGCTTGGCAAAACTGCGTGGGAGTGTAGAGGCTGCCTTTGCGTCCTTCGTCGAACAGCAGTTGCAGAATGACGTCGTGACGGCGGCGGCGCTCGTTATCGAGGCGTTCACCGTAATCCTTGTTCACCAGACGCGCGGAATGCTGCTCCATCTCGCGCCAGCGCCCGTCGATCTTATCGACCCATTTGGAAGGCACGCCTTCGCCGTTGCGCAGCTCAAAAATCAGCTGGCGAAGGCTCTGCTGCTCGTCGGGACGGAAAAGAATGACGCCGGTGGTGTAAAAGCTGCGCAGACTTCCGGCGCCGCTGAGAGCCTGAAACGGATCATCCTCAAGCATCTTCTTGGTGATTTTTTTCGTATGGTGGGCGAGAATGACGCCTGCATCCGGATTGACCAGAAAGCGCAGTTTTTCAACCCGCTCTTGCAGGAAGGCGAGCATGGCCGTGTTGTCGTTCTCGCTTCCATTTTCGCCTGCATCGAACACGTTACGCAGCGGGTCTATGGCGATCACATCCAGCAGTTTCGGATCGAAAAAGCGCGTGATCGCATCGCGCACCATCTCAACGCCCTTGTCGTCGAGCAGCATTCGCACCTGCGGCGTGACCACGAGATTCTGGCGCACGAGCGGCATAAAATTGGGATCAATCTGCAACTGGCGCAGACGTTCCCGCAGATAGTGGTAGCCGATCTCCGCCTGTAGATAGAAAATCTTGAGCGGCTTGGCTGGCTTCATGCCGAGAAAAGGCAACCCCGCCGCCATATGCGCCATCCAACTGATCAGCATATCTGTCTTGCCGACCTTCGGCGCACCGCCGAACACCATAAGGCCGCCCGGTGTCAGAATGCGCGGCGCCACCAGATCATCGGGCATGGGGCTGTCATCGTCCAACAGATGCCCGACCGTGAAAGCCGGAAGCGCGGCGGCTGGCGGAATGACCATGCGTGGTGACGTGGCTAGAAAGGCGGTAACGTCCATACCTTCCGCGACTGCGTCCGCCGCATCCCATTTTTGTGGCTTACCGTCCGGTACGACGATAACGGCGAGTGACCGCACGCCAAGAGTTCGCAGCCGGTTCGCCACGGCATCGGCATAGTGTTTTCCGGCTTCGTCGTTGTCCGGCCAGATCACAACATGCTTGCCAATCAATGGCGACCAGTCGGTTTTATCTACGGGCGCGTTGGCGCCGTTCATAGCCGTGGTGGCACAAACGCCGAGTTTGTTCAGGGCATCAGCGCATTTTTCGCCTTCGACCAACACGATTGCTGGTGAGGCAGCGATGCCTGGCTGGTTGTAAAGCGGGCGCGGTTCCGGCACTTTGCGTTTGCGGGCTTTGACATCCCACGGACGAAACTCTTTGCCGTCCGGCGTGTCGTAACGATAGACGCAAGCGATGAGATTGCCTTGCGCATCCAGATAATCCCATTTGCCGGTATGGGGGCCGAGGTCGTCGGCTTCTGTTTGCGTCACAGCTTTCGGAACGGGCCGCGCTGGCATACCGAGCCATTCTTGCACCGAACTCATGATCGCCGGAAACTGTGTCTGATGATCCCAACCGTGAACAGCGCCCCATAGGGAAAGGATGTCGCCACCTTCACCCGTAGCAAAATCATGCCAGACGCCAGTTTTATCACCCGCAAGATCGACGACAAGGCTTTTGCCTTTGCTGCCTTGCGTATCCCCGACGGTAAACCGCCCGTTTTGAATTTTGCCGCCGGGCAGTAGATGATACAAAACCTCGCGCAGACGGGATAACAACCGCGCCTTGATATCTTCCGCCGTCACCCGATCTTCGGGCTTCGCCTGCGCTTGATCGGGTGCGTCGCTGAAATCCTGCCACAAGCCTGTCATGCGGACTCCTTCCAGCAACGCTGGTGGTAAGGACAAAAAACGCATTCGAAATGGTCGGGACTGGCAGCAATGCGTGGCAGAATTTCGCCAATTTCCGTCGCGCGGATAACATTGACGCCGCGATCGCTGGCCTGTTGAGCCAAAGCGGCGTTGAACGGCACCAGCTCGTGATAAATCTCCGCAGTGTCTTTGTTGACGGCGGTAAACAACGCGGAGTTCTTGGAAACGCCCGGTACAGCGCCTTCCATATAGGCTTGGTATGTGGCGACCTGAACGGCATAGATCGGCTTTGACTTGTGCAGACCGTTCTTCACGGTGTCGCGCCATGACTTGGCGTTCATGGACTTGCATTCCCATATCGCGGGGAACGTCATACCAAGATCGGCGGGCGCAGCGTTGACGATCCCGTCCACATGGCCGCGAATGCGTCCTTTGGCGACGGAGAAACCGTATTGTTGCCCATTGGGGCGTTCAGAGAATATCTCGAACCCGGCCTGACGAAGCCAATCGAGCGCAAGCGTCTCGAACACATGGCCAATCTCAAAGATGCGCAGCAATTGGCCAGAGAAATCTTCATCCTTCGGCGTCTTGGCATATTCATATTGAAGCGCGCGGGAGCATGCCACGCCGAGCCGCGAGGCGCCGAGATAGTCGCGCTCCGGCTGGGCATTACGTTTTTCCTGCAAACGAACATCGATCAACGAATTGATAGTGTCCGCGATTGTGGGGCGATGATTAAAATCGAGCATTAAAATGGAATCCCTGTCTGCTGATTTTCGGCAAGGTATGTCTGGTAATTGCCGACGACTACCTCGATCAGCGTTAGAATTTGCGCGCGCGTGTAGTGCGACAGCGGTTTGTCCGTGCCGATCTCGGCAACGACTTCGCCAAGCGGCTTTAGAACGCGCTCCATGCAGCGTTTCTCGATATCTGTCGGATCAATCATGCGGCACCTGCCGCCGCGCTCAGAACGCGGTTGATACCGTCGCGATTGAACTGGGCCGTGAGCAGCGCCGAAGCCTTGTAGCGCGTCAGGTTGTAATCGTTGCGGTGTCCGGGCAGATATTGAAGCTGCTTTGATGTTGCAGGCTGATGAACCCACGAGCGCGTTTTGTGCGCCGTCTCGTCGCTCTCATAGAGGTTGAGCCAGTCATCGGAAGCGGCGAAGCAAACGATGCGTTCGCCCACGGCCAGATGTTTCGGCGGCTGATTCTTCAGGCCGCCGATCGCGTGCCACGCTCCGTCTTTCAGGAACACGCCGCCCCATGCGTTGAAACCTGTGGCGAGATAGTGTTTGTCGTTCGCCTGTAGATCGACCCAAAGGAAACTCGACCGCTTCAAAAGGTCGATCTCCGACATCACGAAGCTGTTGGCTGATAGTTCACGCGCTTCTGCCTGTTGCTGCCATTCATAGCCACACAACGGACATTCCTTCACGGCGGCAGGAACTTCGGCGCCACATTCCGGACATTCCTTGGTCGGCGCTTCGCCTTCGCCCATCTGGTCATCAAGGTTTACATCCTGCTCAAGCGAGCCATGCAGCAGCGTGGACGTGCCAAAATCAAGAACCACACAGTCCTTTTTCACCACATCGGGATATTCGGCGGGATCAATCGTGCGCAGGCCGCGCCCGATCATTTGGATCATAGTGGATTTGTAGGAACTGGGGCGGAGCAACACGACGCAGGAGGTCGGCGGGTGATCCCATCCTTCCGTCAGGACGGCCACATTGACGATTACCTGTGCTCGGCCTTCGGTATATTCGGCAAGGACGGTGCTGCGTTCGACGTCCGACATCTCGCCGTGAACGATGACAGCGGGGACGCCAGAAGCATTAAAACTTGCCGCGACGGCCTCAGCGTGCGCGACCGTGGAGCAGAACGCGACGGTCTGCCGGTCACCAGCCTTATCCTTCCAATGCTTGACGACAGCATCATTGATGGGACGGGTGTTCATGATCGCGGCGACCGCGCCCATGTCGTAATCGCTGGCTGTTTTCTTGACGTGGCGCAGTTCATCCTGCACGCCCACATCCATCACGAAGGTACGCGGGGGAACGAGATGGCCGGAAGCGATCAGCTCTTTGACCGTGATCTGGTCGGCCACGTTCGAAAAGATCGGGCGCAGCCCTTTCTTGTCGCCGCGATTTGGCGTTGCCGTCATGCCGAGCAGCTTCAGGTTTGCGTTGGCAGCATTGGCGCGGTCGATCACCCGCATATAGCTGTCGGCGCGGGCGTGGTGCGCCTCGTCGATCACCAGCACGTCAAGAGACGGCATGGCGGCGAGATTGTTTTCCCGCGAAAGCGTCTGCACCATCGCAAAAGTCACATCGCCGCGCCACGACTTCACCGAGGCATCAAACACGCCGGTGCCAAGGGCGGGATTGACGCGCCGAAACTTGTCCTCGTTCTGGAATGTCAATTCGTCGCGGTGCGCCAGCACACAGGCTTTACCGGGAGACGCTCTGAACATCTCTCCGATGATCGCGGAGAGCATGATCGTCTTGCCCGCGCCGGTCGGCGCGACCGCCAGTGTATTGCCATGCTTATGCAAAGACTCCACGGCGCGGGCGACGAGTTCCTTTTGTCTTGGTCGTAACAACATGGCTCACCTCACCGCGCCCAAGTGGGAAGATTGCTGGCGGGAGCTGCCTGCGTCTGTGGCGTTGACTGCTGTTGAGGCTGCGACGGCGCATAGGTCGTTTGGCCGGTGGGGTAGCTTTTATGATCCTTTGTGATCGCCGTTTTGATCACGTTGCGGTCTTCACCGTTGCGCTGATCTTTCTCGACATCGATGCGGGCGACAAACTCGATCCCGTCGAGATCGGCAAAGCCGTTGATACGCCGCGCGGCCACGGCCTGGGGAGAGTCGTCCTTCGATGTGACGCCACGCGCTGAATTGAGAATGCCCTTGATGAAAGAGCGCCCCATATTCGCGTATTCCGGCCCCTTGGAACTGAAAAGGCCGATCATGCTCCACACCTTGCGGCGGGCATATTGGCCTTCCAGAACCATAAACTCGCAGTTCAGGTAAACGGCGCCAGACGTGATATTGCGCGTGGCATAGCCGCCCGTCCAACCCTCGCGGACATCGTCATGGCCACCAGGCTTAATCGTCATGCGCACACGCGCGATTGTGCCTTTCGGGATGATATCGAAACTCTGTTGGTCGTCGGCGCTGCTGAAATCGTTCCAAATAGACATGGGTTATTCTCCTTGTGCGGATTGTTGAGGGGTTTGTTCTGGGCGGGCGTAGGTCAGGCGTTCCGGCGCAGGCTTTGCTGCGCTTGAAATCTTCGCCATGAGCCTGCCGAGATGTGGCTCTTCGACCACGTCGAGACGACCGCTGCGGTCTTTGGCAGGAAAGCTGAACGGATTGAGCGTGTGACAAACAAAGGCGCGGTAAGACATTCCGTCATCGGTCTTTAGCTCGGCCATTGTGATGACCTCGTCGACGATGCCAGGCAGTTCAAGGCCGGTTTTCGCGCCCTCGATCTGCGGCGTGAAGAAACGGCGGTTGAAATCGTCCAGCTTCTCGTCGAGGATTCCGACCAGCCAGATATTCTTGCCGCGCGTGTGTTGCAGATGCGTCAGCCACGCGATCATCTCTTGGCCATGAAGACCGTAAGCGCCGCGCGTATCGGGCTTGCCGGTTTTGTCACTGAACGCCTGCGGCTGGCCTTTGCACCATTGAAAGCACAGGCGACCGGCAACCGTGATGGAATCGACAAACACGGTGTCGTATTTGTCGAGCCCGGCAGGATCACCGAAGCGTTCGCACACGGCGTCGAAATGCGCTTGACTATAAGGCTGATCGTCGCGCAACGCCGGATTAGGGCCGCCGATGAACACTGCAAAGTCGCGGCACTCCTGCCATGTGCGGGGACGGATGGTGTCGCCACCCCAGCCTTCGATCGCGAGATCCCCGGCTTCAAGGTCGAAGAACAACGCTTTGTCGGCTGGCAGCGTCCACAGCAGCGACGTCTTGCCGATGCCGGACTTGCCGAATATGCAGCCTTTAACGCCGCGCTTTTCGGCAAGGCGTTCGTCGGCGGAGATAATGGGAAGCGGCATCACACGCCTCCCTTATCGCTGGCGACAATATCGACCGCGTTCCGATCTCCGATAGCGCCCTTCGCGCGTGCCAAACGATAGAGCCGACGTAACGCATAGTGACGGCTGTTCAGAGCCTCGACCTCTGCATCAAGCCCCAAAATGGCAAAGGCGATGTCATCGAGCGTTGCCAGTTCTGTCGGCTTGATTACTTCGTTCTGATTGTCGCCGAGCGCTGGGATCCGGATGCTGTCAGGAAGACCGCTGAAATGAAGATCGCTGCGAAGCGCGTCGATGATTTCTTTGCTCATGTTATTTGCTTCCTTTCTTGGTTTTGAGTCTGAGGACTCCGCGTAGCCATCGGCAGAGCAGTTCGGCTTTGGCGAGCAGTTGCCGGAGTTGTTGTTCGTCCATTTCGAGAAGTTCCCCGACCGGGGTATCGAAAACAGTGCTAAGAGTTGGCGCATCGTTCACTTGTCGCTCCTGTGTCTGAGAGTGGCTCTTGGGTGCCCTTCGATCGCTGCTGCCGGGCTTTGGCGCCGCCCAAGAGCCGCAGCGGTCGCGGTATTTCCGATTAAGGTTTTGCGTTCCCGCGAAAGCCCGGCATGTTTTTCTGTTCTCATGACGGGTTACATACCGAGCGATCGCGGAAAGCGTCGGGGTGCCTCAGTGCAGATATTTTTGAAGATCGCGCTCGGCGAATTCTTGCCGGATCCGACCGATGGACTGGTAAATCGTCGAAGGATGACGGTTTTGCGCCCTGCAAAGCGTACGGATAGACGGGTCTTGCATCAGCAACAGGCAATAAGTCTGCGCCATGGGAGGCAACGCGCGGATGGCGTCCGCCATGTCGATAGCCATTTCGACAATCTTTTGTGGATGCGCATGGGCGCTCCACAATCCCTGACTTTCCGGAATGTCCTTACGGTCACCATCCTCCAGAAAGGAGTCCAGCGAGATGCCGCCAACCCCGCGATTGCGTTTCTCCGCCGTGGCTTTTGCGATCATCGAAGCGCATTTATGACGCACGATGCGATCAACAAAGGTATTGCGGCAGGCTTTTTCGGGATCGAAGGATTGAATGCGGGACAGATAATCGAGCATCAGCTCTTGTTCGATGTCCTCGATTTCCATACCGGACATCGAGTGATGCCGAAGCATCTGTCGGGCGTGGTAGCGGACTTGTTGGACGGTGTACTGATCGATGCCTTCATAACGATTGGAACTCTTGCTCATTGGTTTTCGCCTTCTTCTCAGTCAGCGACCCACGGGCTGTTGCACTGGGGTCGATGCCCGAAATGGCGAAAACTCACTGGGAGGCTTTCGGCGGCGGCGTTTTGAACGTGGCGGACATGAAAAAAGCCGCTTTATCAGCGGCTTGGCGGAGAAAATATTTTTGATTATTTTGCAAAAGGCTCAGTGAAATTTCACCGAGATTTTGGCCTTGGGCTATCCGGCAAGGCCAAAATACCGTCGCTGAGCCTCCCAATCATTCGGGAATGGTTTCATGAGTTCGGACAGCTTGATCGTGCTCGGCTGCGTACCATCGAGGATCATGGTCTTGATGTCAGGCGCCAAAAGATTCAGGCGCAGGATCCGCGAGACATAGGACGAATTGATCTTCTGATCCTCGGCAAGCGCCTCCGTGTTCTTGACACGGCCAGTCTCGATCCAACGTTCCCATCGATGGGCGCGCGTCAACGCCTTGAGCAAGGTGTCGTCATGTTTGGGTTTGCGGACGATGGGAACGCCGTTCGACGGCGGCACGATCATCCAGCGACGACCGAATTTTCGGGAAAACGTGACGGGGATTTGTATGACGATGTTATTGTCTTCAAGCCGCAGGTTGTTCGGATTCATGCCGCCACTTTCCTGTTCTGCATATATTCGAGGTCACGAACCAGGCTGTTCATGCCATCGGCGCGGATGCGGATGTCAACGCGGTCGGGATGGACGATGATTTTATCGACCAAGAGCCTTAACAGGCGCTCTTGCTCAGCGGGGAAAAGTTCCTCCCAAATTTCATGAATGCTTTGCAGAGCCTTCCCGACTTCACGCTCGGTCAGTTTCGGGTCTTCCTTGACCGCCTCGCGCCAGACCCGCACCACCATTTCCGGCGTTTGCAATAAAGCGTGGACTTGCGCGACAACGGTATCCTCAAGCTGGGCGGCAGGAACGGAGCCAATGGGACAGTCGTCGCAGGCGTTTTGCATGGAGGCGTGCGGCCTGTAATAGCGGTACAGCCTGCCGTCCGGTTTTTTCGAATAGGTGGGCGTCATCGCCGATCCGCAGCCGCCGCAGCGCGCCAACCCCAACAACAGAGCCGGTCTCTTGCGCCGGACACGGTTTCCCCGTTTGCGTGGATTTTCAGCCATGTTGGCGTGAGCCTTGTCCCATAACGCTTTATCGATGATCGCTCTGTGTTGGCCGGGGAAGACCTTACCCTTATGTGCAACTTCGCCCAGATAGAGACGGTTATGGAGGAGCCGATAGATAAACACTTTGTTGATGGGATTGCCGCCGCGTTCGTTCCCCGTCTTGCTGACGAAGCGTTTCGTCCTATGGCCGCGCTCACGCAGTTCTCTGACCAGAAGGGTCGTCGACCCCAGCGCGACAAAGCGTTCGAAGATCAGCCCGACAAGCTTCGCCTCTGCCTCGTTGATAACCAGCTTTCTATCCGCCACTTCGTATCCGATGGGGACGGAGCCCCCCATCCACATGCCTTTCTTTTTGCTGGCGGCGACTTTGTCGCGGATGCGTTCGCCGATGACTTCGCGCTCGAATTGCGCAAATGACAGAAGTATATTCAGCGTCAACCGTCCCATCGACGTTGTCGTGTTGAATTGCTGGGTGACTGAAACAAAACTGACATTATGCTTTTCGAACAAGTCGACGAGTTTGGCGAAGTCCGACAAAGAGCGCGACAGGCGGTCGACCTTATAAACGACAATAACGTCGATCAGACCTTTCTCGATATCGCCCATAAGGGCTTTGAGCGCAGGCCGTTCCATCGATCCGCCAGAGAATCCGCCGTCATCGTAATAGGTCGGCACCAGCGTCCAACCTTCATGGCGCTGCGAATTGATATAGGACTCTCCGGCCTCGCGCTGGGCATCCAGAGAGTTGAATTCCATGTCCAGACCTTCTTCGGTAGATTTGCGCGTATAGATCGCGCAGCGAATGCGTTTCTTGGGTTCCGTCATTTTTTGTCCTGGCTGTTGCGCGTCAAGCCAAAAAAGACGGGGCCAGACCAATGAGCGCCCGTGATCTCGCTTGCGATCTGGGACAGGCTTTTGTAACGAGCGCCCTTATATTCGAAGCCGTCGTTCAGAACGGTGACCCGATGCTCGACGCCCCTGTGGACGCGAACGATCACCGTCCCTGTGACCGGCATATGCACATTCGGGCGGCGGCGATTTTTCAGATTGTCCGAAAGGCTTTCCCGCGCGTATTGCTCCAGCCGCTTGTCGATAAGCACCGAATCCACGTTGTAGGCGATCTCCTGCAGGCGATAGGCGATTCGCTTTACCAGATACGGCTTGTTGTATTTTGGCGCATCGCCCTGAAACAGTTCCTTCCACAGGGCGGAAAGCTCGGACATGGGCATCCTGGGCAGCGCCGCAACCCGCGTTAACACATCATTTTGCATGGTTTTTTCTCCTTATTTTTGCCATGCGCAGGAATGCGTGACTTCTCTCCGAAGTCCAGAGAATAGTCGCTTAACTCATTGGATTTGCTTGATTGTATCCGCTTTCTGCGACGAATGACGGCTTGCCCCAAGATGACGCCGATCTCATCCATCCGCTCTTCCGGCGTCATCAAGTTCGGATCCAATCCATTCATGCCAACCCCTCGCGTTTCCATGCTTCCTTACATACGGAAACGGGGAGCAAAGTGTCGGGATGGCCTTTTTTTTACACGGGGGATTGCAAGGTCGCCAGCCACTACCTAATATATGTAAGGTTCAGTTTAGGCGGGAAAGAAAAGCAAAAGAGATGAAACCCCTCACAGCCTTATCGGAAAACACGGTCTTGACGGCCTCGCAGGAAGCCGTCTTGCGCGCCATTACGTCATTCAGGGATCGTCGCGGCATTGCGCCGACGGTACAGGAATTGGCGGAGATGCTTTCCATCCAGCCGCCAAGCGTTCACGAACAGCTTCGCCGTCTGGAAGAAAAAGGCTACATCCAGCGCGAACCTTACAAGGCGCGCACGCTCACGGTGATCAAAGGTGTCATGCACAAAACGCACCGAATGGTGAATGTGCCGATCATCGGAAAAGTTGCAGCAGGCGTTCCCATTCTTGCTGTTGAAAATCAGGTCGGGGAGATCCCTGTTGATGCGATGGTCGCGCACGGTACATGCTTCGCGCTCAAGATCGAAGGCAGCAGCATGATCGACGCTAACATCAATAATGGCGACCACATCATCGTCCGCCAGCAAAAGATTGCTGAGTCCGGTGACATCGTCGTCGCCATGCTCCACGACGAAGCAACAGTCAAACGGTTGTTCATCGCGGACGACCGGATCGAGTTGCGTCCCGAAAACAAAAAGATGAAACCGATACCGATTGGCCCCGACGCTGATTTTTCCATTGTCGGCAAAGTCATCAGCGTCTGTTCCAAAACAAATGCCAAATGAAAGCATGAAAGGAGACGTCGATGGCAACGTTCAGTTTGAAGAAGTTTGCGCAATCCGATGTTTTGAAACACATAGACGACGACGTCATGCTCCATTTCCTGGAGCCTTACAAACCCTATCTGTCCGAACGCGGCTTCGTGTTCGAGAAAAGCGTGGAGGGATGCATAGACCATGCGAACCTCGTCCGCATTCTCATGAATCCGGTTGAAGGTATTCCGACGGAGATGGTGGACGCGTTGTACTTCGTGCAAGAAGTGGCGAGCGGCGAGAATTTCGAGGATCTGCTCGATCTTGCCAAACAGGCAGGCGTGGACATCAGCGCGGACTCCACTCCCGAAGATCTTGTCGTGCGAACATGGCTATGTGATCCCGCTCTCGTTAAACAGCAGCATGCCGACACGCTGGTCATGAAGCCCAAGAAATTTCTGAGTTTCCAAGCACAGGGGGAGAATGGCGAGGAGCCCGACCTGTCCACGCAAAGCCTCAGCAACCTCACCGCTGCCATGAAACTCTGGTTCGAGCAGCATGGACGTGGCGAAGGCTGCGAGATTCTCATGAGCGACATGCCAGAAGAACAGAAGGTCTATTTCCTCGTGCGTCACGGCATGCCGTTTAAACGCGAGGGCAAGATGGAAAAGGGCCGCACGGGAAGCGTTTTCTATCGTCCGGAAGCGCACGATGTCATCGTGTACGACATCGCCGCGAACGAACTCGCGATTCACAACAAGTCGAATGGCAAGAAAGAGCGCGAGATGTATTTGGAGGCCTTTGGAAGGCATCTGTTTGCCGATCCCACGCGCTTTCCGAACGAGGACAAATACACACTTGATCCGTTGCGCGAAGATGGAGAAGACTCGCTCAGCTGTCAGGACATTCTCGGACTTGAGGGGATCAAGCTTGCGGCGCTGCTGTTGCAGTTCCCCGGCCCTTATGGCGATAGCACATTGTTCCGGTCGAAAAACATGTTCGCTTCGCTAGGCTCCCGGAAAAAAGCCTTACCCACCCATGGCCGCTGTGTCGAGGCGAAGTTCCTCGTGAAGTTCACACACAGTGAAAAACCGCGCGCCGTCACGATCAAGCCTCCTAACACCGCCAGTTTCGATCGTAAGGAAGACGCGCACACGATTGAAACATGGATGAAGGCGCGCGGGTTCATCAAGCGTCCACCGGAGCAGCCGGAACCACGGCCAGAAAGGACGCAGCATGATGGTACCCAAGCCGCCGCCGTGGCCTACGCTTGACCGGTTGCCAGGACTCAAAGGTGTAAAGGCAGAATGGACGGGTTTTCCGGACAGCCTGCTGAAACCGACACAGGAACCGGCGCTCGTGATTCCGTGCCCCAAAAGGCGCGCGTGCGTTATGGATGTAGTCAAGCGGCCTGATGGCAGCTTTGTGGGGATATGTCAGGATGGGCCGGATGGTTGCGATAAAGCGGCTCTTCAGAAGACCGACCTGATCGTCTATCGCCCGGACATCAAAACCCTGTTCGCGGCATTGGGAGAGCCTTTTGGTGTGGACGGTTCCTCCCACATGGAAACGGAAGGCATCGCGCATTGCTGGCAAATCGGGGAATACAACCCTGCCGCCAGTCACCGCTTTCCCGTCATTGTGTCATTTGAAGGTAAGACATCGAAGGTCGAAAGAACGATCGGCATCCTTACGACTAGACTGCAAAAGCCTTTCTTCTTTCTGCTTCCTGTAGCATCGACGATCACTTCGACTGTTCAGGACATCGCCGCGCGGAACAACACCAAGCTTTTCGCGTTCGAGGACATCATCGAGATTACCGACAATGGCCAAATGCATTCCCGGTCAAGTATTGATGCGGCCATAAAAAGTTCGTCCGTCCGTTGGGTTGATGCAATAACGCCCAAGACAGAAAGGTTCCCAACCCCGCCGGGAACGAAGTGGAAAGACATAACAATTTCATTTCGAGCACGTGATAGTGTGACCATCAAATGCGGAAATATGCTTGGGGTCAATTATGATAAACTGCAAATACCGGGGATGACTGTCATGAACGAAAAACATAAGAAACCAAGCGACAAGTGGTTTCTTCTCATGGCTTTCGCAGCTCGAGGCCCTAATTTGAGTAAGGACGACATCGAAAAACTGTATGGCAACACGAACAGAAAAGCACATGATCAGCAGAAAAGCCATCTCAGCGATGCTCTTAAGACCTTTTTTGGGATAGACGAAGAACCAATTCCATTTTCTAGGCGGGACAAGGTGTACATACCGAATCTAATCATCAGACAGGACAACTGCGATTTAGAGAACTGGTTAAACGAGGTGCGCGAATAAAATCGGGAAGGCGTTGGGATCAGGATTATCGAGCCGGTTTCCTCTCCTATGCAAACGACATCAAAACCGCGCCTTCGCAACCCATTGAAATCTCTTGACCGAAGGCTGTGAACTGAAGGCCAATCGGTTCAGAGGTTTTAGAGAGAATGCCGCGATAGAGAGAGAAATGACTCTGTTTTCGGGGTCGGCAGGCGCAGAGCCAGTCAACAGCTTTTGCGCGAAACCCTTGCGGGAAATGGCCTTTTTGTATCACCCGATTATCGGGAGATAGGGTCAGTTTTTTAGATAATGGCGGAGGGGATGAGATTCGAACTCACGGTACGGTTTCCCGTACACCCGCTTTCCAGGCGAGCGCCTTAAACCACTCGGCCACCCCTCCGCAAAACACTTGGTTAAATAGTCGTTTTGCGCCCTCCGAAGCCTTGGCGAAGGAGGGCGGTATCCATATAGCCTTATTTTATCCGAGATTGAATAGTCGTTTGAACTTTATCGCAGGATCGCTATGATCCGGGCCACCCAAAGCCCCAGTGGTGGAATTGGTAGACGCGGTAGACTCAAAATCTACTATCCGCAAGGATGTGGGGGTTCAAGTCCCTCCTGGGGCACCATTTATAGCAGTTTGATTTAGCCGGGCGCGCACGGTTGCAGTTTCGCACATTTATTGATCCCCGATGAAGTGTGATTCTGCTTAATAAAATCGGTCGCATTTTTGATGTCTTTTGAGACAATTTCGCCGGCAAAACTTTGGATGGCAATCCTCATCAGGTCGGCATCCTGGCCTATGTGGCTTTGCCATTCTCCATTATCGCGAACGGCATAAATATTTGCGTGTTGAACGACAAAAAATATGGGCGCGCCGTCGTCTGAGGGAATATTCGTCAGCACTCCAAAAAGCGGCCGGTTTTCTTCGGGAGAGGGATGCGGCGTGACAACCTCCGTATGGATACGGCTTATCCTGCCCAGCGTGACAAGCGCTTGAATGCTGTCTTGCAATTTTTCTGCAATGGCTAAATCGCCAGAATCATAAGATGGAAACAAAGCGCATCTCCCTAACTCACTCACTATGACAGCGATAGTAAGGATAATTTGCGCGTATCGCTATAAAATATTTTGGTTAATGAGTCTGATTTCCGATTTCGATTATTGTTCCGGCTGGAGATTCAATAGTTGAATCCTGCCGCGGCGAGACATTCATCATCGCCATAAACAGGGCAGCCCAGTAGGGCAGGGTTTGCACAGCCAGCATGCCGGCCCACAAATCGGCATTACGATTTTCGGTGCCGAACAGCCACAGCACCAGCCCGCCGCATAACAAGAGCGCCCCCAGCAGGCTGATTTCTTCGCGCGCCATTAAAAATAACTGCATGGCCGCCGGGCGGCCTTCGCATTTTGGCGTGCGCAAAAAGGGCTGGCTCGATGTGAACATACCTTGCCATACCGCACGGGCGACGGAATGTGAGAGCGCCATGCCCGCCACCGCCGCACCTAATTTGTCGCGCCAGCGGCATTCCACCCGGGCATGATAAAGCCAGAATCCCGCCACCACTTTGAAAATGAAAACGGACAAAGTCGGCACCAGAAAAACCGAAGGCGGGAATTCAACCATCTTGAACATTAACAATACCGACCAGGCGATAGCGGCGAGCGCAAAAACAACGTGTGCGGCGTCGGCAAACCAGGGCAGCCAGCCGGAAATGAAATGATAGCGCTGGCCGCGCGTCAGCGTTCCGCTTTGTTTCAACTGCTGCCAATGATGTTTGAGAATCTGTACGGCGCCGTAAGCCCAACGGAAGCGCTGCGTTTTATAACCGCTGAAACTGTCGGGGATCAGGCCGCGGCCGAAGGAATGGTTCATGTAAACGGCTTCGAAGCCTTGCTCGAACAGGCGCAAGCCGAGCTCGGCATCTTCGCAGATGCACCATTCGGCCCAGCCGCCAACGCGCTGCAGCGCTGTTTTGCGGATCAGCGTCATCGTGCCGTGCTGAATGATCGCGTTGCGTTCGTTTCGCTGCACCATGCCGATATGGAAAAAGCCGGCATATTCCCAATAACACATGCGCTTGAAGCGGCTGTCGAGCCCGTCGCGATAATCCTGCGGCGCCTGCACGAAGGCGACTTCGGGCTTATCGAACCAGAATATGCCCACGCGGAGCCACTCGGGCTTGACGATATAATCGCTGTCGATCACGCCAACGATGCTGGCTTCGGGATCGGTTTGCGCCAATGCAAAATTAAGCGCACCGGCTTTATAGCCTGGCCATTTCGGCAAATGGAAAAAGCGGAATTGTTTACCTAGCTTGGCGCAATGCTCTTCCAGCGGTTTCCAAACCGCTTCGTCTTTGGTGTTGTTATCGATCACCAGCACTTCGAAATTAGGATATTCGAGACGCGCCAGCGCATTGAGCGTTTCGATCACCATATGCGGCGGTTCATTATAGCAGGGCACATGAATGGAAACTTTCGGCGCATTGAGCGGTGGCGTCCATTCCTGCGGATCGAATTTGCGGCGGCGTTCGTTGGCCCATACCACTTCGGTCAGCTCGAAACCATCCACCAGCAGCAGGGCGAGCAGAACTATCTGCGCGCCGATCAGCACGGCCCAGGCCATCGTGTTGCCGTTGATGATTTTCTCGGCCATCGCAGCCATGATCGCCCAGACAAAAATCGAAGCGACGATCTGCATCAGCGCGGCATAGAAAAGATGGCCGGCGAATTTAAGATTTTGTTTGCGGTGCACGAACCACAAAATCGGAAAGAAAGCGAGCGCGGCGGCAATAAAATAGCCCCATATCCAACTGGTGGATTCCATCACCATGCCGCTCATTGAAAATTTCGGCTGGCGTGCGGTGTTCCATAATCCCCAATGCGCGCCGACGCTGCCTTCAATCGAGCGCTTCCACTGCTCGTCGAATGCTTCGACGATCGAATAATCGATACGTTCGTCGTTAGCGGTATTCAGAAAATCGCGAATGAATTTGGCCTGATTGATTTGCGACGGTTCGGAACCGCGCACCCATTGGCCTTCGCTGGGCCACCCGACTTCGCCGATATAGACATGCTTGTTAGGGAAAGCGCTTGCCAGCTGTCGATAACGGTACAGTACATAGCCGACCGCGCCGCCGACCGGAATGCCTTCCCAATAAGGCAGGATATGAACCGTGATGAAATCGACGCTGTCGGCAAGTTCGGGATATTTCAGCCAGATATGCCAAGGTTCGGCGGTTGAGACCGGAATGCTGACCTGGCGTTTGACATGCTCGATTAGCCCGATGAGATCCTGCGGCGATATATCGTCGCGCAGCAGCGCTTCGTTGCCGATGATCACGCGCTTGACGTTGGGGTTGGCGTGAACGACATCGATCACATGCGCGACTTCCTGGGCATTGGCGGCTTTGTCGCGCGAAATCCAGGCGCCTAGCGTCACACTGATGTTATGCCTTGCAGCTGCTGCAACGATGCGATCAAGCCCATCGCTGACACCATAGGTGCGGACGCTGCTGGTATGGCCGGCCAGCACCCCCATATCACGGTCGATATCTGCATCGGATAATTTGCCGGCTTCGTCGCCCGCCTGATAGCCGCTGTAGGAAATGCCGTTAAGAATGCCACCCCAAGGCCGCTCGGCCGAACCCTGATTGACAAGATCCCACGCTGCGAAATTCGCAAACAGGACGATCAGAAGGACAAAAACGGCGCGTTGCGGCGTTGACATAGGCTTAAGGCCAGGGTGGATGCAGGGCGGAGGTCTATAGCATCAAAACCGGGCGAAATCAGGGTGTATTTATTAAAAAGGGCCGGTGGATTGGTTGGGAAGGCCAAGAATCAGTGGAGAATTATATAGTAATTTTATATGACAAAACGGCGGTTATATTGTTTGATACTGCCGTGGAGGAAATAACATGAAAATTCTTACAGTCATCGCAGCCGTCGTTATTCTGGTTTTCCCAGTTGCGGCTGCTGCCCGCGTTCAATCTCATAGCGGTTCATCGGGCGGGGCGCACTCATCCGGTAGCTCTGGCAGCATGGCCCATTCCAGCGGCGGTGGCCGCAGTTTCTCGCACGGCGGAGGAGGGACGGGATCACGAGCAATTTCCGGCGGTTCTAATTCTGGCGGGTCGTATGGCGGTGGATCGCATTCCGGTGGTGGATCGCGCGCATTTTCTGGTTCCGGTGGATCTTCTGGCAGCACACGGGCGATTTCCGGAGGAACGCAAAATTTCTCTTCATCCCATCAAGGAGGAGGCGGCGGGAATGGGGGATCAGGTCAATCGTCTCATCAAACGACTTATGGCGGACACGGTTCTAATTCAAGTTCATCTGCTTGGCATGCCTCTAATTCTTATCATTCGAATTCAAATTCTTATTCTCACTCGGCGCCCAAAACGTGGCACATGAATACGGGGCATGCATCATCCGGCAATGGAAATAGGCAACCCACCTCAACTTACTCTTATTCCTACGCCTATCCTGAAGCTGCCTTGGGTGCGCAGCCCGTTTATAGTTCAGGCACAAGATCCCAATCTTCGCAAAGCTCGTATGCTTCGTATGGCCGTGCTCAAAGTGGACAGAACCAACAAGCCTATCCTTCCATCATGGACGCGATGGCGTTGAGGGAATAATCGCGGAAGTCACCGCGCAACTTGCAGACAATAAATCCATGGCCAAGGCGCAACGCAGAGTATAGTTTCGCCTCGCATGAAATCGCGCAAAAACCTTAAATTGGCGGCTGGCTCGTCCGTTATCAAAGCTGTGTGGAATCGGCGCATGCTGATCTGCATCACTTTGGGTTTCTCCTCGGGCCTGCCGCTTTATGTCTTGTTGCAGCTCGTGCCCGCCTGGCTGCGGCGGAACCATATCGATCTGACATCCATCGGCATTGTCGGCCTGGCGCAGATACCCTATGCGTGGAAATTCCTGTGGGCGCCGTTGTGCGACCGCTATGGCCTCAAATTTTTCGGCCGCAGGCGGACATGGATACTGGGCAGCCAAATTCTGCTGACATTGTCGATGGCTTCTATCGGCGTGCTGAGCCCATCTTATTCCCTGAGCGCCATTATAGGCGCGGCTTTTATCATTGCCATTTTCTCTGCAACCCAGGACATCGCCATCGATGCTTATCGCCGCGAATTACTGCCGGATGCGGAGCTGGGACTGGGTAACGCATTTTTCGTCAACGCCTACCGCGTGGCCGGGCTCATCCCCGGCGGGTTGAGCCTGATCATCGCAGATTCCGTGCCGTGGATTTTCGTATTCATTATCACGGCGGGTTTCATGATCCCCGGCATGCTTTGTTCGGTCCTGATCCGGGAACCCGCTTCGAATGCCCAGTCGCGGACGCTGCGCGAAGCGATCATCGAACCTTTCCGTGAATTTTTCACGCGCGATGATTTGCGCTTTGCGCTTCTGATGCTTGCATTCCTGCTGCTTTACAAATTCGGCGACAGCCTTGCCACCGCGCAGCTGACGCCTTTTTACATCGATAAGGGATTCAGCAATGCCCAGATCGGCACCGTGGCGAAGCTGGTCGGATTCTGGTCGATGATCGTGGGCGCCTTTCTCGGCGGCCTGATCATGGTCAAGATCGGTATTAATCGCGCCCTGTGGCTGTTCGGCGGCTTGCAGCTGTTGTCGATATTCGGTTTTGCCCTGCTAAGCATGGCGGAGATGAATATCTATTATCTCGGGCTGGCGGTCGGGTTTGAATATCTTGGCGTCGGGCTGGGAACGACGGCCTTCGTCGCTTTCATTGCTATGCACACAAACAAAAATTTTTCCGCCACGCAGTTCGCGTTGTTCTCAAGCCTGTTTGCCCTTCCGCGAAGCATCACGGGCGTCATTGCCGGTATCATCGTCGAGAAAATGGGCCTCGGCTGGACCAGGTTTTTCCTGATCAGCGCCGCAACGGCCTTGCCGGGAATGGTTTTGCTGTATTGGGTGGCGCCGTGGGGGAAGAGGAAATAAAGCTGGTCCTATTTAAATTCCTAATTGGGTTTTGATATCGAGGCAGCCATGGCAGGATTTCTGCTTCGCCTGCAAAGACTTATAAAAATTCTCACAAGAAAGCGGTTTTCCCTCGATGCTGAATGCCGAATCCATACATATTTTGTCGCTACGAGGGCAGTATCCGGCTGGCGCATGAAGATAGGTTGCGTAGGGAGTTGTTTTTGATCTTTCAAAAAACTCAATGTCAGTCTGCCCACCTGTAACTGGAGTCAGTTCTGAGTCAGCGCAATCGCAATGAGATTCATGAGCAATTTTTTCGCATTGCTGCTGTGGATTGTCCGTAAACCAATCATCGGCCAACGCCACGTTAGGCGCTGCGAAACACAGGGCAACAATACAGCATAGAAGATGAATAGGGGGACGTTGGAGATTTTTCATTTTCATATCCCATGTATGCCAATCGGTCCGCCTACGCTAAAGCTTCGGCGGACATAAGATTTGCTAAGCCTCGCTGCTTGGCAAGAAAATCTAATGGTGGGTGCGACAGGGATTGAACCTGTGACCCCTACCGTGTGAAGGTAATGCTCTACCGCTGAGCTACGCACCCGAGGCCATTAATGTTAATAAATGGCACCTTTTAGCGGATCAATCAACTTGGGGCTTAAGGCTACGAAGCTTTCGTTAAAAGCGGGCTTGTGATTAAATGCCGCAATGAACAAGCCGGCCTCCAGCATCGAGCATCGAGCCTCTCCGTCTCTGGCGCTCAAGACCCATATTCTGGTGGTCGATGACGATGATCGGCTGCGCACTTTGCTGCGCCGCTATCTGGCGGAGCAGGATTTTGTCGTCACCACAGCGACCAACGCCGCCGATGCGCGCGCGAAGCTGAAAAGCCTGGCGTACGATCTTATGGTGCTCGATATCATGATGCCGGGCGAAACCGGGCTTGAGCTCACCAAATCTTTGAACGGAGTCTCTGCTTCGTCTGCCCGGCGCTTGCCGATATTGCTGCTGACGGCGCGCGGCGAGCCGAGCGACCGTATCGAAGGCTTTGAGATGGGCGCCGACGATTATCTGCAAAAGCCATTCGAGCCGCGTGAGCTTCTGCTGCGCATCAATGCCATATTGCGCCGCGTGCCTAAGCCACCGGTGGCGATGCCGGAAATCAAGCTCGGTAACTGGCTTTATGATCCGCAACGTGATGAGCTGCGCTCCGGCAAGGAAACCGTGCGGCTGACGGATATGGAGGCCGGCCTGATGCGTATTCTGGCCGCCGAGCCCGGCGTGGCGCTGAGCCGTGAAACTCTGGCCGAGCGCAGCAAGGGAGCCGTGAGCGATCGCACGATCGATGTGCAGGTCACCCGCTTGCGCCGCAAGATTGAAGACGATGCCAAAAATCCGCGCTATCTCGTGACCGTGCGCGGCGAAGGCTATATGCTGCTGCCGGATATCGATTGATGAGCATGTTCTCCCTCATTCACCGTTTGTCTTTTGCCACGCGCATCAAACGCATGCTGCCGCGCGGGCTGTTCGGCCGCACGCTGCTGATCATCGTGCTGCCTACCTTGATCACGCTGGCGGCGGCGACATACGTCTTTTTCGACCGGCATTGGTACACCGTCACCACCCGCATGAGCACCGCGCTGGCGGGCGACGTCGCCGTGGTGGTCGAACTGATGCATGACAGCATGACGCCGCAGAGCAAGGCCGAAATCGTCGATCTGGCGCAGGCGCGGATGGATCTGACCGTTAATTTCACGCCGGGCGCCACGCTGACGCCGCGCGTGCATCATTACATCAACCCCTTACGCGATATTCTTAAGGGAGCGCTTAATGACCGGCTGCGCTATCCGTTCGATATCAATATGCATGTAGCGCCCGAAACAATTGCCATCAGCGTCGGCGCGCCGGAAGGCGTGTATGTAATTGAATCGCCTGAGCGGCGCATTTACACGCCCACGACGCAAGTATTCATCGCCTGGATGACGGGTAGTTCAATTTTGCTGTCGGCGGTTGCGCTGCTTTTCATGCGCAACCAGATCCGCCCGATCCGCCGCCTGGCCGAAGCGGCCGAGGCAATCGGCAAGGGCAGGCCGGTTCCGTGGTTCAAGGCCGAAGGCGCATCCGAAGTCCGGCAAGCTGCCGCTGCGCTGATGGTCATGCGCGACCGCTTGCGCAGGCAAATAACGCAACGCACGGCGATGCTGGCGGGCGTTTCGCACGATTTACGTACTCCGCTGACGCGTATGAAGCTGCAACTCGCGCTGATGCCCGAAACGCCGGAGACCAAAGAATTCGCCGCCGATATCGCCGAGATGGAAACGATGCTGGAGGCCTATCTCGCTTTCGCGCGCGGCGAGGAGGCCGAGCCGGCGGTAGAGACTAGCCTGCATGATTTGCTGGAAGAAATCGTCACGCCGCTGCGGCGGCAAAATCCGCATATCATGCTGGTGGCGCCCGCGAACATAACGGCCGTTCTGCGGCGCAATGCGATGAAGCGATGCCTTTCCAATTTGATCGCCAATGCCTTGCGCTATGGCAAGCAGGCGCAAATCAACGTGGCGATACGCGATCATTCCGTCGACATCACGGTCGACGATGACGGCCCCGGCATCGAACATGCCCGGCGCGAGGATGTATTCCGGCCCTTCCTGCGGCTGGACGAATCGCGCAACCAGGCGACAGGCGGGGTAGGGCTTGGCCTGACAATTGCCCGCGATATTGCCCGTTTTCACGGCGGCGATGTAGCGCTGGAAGACAGCCCCCTAGGCGGCCTGCGCGCCCGGCTCTGGCTGCCGGTTTAGCATATAGATAAATCCACCTCCCCGTTCTTACGGGAGAGGATACAAAAACTTGGGCTTACGGCGGTCGATTCCGGTATTTCAATAATGAACAGGCGAAGTAAGTCCTAGTTTTTGTTGGTAGGGCTATGGAGCTGGCCCTACCAGTGGAAACTAAGGCTTGCTAAGGGCGCAAGCCTAAGTTTCCACGTCCTCCCCGTAAGGACAGGGAGGAGGACTCTTATTTTTGAGTTCTCTTAAAGACGAATACATAATTCATCAATTACCAGAAATTGGTATCGATCCCCGCCTTAACCATATTTGGTTAGAGCTTTACAAAATTTGTTGTTTTGATGGCGGAAGATTTGTTAGCGTTCGCCCCACCGCTGACGGATAACAGCTTTGGATAAAAGTTTATCGAGAGATTTTTCTGAGTTCTTTTTGTGGAGATGAAAATGGTATCGCAAGATTTAAGTTCGAATATGACCTGGTACAATGAATTGAGACTTAGCCTTGCGGCTCAGTTGAATGATTTTATTCAAAAAGAATTTGCAACCAAAGCAAAACCAACAGCAAAATATGATGCCACCGCTACCGCTCATGTCGCTACTTTTTCAATTGCCATAGCGCATAATGTTATCAGCAAAGATCCGTCTTATCCTACTGAACAATTTGCTCCCTACGGGTTTGGAAAAGTGGGTAGCAGAGTTGGTCAAAAAAAAGGCCACATGTCATCTGCTGGAATGCTTCTTTTATATGCGGGCTTTCGCAATAATGTCTTCTCGATTAGAAGCATAGAAAGACAGGCCATTGAGCTAGCTACTAAAGCTTTGCCTGCTGAAAGTGCGAAGGCGAGAGCGAAAGCAGCTGCGGTAGTAGGTTCTCGGCACATTTCTACGCCACATATCGAAGTGGGTAAGAAAGAAGAACCCAAACTTACACAGCAACAGCTATATGACAAACTTCTCGATGAACACGTTGCAAAGAAAGCAGGCGTGCAGGCGAGCTTTGAGCGAGAAGGGCAAACATTCGGCATTACAGTTAGAGATAAAGATCAAATTCCGCTGACTGTAGAACTTCTGCAAGCAGTGTCGCAATTTGCGGATCTGGCTCTGAGCCCCGAGGCACGGCGCAAATTAGCGGCTAGGATCGTGACTTTAGGCGGGCATGACAGGGTGGATGCCGACGTAAAAGTTTCTCCTTCGCTTGGTGGAGACGAACAGAAAATCGTCAATCTTATTAAAGGAATTCGACAGGCAACTGACGAGACTTTTGCGTTTTATGACGGCATGCTGCCTATTCAGGCTCAGCTAATCAGAACTTTTTTGACAAAATCGTTGGATGGCTCAACTCCAGCTGTTTTTCTTGGCAGCGCCTCTGTCAGAAGAATATGGGGCGAAACTGTAGGAGAAGTTGCTCAGCATAATACATCAAGAATAATGCCTGGTGCGGTAGGCGAACTCGTTGAGCGTGGCAATACAGTATTGCGTTCGACAATTAAGCCTGCCGGAGCTGCTGTCGCCTAAAATATCCGCCCGCCGTTGGGGACGGGCTGGGATGGCTGGGTAAGGACGATGTCGCCGTTGGCGTCGGCGAAGCCGAGGGTCAGGACTTCCGACATGAAGGGGCCTATCTGCTTGGGCGCGAAATTGACCACGGCGGCGATTTGCCGTCCTGCCAGTTCTTCAATCGTATAATGCTTGGTGATCTGGGCCGAGCTGCGCTTGGTGCCGATATCCGGGCCAAAGTCGATCGTCAGCTTGTAGGCCGGTTTGCGTGCTTCCGGAAAAGGCTCGGCTTTCACGATAGTGCCGACGCGAATATCGACTTTTTCAAAATCGGTATAGGTAATGGTGCTCATTGGCATCTCGCATCTGCGGCAAAGGCAATGATTGTTGGGCCGCGTTGAATCGTGATATATTGCTTATCACATCATTCATTGATGATGGAATGAGGAGGCGCCGGATGTTTGGAGCAAGCATAGTTAATCTTTTTAACCGCGCGGCGCTTGCGTTTGGCGGGATTACCTTGGTCGCAGTATTAGGCGGCGCAGTTATCAGATGGGCGCGCGGCGGGCCTCAGCCAAAATAAAATACAAAAATCGGCAAAGGCTTTGTCGACGAGGCAGCCAGAACTTCTCTGTCGGGCCGTGGCCGAGAGTTTGCTTGTTGAAAGTCTGACTAGATCCCGGCCTTCGCCGGGATGACGCAGAAAAACTAAGCGGCGACTTTGCCGTTACCGTTAGTGCGGACGATGTCGCGCAACTCGTCGATGCCTTCGTTGAGGCGATTGCTGACGGCTTCCATTGCCTGGCAATGGGTGCGATTGACCGTTTCGGCGATCTCACGCGCATTGGCCATGCATTTATCGACAGCGGCCTTCGACATTTCGGCGTGGCGGATCATCTTCTCTTCCGGCGTCTCGGCCGACATCGTGGCGTTGACGAGGTTTGTGGCTTCTTCGAAACCCTGGCGCATCCATTCGGCCTGGCGGCGGGCGAGGGATTGCAGCGCCTCGAAAGCCGACTGATTAACGGCCACGAGAGCTTCCATATTGCGGCGGTGCGAACTCATCATCGCATCCATATTGACGCCGGGCATTTTGAACTCGCCCATCATTTTCGACATATCGGCAAATTTGGACATATCCATAAACTTCGAGAAATCCGTTTCGAAAAAGGAATTATTGGTCGGTCTGGACATTTGGTTCCTCATGAGTTGCTTGGTCGAAAAAGTTCGCGCTTTCCAGGTGGGAAGGGGAAAGCGCCGAAAGTTAAGGTTAATCTATGCTCCGTTCATCTTCAAATTTCAAGGAATTTTTGCACTGCACAATGGAATGTGCAATTTATGCGCGAAATTTATCGAGAATATGCCCCTTATTTTTTGCGCAATAAAATTTCGGCCAGCCGGCCCGCCAGACGTAAAGCTTGGTCGAGTGCGGCCATTGTTTTTGCCATATCAGTGGTTTGGTCCTGCCGCCACGCCCAGAGAACACGGTAGTAGATGCCCACCAGGCCAGCCGTCACGGCCTGCTCCTGGATGCCGGTGCTATCGAGACGGGCAAGCTCCAACATCTTTCTCATCGAGTGCCAATGGGCTGGCAAGATAAGGCAAGCCAGACTCGAATCGCTCCTGACCGCATCGAGAATTGTCAGAATGGCCTTGCGATGATTTTGCAGGACATCGAACCGGGCCATCAGGATTGCAAACAAACGGTCGCGCGGCGCCGCGCGAGGATCGGTCTTGCCGATACTCGCGGCAGTTTGTTCGTCGGCATATCGGATCAGGGCAGCAACAATCTGATTTTTGCCGGCGAATTGTTTCTGCATTTGAGCGAGAGGAATTTTGGCCGCCTTGGCAATTTGTTCCAGCGTCAAACTGCTCCAGGTTTTTTGGGCGGCCAGCTTTAAGGACGCCTCGCAAATTTTCGCTTCGCTGTTTTTAGGTTTAGATGGCATGTCAGGAAGATAATTCGCGGGCGCGTAGCGCTGCCGCCTGCATTGCTTTCATCAACAGATCGTCCAGCCCGTTCGGTCCCAGCAGATATTTCAACGCCGCTTCGGTGGTGCCGTTGGGGCTGGTCACCGCCTTGCGCAATTCCTCGGCGCTGAGCGGCGATTGCATCAGCAATGCACCGCTGCCGCTAATCGTTTGCCGCGCAAGCTGGTTGGCAATCGGCGGCGCGAGGCCCAAAGCCTCTCCGGCTTTGGTCATCGCTTCGGCCAGCGCGAATATGTAAGCCGGGCCGCTGCCCGAAAGTGCCGTGACGGCATCGATATTCTGCTCGTTGCCGATCCATGCCACCGTGCCGACTTCTTTCAGTACCTTGTCGCACAGAACGGCCATTGGCGGCGTTACGTTTTTATTCGCGACCGTTACCGTTATACCTTCGCCGATACTGGCCGGTAGATTAGGCATCGCACGAACAATCGCATAATTTTCGCTGCCTAATAACGCGGCGAGCTTGGCCAGTGTCACGCCAGCGGCGATCGAAAGAAAGACGCTGGAGCGGAATTTGGCATAAGGCGGCAGGGTTTCTGCCATATGCTGCGGTTTCACGGCGAACACGACGATACCCGGATCGAAATCGGCCGGAATTTCGTTCACTGTCGAGAGCCACTTAACCGTTGTTGAGGATTTCAGATAATCGGGTGCAGGCGCCGGATCGACAACGCAGATGCTGGCCTGGGCAGCCAGACGCTGCAGCATAGCGCTGCCCATTTTACCGCAACCAACCAGGAGAATTTTAGCATCCAGCATCGAATGCTATTCTTGAGGGACGTAGCTCGCGCACAGCGACCCGCCGCCCGGCAAGGGCATGCGGCCCGAGCAACTTGTGATTTCCCAACCGCGGTCGCGCATGCATTCCTGTACGACCATGCTCGGCTTCTGCATGCATTCGCCTTTTTCATTGGGACCAATGGTCACGCTGGTTTCAGAGAGACGCTCTTTATCCGGCTGAAAAGAATTGAGATCGGGCTGCGGAACGTTGGTTGGGTAAATGCCGCAATGACATTGGCTCAAATCGAAATCGAGTTTTTCTTGTGCCTTGTGGAGCGGCAGCTGAATATTCGGCTCGCTGATCGGCCGCCAAAATTCGGCGACATTGGTCGGACCGCTGCAAGCTGTGATAGCGAGGGCAACAATAAAAAGGGCGGTACGGGATATGGACCAACGGGGCATAGCAGGCAGGCTCCTCAAGTGAATCGCCGCATGATTGGCGATTTTGCGGATTTAGGCAACTGAAACCTATAATAATCCCAAAGCCTTAAAGCTGGCGACATCGGAAGAGCCAACAATTATATGGTCGTGGATCGCAATTCCCAGCGGGCGGCAGGCATCGGCTATGGCGCGGGTCATCTCGATATCGTCTTTACTGGGCTGCGGATCGCCGCTTGGATGATTATGGACCAGAACCAGAGCACCGGCGCCGACCTCAAGCGCGCGCTGCACCACTTCACGCGGATAAACCGGGGTATGGTCGATCGTTCCGTGTTGATGAACTTCTTCCGCCAGCAAATTATTTTTACGGTCGAGGAACAAAAGCCGGAATTGTTCCTTGGCCTCATGCGCCATTGCGGCGCGGCAATAATCGACGATCCGTTGCCAGCTGTTGAGCAGGGGGCCCTTTAGCGCTGAGGTTTTATGGGCGCGCAGGGCGACAGCACCGGTAGCAAGCAATGATGATGCTGCGCTTTCGCTCAGACCGAAACCGAGCAGGCGCTCCGGCTTGGCGTTGAGCAGGCTCCATAAATCTTTGAATTCGGCCAGCAGAGCTTTTGCAATCGGTTTGATATCACGGCGCGGAATGGCGGCGAACAGCAACAGCTCAAGCAGTTCGTAATCCTGTAAGGCGTTGGGGCCGCTATTGAACAGCCTTTCGCGCAGCCTTTCGCGATGGCCGTAATAATGCGGCTTGGGCTCGTCGGCTGCGAGTTCCGGTTTGCGGTTTGGTGCGGATGTCATTGAAAAGAAGGATCAGGCGGGAAGGTAGGGCGGCTTACTATAGCCTTTCGGCGATAAAGTAAAAATCTCGACGCCGGTATCGGTAACGCCGACGGTATGTTCGAACTGGGCCGAGAGCGATTTGTCTTTTGTCACTGCTGTCCAGCCGTCTTGCAGCACCTTGGTTTCGGGCCGTCCGGCATTGATCATCGGCTCGATCGTGAAGATCATGCCGGCTGTTAGCACATCGCCGGTGCCGGATTCGCCGTAATGCAGGACCGATGGAGCGGTATGAAAAACCCGGCCGACGCCGTGTCCGCAAAATTCCTCCACTACGGAGAAACCGGCGGCTTCGGCATAAGTCTGGATTGCATGGCCGATATCGCCGAGCGTAGCACCGGGTTTGACGACCTCGATGCCTTTCATCATCGCATCGTAGGTGACTTCGACCAGCTTGCGGGCTTTGACATTGATTTTATCGCCGACCAGAAACATGCGGCTGGTATCGCCATGCCAGCCGTCGACCAGCGGCGTGACATCGATATTCACGATATCGCCATCGACCAGTTTCTTGTCCCCGGGGATGCCGTGGCACACCACGTGATTGGCGGAAATGCAAATTGATTTCGGAAAACCGCGATAACCTAGCGGCGCCGATATCGCACCGCGATCACGGGTATATTTCTCGCACATATCGTTCAGGTCGCCGGTGACGACACCCGGCACGACATAGGGGGTGATGTAATCCAGTAATTCCGCTGCGAAATTGCCGGCGCGGCGCATCGCCGCAAAATCTTCGGCTCCATGTAATTCGATGTGAGATGAAGGTTCCGGGTCGAGCATTGGTTAGATCGATCCACCCGGCTTGAAATTGGTCTGTACGCCGAGGCGTTCCCATTGCTGCATGTTGGTTGCCAGGCTTTGTTGCGATGCGGCTGCCATCATCGCCTGGCCGTAATCGGTCGGCGAGCGGCTGGACGAAGATTTTTCCGCCAGCAGCAGATTGGCGAGAATGCCGGGCAGGCCGCCGTCTTTTACTTCGCCGCTGCGGATGCCTTCGTCCTGCCGCGCCTTGGGGCCCCAGAATAATTCGGTGATGCGGGTATCGCCCTGTTTCTTTTTTTTCTTTTTCTTGGACAAGCCGGTGTCTTCGTCGATTTCTTCTTTCTCGTTGGGATCTTCCCATTTGCATTCTTCCCAGTTCACGCCGAGAAAATCCTGAATGGCGCTCGACATGAAAGGCAGGTTGATCAGCATTTCGCGGAACATCGCGGCTGCGTTGAAGATCGACTCTTCTTCCAGTTTTTTGATTTCGGCTTTTTGCTCGTCGGTCTTGGTGCCTTTGCGGGCGGCCATGACCGGGATCATGCAGTTATCTTTCAGTTTTTTAGACCATTCGGTGGCCATCCCCGCACGTTCGGGTTCGCCGTTTTCCTTATAAAGATCGCCCAGGGTGCGCAGGCGCTTGACCAGGCACTCGGACCAGTACCACCAGTCGTTGAAGGGCGCGCGTTGAGAATAGGTTGTCATATCCAGGTGCCAATATTAATTGCCGGCTTAAGAATAAAGCAAAAAAAAGCAATTTTAAAGCGTCTCGAAACAGAGGCGAAAATTACTCGATCCGGCCCGCCGACCGCAAGATCCGGCTGTTTCTGTCGCTCCGGCGGCGCGTAGCATCGTCTTCGCGATGGGGGACGGAATCCTGCGCAGGATGCTGGCTGCGGCCGCCGCCGATTTGCTCACGTTCAAGCAGATTGGCCAGCACCTCAGGCAAACGGCCATGTTCGGGCATACCGCTGCCGATGCCCTGGTTCTCATCGCCCATCGGCCCGCGGAACAGATTTTCGGCGATACGGCTAGAAAATTTGCTGTGCCAAGACGATTTGAGCAGTTTTTGCATGTCGACTGATGTTTCCGGCAATTGCTGCAAAGTTTCCTTAAATAGCAATGCAAGGCCGTCAATCATCCGTTCGGAATGATGATCGAGCTCGGTCAGTGAATCGGAAGGCGGGTCGGATTCATCCGTGAGCGTATGAATACGCCGGAGCAGATCGACGACCTGATTTTTACGCGTTTGGCGGTCCTTTTCCGGCATGAAGATATCTTCATGCGGCGGGTGGCTGTATATATTGGTGCATATCGTCAAACGATCGATGACGATCTCTGCCCAGTTTTGCCACTCCTCAGTTTCCGGCTTTTGATTGTTTTCCGCCGTCATAGGAACCTCGCCAACTGCATCATAACCCAAAAAGGGTAATTCCGCAAAGAATTCGGATTTGATTCGCTATGAAACTAACACAAATAGTTGCTTCCTTTTTCTCAAAGGAAACAACAGGAAGCTTGCTTAAGACATTCAGATATCAGGTTTTAGCTGCCGCGTATGACGCGTTGTCGCAGCAGATGATCGGCAAGCGTGACGGCCATCATCGCCTCGCCAACCGGCACCGCACGGATGCCGACGCAAGGATCGTGACGGCCTTTGGTGGTTATATCGGTGTTCTTGCCTTGGCGATCGACGGTTTTTTTCGGCTGCAGGATCGAGCTGGTCGGCTTGACGGCGAAACGCGCGACGATGTCTTGCCCTGTCGAAATGCCGCCGAGAATGCCGCCGGCATGATTGGATAAAAATGTCGGCGCGCCTTTTTTGCCTGCGCGCATGTCGTCGGAATTTTCTTCGCCTGACAATGTGGCGGCGGCAAAGCCATCGCCGATTTCGACGCCTTTCACGGCGTTGATCGACATCATTGCCCGCGCCAGATCGCTGTCGAGTTTGTCATAGATCGGCTCGCCAAGGCCGGCCGGAACACCGGAGGCTATGACCTCGATGATTGCACCAGCGGATGAGCCCTTTTTGCGAATATCGTCGAGATAATCTTCCCATACTGACACCGCTTTTTTGTCGGGACAGAAAAAGGGATTATTGCCGATTTCTTTCCAGCTCCAATTCTCGCGATTGATTTTTTTCGTGCCGATCTGCACGACCGCGCCACGGATCTCGATTTTTTTGCCGAGAATTTTGCGTGCGACCGCACCGGCAGCAACGCGGCACGCAGTTTCGCGCGCGGATGAACGGCCGCCGCCGCGATAATCGCGAATGCCGTATTTGATTTGATATGTGTAATCGGCATGACCGGGACGGAACTTGTCCTTGATGTCGTTGTAATCTTTCGAGCGCATGTCGGTGTTTTCGATCAGCATGCTGATCGGCGTGCCGGTCGTGACGCCTTCGAACGTGCCTGACAGGATTTTGACCTGATCGGCTTCTTTGCGTTGTGTCGTGAATTTCGATTGGCCCGGCTTGCGGCGGTCGAGCCAGGGCTGGATGTCAGCTTCGGTAAGAGGGATCAGTGGCGGGCATCCATCGATCACAAGACCGATTGCCGGGCCGTGGCTTTCGCCCCAGGTCGTGAAACGGAATAGAGTGCCGAAGCTGTTGGAAGCCATATGTCAGCCGCCCGTTTTCTTGAATTCGCTGAGCAGATCGGCCAGCGGGCCGGCTTCGTCGACCGCACACATGCCGACTGTGTGATAGCCGGAATCGACATGAAGAACTTCGCCGGTTACCCCGGTGCCAAGATCGCTGAGTAGATAGAGGCCGCTATTGCCGACTTCAAGCGTAGTGACATTGCGCTTGAGCGGCGAATTGAGTTCGTTCCAGCGCATGATGTAGCGGAAATCGCCGATGCCGCTGGCAGCCAACGTCTTTATAGGTCCGGCCGAAATGGCGTTGACGCGAATGGCTTTGCCGCCGAGATCGACTGCGAGATAACGCACGCTGGCTTCGAGCGCGGCTTTGGCGACGCCCATTACATTGTAATGCGGCACCACGCGCTCGGCGCCGATATAACTAAGCGTCAGCATGCTGCCGCCGTTGGTCATTAAAGGTGCTGCGCGGCGGGCGAGAGCTGTAAACGAGTAACAGGAAATATCCATCGTATTGAGGAAATTTGCCCGCGAAGTGTCGAGATACAGCCCATCCAGTTCGTTCTTGTCGGAAAACGCGATCGCATGAACCAGGAAATCCAGCCGTCCCCATTTTTCTTTCAGGGCCGCGAAAAGATTGTCCATGCTGGCTTCGTCGGTGACATCGCAAGGCACGACGATTTTCGAACCGACTGAGTCCGCCAGCGGCGTTACGCGCTTGAGCAGGGCATCGCCCTGATAGGTAAAGGCAAGGTCGGCCCCCTGGGCGGCGCAAGCTGAGGCGATACCCCAGGCCAGCGAACGGTCGTTCGCCACGCCCATAACAAGGCCGCGTTTGCCTTTCATTAAATCGCCTTTTATAGGCGTAGCAGGGGGTGCGTTCATTAATAGCCTCAATCTGAATCGATAAAGTAATCTACACGATTGATTTTGCAGGTCAAACCGCTTTCCTGTAAGCAGACCTATAAGAAAACGTCGGGAGTCCCCCTGTGCCTCAGTCGCCTTTGCGTAAGCGCTATGAAAATTGTCTCGCCATGGGCGTTTTGCACGAGGATGCAGCGCAGGTTGAGGCGGTCGGCATTTTACAAAATCTTGCCGAGCAGCTTGACGGATACCGGCCGGTTGCTACGCGCGGGATAATCGCCAACCTTCTGAAGGAAACCTCGATAGCGCCTCAGGGACTTTATATCCACGGCGATGTCGGTCGCGGCAAAAGCATGCTGATGGACCTTTTTTTCGACAGCGTACACGTCGAGAAAAAGCGCCGCGTTCACTTTCACCAGTTCATGCTCGAAATACATGGCCGCCTGCACAAGCTGCAAACGGGGCCGGAGGAGGCGGAGGGAATCCTGCCGCGCCTCGCACGCGATCTTGCCGGTGAGACCTGGCTGCTTTGCTTCGATGAATTTCATGTCGGCAATATTGCCGATGCGATGATTTTGGGCCGGCTGTTCTCGGCTTTGTTCGAAAATGGGGTCGTGATCCTCGCCACGTCGAACTGGCCGCCCGATGAATTATATAAAAACGGTTTGCAGCGTGACCGGTTTTTACCCTTCATCGATTTGATCAAGCAACGCATGCGTGTGCATCGGCTGAATGGCCCCGTTGATCATCGTTACGAACAAATGCACGGCACGCCGAATTATTTTTCGCCGTTGGGCGCGGCTGCGACCGAAAAACTGCATGGTCTTTTTGCGCAATTGACCGGCGACGCGCCGCCGGAAGCTTTCGATCTTCCGGTGCAGGGGCGCACAGTTACGGTGCCTCACGCGGCGCGCGGTATTGCTTCATTCACGTTCGAAGAATTATGCAGCCGCCCGCTGGGTGCGGCGGATTATCTGGCTTTGGCCGAATGTTTCTCAACTGTTCTGATCGACGGCGTGCCGCAATTATCGGCTGAGCGCCGCAATGAAACGGCGCGCTTCACCAATCTGATCGATGCGCTTTACGAGGCGAAGACCAAATTATTCATGGCTGCCGCCGCGCCGCCCGAACAGCTTTGTCCGGCAGGCGAACTGGCATTTCAGTTTCAGCGCACAGTCAGTCGGTTGGTCGAGATGCAGTCGGAGGAATACCGGCAGAAGCCGCATTTAGGGTGATTTAGAAATGAGGTTCTCCTCCACGTCCTTACGGGGAGGACGGGGAAACTTAGGCTTGCGCTTTTTAGCAATCCTAAGTTTCCACTGGTAGGGCCAGTTCCATAGCCCTACCAACAAAAACCAGGACTTACTCCGTACGTTCTTGTTTGAAATTTCCGGACTAACCGCCGTAAGCCCAAGTTTTTGTATCCTCCCCGTAAGGACGGGGAGGAGGACTCTAACTTGCTAGCCCAACAGCCCGTACCCGATCATGCAATACAGCATCGGAATTGAGAGCACGAAGTTGACGCGTGATGTCAGCATCGCAACCCGGCCGGCTTTTGCCTTGGCGGCGTCATCGGCCTTAACAATACCGAGCACCTTTTTCTGGTTTGGCCAGATGATGAACCAGACATTGAAGGCCATGATCAGGCCGAGCCACATGCCGGTTCCGATCGTGCGGTAAGGCGCGCCGAGAAACAGCACTTGATGAATGTAGCCGTGCAGCGTGGCCACGATCAGGCCGGTGATCACGGTCGAAAGGGCGCTCCAACGAAACCAGAACAACGCTTCGGGTGCGATGTATTTACTGATGCCGGGTTTCAGGTCGGCCGGAACTTTCGGCATCATCGGCGTCTGCACCATATTGAAATAATAAAGCAGTCCGATCCAGGTGATGGCCGACAGCACATGCAGATAGGTGAAGAACGGAGCCCAATAGTCTTTATGGGAAACGCGATAGCCGTGATACCAGACGATTATGACCAGCAAGAGCAGGACGCCGAGGGCGATCGACTTGTACATATTTTCGAGAATCTTCGACATGGGGGCTCCTTGTTCTTCTTGTTGAGAATGAGAGGGGCGTCGGATAGGCAGATCCATAAAAAGAGGCCAGCAGGCAGCGAATGTCAACGAGGGCGGCCAAAAATAGCCTTTGAGTTGCATTTTTAGCCTATTATCCCTATAACCACCCCAATTCCTGAGAAAGCGATACGGCTTTGAGAGCCGCTATCCGTCGCCGTTATGCGGATGAACTATCGGGACAACCTGAATAATGTAAGGAATATCAATGACTAAACGCGCCGAGTCTAAGTACAAAATCGACCGCCATTTGGGCGTCAATCTCTGGGGCCGCCCCAAGAGTCCCCTCAATAAACGCGAATATCGTCCCGGCCAGCATGGCCAGCGCCGCAGCAAGCCATCGGATTACGGCGTGCAATTGCTGGCGAAGCAAAAGCTGCGTTTCTATTACGGCAATGTCGGCGAGCGCCAATTCCGCCGCTATTATCAGGAAGCCATGCGCCGCAAAGGCAACAACGGCGAAATTCTGATCCAGCTGCTCGAGCGCCGTCTCGATACCGTTGTGTATCGCATGAAATTCGTTTCGACCGTTTTCGCCGCCCGTCAGATCGTCAATCACGGTCATGTGCTGGTGAACGGCAAGAAGGTCAACATCTCTTCCTATCAAGTGAAGGAAGGCGATACGGTTGAATTGCGCGGCAAGGCCAAGACTCTCGCCACCACTTTGGTCGCCGCGCAACTGGCCGAACGCGAAGTGCCCGATTACATGACCGTCAATCATGACGAGATGAAGGGCACCTTCGTGCGCACGCCGCATATGGGCGACGTGCCGTATCCGGTGCAAATGGAACCGAACCTCGTCATCGAATACTATTCACGTTAACGGATGCCAACGCGCCGCCCCACCAAGCATCGTCATGGGGACGGCGCGAAGGCAGCATCCGGCAGCAACGAAGAGTTGGTTCGTTCGATACTCGCTCAAGCCAAACAGCCGCTCAGCGCCTACGATATTTTGCCGGAGATGGCGAAGAAGCTGCGCCGTGCGGTTGCGCCGCCGACCGTATACCGGGCACTGCAGCATCTGGAAAGCGAAGGCATCGTTTCGCGCATCGAGAGCAAGAACGCCTACATTCTTTGCCGCCATCCGCACGAAACGCACGACTGCATTTTCTTCATCTGCCGCAAATGCGGCAAGGCCACTGAAGCGCCCGACCGCGATGTGAGCCGTTTATTGCGCAAGGAAGCCAAGGATCTCGGCTTCGCCGCCAGCAAGCAGATTTTGGAGATTCTCGGTGTATGCGAGAAATGTTCGGGATAGGTAGAGTTCTAAGGGTTATTTATAGCTTTTTTAGCTAATCGTCATCTTTCAAAATTTGTAATTGATGGTCATGTGAATAAGTTGCGCGACCGATAAATGGACTTGGAGATTATTATGACATGGGTGACATGGCCGCAGATCCGAAATCGGATTGCCACTGAAGCAAGAAGAACCGCAGAGGCTAGAGAGGCCTCAAGGTCTTTAGAGATCAAAGACAAAAGACACGCAGAAATCTGGGATGCTGTGCGTGAGGTTGCTGTGGAATTTAGATCCCTTAAAATTCCTGAGCCAGGCTGACGAAAAATCCGCGGCGCGGACCCCATTGTGGAGCGCCGACGCCGATACCGGTTCCATCGCGCAGTTGATATGAAGTATCGAATAGATTGATGACCGAAAAACGCAATTGCGTTTTGTCATGAGGAAAGAGGTCGAGATATTCCGTCGCGCCAATATTGAATTGCGAATACCACGGCAAATGGCCGGTATTGGCGAAGCCTTCCCGCAGGCCGCTGCCGTATATAGCATCGAGATCGAATGAGGTTTTAGGCAGCACCTGCCAGCTCACGCCGCCGGAAGCCGTGTAGGTCTGATCGTGATCGAGACGCACGTAATGATTTTGGATATAGGCAAGCTCGTCCGGATCATCGAAATTGAACTGGGCCGAGGTAATATTTTTGCCCTGTGCCCGTGAGACGGCAAAATTGCCGTAAGCCTTGATCGTCTTGGCCGTGTAGCTGGCCGTGAATTCGGCGCCATAGATGCGCCCATGCTCGTAATTGAACGGCGTATAGACAAGTGCCTGGCCAAACTGGCCGAGATCGAGCAGATCGTGCACCAGCTTGTAATACCCATCGACGCCCAACTGAATTTCATCAGTTAGTTGATGTGTCGCGCCGATATCGAAATTATGCGAACGCTCGGCCTTCACCTGATCGTCTTGCGTGATCGACGGTGCATTGGTGGTATCGGCAAAGGCGGCGACGGTCGAGGGCGAAATAAGTTCCAGCGGCGGTGGCGTAAAGTAACGCGCATAACCGCCATGTAGCGTAGTTTTGCTATCGAGTTTGTAGGTCAAACCGATGCGCGGGCTGAGCTGGCTTTCATCGACGTAAGATCGCCACATATCGAAACGTGCGCCGTAATTGAGCGTCAGCGCGTCGGTCAGTTTCCATTCGTCTTGCAAATAAAGCCCGTAAAGCTGTGCATTGTTGCGACTGTTATCGGTAATGGTTTCTGGCGTGGTTAATGGTGTGCCGCCGCTGACGGCAAACACTTGCGAGGTGTTGTAATTCTGAACCTGTTCATTCTGCAATGTAAAGCCGCCGCGCAGCGTGTGCTCGTCATTGATGCGCCAGCTATTGTCGTTCTGTACGCCCATCGCCAGATCTTTGTATTGAACATCCGATGCGACGCCGTTGAAAACCAGATCGCCAACCGTGTCGGGCCGGAAATGCGTTTCGGATGAACGGAAATAGGGCGCGATCTGAATATCGAGGCCGCCGTTCTGACCTTGCCAGGCGACGGTACCGTATTGATTGCTCTCGAATTGCCGTTCATTGAGCTGCGATGAATCGAAATTGCCGATGCTGCCGTCGATATATTGCGGCGTCTGGCCGGGGTTATCCGGAATCTGGAAATAGCTAATCGAATTGCCTGCAACCACCTGAATGCGTTGCTCTGGATTGATCATGTATGAGCCATAGCCGAATTCTTTGGTTTGTTCGGTGTGATCGTGAATGGCGTTGGGTGATGAAGTCGGGTTTTCGATACCGAGATCGGATGTCAGGTGACTGGCGGTAAAAAAGTAATCCGCGCCCCCCGTCACGCCGCCATAACTGACAGACGGTTCGATCGTACCCTGGCTGCCTATATTCATCGCAGCGGTGCCGCTATTGGTAAAACCGGTTTTGGTCTGGATATTCACCACCCCAGCGGTGCGATAGCCGTACTGTGCGGGCAGGGCGCCGTCGAGCAAAGTCATGCTCTCGATCATGCGCGGATCGAGCGTTTGCCCGAAGCCGCTAATGCCTTCCGGCAGCAGAATGCCGTCAAGCCGGTATTGCAGATCCGCATGCTCGCCGCGCAGATGAATCTGGCCGTAGGAGTCTTGTGCTGCGCCGGGTGCTTGCTCCAGCATCTTGTCGAGCGACGTATCCGCGCCCTGAGGCAGGGCAGCTATCGCCTGATCATCGATTGTGTAGGCCGATGTGCCGGTTTGCGGCGAAAGATCGTTCCTCATTTGCTGGCGGTATTTGACGATATCGATATTGAGATCGCCGTTCTGATCGGCGTCCTGCGCTTGTGCAGCCGAAACCAGCGTCAGCGCGGTGCAGAAACAGCACAGGCACAGGCGGGAAGGGTGATGAGTTATAATGTTATAACATAACATATTGGATAAAAAGCACGGACGGCTGGAGGGAGTCAAGGGGGGGAGTTTTTTGGAAAAGCTAATGCCATCGATTTTGCCATCCCGGCGCAAGCCGGGATCCAGCGGCCCTATCAACAATTACTGGCCTTACTTATT
>OLLY01000210.1_pt1 | contig 60063 bp, 62 predicted proteins | sample 1604681 | NCBI WGS metagenome assembly OLLY01 (sample SAMEA104055725, study PRJEB20765) | soil metagenome | biome: Arctic tundra; feature: Polygonal ground; material: soil | place: USA | collected 2011-09 | depth 0-0.5 m | reverse complement strand
CACGGATCGCCGCCATAATCTTTGTGAATTGGACCGTTATGACAAACGGGCGCGGCGGCGGGCGCTTGCTGTTCCGGCGCCTGATCCTCGGCACGGGAAGAAACAGGAAACGTAGCGGCCAGCCACAAGGCGGCAGCAAAAAGAGCGAGAGATTTCACGGGATGATTTCCAATTGTAAAAACGAAGAAGCTGCCGTTAACTATAGCTGCTGAATCGCGGCTTGATAATGGGGCGTAAAGCGCGCTAGAAACGGGCTTCTTTACATTTCTTGTGGCTAACGTCCCCTTCGTCTAGTGGCCTAGGACATTGCCCTCTCACGGCAGTAACACGGGTTCAAATCCCGTAGGGGACGCCATTCGGGATTATTGGGTAATTTTGCAAACTGTTCGAACGGTTTTCTTAAGTCATATCTGAGGGTTGCGCCTTCCAATTTTAAGTTCAAAAACACGAATCCGAGCAACCCGCGCTTCTCATCGGTTTTTGAACTCTGGAACAAATCATAGCTTTTGGCTGCCAAGCTGATGATTTTACAAAGGGCATCCTTAAATTTTTCGTCGGCTTGATCGCCTTCTTCCAAAATGCAGGCAAGCTCCCTTTTACGCAGCGAGATTTCCTTATTCTTGGCTTCAAATATATCTGGGTCAAGATGACCATCAATCATCAAGTCAGTGAGCCGGTTAAGCTTTTGGGTAAGATTGCTATGTTCCGCCTGTAATTCTTTAATCTTGGCGTGGTGAAGCTCTTTCTCGGCCTCATGGGTACGCTTGATGTAGTCGAGGTATTCCGCCAACAGGTCTTCGGGAATAGCGAAGGAATGCAGCACATCCTTAAGCTGCTGCAAAACCGCTTCTTCCTTAACGGCTGAACGCATGGCAATACCTCTTGGCTGAAATGAATGTCGATCATGGATTCTTTGAAATGGGCGTCAAGACACCCCTACGGGATAAAAGTTCAACAAATGAGCAATAACAGATAGATAGATTTCAACTTTTTTTGACGTTATCCGGCACCAAGCCGACCCGGTCATTGATCTGGTTCAACAGATTGAGAAATCCGACAAGATTATGAAACGCTTCGGCGGCCTGAGCTTCTGTAACCTCCTGCGCAGGCCAATGCTCATTCATAATTTTCTGGATACGTTTATAATTTACTTCAACCAACATATGGGCCTCCTTAAATAAAAATGGCTCTTTCACGCGCAATTGCTTGCGCATGTTTGAGCCGGTTAAAAAATAATCGAGAGATACTTGCGACTATCTCGCCGCAAGAAAGGTGTTAGAAATTGAGGGAAGTATTAGCCGCCCGCACTTAACCGAGTGTGGGCGGCAAAACCTTGTGGAGATTCAACACCTGATCTCTAAAATGCGTTCTAATTGTAGCTAGTAGGGGACGCCATTCGGAATTGGAAATCAGCAACATATTTTAAGGTGCAATCTCGCTAGGCTTGGCACTTGAGCATGTCGAAGGCATTTGGATGGACACCATGTGCGCGGTGCAATAATCACTAATTTCAGTCAGCAAATCACATACGTGAACGCGATTTAAGAATTCTTATTTTGTCCTACAACCGGTTTTTTGGGTTCGAAAAAGTTCAAACCGTTCGTTGACTTTTTTGTGAAAATAAATGGCACAATTACCCGGTTCAACCGTGGGGCCTTCGGTAAAACCGTCTATTGCGTCGATGCGTTGTGGAACCTCGAAGGGAGCCAGTTTTGAGAGCCGGCTTGCCATATAAATGCCGATTGTTCCTTTGTCCGGATTAGCCCGAGTAAAATAGAGATCAAGCTCGTCCGGGGAGATCCCGGCAGCATAATTGAAGTCGTCAGGAGTATTGATATTCGCCAAGATGCGGCTGCTTTCTGGATCACGCACGAAAAATCCCGACGCCTCTTTGCGAGCTATCACCAGTTCAGAAACATCCATGCCGCCGATGAGGGGCTTGTGGTTATCTGTAAAATATAACGTCTGACCGCCTGCGCTAACCTCCGAGTCCATGTTGAACCAGAATACTTTATGAAGGCTGACATTTCCTTGGAGCAAATGCACGCCACTTACAGCGCCGCTGAAATACCTCCCAGTGAACAGTGTGGACTTATCGGCATCGTAATCGCGGGGTGATGTGAAATAGAAATTTCCATTCCGATCCATTGTGGGGACGCCCTCAAGAGCTTCGGTGTTAATACCCCCGACTTTTCCCATATAGCGGAAAGTCAGTGCATCGACTTTTAGGGCATAGTGAATGTCGGTATTGTGTGGAGACTCATTAATGTTATTGAAAAACAATATCGAGCCGTCTCGGGATATGAATGGCTCCATGGCGTCACCGTCATAACCCAATATACTTACTCTTTGCGGGGTATCGAACAACGGGGTGGTGGTGGGAGATCCATAGGACAATGACGACGATAATAATATTCCCAAAACTATGATCGATTGCATGAGTTTCTTCATGGCCTACCCGTGAATTATTTACACACCCTGTAAGGTCTACAATGAAGTCGCCCAAAAGTCATTTTGCCGTTATTAAAAAATGGCTACTAGTGCTGCGAAGTTAGAATTTTCGTTTCAGGCACTCATGTTTCTAGTCCTGGCTCCTGAGTATGCGCATGCTAGTTCCTTTGGTATAGGCGAAGAGCCCCAAGTTGCGATTGTGAACTCGGGTCAACGAACACCAATTTCATCCAAAGGCGGCGGCAAGATTTTGTGAAGATTCAACACCTGATCTCTAAAATATGTTCTAACTGTATCTAGTCTAGCAGGGCACGCCAGATTTACACGGCCTCGATGATGACTTTCAATGCTCGTGTGGTCGCCGCGCGGCTGAAAGTATCATAGGCATCCATGATTTTGTCGAATGCAAAACGATGCGTGATGAGCAGCTTGGGGTCAAGTTTTTTTGATTGCACGGTTTTAAGCAACATCGGTGTCGTGACTGTATCGACCAGCCGCGTGGTGATCGTGATGTTGCGATCCCAAAGTTTTTCGAGATGAAGATCGGCCTTTACGCCATGGACGCCAACATTGGCGATCACACCACCCGGGCCCACGATGTCTTCGCACAATTCAAAGGTCGCCGGGAGGCCGATAGCTTCAATGGCACAATCGACACCGCAACCTTCGGTCAACTTCATGATTTTTTCCAACGCTTTTCCATCTGCGCTATTGATGACAGCGGTCGCGCCCAGACGCTTTGCCACCTCAAGCCGATTATCGTCGAGATCGACCACAATAATTTCCGCGGGGGAATAGAATTGTGCCGTTAACAACGTCGCCAACCCTATGGGGCCGCTGCCAATAATGGCTACCGTATCGCCCGGTTTTATTTTTCCATTCAGCACGCCGCATTCAAAGCCGGTTGGCAGAATGTCGCTTAACATAACCAGCGCCTCTTCATCCATGCCGGCGGGAATTTTATAAAGGCTTGTTTCGGCGTGCGGGATGCGGACAAATTCCGCTTGCGTTCCATCTATGCGATTTCCCAAAATCCAGCCGCCGGTCGTGCAATGCAAATACATACCCTTGCGGCAGTACTCGCATTTACCACACGACGTAATGCAGGAAATCACCACATGGTCACCCGGTTTAATTGAGGTAACACCGGCGCCAATTTTATCGACGACCCCGACCCCTTCATGTCCGAGGATGCGGCCCGGTTTGCAGGTCGGTACATCGCCTTTTAAAATATGCAGATCGGTGCCGCAGATAGTCGTTTTGAGAATCCTGACGATAACATCCGAATTTTCTTCAATTTCAGGCCGGGGACGTTCTTCGAGAGTCTTCTTGCCGGGTCCCAAATAAACAAGCGCTTTCATAGGTTGTCCTCATCAAGCCACATAAAACTGCACAACGGTGGGCTGGTTTTCACTACGCGCGTCCATCGCATCCCGACAAAACAATGTGGTAACTCAACTGCAGTGCCCGAGTTTAAATCTCTATCCAGTCTTGGGAATAACGACAATAATTTCTGGAAGCGTTGGCGATTTTTGTTTTTGCCTCAGTTATTTTTCGGAGCGGGGGTGTGGCAACTTGCGATGCCGGTCTGCATCCTGGCTATGCCCTTCACCCGGGTCTTGCCGTGGTATAGGGGCTCCCTTTTTTTGAGAACTATCGGGATCCTGGCCGCCAGCGGCAGGCTTTCTGTTTTTCATGGGATCGTCCTCGGTGGGTTAGAGTTGGAGTAGAGAATTTTTACCGGTCTCGTCGTGGCGTAGACCCATTGGTATGCTCGATGCGGGCGTCTTTGCGTTTATCATCGACAGCGTAACTATGTTGGGCGGATTTCTCGTTTTGATCGCGCTGCTTTGTCACGATTGCATCTTCGGCTTTTTCGTTCAAAACAGGGCGGGCGCCAGGTGTGGCTTCGTGATGTTGCTTCGCAGCGCTGGAATGTTTCTCGCTCATGAGATGTGCTCCTTTGTGTCAAAGAAGAAGCGTCTACGCATCGATATAAAGAGACGATAGGGAAGCATCCGGAAGCGCGTTCTACAGCGTAGTTGGAGTAGCGGGCAACTGTGGCAGCCCCTTTAAATTGAGGGGCTGCCGCCTGATTAATTGCGACACTATTGCTCATTTGTTTCTCGAAATATGTTCGATCGATATCAATATATACTGGATTGGATAGCAAGAAAACGATTACACTGTTGGTGAAAATCATAGTTAATGCTGCGGCGACGTTATCCTGGCATTTGCGTTTACCATGAAAATGCGGGAAACCCTCGGCAATGTTATCTATTCAAAATCTTAGCTATCGCATCGGCGATCGCGTTTTGCTCGACAATGTCTCGGTCAATATTCCGGCCGGGCGGCGCATAGGCCTGGTCGGGCCCAACGGTGCCGGCAAATCGACCTTGTTCAAACTGATATCGGGCGAATTGCAGGCGGATGGCGGCGAGATATCGCTGATCCGCGGCGCCAGCCTCGGCATGGTGCGGCAGGATTTTGCGGATGAGGTCTCGCCTATTCTGGATATCGTGCTGGCCGCCGATACCGAACGCGCGGCCTTGTTGGCCGAAGCCGAAACCACCGAAGATATCGATCGCATCGGCCATATCTATGAGCGCCTGACGGAGATCAACGCTTACGATGCGCCCTCACGCGCGGCTGCAATCCTGGCGGGTCTTGGTTTCGATGAAGCCGCGCAGGCGCAGCCGATTACCGCTTTCTCAGGCGGGTGGCGCGCGCGCGTTGCTCTCGCCTGCGTTCTGTTCAGCCAGCCGAATATTTTGCTGCTGGACGAACCCACCAATCACCTGGATTTCGAATCCATGATCTGGCTGGAAAATTTTCTGATGCGTTATCGCGAGACGATGATCATCATCAGTCACGACCGCGATATTCTGAACAAGACGGTGGATTATATTATTCACCTGGAAAACCAGAAGCTGACGCAATACACCGGCAATTACGACGATTTCGAACGCCGCCGCGCCGAGCGCATGATGAACCAGCAAGCGCTGCATGAAAAACAAACGGCGCAAAAAGCGCAGATGATGAAATTCGTCGATCGTTTTCGGGCATCTGCCAGCAAGGCGCGCCAGGCGCAAAGCCGGTTAAAGGCGATTGAGAAAATGGATATCGTCGATGCGGTAATGGCCGAGCGGGTAACAGCCTTTACGTTCCCCGAGCCCAAGGCGATGAAGTCGCCCCTGATCCGTTTCGAGAATATCGATGCGGGTTATGACGGCAAACCGGTGTTGCGCAAGCTGAACTGCTATATCAATCACGACGACCGCATCGCCTTGCTGGGCGCCAATGGCAACGGCAAATCGACGCTGATGAAAATCCTCGCCGACCGCTTGAAGCCCTTCGACGGCAATATCTACAAATCAGGCCAGTTAAAAGTCGGCTATTTCGCGCAGTTCCAGACGGACGAGCTGGACATCGAAGAAACGCCGTTCAGCCTTACGAAAGCCACGACTGAGGAACCATCCGAGGTCAAGGTTCGCGCCATGCTCAGCCGCTTTGGTTTCGACAAGCACAAAGCCGATACGACAATCGGCGAATTGTCGGGCGGCGAAAAGGCGCGGTTGCTGTTCTGCCTGATGAGCTTTCATGCGCCGCATATCATGTTGCTGGACGAGCCGACCAACCATCTCGATATGGATGCGCGCGAAGCCTTGATGCAGGCGCTGAATAATTATACCGGCGCGCTTATTCTCGTCAGCCACGATACGCATCTGGTGGAATGCGTCGCGGATCAATTGTGGGTGGTGGCGAACGGCACCTGCAAACCATACGACGATGACCTGAACGCGTACCGCAAGCTGGTGATCCGCCAGCGCAGGCTGGAAAAATCCAAAGCCACCAAATAAAGATCCTGGCACATTCATTGCATCAATAGATTATGCATGCCCTCACGGCGGCAAAATTTTCCCCTCGGCATGAGGTGACCATTATGAACATTTCTGGAATCTCCGGTGCAACCGGCAACGGCGCAACCCAGCAAACATCGGCAGCTGCCGACGCCAAAAACACGGTGCAATCCTTCCTCGATTATATGAAAAAATCCCCGGCTCAGCGCATGATCGATGCCTGGCTGAAGGCGCACCATCTGAGCGAGGAGGCACTGCAAAAAATGCCGGCCGCGCAGCGCGATGCAATCGAGAAGCAGATGGCTCAGGATATCGCCGATCAAACCAAGCGGAAGATCGAATCGAAGCTGGACGCCTCGTTCATTACGGGCTGATCAATCGATAGGTAATATGGATATCGACCTATCCCCCTACCCGCTTGATTTATCAACAAATAAGACCATTTCTAATACGTCTATAAAAATACATACAGTATTTTGATTAGCTTCCGGGCTATTACGCCCCCTAAATCAGGCGATAAAAAAGCGGCTGCCTGTGAATGGGGTTTGCATGGTCGATGTGTATATAAACCAGATAGCGACGGCGGTCCCCTCGCACGATGTACATAGCAAATTTATAGAGTTCGCGCCCACCCTGCTCAGCGATGAGCGGCAACGCCGCCTTCTCCGCCGAATGGCAAACAAGTCACAAATCGAGCATCGCTATTCTTTTCTAAGACCTCATCCCGAAGCCAAGGCTTTCGATGATTGCGGGTTTTACCAGCCGGGAAATTTTCCCGACACACAAATGCGTATGCGCTTTTATGAACAGCATGCGTTGGGTTTGGCCAAGCAGGCGCTCGACCAACTTAATTTTGCCGAGCATTCCGACACTATAACACATTTAATTCTTACAACTTGCACGGGGTTTTATGCTCCCGGCATCGATCATCAGCTTATCGAGCATTACAAACTTAATTCTTCAGTCGAACGGACAGTCATCGGCTTTATGGGCTGCAATGCTGCCTTAAACGCCTTAAAACTTTCACGGCATATTGTGCGATCCGAGCCGTTATCCAAAGTCGCGATTGTTAATCTGGAACTGTGCACCCTCCATCTACAAGAAACGGATAATCTGGAACAACTTTTATCTTTTCTTATCTTTGCAGACGGCTGCTCAGCCAGCCTTGTATCTGCGAAGCCCGCGGGCATCGAATTGCAGGAATTCACATCGACGATCATGCCCGATAGCGCGGATCAAATTACATGGCATATTGGCGATCTCGGCTTCGATATGGTTCTAACGGGAAAAGTGCCATCGACTATTGTTAATGGGCTTCCTCGCAGCCTTGGAAGTATATTATGCGGCCGGCGGCCGGAAGACATCGAACACTGGGCTATTCACCCCGGCGGCCGCACAATTCTTGATGCTGTCCAAAAAGGGATAAATCTTCCTCATGAAATGTTGCGGCAATCGCGAGATGTATTGCGTCGGTTCGGCAATATGTCTTCGGCAACAGTCATGTTTGTTTTAAAAGACATGTTGGCTCCAGGTATCAAGGCCGGAAAAGGCTGCGGGATGGCATTCGGGCCGGGATTAACAGCAGAAAGCATGATTTTTGAAACCTCCTGAAACTGACAATGAGCTGTAATATGGTAACAGTAACAACCGATCGGCCAGTGTTGCCGGATCGTAAAGGCATTACAAAGGATATCGCTCGTTTTTGGAACAAAGCATCCGAAGGTTTTCGTGCCGCTTGGGGGCCGCACATTCATCATGGTTATTTTGAAGGACGGAATGAAACTCCGATCGAGGCGCAGGAAAATCTAATAAATAAACTGGTTGCGCTTTTGAATATTTCGCCGCTCGACAAAATTCTCGATGCAGGCTGTGGCATGGGAGGAAGCAGCCTCTATCTAGCTAAAAAATTCAACGCATGCGTTACCGGCATAAGTCTAAGCCAGCGACAGATAGACATTGCCGTTCGATCGGCGCGCGCAGAGAACATCAAAAACGTCTATTTCAAAGTTGAGGATGCATTATCACTAGCGAGTTTTGACGATAACAAGTTTGATATAGTCTGGTCTTTGGAGAGTTGCGAACAGTTTTACGATAAAAAATTATTTATCGAGCAAGCCTTTCGTGTTTTAAAACCGGGCGGCGTTCTAATGCTGGCGACTTGGTGTTCCGGCGCCGACAAATATGATGGTTTGAATGCAAAAAAATACGAAAAGCTATGCAAGGCGTTTCAACTTCCATATATGCCAACTATTAACCGTTATACAAATTTGCTGAAACAACAAGGCTTCGCTCTAAAAAATACGCTTAACTGGTCGGCGAACGTTAAGAAATCCTGGGAGATAGGCGTTGCCGCTATTAAACCGTATTTGTTTTTAAAAATATTGATAATGTCCGGATGGCGCGGATTGCTTTTTTTGAAAAATGCAAAACTCATGCAGCAGGGGTTTGAGGATGGCCAGATTGAGTACGGGGTATTTGTGGCGTATAAACCCTCCGGCCTTTGAATAACTAATTTAGCTGGCTACTGTTAAATCGGGTTTCTTCCTCATGCAAAATGCTGCAATAACGATTACCGGCCTTCATAAAACCTATGAGAACGGGTTTAAGGCGCTGGCCGGTATCGATCTGGAAATTAAACGCGGCGAGATTTTCGCCCTGCTCGGCCCCAATGGCGCGGGCAAAACGACCCTTATCAGCGCTGTTTGCGGCATCGTTCAGCCAAGCGCCGGCCGGATTTTGGTTTGCGGCCATGACAACGTAACCGATTACCGCGCGGCACGTATGGCGATTGGCCTGGTGCCGCAGGAACTGACCACGGACGCGTTTGAATCCGTCTGGAATACGGTCAGCTTCAGCCGCGGCCTGTTCGGCAAGCCCCGTAACCCTGCCTTTATCGAAGAACTGCTCAAGCGGCTTTCGCTGTGGGATAAAAAAGACGAGCAGATCCGCCGTCTGTCGGGCGGCATGAAACGGCGCGTGATGATAGCGAAGGCCTTGTCGCACGAACCGGACATTCTGTTTTTGGACGAACCGACGGCGGGCGTCGATGTCGAACTACGTAAATCGATGTGGGCGCAAGTGCGCGCTTTGCAGGAGACAGGCGTTACCGTCATTTTGACCACCCATTATATCGAAGAAGCGGAAGAGATGGCCGACCGCATTGGCGTCATTGCCAAAGGGCGCCTGGTCGTCACCGAAACCAAGGATTGCTTGATGAAGAAAATGGGTAAAAAGCAGATGGTTTTTACCCTGCGCGCGCCGCTTCAGATAATTCCGCCAAACATGTCGGACTATTCTCTTATGCTGACGGAGGGTGGAACCAAGCTGATCTACACATACAATGCGCATCAGGACGATCATGACGTTTCGGATCTTCTGGAAGGGTTAAAAGAAAGCGGTATTCGGCCGAAAGAGGTCGAGAGCCGTCAAAGCAGTCTCGAAGATATCTTTATCCAATTGGTGGCCTGACAATGAATTACCGCGGTTTCTGGGCGATTTATACATTCGAAATGGGACGCACCTTGCGCACCGTGGGACAAAGCATCGCCTCCCCTGTCATATCCACCGTCTTGTATTTCATCGTTTTCGGATCGGCGATGGGATCGCGCATTCAAACCATCGATGGCGTGCCTTACGGCGCCTTCATCGTGCCGGGCCTGATCATGCTGACGGTATTGGGGCAAAGCGTTTCCAACGCATCGTTCGGTATTTATTTCCCGCGCTTCACCGGAACGATCTACGAAATCCTGTCGGCGCCGTTATCGTTTGTTGAAATCATCCTGGGGTACGTGGGCGCGGCGGCGAGCAAATCGATTATCATCGGCATCATCGTTCTGGTGACGGCCGCGTTTTTCGTGCCGATGCATATCGCACACCCTTTATGGATGGCGTTCTTTCTGGCGATGACCAGCATCACCTTCAGCCTGTTGGGATTCATTATCGGCATATGGGCCGACGGTTTCGAGAAATTGCAGCTGATCCCGCTGCTGATCATCACGCCGTTGACGTTTCTTGGCGGAAGTTTTTATTCGGTCAAAATGCTTCCGCCGTTCTGGTACAAAGTATCGTTGCTGAACCCGGTCGTTTATCTCATCAGCGGCTTTCGCTGGAGCTTCTACGAACAAGGCGACGTAAGCCTTATGATAAGCGTGACGATGATCGCGGTTTTCATCGTCGTCGCCCTGGGCATCATTGCCTGGATGTTCAGAACCGGCTACCGGTTGAGAAAATAATTGAAAAAACTGCAATCGAAATTCCGCACGCAAATCCGCTTTCTGCAAATTGCAGTGGCGGCTGGCGGTTTGGTTCCTGTATTAGCAGGGCTTGCCGGCGTTATCATGGGAACCGGCATGATCGATTGGCCGGATAGTTTTTCCATCAAGCTCGATAGCCATTACCGCTATTTGTCGGGATTGCTGCTGGCAATCGGGCTCGGTTTTTGGTCGACAATCCCAAAAATAGAACGGCAAGGCGCGCGGTTTCGCTTGCTGACATTCATTGTGTTCACCGGCGGATTGGCAAGGCTGGTTTCGGTTTATGTGCTAGGCTGGCCCGCCAGGCCAATGCTGTTCGGCCTCGGCATGGAATTGATCGTCACGCCGCTTCTGGCGCTGTGGCAATTCCGTTTGGAAATGAAAGTTCAGAGAACGTAACAATTCATTCATTTTTGCCCTCGTAAATAACGCTTCAAATACAAGGCCCTGTTACCCTTAACTGTTTAGAAAGACAGGGATTTTATCATGTCGGCGGGATCTTCTACATTCATCACGGCATGCTTAAACGACTGACTATCGAACAGTTTGTTATCATCGACAAACTCAGCATCGACTTTCAATCCGGCCTGACGGTTGTAACCGGCGAAACAGGCGCGGGTAAATCGATCATGCTGGATGCGATGGGACTCGTCCTCGGCGAGGAGCCCAATCGTGAAGCTATCCGGCAAGGTGCGGATGCATCGATCATCGAAGCGGTTTTCACGACCCCCGCCGCCAACCCCTTATGGAAATTTTTGACCGATCACGGCTTACCGGCTTCCGTCGAAAAAGAAATGACGATCCGCCGTACGATCGGGCACGACAACAAAGACGAGATATTACTCAACGGCAAAAATGTCGAACTCAAGCTGTTAAAGAAGATCGGGAATTTCCTGGTCGAAATTCACGGCCAATTCGCCAACCGCAATTTGCTGGACCCCGCCAATCAGCTTTCCCTGCTCGATGCCTTCGGCGCTTATCCGCCGGAGGTTTTCAAAAACCTTACCGATGCCTTGAACGATGTTCATCGCTATACCGCCGAGCTTGAAGAAGAGAAAAATTTTATTGCCCGGCACGGGCATGAAATGCAGAAGCTCGATATGCTGGCGGCCGAGCTTGACAGGCTGGGCATGAATAAAAGCTTCGTCGAAGAAACCAAGGCGGAACATGCACGGCTGCAAACAGCCAAGGAAACATCGGAAGCGTTTCAATCGATTTTAGGGCAGCTGATCGCCTCCACCGGCGCATCATCGAGCTTGCTGACCGCCAATCAAACTCTGGCCCGGCAAAAACATATCGATCGATCGAAAGTGCAAACTCTCGGCAACTATCTGGCAGCAGCGCTCGATAATACGCGCGCGGCGATAGACGAGATGCAGCGGCTGAAACCGGAATACGATGTCGATACGAGCCCTCTGCATAAACTCGAAGAAACGCTGAAAACACTGAAGCGCATCGCCGCCGAGCATAAAATCCCGATCGAAGAACTACACGATCTTTACGAGCATATATCGGGCAAGCTCAATCGCATTCGCAACGGGCGCGTACAAATCCGCAAGCTGGATGAGTTCCTCGAAAAAGCGAAAACAGCCTATCGCCAACATGCGCGCGTGCTGTCCGATCACCGCATCGCCGCCGGCAAGGCTTTGAATGAGGCAATTAATGCCGAATTACCGCCGCTGAAACTGCTGGAAGCCCAGTTCGAAGTTAAGGTGGAACAACATACGACCATGATCTGGACCAATCTGGGGCTGGACCATGTTACCTTTACGGCCCGGATGAATCCCGGCATGCCTTTCAGCTCGATAGCGGAAACGGCATCCGGCGGTGAATTGTCGCGATTGATTTTGGCGCTCAAAGTTGTGTTGCAGCGGGTGCAGACCATTCCGACCCTGGTATTCGACGAAGTCGATACCGGCACCGGCGGTGCTGCATCGGCGGCTGTCGGAGAACGAATGGCGCGCCTCGCCAACACCACCCAGGTTCTGGTTATCACGCACAGCCCGCAAGTGGCCGCGCGCGGCAATCAACACATGCATGTCAGCAAGAAGACCGACGGCGTAACCACCACTTCGGTCGTCAGCGGTCTTTCCCCTGACGAATGTATCGACGAAATCTCGCGCATGCTGGCGGGAGATACGATCACGCCGGAAGCGCGCGCCGCCGCCAAAAGCCTGATTGCGGAAGCATCCAAGGCGGCGCAGGCGCGTTGATTTTCGTTTAGAGAGAAATCCCCTCACAACGTTACATGAAATGCGGCCGCTAAGCCGTGGATTAAATAAGATTTTTTAGATTCCGTTGCGAGACCGCAACGACAATCAAACCCGGCCCGCCCTATCCAAATTTAGCAACTCGGAATCAGTTTTGTATGCAGCGCACTCCAGCACGCTTGTAAAAAGATTTTTATTTGTTACGAAGTGAATCAGGGGCGGAGATTGCTCCGTAAGCAACTGGGTCAATTTGTGGGAGGGTTTTATGAACAAGCGTGCACGTTGGACTTTTGCTTTAGGAGTCGCCGCTGCTATTTTTGCTCGTGAACCAAATAGAACGGCGAATGCACAAACGCCTCAAATTTATCCGCAAGCTTCACAAGTTACCACACAAAGAGCCCTCAATCCTCAAGAGCAAGCTGCAAAAAATTTAATTCAGACTTTGGGCGAGAAAGTAGCCCTTTTTGCATCTCAACCAAGAGCTAAAAGAGAGGCTGGCTTTACAGAGCTTATGGGAACTTATTTTGATGTCCCCCATATGAGCCGATATACCCTTGGAAGACAATGGAATGAACTCGGATCACTCCAACCGGAATTTGTAAGACTTTTTAGTCTGTATGCCCCACTGGCAGTCAGCGATAAACTTGAAGAATATTTACCACCTAGTAGCCAGTTTACAGTTGTAAATGTGAGAAATGTATCGGGCATTACAACCGTGAGCAGTACATTCACCGCACCCACAGGAAAAACTTTACAAGTTGACTGGTATATTGATCCCACCGAATCCGGAAAAATTTTTAATTTCGCCATTGCCGGTGGAATAAATTTTGCGAGTGCGGCACACCAGCAACTTGTAGAGCTGATGGCGAGAAATCCGGACAGACAGCGCGCTCCGGTTGCTGCTGTGCGACAGCAGCTCGAATTACGTGGAATTCAGGCAGAATATCGCCCAGAAAATTCTACGAGCGATAGCAAATCGCAACTAGTCCTCAGTCTAGCATAAGCGATCCACAACTTCACGCCGAGGCTTTGCCTAAAAGCGGCACGACGTTGGACGGTAATTTATTATTGGCGCCGGACGTTCCGGTGCGGACATAGATTGCGCGTTCGTTTTCCATCGGCTTGAATTTGTCGGTGATGCCGAAAACACTTTCCGGGCCGCCCAGAAACAAAACGCCGTCCGGCGCCAGATGGCCGGCCAGCATGTTGAGCACGCGCGTTCTGGTCGGCGAATCGAAATAGAACAACACGTTGCGGCAATAAATAACGTCGAAAGTGCCGGCCAGCGCACAATCATTCAGCAGATTAGCGGTGCGGAACTGCACCATCTGGCGAAGGCGTTCGTTGATTTGCCATTTGTCGCCGACCTGCTGAAAATATTTGACCAGGAATGTAATCGGCAAGCCGCGCTGCACTTCGAATTGCGAATAAATTCCATGGCGGGCGCGTTCGATCATTGCGCTGGAAAGATCGGTGCCGAGAATATCGACCTGCCAGCCTTGCAGCCGGGTGGTTTCTTCGGCGCAAAGCATGGCGAGGGAATAGGCTTCCTGGCCGCTGGAAGCTGCGGCAGACCAGATGCGGATGCGTTTTTTCTCGGCGCGGGTTTGCAAAAACTGCGGCAGAAAAAGCTGGCGAAACTGATCGAACGGTTTTTGATCGCGAAAGAAAAAAGTTTCGTTGATCGTCATCGTTTCCGCGATTTCATCCAGCAGCGTTTCGTCACGCTTATCGCGGATTGCATGCGCCATATCTTCCAGTGTCGGGAAATTATGCTTCCGCATCAGCGGCGGCATGCGGGATTCGAGCAGATAGGTTTTTTCCGATGACAGAACCAGCCCCGATTTCCGCCTGATCACTCTGGCGAATAGATCGAAATCTTCCGGTTTCATGCGGGCCCCATATTCGCCAGATTGCGTATTGTTTTGCCTATTTCGTTCAGCGGCAGTACAGACGAACACAAACCGGCGGTTGCTACGACGCCGGGCATTCCCCACACAACACTGGTCGCCTTGTCCTGCGCGATAACGGCGCCGCCTGCATTGACAACAGTCTCGCAACCTTTCAGCCCATCCTGCCCCATGCCGGTGAGAATAACGGCCAGCGCGCGCCTGCCGTAAATTTCCGCCAGAGAGCGCAGCATGAGATCGACCGACGGGCGGCAATAATTTTCTGGCGGATCCTGGTTTAATTTTATGAGCGTGCCGGCCGCACCGCGCGCAAAGGTCAGGTGATAATCGCCGGGTGCTATATAATAATGGCCTGCATTTAAAACCTCTCCATCTTGGGCTTCGGTACAGGCAACCTGACATTGGTGCGTAATGTGCTTGGCCAGCACCGCCGTGAAAGATGGCGGCATATGTTGGGTGATAACGACCGGTTGCGGCAAGGCGCCGCCCATTTCCTTGACGGTTTCAAACAAAGCCTGCGGCCCGCCGGTTGAACAACCAATAGCAATGATATCCGGCCGGGATAGTGGATTAGGCCGCAATGTAATTTTATTTGCCGGTTGTTCTGCCTGCACCGGTCTCGCCGCGCGCCGCACGCCTTGGCGCCGCGCAACGAAGCCAAGCGTCCGGGATTTTTCCGTCAATTCACGGCTAAAATCGGTCACTGTGTTGAAAATCTGAGCGGATGAAGGTTTCGGGATGTAATCGGTCGCCCCTAAAGACAAAGCGCGCAAACTAACATCGGCGCCACGTTGAGTGAGCGTCGAAACCATAATGATCTGCACGGCGGGATCGATTGCCTTTAGTTGCGGGAGCGCTGTCAGCCCATCCATGACAGGCATATCAATATCGAGAAGAACGACATCGGCTGGATTTTTCTCTAGCGCACTAATCGCCTTTTGGCCATTGCCGGCAGTAGCGACGACTTTAAAAGCGGGATCATTTTCGAATATGCGCGCGATGACCCGCCGTATAAGCAGAGAATCGTCGATGATGATTATGCGGCAGGCGTCTTCAGTGGTATTCGAAGATATTGCGGCATGGTTTGGCAGCGGCACGATCAAGCTCATCGGTAACCAGCTTTCACGATGCCACCATGCCAAGCTGTTCCAGCTTGCCTTTGATTATCTCCGCATCGAAGGGCTTCATGATATATTCGTTGGCGCCGGCGCCCAGCGCTTCCTGAATATGGCTGAGATCGTTTTCGGTCGTGCAAAAGACGACAACCGGCGTTTGCCCGTTCGGCATCTTGCGCAAATCGCGCATAAACTCGATGCCGTTTATCACCGGCATATTCCAATCGAGCAGAATAAAATCCGGTAATTTTTTCCGGCACACCTCCAGCGCCTGGCGGCCGTCTTCGGCTTCGTCGCAAGCGAATTCCAATGTTTCGAAAATCTGGCGCGCGACTTTTCGTATGACGCGGCTATCGTCGACGATAAGGCAAGATTTCATGATCGGTTCTCCTTAGGCTAGGGGTCGGTTAAGCGGCTGCTTAGTCTTTCAGGTGCAACAAACAGGAAATATCGAGAGCCACCAGCAACCGGCCCTTCAGGCGGTATATGCCGTTGGAAACCTCGCCCCAGCGGGGATCGAGTGTCGGCGGATTGGGTTCGCACCCGGCGGGGGAAAGAGACATGACCTCCCCGACTTTATCGACCAGCAGGCTGTAAAACTCGTCCTTATGGAGAATGACGATGTTATAGGAAGACATCGCATCGGGGCGTGGCGGCAGGCCGAGACGCGCCCTGACATCGATAACCGTCACAATGCGGCCGCGCAGATTGAGCGACCCTGCTATTGCCCGCGGCGCCAGCGGCATGCGCGTGATGCGTTGAGCGCCAAGAACATCGCGCACTTCCAAAACCGGAATGCCGAATAATTGATCGCCCAGCATTAATGTGACGAAGTCGGCGCTTTCGGATTGAATGGAAAGATCGCTCATGCGTGATATCCCGCATCGGCGCCGTTCAAATTTCTTTGCAAGGAAGCCAGCAACGCCTCGCGGTTGGATTTGGCGATATAATCCGAAAATCCGGTCCGGCGCCCGCGATCGACATCGCCTGGCGTGGCGTGCGAAGACAGCGCGACAATGGGAATTCGACTCCAGCGGCCGCCATGACGCAGCTTCGCGGCGAAATCGAATCCGCTCATGCCAGGCATTTCGATATCGCTTATGATGAGGTCGAATTCTTCGCCAGCCTCTTCCATCTCGAAGGCACGCGCGGCGTTTTCCGCCGTGGCGACCATATAGCCGTTGCCCGACAACAAAGTGGACAGCAGATTGCGGAAGAACGGACTGTCATCGACCAAAAGAATCCGCCGTGCTTTTTTCGAACCGCAAGCGATATCGCCATCGCCGCCGAACCAATCGGCGAAAGCCTGCGAAAGGAAATAGGCCGCATCGATAATATCGGTTGCCTTGCCGGCGATGATCGAGGTGCCGAGATAACCGGGGCGTTTCGTTGATAGATCGATCTGAATCCGGTCCTCGACGATATCGACGACGCTATCGACCATTAATCCCATATTGCGGTCGCGATCGGTAAAAACCAGAACAGGCTGGGTTTTATCGGCTTTTGTTTTCACCTCCGGATTCATCGGCACCAGAGGCATCAATTTCCCGCGATATTGGGTGACGGCCGCATCGTTCGAAATCTCTATGGCCTCGCAACTTATGTCTTCAATCCGCGCAACCAGCGATAATGGAACGGCTTTTGGCGCGCCTGCGCCGCTTCTAAACAAAAGCAGCGATTGCTTCATCTCGCGCTTTACAGATTGCTCTGGCGGTTTGGTCTGCTGCGCTTCGGTTTGCGATGCACCGAGTTGCGCGGCAATGCTGTTGAGATCGAGGATCAAAACGACATTGCCATCGCCGAGAATTGTGTTGCCGGAAAATATATTGATATGACGCAGGATTGAGGAAAGAGGTTTAACGACGATTTCTTCGGCGTCATGCACCTGGTCGACGATAACGCCGAAATTGGCATTTCCCGCCTGAACAACCGCAACAAAGGCGTTAGAATTGGGCGCGGCATCGCCGAGATTCAAAAACTTGCGCAGATCGATCAGCGGCAAAAGGCGATTCCGCAAACGCAAAACCGGCGCGTTATTGATCAGCTCTATACATTGATCGCCACCGGTAGACGTACGCACCAGCTCTGTCACACCGATTTGTGGAATGGCAAACCGTTCGCCGCCGCATTCGATGATAAGCGCCGGAATAATTGCGAGCGTCAGCGGGATCTTGATCAGGAAGCATGATCCCTTGCCTTCCGCCGATTGCATATCGATCGTGCCGCCGATTTTTTCGATATTTGTGCGCACGACATCCATGCCCACGCCGCGGCCCGACACCGCAGTGACTTTCGCGGCGGTCGAAAAGCCCGGCTTGAAAATAAATTGCATGATCTGCCGGTCGGACATGGCGACAAGTTCAGCCTCGGTTACCAGCCCGTTTTGCAAGGCTTTGGCTTTGATACCGGCAAGCGCGAGACCTCTGCCGTCGTCGGATATTTCTATGAGGATCCGGCCGCTTTCGTGACAGGCGTTCAGACGGATAGTGCCGGTTTCCGGCTTTCCGGCCTTAACGCGATCCGCCGGCATTTCGATGCCGTGATCGGCGGAATTGCGCACCATATGGGTGAGCGGATCCTTGATCAGCTCCAAAACCTGGCGATCAAGTTCGGTTTCCTCGCCGCGCATCTGCAAATCTATTTTCTTGCCCAGTTCAGCCGAGAGATCGCGCACAAGCCGCGGTAATTTCGACCAGCCATTGCCAACCGGCTGCATGCGGGTTTTCATGACGCTGTCTTGCAGCTCGGATGTAACCTGGTTGAGGCGCTGAAGCGGCACGGCAAAAACGGTTGTTTCTTTTTGAGCGCGCAAAATCTGCAGAAGCTGATTGCGCGTGAGCACCAGCTCGCTCACCGTATTCATCATATTTTCCAGCTGATCCAGCCGGACGCGGATTGTCTGGTTCGCAGCGGCCGGCTCTTTATTCACACGATCTTCGTCGATTGGCTTGATCGGCTGCGCAGCAGATGCCGGCAGAATTTTCGGCCGTTCACAGGTTATGGCGTGGAGTTCATCGATCAGCCAATCATCGTTGCCTTCCGGCTCTTTCTGATTTTTTCCAAGCTCGCCGACGATACATTTAATCGCATCGATCGATTTGAGGATCAAGGTAACGGCGGGCGGCGTTACCGGCACAATACCATCGCGAAATTTTCCCAGCACATTTTCACCGGCGTGCGCGAGGCTCTCAAGCCGCGGCAAGCCGATGAAACCGCATGTGCCCTTGATCGTATGCATGACGCGGAAGATGTTGCCGAGCAGCGCCAGATCGTTTGGCTCGCGTTCGAGCCTTACAAGCTCGACGTCCAGCCGGGTCAAATTTTCGGTGGTTTCGGCCAGAAACTCGCCCAATAAATCATCCATCGTCGAGCCTGCGGATCATGCGAAAAATTATTCCGATGCCGCTACTTTGGATGTTTAGTTGTTTATAAATTCATAAAAAACATACGCGGGAAATTCATTCGCCAGCGGAAGAAATCCGCCTGCACATGATCGTATGTTTTAGCGCCTCGTTTGGCGATCTTTAGAAGAGTTTATCGATCGCATCCTGCTTAAGCGATGCGTAGCCATGAACGATCGCGGCACCCGTATCGACCATCTGTTGCAGCTCGGCCGCCGCGATGCGAGCAAGTTCAGCGAATTTTTCTTTGTCTCCGGCTTTTAAAAGCCTGTGCAATTCCAGCCGCGCGCGTTCGACAGAAAGACGGATGCGCTCGACCTGGGCATCGAATTGCTCACGCACGGCGACGGGAGAAAATTCGTAAGCCTTCACGGCCAAAGATGCGAAATCGAGTTCGCTGCGGGAAAAATGCTGGCTGTAGCTGACGAACTTCCATTTATCGATTTCTCTGAGCTGCACAGGATCATTGGCCGCCATATTGAACAGCATGATGACCGTGGCGAAATGGTTGAAATAATCGGTGGAGAGCATCGACCGCGGATCGATATTCGTGCCGGCAACCAGCTTGCGATAATGTTCGAGCATAAGGAAAACACAGAATGAGGCAGGAGAAACGTACCGGCCCTAACCACTTAGCCAGCGCGCGGCTTATATAGTGTGGGTTCTACAGCTCCCGTCAATCAGAAAGACACATTAAGCGCCCATAACTTTCCTCTTGTGCTTAGCCTGTAACTGTCTGATTTTCATATCGGGCGCCCGTAGCTCAGCTGGATAGAGCATCGGTTTCCTAAACCGGGGGTCACATGTTCGAATCATGTCGGGCGCACCACTTAATTGGCAGCCGGCTTTCCTATCGAATCGTCATTAAACAACGGAAAATATTTTTTAACGGCCCGCGCGCTTCCTTCAGGGGAAAAATGGCCGTAATCGGAATACAAAAACACCCCATGATCGCGATAGGGGCACAGGCCCTCATTACACAAAATGCTTACTGGATCGATAAACGAATGATTGCCATCTGCGCGCTCTAGCACCTTATTAATTTCAGGATCAAAAAATACTTTCCATGAATCAATACTGTTTTTTGAGCGATCCCCTTTACTGAAAGCTAGAACCTGAACATCGACGGAAAATGCTGGGGATTGACCAATTATATAAGTTTTTACGCCTATCTTATCCAGCGCATCCAATGTTGACCGGATTTGTTCCAAGCCCCGAGATTCCATATCGGTCCAAAGAGCACTCAGCACAACAACGTCAATGTTATGCTTTCGAATAATGTCGAGCGCATTGGCATTAAAATCCGTACACCACGGCCGCGCATAAGATCGATAAGAAAGCACAGGCGGGCATCCCGCTGCTGTGTACTGCACGACATTAAAATCGCTATCATCCTTGTGCCGCACGAGTCCGGGAACATATTGAGCGGCGAAAGAATCTCCCCAAAGCAGGACTGTCTTTTTTTTGCCAGAAATAATCTGGCACTTATCGTAGCTCCACCTCGCCGGGTCGACATTGCCATCGAAAAAGCACGTTCCGAGATTCCACTGTTCTTTGCCTTCAATTTTCTGTTCGGCGTAGTCGGGGAATCGGTGTGGAAAACCGTCTTGCTTTGTCCCAACCCACCCCAATAAGTAAAAAATGCCGATAAATGCTACCCCGCCCGCAAGCAGGCGGCGTTGCATAATCTCTCCTTCGAGATGCCTGAAGGGCTGCTCAACATATTTCCAAGATAAGAATGCAAGAACCAGAGAAACACCGGCAATCGGCGCCAACTGCTTCAAAGTTGGAGGAGACAGCATTACGAAGTAAAAGAAAACAACGATCGGCCAATGGATCAGATACAAAGAATACGAGATTTTCCCTATGCCGACGGCAGAACGCGAAGACAGGATTTTGCCAACCGTTGTCGATGAATTCTCATTTGCATAAATAAGAAGGGCTGCTCCTAAACAAGGATAGAGGGCGTTAAACCCCGGAAAAGCGGTCGCATCGGAAAACGAAAAGACAGCATAACCGATAAGCCCGAGCCCGGCGATTGCCAGAATTTCATTAATCCATCTTGAACACATCAAGCCCGTTGGCTTGACGGCGAGCAGCGTCCCGACCAGCAACTCCCATGTGCGCGTAGGAAGAAGAAGAAAGTTGGCCGTCGGCGCTACCTTTATTGCATAACAGCTTGCGATAAAGCTGATGAGGGCGATTGGCAGAAAAAATACAAACTGACGCCCCTTAAAATATTTAAAGACGATATACATAATAAGGGGGATGAAAAGATAATACTGCTCCTCCACGGCAAGCGACCATGTGTGCAACAATGGCTGCGAGATAGCTTTTGCGGCAAAATAACCAGAATTTTTCCAGAAATAGATATTGGAAACAAAAGTTGACACGGCCATGACGCTTTTGAAAAAGTCGCGAAAAAAATATGGCAGCAGAATAAACCATCCTGCAATTGCAACCACCAAAATCGTAAAAAATAGTGCCGGAAATATGCGTCGGATGCGTTTGCTATAAAAACGCCACAAGGAATAATGGCCGCTTTGTAAATCGTTATTTAACGTTATCGTTATTACGTACCCAGAAATAACGAAAAATATATCGACACCAACATAGCCGCCAGAACAAATTTCCTTCGCGCCGCCGTGAAAAAGCAAAACCGATATAACCGCCACGGCGCGCAGGCCGTCAATATCCGCACGATATTTCATTTTTCTATTAACCCACTCACGCTAACCCAACAACTTTCACTTTACTAACCCGTAGCTCAGATAGATAGAGCACCGATTTCCTAAATCGGGATCACATGTTCGAATCATGTCGGGCGCACCAGTCTTCGCGAACGCAGTGAGCGAAGACTGCCACGCCGTAGCCCAACGGGCGAAGGCGGGCTGGTTGCCGCGTTCGCTACGACTTGGCAAGCCACCTGCTATAAAATTCATTGGCAAGCCCATGCAAAACTTTGGTGACGGACCATTCAGCCAAACCCACCGAATCGCTTTTTGATTTTTGGATGAGAAGCGGCTATAGCGTAGGCATTGCTCCTGCCTCCCTTCCCCTCCCGGAGTGTTCCATGATTCGTATGCCGCTCGCCGCTTTTGCTGCTTTGTGCCTGATCGCTCTTGCCGGGCCGGTTCTGGCCGATGCCAACGATCATGCGATCGTACTGGATTCGAACGGCAATGTCGTTCACAACACCACCGGCAATTGCGTGCGCACCCAATGGATGAGCGCCGGCGATCCTTGCGCCCCGGCAGAAGCGCCGCCCCCGCCCAAACAGGAAGTTGTCGTAATGCCCCCGCCTCCTCCGCCCCCGCCGCCGGTCAAGCACACGATTATCTCCGAAACCGAACGCACGGTTTTGTTTCCTTTCAACAAAGCCGACCTGACCAATGGGACAAAGGCGCAGTTGGATACGCTGGCGACAACTTTGAAGTCAGCCAAGGATATCGAAGCGGCCAAGGTCGTCGGTGCTGCCGACCGTATCGGCGGCAATAAATATAACGACAAGCTTTCGGAAAAACGCGCAATGGCGGTGCGGGATTATCTGATCGCCCGCGGCTATGCCAATGCCAGCGTCACCAAAACGCATTGGGTCGGCAAATCGGAGCCGATCACCAATTGCTCGAAAAAACTGGCGCACAAGAAACTGGTCGCCTGCCTGCAAGCCGACCGCCGCGTGCATATCGAAATTGTTTATAAGACTGAAGTTGTGACACAGGCTCCGGCTCCGGCGCCCACAACGGCTCCGACGGCAGCTCCTGCAGCAGCTCCAGCGCTAACTCCAATTTCAGCACCAACCCAGCCCGCGCAAAAATAAAGCATAACTGCCGTTAACCAAGACGCGTGTTTATTATAAAAGGCAGTTGCCTTAAGCCTTCACCGGCTTTAGGCTTGGCGCCGTATTATGCTGAAAAAATATAATATAAAAGCAGGGGCGGTAAATGGCGGCCGATTTTTCACGATTATTAGAAGCCGAAATTCCCAAAGTGAGGCGCTACGCGCGAGCGCTTACCAAAAACGCCCATGCAGCAGACGACCTTGCTCAGGACTGTCTTACCCGCGCATTTGCCAAACAACACCTGTGGCAAGAAGGCACGGATTTAAAGGCGTGGCTCTTCACGATCCTGCATAATCAATATGTCAATGAGGTGAGGGTAGCGATCCGGCACGGCATATCGACTCCTATAGAGAACCAGCTTTCTTTATCTGTCAAAGAAAGAGCATCATCAGTGCTCGAACGGCGGGATCTTGAAAGAGCTTTGAAAAAGCTGCCCGAAGAACAACGGCAAGTTATTATGCTGGTTGGCTTAGAGGGTATGAGTTACGACGAAGTTGCCGATATTGTCGGCGTTCCCGTCGGTACGGTCCGCTCGCGCCTGTCGCGGGGCCGGGACACTCTAAGGAAATTTATGAAGGGGACAGAAGCCGAAATAGTTGTCCCTGCTGCCGAACGTCAGGCTGACAATGACACACACACTACCGATGCGCCTCATCATACAAAACCTGGCTGGCCTGATGCTGTGTCTATTGAGGTTTGGCTTATGCGCTACAAACATGGGAATAGCTGTAGCCCAATCCGCGGATATCTTTGGAACAATCACGGAATAGCAGTAACCCCTGGCGAGTTGAAAAAAGAGCTTATCGAAATAGACGGGCGGATTATAAACGGGCAGCTTAAAATCCCGCCTCAAATTCCCCCAGGACAAGCCAATGGCAATGGCAACGCTTCAAAGACTGAAATTGCCGACCCAAGAAAATTTTGGACTGACGATATGTGCCGTAAGATTTGGAATATGTATCATGTTCAAGGACATAATCGTGACCAAATCCGCAAATATTTAAGAGACGAACATGGAAGGTTTCTATCCGATGCAGGCATGCAGGCTGTGATTATCAGAATAAGACTGAGAATTAGAAAAGGAGAACTCTCACTCCAGCCTACGCCCATAGGACAGGTCATCGACGGCGTTTCCGCGAATGTGGCTGCGATGACGGCAAACGGAAATGGCCAGCAGGATATTATTGAAACCCTATCGCCTCTGCCCGCGCAGAGTGTAACAAGAAAGCCGCCAGCGCGTGCGCCAAGCGCATAAATTATCCTTCCCATACCGCCGGTTACAACCGGCCTATTGTAATTTCTTGATTCCTGCCTAAATCCTTAATAGTTATGGGCTAAACTCACCTCTGCATTCGCCAGGTAGACGCATGAATCTCGACCGCTACACCGAACGTTCCAAAGGCTTTATTCAGGCGGCGCAGGTTTTTGCGCTGGGCCAGCGCCATCAGGCGTTGCTGGTCGAGCATTTGCTCAAGATCATGCTGGATGACCGGGAAGGCATGGCGGCCGGTTTGATCAGCGCGGCCGGCGGCGATGCCGCCAAGGCGCGCAAGGCCGTCGAAGCCGAGCTCGAAAAAACGCCAAAAGTTTTCGCCACCGGCAATGCCGATCAATTACGCATGACGCCCGAATTCGCGCGGCTGACGGCATCGGCCGAGGAAATCGCCAAGAAAGCAGGCGACGAATACGTGACCGCCGAGCGTCTGCTGCTGGCGATCGCAATGGCTGAAGGAACCAATGCGCAGAAAGCGGTGCTGAGTGCGGGTGTCACCGCCGAAAAGCTTAATCGCGCGATCAATGATATGCGCGGCGGCCGCAAGGCTGACAGCGCCAATGCCGAGGGAAGTTATGACGCGCTGAAAAAATATTCACGCGACCTGACGCAGGCGGCGCGCGACGGCAAGCTTGATCCCGTCATCGGCCGCGACGAAGAAATCCGCCGCACGATCCAGGTATTGGCACGTCGCACCAAGAATAATCCGGTCCTCATTGGCGAGCCGGGCGTCGGCAAGACCGCCATCGTCGAAGGCCTCGCCCAGCGCATCGTGCGCGGCGACGTGCCGGAAAGCCTCAAGGATAAAAAGCTTCTGTCGCTCGATCTCGGCGCGCTGATAGCCGGCGCCAAATATCGCGGCGAGTTTGAAGAACGGCTGAAGGCCGTGTTGCAGGAAATCTCTGCAGCCAGCGGCGAGATCATCGTTTTCATCGACGAGCTGCATGTGCTGGTCGGTGCGGGCAAGACCGAAGGTGCGATGGATGCTTCCAATATGCTGAAACCGGCATTGGCGCGCGGCGAATTGCATTGCGTCGGCGCCACCACGCTTGATGAATATCGCCAATATATCGAAAAAGACGCGGCGCTGGCGCGGCGTTTCCAGCCGGTGTTCGTCAGCCAGCCTTCGGTCGAGGATACGATCTCGATCCTGCGCGGGCTTAAGGAAAAGTATGAACTGCATCACGGCGTGCGTATCACCGACAGCGCCATTGTCGCCGCCGCCACGCTTTCCAACCGTTATATCACCGACCGTTTCCTGCCGGATAAAGCCATCGACCTGATTGACGAATCCGCAGCCAGGCTGCGCATGGAAGTCGACAGCAAACCGGAAGAAATCGATGAAATCGACCGCAAGATCGTGCAACTCAAAATCGAGCGCGAGGCGCTGAAGAAAGAAAGCGATGTGGCTTCGCTGGACCGGTTGGGCAAGCTTGAGGCCGAGCTTGCCAAGCTCGAAGAACAATCGACCGGGCTGACCCTGCGCTGGAAAGCCGAAAAAGAACAATTGCAGGGCGCGCAAAAACTCAAGGAACAGATCGAACAGGCGCGCACCGAACTGGAACAGGCGCAGCGCAAAGGCGATTTCACCCGCGCGGGCGAATTGACCTACGGCATTATTCCCGGCCTCGAGGGCAAATTGCAGACCGCGCAGAAAATCAAAGACAATGCGATGCTCGACGAGGTCGTGAAGGATAGCGATATCGCCGCCGTCGTCAGCCGCTGGACAGGCATTCCGGTCGATAAAATGCTGGAAGGCGAGCGCGACAAGCTGCTGCGCATGGAAGAACATCTGCGCAAGCGCGTGATCGGTCAGGAAGAAGCCATTGTCGCGGTATCGAACGCCGTGCGCCGCGCGCGCGCGGGCCTGCAGGATCCCAACCGGCCGATAGGATCATTCCTGTTCCTTGGCCCCACAGGCGTCGGCAAGACGGAATTGACCAAAGCACTGGCGCAGTTTTTGTTCGACAGCGATCAGTCCATGATCCGCATCGATATGTCCGAATATATGGAAAAACATTCGGTCGCGCGTTTGATCGGCGCGCCGCCGGGCTATGTCGGCTATGAAGAAGGCGGCGCCTTAACAGAAGCCGTGCGCCGCCGTCCTTATCAGGTGATATTGTTCGACGAGGTCGAAAAGGCCCATCCGGACGTATTTAACGTACTGTTGCAAGTGCTGGATGACGGCCGCCTGACCGACGGCCAGGGCCGCGTGATCGATTTCAAAAATACGCTGATCGTGCTGACCTCGAACCTGGGCGCCGATATCATCGCGCAGGATGTCGGGCAGGAACTGCTGCCGCGCACACGCGATCAGGTTATGGAAGTTGTACGCAAACATTTCCGGCCGGAGTTTTTGAACCGGCTCGACGAGATGCTGATCTTCCGCCGCCTGAGCCGCGAGAATATGGCCGGGATTGTCGATGTGCAGCTTGGCCACTTACGCAAATTGCTGGCCGAACATAAAATCGAGCTCGACATCAACAAGGAAGCTATGGCGTGGCTGGCCGAGGCCGGTTACGATCCGGTGTATGGCGCACGGCCTTTGAAGCGTGTGATCCAGCGCACGCTGCAAAACCCGATGGCACAGGATCTTCTGGCCGGCAAAATTATGGATGGGCAAACGGTGATAGTTAGCGCCGGGCGCGACGGCTTGATCATTCAGGTCAAGAAAAGCGGCCCCAAGCTCGTTCGCGCCTAAAACACCATCAGCACGACGCCGGTGCTGACCAAAATGCCGCCCATCGCGGTTTTCCAGCTCAGGCTTTCGCCCAGGAATAATACGGACAATATCAACACCATCGCCACGCTCAGCTTGTCGATAGGCGCTACTTTCGAAACCGGCGCAAGCTGCAGGGCGCGGTAATAGCAAAGCCACGAAAGACCGGTGGCAATACCCGACAGCACAAGCATCGCCGCACCAAAGCCCGAAACTTTCTGCAAAGGCTGCCATTCACCGCGCAACGTCACGATGCCGGCCGTCATCACGATGATGACAAAAGTGCGTATGAGGGTCGCGAGGTTCGAATTGATCTCGCTAACGCCGAGCTTGCCGAGAATAGCGGTCAATGCCGCAAATCCGGCAGAGCCAAACGCAAATACCAGCCAATGATTACCTAAAGGCCCATTCATCCCTTACCCACCGCTTCGCTCACCGATTTAAAACCATCCCGCTGCAATAAGGCAATAAGATCGCGTTTGATATGGGAAACCAATCCGGGCCCCTGATAAATCAGGGCCGTATAAAGCTGCACCAGCGATGCGCCGGCACGGATTTTAGCGTAGGCATCGGCGCCGCTTGAGATGCCGCCGCAACCGATCAAAGGCATTTTTCCTTCTGTCAGTTTGTATAGCTTCGCCAGCATTGTGGTCGAAAGATCGAATAAAGGCTTGCCCGACAAGCCGCCCCCCTGATGCACAATATCGGCGGGTAAATTGCCGGGCCGCGTAACGGTCGTGTTGCCCACGATCAACCCCTGCACGCCCGCAGCCAATGCCACGGCGGCGATATCCTGTGCCTGCTCGTCGGTAAGATCGGGCGCGATTTTGACGAAAAGCGGCGGCTGTTTTTCCCCCGCCGCCCGCGCTTCCATCACGTCGCCGAGCAATTGCTCAAGCTGCCCGCGATTTTGCAGGGCGCGCAGGCCCGGCGTGTTGGGCGAGGAAATGTTGACCGTCAGATAATCGGCATAAGGCGCCACTTGCCGGATGCCCGTTACATAATCGGCGGCGGCATCGTCGCTGTGTTTATTCTTGCCGATATTGATGCCGGCGAGGCCCTGTTTCGATCTTGTACCATGCCACGCCCGAATGCGCGGCAAACAGGCTTCGAGCCCATCGCTGTTAAAACCAAGACGATTGATAACCGCCTCGGCCTCGACCGCGCGGAACATGCGGGGCTTGGGATTGCCCGGCTGCGGCAAGGGCGTGATGCTGCCAACTTCGGTAAAGCCAAAACCGAAATCCAGTACCTGATTTATGACTTCGGCGTTCTTATCGAAGCCGGCCGACAGGCCGATAGGATTGGAAAATGCCAGCTCGCATACAGAGGTATGCAAAATTGGATGATCTTCGTCTTTTTGCTTGGGGCCCAATCCGTTTCTGAGTAACGTGATTGCAATCGTATGAGCCTGTTCGGGTGCCAGCATAAAAAGAAGCGGCCGCACCAATCGATAAGGATCGAGGCGAGCAGAACGCCGCATATCCGAAGGCAGCATATGTTAGTCCTGGAAAAGAATACGATAATCGGACAATGGCGTGTTGCCCCTCATATTGCAACCGGACAAGAAAAGCACCGGGCCTATCTCGGTCGCGGCGCCTATGTGGGATTCGTTGCACCCGGCATTGCGGCACAAGTGCGGCAGGCCGCTTACGGATAAAAACCATATTCGAATGATTTTTATGAATGGAAAGGAAATAGTATGAAAAAATCCAACATTTCAAAAAAAGCCGCGACTTTAAAAGAGAAGCCTACTGAAGGACCGGCTCACGGCCTTCGAATCGACCCTTTGCCGGGCCGCATTCCCAGCCGTGCTTTTGCAACAGCACTCAATGCGGTCGAACAAATGGGTGTGGATAAAAAGTAACGGCGCATATTTTAGGCTGGCAGAGGACTTATTACTTATATATCCCCTAAAGACGATGGTGTGCCGAGTCGGCTTGCCGCGAAGGGAATTTATTTTGTTCGATAGGTAATGACGATAACTATCAAGAAAATCAAAGCTATGCCTAGCCTGCGTTCTTTTATCAATTACCTCACTGCCAACCCGGCCCGTTTGTTCTGGTCATTCGCTGTCAGCCATCTTGTGTTGTGGACGGTAATCCCGGCACTGGTCAGCCCCAACGCGCCGCTGGATGTTATCGAAGGCTATGCCTGGGGCCGCGAATGGTTGATGGGCACATACAAGCATCCCCCGATGCAGGCCTGGTGTCTGGAAACACTTTTGTTTCTGACCGGCCGCGCGCCTTGGGCCCATTTTCTTGCCAGCCAGATTGCGGTGATGGCCGCTTTTTGGGCCGTATGGCAAATGAGCCGCCGCATTATGGCCGAAAATGTGGCGCTGATCGGCGCTTTATTGCTGGAGGGCGTTGTTTATTACAATTTCACCAGCACCGAATTTAATCCGAATGTTTTGCAACTGCCGTTTTGGGCACTGATCGGCCTGTTTTTTCATCGCGCCATTAAAGAAGATCAGCTGAAAGACTGGCTGCTGCTGGGTCTATGGAGCGCATGCGGTCTTTACACAAAATACAGCACCTCTCTTTTGCTATTGGTATTTGCCGGCCTTCTGGTTCTTCATCCGGAAGCGCGCCGCCGCCTGTCCGGCAAGGGCCCCTATATGGCGGTGCTGGTTACTTTCCTTCTTTTCCTGCCGCACATCGTCTGGCTCTTTCACAACGATTTTTTGCCGATTGATTATATCTCAAGCCGGATTGAAAGATCGGCAGGCAGCCAGCATTTGGCACACCCCCTGCAATTTTTGATGAGCCAAATTCTGGTCATCTTGCCGATGATGATTTTGTTGCCCGCCGTCGTAACAAAGAAAACTTTCTCTTTATCAAGCAGCGACGATCTCGAGCCGTTCGATCATCATTTTCTCAATGTTATGGTCTTTGGCCCTTTTTTGATTTTACTGTTCATATCCTTGATCGGCGTAAAAGTGCGCGATATGTGGGGCACGCCATTATGGGGCTATATGGGACTGTGGGTTATTAATCGTCCTCATGTCGCGTTTTCAAAAAAGAATTTGCGTAGATTTACTTATGCCTGGCTGACGGTCTTTGCCGTCACGCTGTTCGGTTATGCCGGCTGGGCCGTCTATTATCCTTATCTGACGCATACTGTAGAACGGATTCATTTCCCCGGCCGCGCTTTGGCAATGCAGATCGACGATGTATGGCATCGCGAAGAAAATGCTCCTTTGCTCTATGTTATTGGCGACACGTGGCCATCAGGCAATGTTGCCTATTACGCGCCGGAGCGTCCACACGTATTGATTAAAGGGGATTATACGATAAGCCCCTGGATCAAACCGGAAGACATTCAACGCTATGGCGCAGTATTGACCTGGTGCATTGAAAATTGCGCGCACCATAATTACGCCGAGCAAATGCCCGATTACATTCGCGATTTTCCTCAAGCAAAAATTCAAAACCCGATCATATTGCCGAGACAGACCGGCGCCAAGGTTCCGCCAGTAACCGTGGGTTGGGCTATTCTGCCGCCTCAAACTTGAGGTTTGGCCGGATCAGCCGTTAAGCCGACGGCGCGCGGGCAAGACCCTTGCGTTTCATTTCGCCCCAGGCCTTCTTGCCGCTGATAAACTGCCACCAGCCGATCATGCGCCACACATTATTGATCTGCCGGTAACCGAAATTCTCTATTACCGCGACGGATGTTAATGTCAGCAAGTCGCGGGCATTCGGCACCCGGTGCAATTCCATTTCTTCCAGAATAAGCGACATGGTGCTGATAAAAACGCCGAACACGAAAGTTACGGCCAGATAGGCCTGCATGAAATTGAGATCCAGCAGGCCTGCGAGAAACAGCAGCGGAACCAGAAGATAGCCAAGCATTTCGGTTGCGGGGCTCAGTACGTCGATCAGCATCATGTAGGAAAAGCCGGCCATGCCTATGCGGCCATATTTGGGGTTAAGAAGCATATCGCCATATTTGAAAAAAACCTCGAGCGCGCCGCGCGACCAGCGCGCACGTTGGCGCCCAAGCAGACGCATGCTTTCCGGCGCTTCGGTCCAGCAGACCGGCTCCGGCACATAACGCATGCGGTAGTCGCGTTTTTGCTCGCGCAGATAACGATGGATCTTGATGATCAGTTCAAAATCTTCGCCAACCGTATCGAGCGACAGGCCGCCGACTTCGACCACCACGCTGCGGCGGAAAATACCAAAAGCGCCGGAAATGATCGTCAATACGCCGACATGACTCAAAGCCAGCCGCGCCACGAGAAATGCGCGGATATATTCCATTGTCTGCACGAGGGGTATGAAATGTTTAGCCAGACTGACCTTGCGCACCTGCCCTGCGCGAACTTCACAGCCATTGGCAACGCGGATTGTACCGCCGACGGCCACCATACGGCGCGGATCTTCCATAAAAGGCCGAATAGCGCGCAGCAATGCGGCCGATTCCAATAGACTGTCGCCGTCCACCACGCAGAAAAGCGGATTGCGGCAAAAGTTGATGCCGGCATTGATCGCATCCGCCTTGCCGGCATTAACCTTGTCGATCACATGCAGATGGGGATGTACGGACGAGCCATAAATCCCGCGTATGGGCGCATGCGGAACGGCAGGATCGAAGGCGCGGGCCATCGGCCGCAACGAAAATGTTTCGATTAGACGGTCGAGCGTCTGGTCCTTCGAGCCGTCATTGATGACGATCACTTCGACATCCGGATATTCAAGCGCCAGCATCGCATGCACATTGTGCACGATATTGACTTCTTCGTTGTAAGCAGGCACCAGCAACGAAACCGGCACCGTTATATCGGAGACCAGCATTTGCCAGGAAGATTCGCTGTCTTCCGATTGCGAATAAGTGCGGAGCTCGAACCACGCCATCGGCAATTGCACGAGATAAATAACATTTTGCAAAACCCCTATGCCGAGAATCCACCACGAAGCGCCTTGAACCCATATCTGGTGATCCATAAGAAAATCGTGCAAAGGCTGGATACTGAAAAGCATCAGGCGGCTTCCTTTTCGGCGAGAAGCTGAGCGGCGGTCTGCCCGCCGGGATCGTTTTCCTTGCTGCGGTTCTTCAGAAACGAATGCCCGATTGCGCCCATTTGATAAAGCGCTTCGGCCGCACGGTAACGCACCCACCAGGATGTATCGGAAAGCAAACCGGCCAATGCCGATGCCGCCGCACGCAGCTGCAGACTTCCCGCCGCCCTTGCAGCGCGCACGCGTACCGGCTCTTCCGGATCGCTCAACGCTTTAAAGACGGCCGGTTCGGCACGAATATCACCGAGGTGTCCAAGCGTAGCAATAATTTCTGCGCGAATATCCACCAGCGGATCGGCAGCAAGTTTTATGAGAGCCGGTACTGCTTCCAGCGAACCGATAGCGCTCAAGGCGCGAATTGCAGCCAGCCGCACTTCCGGCAACGCATCGCTGGCAGCAAGGGCTACAAGCATATCAACGGCCGGCTCACCGAAGCGGCGCAAAACATCGGCAAGCATTGTGCTGTTTTGCCGTTTGGCATGTTCCAGATGCGTTAGAATAACCGGCAAAACATCGATCGCCTGCCGCGCCGCCAGAGAGCGTATAGCTGCCAGTTGTACATAGAAATCGGAAGCGCCGGCCCACTGCCGCAGTAACACAAGAGTTTCTTCGTCATCGAAATGAGCAAGCAAAGTCAGCATGCGAATGCGGCCGCTGCGGCGGCCACGGCCCAACATCTGGCGGATGTGGGAACGGATCGGCCAGGCTTCCAGCAAGCGGATGATGCGTGCGGCATCTTCGCCGCGTAAAGGCCGCAGGATATCGAGCGCCAGATCGCACACAAGCATTATGTCGGCGCGCTGCAAGGCCGGCAAGCTTTCGGCGGATATTGGCACTGAGGCGCCAAGCGCGCCCCAGAAAATGCGCTCTAACACCGTACGGCGTTCCTTGAGATAGTGCGCGCCGCCATTTTCATAGTAACGGCGCACAATCAGAGCACAGGAAATCAGGATCGAAAAGACAGCCAGCAGCAACGAGAACAGCCACAGATCTGCCAGCAGATCGATGTCAAAACCGGGAGGTAAAGTCGATATCGACGGCATGGCGGATCCAGGAGTTTTCGCGGTCGTCGTGCGTATAGGCGAGGCTGACCGCGTGTGCATCATCGAGAGTGTAAGTGAGACCGCCATAAACGGTGGCCGTATAAACGGTGACGGCGTTTTCGGTTTCCGGCGCATCGGCATAGCCGGCATAGAATCTTAAAGGCGCCCATCCGGTCGGACCATCAAGACGCAGGTTCCAGCCGAACAAAGCCGACATCCCCCATTGCTGAACGATAACCAGATTAGGGCTCAACGCCCAATCTTTGTATTCGAGACGCGTGCCGGGATCGATGCCGGCGATCTGCGTCGAACCGTAATCGTCCTCTTTTATATCGAGCGTCAGCCACACGGCCGGACCTTTTTCACTCTCTTCGTAGATACGCAGATTGGCGCCTGGTTCGATGCGCCAGCGCGGATGAAAACTCGCATCGATCGTGTGACCGGCATAAAGATAAGCGTTCAGGTAAGGCGTAAATCGATGATCGACACCGATTTCGTAATACTGATCGGCGGTTTCGTATTGATCGTAATTTTCCATACGGGCATGCACGGCCGTGCTGCCGCCGTCGAAAAAGCGCGTGAACTGGATAAACTCTTCATTCCACGGCGTGCTTGGCTGGCGCGCAAATTCGCTGCGCTCATAGCCGGCATCAAGTTGCCAAACGAAGCCGGTGTCGGATTTCTGCCCTTCCCGCGCCAGCTTTAACCCGTCGGCCGCTTCGGCATAGGTGGGGTAGGTCACGAGAATGCGCGAAAATTCTCCCGCCGCCTGCTTGTTATGGCCGCGATAATAATCGAGATAAGCCATAGCCGTTCTTATATCGGCGTTGTCGGGATTGGCCGCCGCGAGATCGATCAGCTCGTCTTCGGCCTGATCGTAATTGCCTTGCCAACTATGCGTTCGCGCTATGGCAAGTTTTACATCGACATTATCCGGATCGAGCGCCTGCGCCCGGGCGAAGGTCTTCAGCGCTTGATCGAATTGCTGATTTTCAGCCTGTTTTTCCCCCTCCGCCAGCAACCGGTCGGCCGGCGACGGATCGTCGGCATAGGCGATGCCGGGTGAAAGCATCCAGAGAAAGAACGCTATGGTGAGTTTTTTCACGGACGGCCCGTTTCATTGTTCAAACCAAGCAAGCGCATCGCCCGCGCCACCACTTCGTCAGGCATAAACGGTTTGACGATGTAATCGGTGGCGCCCAGATGGAAACCCTGGACGACATCTTTGTTCTGGCGCTTGGCAGTAAGAAGAATGACGGGAATGTCGCGCAGAGTTTCTTCCTCGCGCATCATCTGCAGAACCGCGAGGCCATCAAGACCCGGCATCATACGATCGATGATTGCAAGCTGCGGCCTGGTTTCGCGCGCCAGGCGGATAGCTTCTTCGCCGTCAAGCGCCTGCATCAAACGGAAGCCGAGCATGCGGAATTTGTGCCGCAACAGGCCTTGCACGGCGGCATCATCGTCGGCGATCAGGATCGTAGTTTTGAGACAGCGCAAAAGATTGCGAATGCGGTTAATCAAACGATCCGGCTCGAACGGTTTGGTGATGTAATCGACGGCGCCCGCGCTCATGCCGGAAATGATATCGGGCGTTTTGTTATTGGCTGTCAGCATAACGATTTGCGCCGGCAAAGCGCTGCCATCGGCGCGCAGGCGTTCCAACAATTCAAGGCCGGTCATACCCGGCATGCGGTCGTCGAGCACGACCAGATCCGGCTTTTTCTGATGAATGAGATCGAGCGCTTCTGCGCTGTCGCTAGCCGTAAATATTTCGGCGTCGCGGCTCATCATCTGTTGCAACATGCCGCGAATGGCCGGATCGTCATCGACCACCAGCATGACCGGTTTTTCCACGCGCGCAGAAGCGGCTGGCTCAATTACAGAATCTTCTTTCTTTACTGCCGGGCCATCCTGCCGTCCGCCAAGAGCGCTATCGCATGCAGCAAGAACGGCGCGCGCCAGCGCAGCCATGATCGGCTGATCGGAACCTTTATCCATCGCATCTTCCATAGCGGTGGCAGTGGCGCTGATTTCGGGATAGCCGTAAGTGCGGCCGGTTCCGCGCAGGCTGTGGGCATGAATGCGCGCGGCCGCGCATTCTCCCGCCGAGGCAACGGATTGCTCGCTGCGTAAAAGAAACTGCGCCAATTCGGAACGCCGCTCCTTCACTTGCGTAAGATATTTTTCCCGTAATTCGGGTGGCAGGGAAAACTGGGGAGAATTCATGAGAACTCGGAGGGATGGATTTCGTGACGAGCGCTTTTTACACACGGCATGATCAAAACATGGTTAAGGAGCGATACGATTTCATACGCGCATATTCGAACCGAAAAATTATTTTTCAAATCGCATACGCAGGAATGAAAAAGATTTTCTCTCAACACTATTGAAACCAGAACAGCCTTTAATGGAACGAGCGAAAAACGAATTCAAAAAAATATCGGTGATGTTTTTATGAGAGAGCGCGATCTTCCCGCCGACGATCAAACGATTGAGCTGCGCCGCAATTACGGCAACGCACTGCACCGCCGTGTAATCGAACTTCACAAATTTTCCGAGCGCTGCCTTGAAGGCCGCGTGATGCCGGCGGAATTCGACGAAATTCATATGCGCGTTCGCAGCCTGGTCGGTTCCGGCGGCATGTATGGCTATCCGGAACTGGCAAAAACTGCTCTGTTTCTGGATCGGGCGCTGGAGCGCCCCACTTCGTCCGGCCTTAAAAAACTGGCCGAATTGGCCGATAATCTTGCCGCTTTTTGCGAACGCAGCTTGAGCGATGCAGCGCCGGCGTCACTGCCCGCTTCCTTCAAAATGTCTCCGCAGGATAGCGATGATTTCCGTCCTGTCTTGCTGACTGTCGATGACGATCCGGCCATTCACGACATGATGCAGATGATGTTCCGGGATAATGCCCATCTCGTTACCGCCTATAACGGCGTTGAGGCACTCGAAGCCGTTCACCGTCATTGCCCCGATATTATCCTCCTCGACAGCTATATGCCGGAAATGAACGGATTCAATTTACTCGAGCGCATGAATCATGAAAAAAATCTTTCCACCGTTCCCGTCATCATGCTGACGGCCAGCGGCCAGCCGCAAGATGTCATGCGCGCCACGACGGCAGGCATAACCGATTACGTCACGAAGCCATTCGATCCTCAGCAGCTCTGCGACAAGATATCGACCCTGATGAAACGCATGCGCACGACAATTCTTATTGCTAATGGCAATACGGTGATGCGCGAGCTTATGACAAGCCGCCTGCGCCGCATGGGCTTCAATGTCACCGAAGCCGGTGACGGCCAAAAAACCTTGGAATTAGCTCTCGCGAAGATGCCGGAGCTTATCGTTCTGGATCAATCCTTGCCGGACATAGACGGGCATAGCCCGCTCCATCGCCTGCGCGAGAACAAACGTACGCGCCATATTCCGATGCTTTATCTGTCAACCAACAATCTCGGCCAGAATGTGATCGAAGGCCTTAATACCGGAACAATCGATCAGGCCGTAACGCCGCTCATCCCTGAAAAAGTCACTTCCCGCATCCTCGCCGTTCTCGAATCCGAAGCCAGTTAGTCTCCTCTTCCTTCCCGCCCCGTCTTCTCCATCCTCCCTCCTCCCCTGAAGGAGCCCGCCGCATGCACAAATTCCGCATCTTCTCAGTGCTCGCCATCATCATCGGCACTTTTGCCGGCTCGGTATTTTTATTCTCGAAACCAGCCGAAGGTGTCTACTTTTTCGCCGATATGGCAGGGCCTAAAGGGAAATCGGTATTGCCGGAAAACCATCCCGCTTCCTGGTCGGATTATCACGGCGGCAGCGACAGCCGTTTCGTTATCCTGCTGACGCAGCCAAAATCGAATTGGCTTGGCCTTGCGCACGGGTTTAAATCCATAGGCCTGCCTTTCACCATCACCACCGATTATCATGAAGCCTTACAACATAAGGTAATTATGCTTTATCCCGCCGTAGCGGGCAGCCACGGGGATAACGCACATTTGCTCAATGAATTCGTTCGCAATGGCGGCACGCTGATCGGCTCCGAGGTTCTGGATGGCGATATGTTGCCGTTGTTTGGATTTTCCAAAAGCACGGCATTTCATGAACGCACCAAGCTGAAATTCACCAATCCGGCGCCCGATGCCGATCCGCTCGAAAAAGAAATCCCGATCGATAATCCGGAAGCCGGTAAAGACTCCGCCGGCGCTTATGGATATACCGGATCTGCCGAACGGCCGCTTGCCGTTTACGAAGACGGCAGTCCTGCGATCATTCAGCACAAAATCGGCAATGGCCGTGCGATTGCCTTTGGCTTCGATTTAGGAGCGCTATTGCTTAGGGGTTATAACAATCGCCAGGAAAATATGGCCCGCAGCTATGACAATGGCTATGAACCGACGCTCGATGTTCTACTGCGGATGATCGAGGATATTTACCGCCGGGGCGACGACCGCGCCGTCACGATTGCGCCGGTGCCGGAAGGAAAAAAACTGGCCGTCATGATGACGCACGATATCGACTACACACGCTCGCTTTTCAATGCCATCGATTATGCCGAATACGAACATGAAATCGGTATTCCGGCCACTTACTTCATGCAGACCAAATATATCCGCGATTACAATGACGAGGTTATTCTCGATAAGAAAAGCCCGCATTATCTGAACAAGCTGCATGATTTGGGCATGGAGATCGGCAGCCACACGGTTTCGCATTCGCATGCGTTCACGCATTTTCAGATGGGCGACGGCAGCGAAAGCTACCCTGCCTATCATCCGTTCGTGTTCGATCGCGATACGACGACCGGCGGCACGATCATGGGTGAGTTGCGCGTGAGCCGCTTTTTGATCGAGCAGCTTGTTCCCAATGTCCATATCGACAGTTTCCGCCCCGGCTATCTGGCTAATCCCTATCCACTGCCGCAAGCGTTGGTCGCAACCGATTATCGTTTCAGCTCGTCAGTGACGGCCAATGACTCGCTTACACATTTACCGTTTCAGCTCGATTATGGACGGGAAACGACCGGCGAAGTACCGGTGTTTGAATTCCCTATTACCATCGCCGACGGGCCGCCCATTCTGACCGACCGGCTGCCCGACGGTATTGTGCTGGCAAAAAAAATCGCCCGCAAAGGCGGCTTGTGCGTGTTGCTCATTCATCCCGATATGGTTGAACCGAAGCTCGGCTTTGAAAAACAGTTCGTCGCCGGTGTCAGGGACATTTCTTGGTTCGGCACGATCAGCGGCTTCGGCCATTGGTGGGCGGCCCGCAACGAGGTACAAATCGACAGTCATTGGGAAGACGGAAAATTGAAAGTACGGATAAAGTCCTCGTCGCCAATTGACGGCCTGACCATACAGCCGCCCGCGGATTTACACCCGGCGGCTGGACAAGGGCTGATAAAACAAAGCAGCAATCTATCCGTCACATTGGGGAAAATCGACGGAACCGCGGATATCATTTTCATCCGTTAAGACAGCCAGCTTGACCATCTCATGCCTCGCGCATAGCCTGACGGCCATTGTGGAAATTCGGGCGAATTTGAACACTTTCCCGCCCTAATATCGGCTCAATTGGATTGAATGGTCCACAAACTTAACCTCAGGAACAGGTCATTATGACTCATACTTTCCATCCCAGCATCATCCGCGAATATGATATCCGCGGCACCGTCGGAAAAACTTTACACATCACCGATGCGACGGCACTGGGCAAGGCTTTCGGTACAATGGTTCTCCGGGCCGGCGGCAAGCATGTGACGGTCGGCTATGACGGCCGCACCCATTCGCCCGCCTTTGAAGCAGCCTTGGTCGAAGGCCTGCTGTCGACTGGCGTCATTATCGATCGCATCGGTCTCGGCCCGACGCCGATGCTTTATTTCAGCACCTATCATAACAAGGCAGACGCCGGAATTATGGTCACCGGCTCGCATAATCCGCCAGACCAGAACGGCTTTAAGATGATGCTGAGCAAGCATCTGACCGGCGGCGGCCCGGTTTACGGCGATGCGATCAAAAAACTCGCCGAGCTCGCCGCCAAAAACGATTTCGTTAGCGGCAAAGGCGAAGCGCGCAAAATCGATTTATGCGATGCCTATATCGACCGGCTCGTGCAGGATTACAAAAGCCCGCGCCCTCTTAAAATTGTGTGGGATTGCGGCAATGGCGCAGCGGGCGAGATCTTAAGCCGCCTGGTCAAGAAATTGCCCGGCGAACACACCGTTTTGTTTGCTGATATCGACGGGCGCTTTCCCAATCATCATCCCGATCCGACTGTCGCAGAAAATCTGCATGATTTGCAGAAAGCGGTGAAAGAAAAAGGCGCCGATCTCGGTATCGGCTTTGACGGCGATGCCGATCGCATCGGCGCGATCGATCATAGGGGCCGCATTGTAGCAGGCGATCAGCTGCTGGCGATTTACGCCTCGGAAGTTCTGCAAACACATAAAGGCGCTGCGATCATCGCGGATGTCAAAGCTTCACAAGTCTTGTTCGATCAGATCACCAGTTATGGCGGCAAGCCCATTATGTGGAAAACCGGCCATTCGCTGATCAAGGCAAAAATGGCCGAAACCAAATCGCCGCTGGCAGGCGAGATGAGCGGCCACATCTTCTTCGCCGACAAATATTACGGTTATGACGATGCGATTTATGCCGGTATTCGCTTGCTATCGATTATCGGCACCTCCGGCAAATCGCTGGCGCAATGGCGTGACGACATGCCAGCGACGGTCAGCACGCCGGAAGTACGCTTCGATGTCGATGAAGCGCGCAAATTCAAGATTGTCGATGAGGTCAAAGCCAATCTGCAAAAAGCCGGCGCGAAAGTGAACGATATCGACGGCGTGCGCGTAACGACGCCGGATGGCTGGTGGCTCCTGCGCGCCTCTAATACGCAAGCAGTTCTGGTCGGCCGCGCCGAAGCGCAAAGCGAAGAAGGGCTATCACGGCTCAAAGGACAGCTAGTTGACCAGCTTAAAGCCTGCCACGTTACGCCGCCTGTATTTTAATTTCATGCCACGCGCGGCTGCGCGGCGATAAAGCCATATTCCAGCTTCGCCCGCTCGGTAATACCATAAGAGCGAAGGATCTCCTCCATCTCCTCGGCCGGATCGATCTGAAGCTTGCTGAACTGATCCCGCACAGGGCCGCTTGCGACAGGGCGCGTATGCTCTACCGCAACCCCGTCAATAATGCCGATACGGTGGCGTGGATTGCCGAGGAGTTTCGGCCACACCCAATCGATACCCCAACCGCTTATCGAATTTTCAAAACTCGGCAGGCAGAGCTGCAAAGCATGTTGAGAAAAAAGCGGCGCCATGCCTTCGACAAAATTGGTGTAGCGCAACAGGCTGTTCGGCTGCTGTTTGCACATTTGGAAAGAGGAATATGAATTGGATGTGAGCGCCGGTTGAGCCAGGGCCAGATCGAAACTATGGAATAAATCAAATAACCGCCGGAGATCGGCCCAGCTGGTCATAATATCGTCATCGCATAACCACACGGCGCGATACTGCGCGAGCCACGGGATATCCTTGAACAGCCGTGCGATCGCGGAAAATTTGAAAGCACCCTGCCGCACGACGATATCGGCATCACCATTATCAACAGGCGCGTCGGCAAAATGACTCAGCATCAAATCCCAGCAGCGCGAAGAGTCGTCGATATTTTTTGGCCATTGTTTATGAAGCGAAGATGCGCCAGTACGGATAATGACCAGATCCGGCCGCTGTGGGCCTGACGGCATATGGACTGGCGACCAGCTGGTATCGATTGAAGGAAGAACGAAGGGCATGAGAAACAAGCTAACCGTTTATAAACCGCGAGAAAAGCGGTTCGACCTCGCTTTATCTCCTTCCTATCGCCTATAGTGCGATTCGTCCGCCGTTTAACTTCACCGGATTCCATGTTCGTTATCACCGCCACCCCTCATCGCATCAGCTTTTTCGGCGGTGGCACCGATTTACCCGATTTCTATCGTAAGTCTTACGGCGCCGTGCTCGGCGTTACGATCAATCAATTTGTCTATGTAACGGCGAAGCGTCACGGCAGCCTTTTCAACGAACCTTATCGTCTTAACTACTCAGAAACCGAGCTGGTCCAAACGCTCGACGATATCCGCAACCAGATTGCGCGCGAAACTCTGCGCGCGATGGATATCAAGCCGCCGGTTTATATCTCGACAGTAGCCGACATGCCTTCGGGCTCCGGTCTTGGATCGTCCAGCAGCTTTGCCGTCGGCCTGGCGCAGGCACTCGGCGTTCTCAATAATCGCCGCATGCAGCCAGCCGAAATGGCGGAACTGGCGAGCCGGGTAGAAATCGACATACTTAAAAAGCCGATCGGCAAGCAGGATCAATATAACGCCGCAATCGGCGGGCTTAATCATTTCCGCTTTCACGCCAATGGCAGCGTCGCCATAACAGCGGTGCGCACGCCGTTCGAAACCATTCAGCATATGTTCGACCATCTGATGCTGTTATGGACCGGCATCAGCCGCAGCGCCGACACGGTGCTGGAAGAACAACGGCAGAATATAGAAAGCCACATGCCCGAACTGACGGCCATGCGCGATGCCGCCGACGAAGCTCAGCATCTGTTTGAAGCGCAAACGTTTAACGTGGCCGAATTTGGCGGATTACTCGATGAAGCCTGGCGATTAAAACGCCGCCTTGCCGCCACGATCAGCAACTCGATGATCGATCAGGCTTACGAACAGGCGCGGCAATTGGGCGCTTATGGCGGCAAGATCTGTGGCGCAGGTGCGGGAGGGTTTCTGCTGCTTTGCGTACCGCCCGAAAAGAAAGCTGCCATTCGCCAGCGGCTTTCGGCCTTTAAAGAACTCCCCATAGGTTACGAACCGCACGGCGCGCGCGTACTATTCCCTCATCTGCACGCCTCACATAGCCGCTTTTCGCCGCCTAATCCCCATGCGACAGAGGCCGAATTGGAAATGGCGCTGATGCGGATCGCCTGAGATTGCCAGCTTGGCGAATCGTTGCACCATGCCTGTTTTTCTAGTCATATCGGGGACTTATCGTAACTTACGGTAATTCTCATGACTGAACGTATCCTTATCACCGGCATTACGGGTTTTGTCGGTTCTCATCTGGCCGATTATGTTCTGAGTCTCGGTAACAAATACGAGGTGATCGGAACCAAGCGCTGGCATCTGTCTCGCCTAGACAATATCCGCCACATCCAGAAGCGCATCACATTGCTGGAATGCAATCTGACCGACCCGATCGGTGTCGCCGATATGCTTAAAGAAGCAGCGCCCGACCGCATTTTCCATTGCGCGGCGGAAAGCTTCGTCAGCCCTTCGTGGAAACATCCGGGCCATTACATGACGGTCAATTATATGGCGACGGTTAATCTGCTGGACGCCTTGCATCGCATGAAATCGAAGGCCCCATTTCATATTCCCGGCTCTGGCGAGGAATATGGCGATATCGCGGATGATGAATTGCCCATCACGCCGGAAAGCGTATTGCGCCCGGTTAATCCCTACGCCGTCAGCAAGATCGCGCAGGATCTCATCGGCTATGTCTATCATCGCTCCTATGGGCTCAATGTGATCCGCACGCGCGCCTTCAATCATGAAGGGCCGCGGCGCGAAAAAGTTTTCGGCATTCCGTGGTACGCGCATCAGATCGCCTGCGTCGAAGCCGGGTTGCAGGAGCCGCTGCTCAAAGTCGGCCATCTCGAGGATCGCCGCAATTTCACCCATGTGCGCGATATGGTCGAAGCCTATTGGATGTCGACCGAGAAATGTACGCCGGGCGAGATGTATCTGATCGGCTCGGAAGATCCCGCCAGTATTCATACTTTCCGCGAATGCCTGGAAATGTTGATTGCGATGTCGACGGTTAAAGGCATCCGCTACGAAATCGACCCGCAATATGTGCGGCCCACACAAGTGCCGCAGCTGATCGCCGATACCAGCAAGTTTCGCAAGGCTACAGGGTGGAAACCGCGCATTCCATTCAATCAAATTTTGACCGATACGCTGGATTACTGGCGCGAGCGCGTGCGCGCCGGCACAGCCTGATTAGCAAATGAAACAAGCTGTTATTCTGGCGGGAGGACGCGGCGAACGTATGAGGCCGCTGACCGATCTGCGCCCCAAGCCGATGATCGAAGTGGCGGGCAAGCCCCTGCTCGAACATCTATTGCTGGAATTGAAACGCGCAGGTTTCGAGCGGGTTCTGATCCTCACCGGTTATATGGGCGATGCAATCCGCGATTATTTCGGCGACGGCGCGCGGCTTGGCCTCTCTATCGTCTATCATCATTCGCCGGAAGATTACGATACCGGCACACGGATCGCCGCCGCAAAGGCGCAGATCGAGCCGGTCTTTATGCTGCTTTATGCCGATAATCTATGGCCGATTCCATTTGCAGCGATGCAGCAAAACTTTGCCGCCGCCGGCGCCCCGGCGATGGTCACGCTTTATCGCAATGACGATAAATACTCGCGTTCGAATTGCACGATAAAAGACGGCTTCGTCGGGGTTTATGACAAATCGCGCACGGCGGAAAACCTTACGCATGTCGATATCGGTTTTATGTTTATGCGGCGCGAAGTGCTGGATCTATTATCGCAGGAAAACGTGAATTTCGAAGCCGCACTCTATCCTCAGCTGGCGGCGAAAAAACAATTGGCGGCATTCGAAACCTCGCATCGCTATTACAGCGCAACATCACCCGACCGTCTGCCGCGCGTGGAGACATATCTTAATCAACGCCCTACCGCATTACTGGATCGTGACGGCGTGTTGAATCGCAAGGCGCAAAAAGCCGATTACGTCACGAGCCGGGAAAACTTTCACTGGTGCGACGGCGCGAAAGAAGCTCTGGCGCTTCTGCGCAAAAACAATTACCGCGTTATCGTCATTTCAAACCAGGCCGGTATCGCCCGCGGCATGATGACAAACGAAGCCGTGCAGGATATTCATCGCCATATGGCCCGCGAGGCCGAAGCGGCGGGCGGCTTCATCGACGCGGTTTATTATTGCCCGCACCATTGGGATGATAATTGCGAATGCCGCAAACCAAAGCCCGGCATGCTGATCAAGGCGCAGCGCGATTTCAGCCTCAATCTAAGCCGCTGCGTTTTCATCGGCGACGACGAACGCGACGGCCAGGCGGCAGATGCCGCCCATTGCCCGTTTATTAAAGTGGATGAGGAGCAGGATTTATTATTTGCGGTAAAACGACTTATCCAAACGACCTGATTACTGACGGATAAAGACGGCTTGCCCCTTTATCTGAAACATGACAACAATAGCGACTAATTCTGCGAGAAATGTTTATGCAATTCAATGCCTTACCTTCGTTGAACCTGACATGAAAAAACATCATCACGCCGAAACCGGGGAAGCGCGGGAAGCGGAAAGTTTTCCAACCAATTCCTATTCTTCCATCGATGCGTTTTTCGAAGATTATACCAGCCTGTCGCAAGCAGCGATGGAAACGCTCGATCTTGCGCAACTCGAACAGGCAGCCGCCTGTTTGACCGAGGCCATTCTCGAGCGCCGCACGATTTACACTTGCGGCAACGGCGGTTCGGCCGCGATTGCCAATCACCTGCTGTGCGATTTTTTCAAAGGCATTCAGACAGGCACCGAGCTTGCGCCCCGGCTGGTTTCGCTGCCGGCTAATATCGAGCTCCTACTGGCAATCGCCAACGATATTACGTTCGACGATGTGTTCGTTTACCCTCTGCGCACGATGGCCGAAAAAGGCGACGTGCTGCTGACCATTTCATCGTCCGGCAATTCGGAAAACATCGTGCGCGCCCTGCAATGGGCGAAAGCGAACGACGTTCATACGATTGCCATGACAGGATTCGATGGTGGACGCAGCCGGACATTGGCGGATATATCTCTGCATATTGAAGCGGCGAATTATGGAATCATTGAAGATTGCCATCACGGGTTAATGCATATGCTGGCGCAATATATCCGCCAGCTTCACATGCAAACCGAAGCAATTGCGGCCGCCAAATTCTAGACAACAGGCGGCATTGACCGGGTCGGCGGCCTGCTTTAGACCTTTGATTTCCTCCACTTTTTCAGGTTTTTTCCGATATGCCCGCATCGCCTGCCAGCGCCGCTTTACGCAAGCAAATTCTCGATCTCAGTGAAGATTATTGGAACGTTAGTTTCGGCAAAAAATTCGTGCCCGGCGAGACATTCATCCCGCATGCCGGCAAAATTCTCGATGCTGAAGATTTGCGCTTGTTGCTCGATGCATCGCTCGATATGTGGCTGACGGGCGACCGTTATCAGGCCGAATTTGAAAAAGGACTGGGCGAACGCTTAGGCTTTTCTCATGTGCGCATGACGGTTTCCGGCTCAGCCGCCAATCTGCTGGCGCTGACAGGTCTCACATCGTGGAAATTGCAGGATAAAGCCCTGCAGCCGGGCAGTGAGGTTATCACCGTTGCAGCAGGCTTTCCGACTACCGTCGCCCCGATCATCCAGAATCGATGCATTCCGGTTTATGTCGATGTCGATTTGCCGACCGCGAATGTGATCGTCGATCGGGTGGCTGAAGCCATTACACCGAAAACCAAGGCGATCATGATCGCCCATTCGCTCGGCAATCCGTTCGAAGTTGACCGCATCGCCGAACTCGCCAAACAACATGGCCTTTATCTGATCGAGGATTGCTGCGACGCGCTGGGTTCTGTTCATAAAGGCAAGCCGGTCGGCACCTATGGCGATGTCGCGACGCTGAGCTTTTTCCCCGCCCATCATATCACCACCGGCGAAGGCGGTGCGGTGCTGACCAATCGTAAATCGCTAGCCGTGTTGATGGAATCGTTCCGCGACTGGGGCCGCGATTGCTGGTGCTCGCCGGGATCGAACAACACATGCGGCAAGCGCTTCGATTGGCAATTAGGCGATTTGCCGTTCGGCTTCGACCATAAATATATCTTCTCGCATATCGGCTATAACCTGAAAGCGACGGATATGCAGGCCGCGCTTGGCGTTTCGCAGCTGAAAAAGGTCGATGGATTTATTGCTAAACGTAAGGAGAATTTCGCCGAGCTTAGTGCGATGTTCAAACGCGAAGGTATGGATGAATACTTCATTCTACCCGAAGCGACCAAGGGCAGCGATCCCAGCTGGTTCGGCTTCCTGCTGACCATTCGCGACGGCGTTCCGCTGAAGCGCCGCGACGCCATCACATGGCTGGAAAATCATAAGGTCGGCACGCGTTTGCTGTTCGGTGGCAATCTGACCAAGCAGCCAGCGTTCCAGCGCGCCGAATATCGCATCGTCGGCGATCTGACCAACACCGACAAAATCATGAATGATAGTTTCTGGATCGGCGTCTGGCCCGGCATCGAAGCGCCGCACCGCGCCTATATGATGGATATGTTCAAGCAGATGATTAAAGAGCTGATGCCGTAATCAGCCTTTCAGTAGATCCGTCAGTCCTGCCCGCAAATTAATCATCGGCCGTCAGCCAGCTGTAGCCGCCTATCTAGTCAGATGTCTTTGCACGTGCGCGGCGAATTTATCGACAAAGCTCGCCAAAAACGTTTTGGTGGCATCGACAGTTATGTTTCCGTCATTATCGATCAGATTATCTTTGAAATGAATGTAAACTTCCGGCTGGCCCATCAATGCCATATCCAGATAACCAAGGATCGGCCACAATGCGCGTTGCGCGCATGCCGTTCCGATTGCACCCATCGAAGCACCGGCCAGCGCCCCCGGTTTTTTGGCAAAAGAATTCTTACCGTAAGGCCGGCTGGCCCAATCAATCGCGTTTTTAAGTACGCCGGGGAATGAGCGGTTATATTCCGGCGTTACGATCAGAACCGCATCGGCACCGTCAATTTCACCCTTCATACGAAGGACAGGCGCTGGAAAATCTTTTTCCAAATCCTGATTATAAAGCGGCAGATCGTCGATGCGCACTATGTTGGATTGAAATTTTCCCTGGCCTAGCCTGATCAAGGCTTTTGCCAATTTAAGATTGTAAGAATCTTGCCGGAGACTGCCGACGATGAAAGCTGTTTTAAATTCGCCCATTTTTCTTCTCCCTTTTATGAACCGCGTTCAATCAAATCTAAAACAATATCGACTGATTCTTCTATACCGCTTTACCCGCGTTTAAAAAATAAAGCCGCCCGCCCGAAGAATCGGATGAACGGCTTGGATCACAAACGGTCCAAATTGAATCAATGGCGATAGGCGCCGTGCTCCCTTTCATCGGCCTTCTTTGACATGGGCTGATGTTTCTTTTTCAGCCGTGTCATCTCATCGGCCAAAAGCGCTGCGGTTTCATTCGAAAGAACCTTCTGCGCATCCGCGAATATACGCCCTTCTTCTTCGGTCATATGATGCAAGAGAGCATCATATAGCTTGTTGTAAAGCGCGCTCCATTGAGCAGGCTCCATCTTCTCATCGCTGAGTTTATCAAGCAGATCGGCCGCTTCATGATGCTCATGCGTCGAATGTTTTGCATCCTTGCTGGTTTCCGAATGCTCTTGCAGGGCCACATAAAAAGTTTCTTCTTCGGAGTCATTATGCGTCATCAACTCTTCCTTGAGCGGATAAAACAGGCGCATGCGTTCCTCATGCTGATGATCAGACAACGTTCTGATCCTGTTCATCGTTTCCTTGGCTTTATTATGATCATTACGGATGAGCGTATAGATATCCATGATAACCTCCGGTCTGTAGTTTTAGGGGTTGGATTCACCTATAAGAAGGCGCACATAAAAAGTCTGTCTTATATTCCCGTTGAGAGTGCGGCACCGCACCGCACCTCAACCGCGCGCCACGAGCAGCACGACCAACACGATCAAAACGACGCCAAATCCACCGCTCGGATAGTAACCCCAGCTACGGCTATACGGCCATGCCGGAAAAGCGCCGACCAGAAGCAAAACAAGTATGATGAGGCCTAGAGTGGATATTGTCATGAAATCCCCTGTTGTTATGGGTGGTTGTTCACAAGGGTTATGATTTTCAAACTTCCTCTAAGGAAGCCATGCGCAAAAATTGTCGCGGCGTAAAATTAACATAAGCCGGTTTTACCCAACCGCAGATAAAATTTCTTCCGTACTGCGGACGCGCCCGAGCAATGGAAAAATATTTTCGAATGCAAAGCGATGCGCGTCGGCATTGAGAGAAGTAGTGGCATCCTCGGCCAGAATTAACTCAAACCCCAACCCTGCCGCGGCGCGCGCGGTAGACTCAACGCCATAATTAGTGGCGATGCCGCCCAGAATAACAGTCTTAATGCTGCGCTGCCGTAATTGCTGCTCGAGGTCGGTGCCGAAGAAAGCCCCCCATTGGCGCTTGGTAATAATCATGTCGTCGGGCAGAGCACCCGCTTCAAGGACAAGCTCCGAAGCCTTGGGCAGCGGGGGCGGCGCGTCAGGATCGCGCATGGATTTATCGGTCGGAAGTTTAAGAAAATCGGCAAGATCCACGCGCACATAAACGATAGCAGCCCCCTTTTCGCGAAGGCGGGCGGCCAATGCAGAGCTATTTTTAACAACCTGTGCCGTGCTGTAAGGCGCCGTTTGCCGTTCAACGATCGCATACTGCAGATCGATGAGAATAAGAGCGGTGGTGCGGGGGTCGATAGTTATCGCCGGCAAATTCATTCCATCATTATTATGGGGGAAATCCAGAAAGGCAATGCGTCACGCCCGCCGGAAATCTTCATTCGATAAAACTAGATAATGAAGCCGACGCAGCCGGAAAGCGCTATCGCCACGAAAAACATGACAGCTGTCGTTTTAAGCAAATTGGACATGACTGACCCCTTTGTTATTTTGTTGTTGTATCGGGTTTTTGTAAGCTTCTTGCCTAAAATGGCATCGGTTCGATAAAAAATCGGCCGGCAAATCTATGCGGCATCATAGGAAATGCATAAAGAGCATAGGCTTGTCTTTTATAAAGTCTTTATGAATCCCTTTCGGTAAAAGAATGTTTTTTTATCAGCGCGTTTTCCATGGTCGATGAACATCTTCCAGGAGGTCTTCATGCGCTCGCTTTTCAAATTTCCTACCCCCGTCGCCTTTTACCTGGCGGCTACGCTCGCGGTCACACCGGTTTATGCCGTTATGGCTCAAACAGCACCGGCGGCTGGCGCCAATGCATCTCAACAAGCGCCGCAATCACCGGCAGGGAAATTCGTTCAAGATCTCGGCAATCAGGCGATCACCGCCATGGCCAATCAAAGCCTGACCCAGGATCAGCGGACCCAACAATACCGTACCATTCTGCAGAATTCGTTCGACATGGAAACCATCGCCCACTTCGTTCTGGGCCGCGCCTGGAATAGCGCCACGCCGCAACAGCAAGAGGAATTCCTGAAACTGTTCGAACAGTCGGTGCTAAAAATCTATGGGGACCGGCTGAGTTTCTATTCAGGCGAAGGCTTTCATATCACGGGCGAACGTCCGGAAAGCGATAGCGACGCGACCGTCAGCAGCGAAGTCACTCATAAAGACAGCTCCGCGCCCACCAAAGTCGATTGGCGGATAAGCCAGAAATCGGGCAAACCTTTGGTTATCGATGTCGTGATTGAAGGCGTCAGCCAAAGCATCACCCAGCGCGATGAATATGCCGCCATCCTTCAACGCAATAACGGCAATATAGACGCGCTTATCAACATGATGCGCCAGCGCGCCCAGTCGCAAGGCGTCAGTCCGGCCCAATAGTTTTCCGCAAAAAAAGAGGGGTTCTCAGCCGCAACCGGGAACCCCGTCTTCCGAGTAAAGCAACGCCGCTTTTTCAATGTGACGAGATTGTGACTTTTACCGGCGCTAAATGCCGCAAAATAAACACCAAAAATTGCATTTTTATATCTCCTTTATCGCAGCGAACCAGACGTCACATCGCTTCTTAAGCATGAAGCAGACAAATTGAAGCGGTGTCGGCCTTTGGCAGCCGCGCAATCAACTTTCACAATAAGGAGGCTTGATGAATTACGATCAACCATACAGAGACGAAGCCGGTGTAGGTCGCAAATCAGGCGCGGACACTGAAGACTATGCCACAGGCGCGCGGACCAATCCGGATAATCCTTATTCGGCGGTTCGCGATGAGCCAAAACAACCCAAAAGAGTATGGAGGTTTTTATGAATCAGGAACAAACCAGCGGAAAATTTCACCAGCTGAAAGGCAAAATCAAGGAAACCTGGGGCAAACTGACGGACGACGAGATCGCCCTTTACAATGGCCAGCAGGAAAAATTCTTCGGCAAGGTGCAAGAGAAATACGGTATGGCCAAGGAACAGGCTGAGGAGCGCATCCGCGAATGGGAGCGTAACCAGAACGCCGCCTAGGCCGACTGCGCCTCGCAGGGGTGTATGGTTAACTCCATAGCCCCTCGCGGGTCTGGAAAACGCCGCCTTTCCATGGGGCGGCGTTTTTCATTTTGAGCCCAACCTAAGACAGGATAAGATAGCGGAGATTTTTATTATTTTATTGGAAAAAGACTCATGGCCAGCTCTCGTGCAGATATAGCAAAACGGATAGAACACGCTAGAAATTCTACAGAATGGTTTGGTCGGGCTTTTTCCAAATATGGAAAGCGCGGCGCCGATGACTATGATCCCTTGTGGCTTCCCGCCGCTTTGGCCGTCGTTGAATCCGAGAGACTGCCTCTTCGTGCATTTTACGATTTTCCCGAAAAAATAGATCCGGCCAAACGAGAAACCCTCCGGCTTTCAGGGCCTGCTTTTTTTGAAGCTGTTGCCGACTATCTTGGAATAGAGAATCCTTATTATGTCCGTACCGTCAGCAATACCCTGATCAAAGCTAATGCCGACCGTTGGAACATAGCCGGTAAAGATCTAATTACTCTGGGCGCCGGCAACGGACGTGGCGAGTTTTTAATGATGGAAGTGGACGGAAAAGTTCAGCGCGTCAATGCAGTCGATATATCAAAGCAATATCTCAAAATATTTGAGAAAGAATGCAAAGCACAAGGTATTTCCTTTAAGCCGCATAATAACAATTTTATGCGCCGGTCCTTCTGGCAAAAAAACTGGGGCAGAATTAGAGGCGACAACAGCAATCGCTTCGCCATAACAGGATTGGGAATTATATTCGGCGACGATCCATTGACGACAGGAAAAGATTCGGAAGAGTTGGGCGCTCTGGATCTTATCAAAATACTTTATGCAGAATTGAAGCCCGGAAAATATGAAATGGATCCTTCCACACAGCGAATGAAATTCACAGGAGACATCATTCATTTTGAATTTGATAATACAATGGGAACGGTGCTCGATCCTGCAGAATTGGGCATGGATCAATCAGTGATAGTTAGAAAAGGCGACATTGTTACGATGCCTGCGGAATTATGCCCTCCTATCGGCCCCGCCTACAACACGCCAATCTTTTTAGATTGGATGAAAGGCGGCTTTGAAGCAAATTACGAGAACGCTAATTTAAGGGTGGATCTGAAAAAAGTTCGTGCTCGTGCTTTTGTCGAACACGAAGGCGACTGGCGGGCAATGCCTTATATCGATCTTGAAATTGCAAACCACCCTCCGCTTCAATTTCCACCACTCAATGAAGCGACTATAAGAATGCTAAAGGAAAACAAGTCTCCGCAAGAAGCAGAAGAAATGATCAAAAGGGCTCAACTCCCGCCCGTACATATCGCCGACCAAATCGTAGAGACTATGAAAACCGACCGTTATTCAAAACGCTATTTTACAGAAAAGTTGAACGAACAAGAGACCCCGCAATTGCCAAGCCCCGACGGCTCGCCTGGCGAACCGGCGAGACTGCCAATAGGCGGTCCATGGAGAGGCAAAGGCGTAGAGCAGCATATCTACACCTTTGGAAAACTCGAACGCTGAGCCAATTTTATTAAGCCGCCTGCGCCAGCCGGCTGAGTTTCTTCGCCAGAATATCCGGATGAACGGGCTTGCTCATATAATCGTCCATACCTGATTCTATACACCGCTCGCGGTCGCCGGCCAGGGCGTGGGCTGTCACGCCGATGATGAAATGGCTATAGCCACGTTCCTTTTCCAGCATGCGAAGGCGGCGGGTGGTTTCGAAGCCATCCATATCCTGCATTTGCACATCCATGAGAATGGCCACATAAGGCGCCCGGCGGGCCTGGAGTTTGTCGAGCGCTTCCGCGCCGGATGTCGCGACATCGACCGCATAGCCGAGATTTTCCAGCATCATGGTCGCAACCATAATATTGGCGGCGTAATCCTCGACCACCAAAACGGTACCCCGCGCGGGTGATGTTTTGACGATTGCGGGTTTCGGCGCAGGCGTGACATCCTGTTGCCGTCCTGCTTGCAACACCAGAGAAACAGTAAAAATCGCACCCTCGCCAGGCTTGCTGATAACGGAAATATCGCCACCCATTAGATTGGCCAGCGATTTGCTGATCGCGAGGCCAAGGCCGGAACCGCCAAAGCGGCGTGAGATAGTCTGGTCCGCCTGTACGAATTTTTCGAAAATAATATCAAGCTTGTTTTGCGGAATGCCGACGCCGGTATCGGCAACCTTTATCGTCACATGCGCAACGTTGCCGCCTTGCATGGCACAATCGGCCGTAACTGTAATGCCGCCATGCGCCGTAAATTTAAACGCATTGCCGATCAGATTAACCAGGATTTGCTGCAACCGCGCGGGATCGCCGATCAAAACCTGACCCTTTGAATTGTCGGTCATCGTCAGGGTCAAGCCTTTAGTAGCCGCCTGCGTATCGAACATTGCGTGCAGAGCGCCAAACAAAGCACCGAACACAAAGGGTCGCGCTTCCAGCTGGATTTGCTCGGATTCGGCGCGCGTCAGATCAAGCAAGTCATTGACGAGTTTCGAAAGAACGTCGGCATTGGTGTAGAGCGTTTCCACCATCTCGCGTTTTTGCGGCGTTTGAACTTTCTCCAGCAACAGGCGCGACAGGCCAATAATGACATTGAGTGGCGTGCGAATTTCGTGGCTCATTGTGGCAAGGAAATCGGTCTTCGCCTGATTGGCGGATTCCGCTTTTTCCTTGGCTTCGGCCAATTCTTGCTTCTGGCGTTCGTTTTCGCTGATGAAAAAGTGGAGTTCCTGCTCGTGCTGTTTCTGCGCGGTAACGTCGGTATGGGTTCCAATCAAACGCTGAATACGCCCCTGCTCGTCCCAAATACCGATCCCGCGCGACATCATCCATATCCAATGGCCGTCGCGATGACGGGCCCTGAAGATATTACGATAGGTGGGGATTTCGCGATTCATGTAGGCGCGCATGGTTTCGCGCACACCGGCAATATCATCAGGATGCACTAAACGATAAAAAGCTTCATGCTCGCGGCCAAGTTCTTCGCCGGTATAGCCCAACATACTGGGATATGAAGCCGAATAAGAAATCGTGTCTTCAATGGCATTGTAATCGTAAATACCGTCATTGATGCCGTTCAAAATAGTCGCGAATAATTTTTCGCTCTGGCGCAGTTTTTCTTCTACTTGAGTGCCGCGGCCGACAAGGCCGAAAATAAGAATATTGGCGATGATCAGAGCACTCATATCGAGCACGGCGCCCACAAACAACGTCAGCATATAATTATGCTGCTGAAGATGGGCCGACTCTACACGTGCATTAAGCAGCTCGAATTCAGCCTGACTGAATGAACGCACTTTCGCCCGCACATCGTCTATCACTTTGGCTCGTGCTTGCGAATAAACGGCCAGCGAATAGACAGTGCTGCGTTTCTTCGTGAAATTGTCGATCTCGGTTCCGCTTATATTTTTAAATTGATCGACATCCTTGCGTAAAACGCCGATAGCCATCTGATGTTCGGCATTATCGGTGGTGAGCGCGGCGAGGGTATCGATATCCGAACTAATTTTAGCGATCGAGCCGCGATAAGCGGCGAAAGCCGACAGCGCCCCGGTTCCAATATATTTCCGTTCGGCTTCATCGCCGTCATACATATGAATTAACAGGTTTCTGGCGTTCCGAAGAACTTCATAGCTATGAATAACCCGGTTGGTTGAAGTCTCATTCGATCGCGACTGCTGGTAGATCACCAGCGTAAAAGCGGCCAGAAGCAGGCACGAGATAAAAAACATCGTGACGAAATACTTCTTTGCCGGCTGGGCCGATTTTAAGGTTAGTTTCATAAACGAAATAATAGCCCAGCGAGCCCCTCCTTGAAAGGAACGGCCTAAGCTATTGGAAGTCCAAAACTTTATTAGCCTAGCGACCACTACTGCGACCGGCAGTGAGGCCATTCATAAAAGCTTCGGCAAGCTTGCCGACCTGACTGAGCAATGGCGATTCTATAATCCGCGGCATTTCCCGCAGCTCGCGCCAGCGTATAGCCGCCATCGTCGCCAATGTTCCCGCTACGATAAGCGCCAGGCTAACCACCATTACGACGGCAGCGCTGTGCTCAAGGCCATAGTGGATTAAAGCCACATACAGGCCATAGAAGCCGACAATGGCGATCATGCCGATCATCGTGCTGCTGATTGCGGTAAGTGCAAGCACTACCGTAATGCCGGAAAGAAACCGCTTAAGCAGGGAAACATTGGCAATGGAACTCCCCATCCCCGCAAGACCGAGGAGTTTATCCACAGACGACGACATATCGAGCCTCTTTTTTTTGTTATTATTTTTGGACTGCGGGTTGTGAGATTTATCGGCGCCGAAGCAACGCTCCCAAAACGACACCGATGCCCACCGCAATGGCCGTAGCCACTAACGGATTTTCACGAATCTGGGCCGTAGCGGTATCGGTTGCTTCGGAAATGCTTTCTTTGGCGCTCGAGATGCTCTCGCTGGCATTATCGACGAATTTGCCGACCTGCTCGCCGACGGCATGTGCCATGGATCCAAAATTCAGATCGTCACGGACATTGCTAGCCGTATCGCGCATTTCTTTTTTCACGCGGCGGCCACCTTCTTCCAAATCATCCATAGCGGCCTTGGCGCGTTCCTTGTGATTCAATTCCTTGGCAGATGATGACGTAAACATGACTACCTCTCTTGTTTGTGGTTTCAGGGATAATTCTTCTTACCTGCCGGCAAAAACCTCGGGCGCGTAATCGACTTCGACTTCCACGCGCCGGTCCTTTTGCAGACATTCAAGAAGCTGGGGGCGCGGCATATCGCCAACGCAGTTGGTGGCAGGCATCGAATCGCCAAACCAGCGCGTATCGGCGAGGCTGGCATTAACGATGCCTTTCGAAATCAGATAATTTTGTACGTTTTCAGCGCGCTTCTTGGAAAGCTTCTCATTATAGGAAGGTGTGCCGACATGATCGGCAAATCCAACCACGCGCGCGCCTTGCGGATCCTCTTGCGACTTCATATGGTTCGCCAGTGTGTCAAGACGCTTCATGGCATCAGGTGTCAGGACGGCGCCATTGAACGCAAAATAAAGAGTGCGTTCGTCACGCAGAATATCCGCATGACGAACGTTTTTCCGAAAAGCGGTCTCGGTTAAGCCGGCCTGGCAAGGATCATGTCCTTCCGGCCATTTGGTCCGAACGCAGGTGCCGGTCGATTCCGTAAGAACAACCTGGCCTTCGCTATTTTTGACAACCCCGCGGTTATCCGGTTCCGCATGCGCCTGAATGGCGATGACAAGAAAATAAACTGCGACCAGGAATCCTGTCAGAAAAATATGGAAGCGTGTTGTACGGGGTAAGCGCAGCATGTTTTTATCACAGAGCTTGTTGTAGAGCGGTTCAGGAAATCCAGATTGCTCAAGCTCTTGTCAGGAAACGATGGGTAAGCGCGATATCCGGTGTAAAGAGCCTATAAATACACCTTCTTTTTATGGAGATCGCCCGCGACTCACATCTCTTTTTTATAGTCCTGCCTATACTGTCGCTAAAAAATTGGGGGATTCGGTATGGATAAAGAAACGACACAAAGCCTAGTTATCGCCAGCATGCTGGTTGCTTTTCTAGTCGCGCCGTCTTTGGCGGACACCATCACCCCATCAACCACTGCCTTGTCTTCGACCTCTACCATCGAACAGAGTGGTCTGACCGCAACCGGCTTGCACCCAATACAAAATGGAAATGTCCGTTACGTGACAGGCGGTATTGGCGATGAAGAACGTGCCGCGCTCGAAGCGGTAAAAAACGATTATAACCTGCAAATCACCAACACGAATTCTATCGGCGAATTTAGCGGTGAAACGAAAGTTTCCATTGCCGATCGCCAGGGCAATCAGCTTATCAATGCACAAGCGGGCCCCTTGTTTTATGCCGGTTTACCGCCAGGCGATTATACCGTCGAAGCCAACCACAACGGGAAAATGCAGAACCAAAAAGTCAGTCTTAACCAAAGCAAATCTTCATCACTCTATTTCCGGTGGTAACCATGAACGGCGTTAACCTTATGGAAGCCCTGCTGCCGTGGTTGATCGGCGCCCCTGTTTCCATTATCATTATCCACGCTCTTTCCCTTTAATTCGGCGGCAAAAGGTAACACCCATGCTCGAGAAAAAAAGCACCATCCTGGTCGTCGATGACGAAGTCCAGATCCGCAAAATGCTTGGCATCTTTTTGGATGCATCCGATTTCAAAATCGAGGAAAGCGATTCCGGCAAGCAAGCCGTTCGCATGTGCGCCTCGGTCAAGCCGGATCTCGTTCTTCTCGATCTCGGCCTGCCCGATATGGACGGCAAGGATGTAATTGGCGAAATTCGCGGCTGGTCGCAAGTGCCGATTATCGTGCTGTCGGTCCGCGCCAGCGACGAAGAAATTGTCGCCGCTCTCGATCGCGGCGCAGACGATTATGTCATCAAGCCGTTTAATGCCGATGTACTGATGGCGCGCATCAATGCCAATCTGCGCAAGGCCGCCGTCAAGGAAGCCGGCGAGCCGGAACTCACCAACGGTTCTATCCGTATGGATCTGGTGCGGCACGAAGTTTATATGGATGACCAAAAGATCGCGCTGACGCCGAAAGAATACGAACTTTTGCGCTACTTTATGGTCAACCGTGGAAAAATGTTGACCCACAAACAGATTCTCAAGGAAATCTGGGGTCCGGCGCATGGCGAAGATACCCAATATGTGCGCGTCTATATCGGTCAGCTGCGCGAAAAAGTCGAAAGCAATCCAGCCAGCCCTCAACTCATCATTACCGAGCCCGGCATTGGCTATCGTATGGAAATGCTGCCGGAAAAAATGCCGAAAGCCGCCTAGGCCCATCGGCTTTTTGACAGGTTTCTTACACGTTCCCTGGCAATTCAAACTGCAACTTTATTCAGCGCAGGCCACAATCCTCCCAACGAACAAAAAGGGAGGATCTCCATGTTGAAACCTATGACTGTTATCTCTCTCGCTGGCATGTTGATGTTGTCTGCATGCGGCGAAAGCCAAGGTGGCCGTGCTTTAAGCGGTGCCGCAATCGGTGCCGGTGGTGGTGCCGCTGCGGGGGCTCTCCTTGGCAATCCTGCAGCCGGTGCTTTGATCGGCGGCGCAGCCGGCGCGGCGACTGGTGCTTTCACCAGCCCTAACCAGATCGACCTGAGCCGCTAATCCAATGTTGTCTTCCATCAACTCAAATGAGGATATCGTCATGATGAACTGGGTCATTACCTTTTTCCTGTTGGCTATCATCGCCGCCGTGCTTGGCTTTGGCGGCCTGGCCGGAACATTCGTTGAAATTGCCAAGTTTCTGGCGATTATCTTCGTCGTTCTCTTCTTGGCAAGCTTGCTCTACAGCCTGCTCACTGGCGGCCGGCGCGCACCGCCAACGGTGCTTTAGCTCATACCCGATCCAGGGAGAAAACTTGAAGGGGCCCTTTGGGCTCCTTCTTTTTTTATTGAGATAAATTGGCGGGAAAACGCAAGATAAAGGCCATGCCACCAGTTTCGGCATTTGCCGCCGTCACCGTGCCGCCCAGCAAGCGCATGATCTCCCGGGAAATAGCGAGGCCCAGGCCGGTGCCTGCATTCTGCTGATCGCCGCGCACGAAACGCGTGTATTTGGAAAATATTTCCTCCAGCCGCGCCTGAGGAACCCCCGGCCCTGTATCGCTAATAGCGATAAAGCCATCTCCATTTTCTTCGTGACCGAATGAGATGGTAATCGCAGGAGCAGCACCGCCATATTTCACGGCATTATCGAGCAAAAGACAAACGACCCGGCCCAACAAAGGTGAGTCTGTCTCCACGACCAAAATATTTTCCGGGTGTTGAATGTGGACCTCGCTCCCCTTCAGCCGATGCCCCAATCTCATAATGCATTCTTCAATCAACGAATTAATACTGACGGCTTCTTTGCGCAGCTTGACCATGCCATTTTCGAGCTTGGCCATATCGAGAATATTGGTGATAAAATTATCGAGCCGGTAGGCTTCATGCAGGGCAACGCCGATAAGACTTTGCTGCTGCTCAAGCGACAAGCGCCCATTCATGCGCTCGTAAACTTCGAGAGATCCGATGATGGAAGCCAGCGGCGTTTTGAGGTCGTGGGAAACCGAAGACAGAATCTGCCTGTGCAGATTTTCACGTTCCTGCTCTGGGGAAACGGCGCCCCTGTTGGCACTACTTTTCAAATGTTTTTCAATTGTCATTTTTTAGAGCCGCCAAGCGGCTACTCCATCTATGGCGGCAAATATATACCGCCATTAAGGGATGCTTCCCTTTCTGTAAAAAAGCCATAAGGAATCCAGCGAGCCGGTCGTTACCGAGATTCGCTGTTTTCCTTAACCTTATCCCCTGCATTTCTCATGGCATCACCAAGTTTTTCGCCAGGCGTCCGGTCGTTGCCCAACTCATTAGCGGCTTTATCGGCGCCTTGGGGAAGCTCGTGAATGGCATCGCCCACCTTTTGCGCGCCCGAGCGCTGATCCGGCATAGCCACGACATAGACCACGCCGATGGCCAGAACGATTAAAAGAATGATCAGCAAGTTTCGCGTGGTCGATTGCCAGGTAGCCATGAGTACACTCCGTTTATTAGTTGTTATTAGTGGTGGCCAATAAGCACGTTCTGCAAAGAAGAAATCGGCAACTCTTCCGAAGTTTCCCCAAAATTGCCAGCTTCGTCAAACTCTTCATCCAGAAGGGGGATAAAGAAACTAATATCGTAAGGAAGTTCCGTTGTCGACTTGGTCTGCATGTCCGCCTCCCGAAGATGGTTAAATGCCTGTGGAATCAAGCATGAGGAACAGTGGCAGCAGTCTGATAAAAATGTGCGAGGGAAAAAGAAGCCGATCCATAAAAAGAGCGTAAGCCGTCCGAGCCTACAAAACGGCTTTTCCGGCCAATAACGCGACCAGTAGCAGGACGCCGAAAATCACAATGAAAACAATAAACAGAATGCGTGAAATCTCGGCAGCGTTAGCGGCAATTCCGGTGAAACCAAAAAGTGCCGCCACGATCGATACGACAAGAAAAAACAATGCCCATCTCGGCATGTCGATGCCCTCTTCTTTCAAAAGATAAATGCCGTATTTAAACGGCTATAACCTGCCGTGAGTTCTATGGCTCTTCGGTGGTTATGACAGTAGTGCTTCCACGCTCTGCGCCGGATACGCCGTTTGGATAAACAAGCGTTGTGGCCAAAGCCGGCACCACATAAGTTTTTTCGGTCACGGTTCCTGTCGCCGGTCCTGAATAATTGCCGCCCGGCACCGGATAGGCGCCCGAGGTACGATAGGTTGTTACAGTTTTTTGTTCGGCTGCGGGCGGCATTGTACGGAACTGGGCTAATTGTTGGTTGCTGACAATCACGCCATCGAGGCGATAGATCATATTGCCGTGAATATCGGCACCGCTCATCACCCGCTGATTGCCGATAGAATATTCGCCGACATAAGGCGATTCCGCATAGACGCGATAAGGCCCGATTGTAGGCACTTCGGCTTGCCGCGTTAGCTCAGCCAGGTTTTTTGGGTCGGCGACAATATGATCGCGCAAAATATTAGCGACCTGCGCGCGGCACTGGACAGCGTAAAAACAGGGAAAAAGATTGGGGCGGATCT